>Ga0308169_10006350_pt1 | contig 10454 bp, 6 predicted proteins | sample PhyBR1_2_FD_202139 | JGI IMG/M metagenome (GOLD analysis project Ga0308169, IMG submission 202139) | Phyllosphere microbial communities from UC Gill Tract Community Farm, Albany, California, United States - DLSLSB.R1 | ecosystem: Host-associated > Plants > Phyllosphere > Unclassified | place... | reverse complement strand
GGTCTCCGCTCCTTCGCCAACTCGAACGGCGGGTGGACGATCCTGACGTTCGCGGTCGTCGTGGTCTGCGCCCGTTGGACGAGTGCGCGTCCGTGGTGGGTCGGTGCGGTGATGGGGCTGCTCCTCTTCCACGGGCTGCTGCAGGGCTACACCGTCGTGTCGACGCTGCGGGGCTTCCCGGGCTCCTACGGTCCCGGCGACCTCTACTTCACGATCGCGACCCTGGCCGGGCCGGTGATCGGCGTCGCGGGCGTCTGGTGGTGGTCCGAGCGGCCCGTGCTCCGTGCCGTCGGCGGAGAGGTGCCGGCAGCGGTCATGATCGGTGACGGCATCGACGGCCTCTTGCGGGTCGTCGAGACCACCGGCTGGATCTGGTGGACCATCAGCATCGTGATCGGCGTGGCCGTCCTCGCCTGGGTCGTGGTCCGTCGGCTGCGCAGCTGCGGCGTGCGATGGCTCGCCGTCGCCCTGACCCTGGTGGGCGCGGGGGCGTTCGCGGCGGCGTTCCTCACGGTGTTCGGCGGCTCCTGACCGCACCGGCCACGCTGACGCACTGACCGCCGCGCCCTCGGTACGCTGGCGCCGTGCCACCCGACTTCGCCGACTTCTTCCGCCGCCGTGACCACGACGCGCCGGACCTCATCGCGATCGACGGGACGGACCGGTTCATCCTCGACGAGGCACCGCACGTCCACGGGGATGCGCTCCGCCAACCCGGTGAGGTGGCTGTCGTCGACGACCGCCACGGCGTCCTGACCCTCGGTGCCATCACGGTGCACGGCGCGTCGGACGTCCGCGTCGTCCAGGACTCGCTGGTCGGAGTCCGCGCGCTCGAGGCGAACGCCGGCACGTTCGGCCGCCGGGGATTCCACCACCCCGACTCGCTCGAGCAGGCGTTCCGGGACGTGCGCCTCGTGCTGCTGCGCCTGTCGAAGTCGAACGACCGACTCGACGAGATCGCCCGCGCGGTCGCACGCTTCGCCGCCCCCGATGTCGTCCTGCTCTGCGGCGGGGTCACGAAGCACATGAACCTGTCGCAGAACGACGTCCTGCGCCGGTACTTCGGCGAGGTCACGGCGTCGCGGGGGCGTGGGAAGTCCCGGCTGCTCATCGCACAGGACCCGCTCCGTGCTTCCGCCACGCGTGCCGACGCGACCAACCCGTGGCCGAGGTCCGTGCACGTGGACGCGCTCGGGATGACGATCGTCGCGCACGGCGGCGTGTTCGCCGGGAACTCGCTCGACCAGGGCACCCGGGTCCTGCTCGACGTGATGGACGGCGCCGTCCCGTCCGCCCGCACCGTCGTCGACCTCGGCTGCGGGAACGGTGTGATCGCCGCGGCCATCGCACTCCGTCGACCGTCGGTGAAGGTGATCGCCACCGACGTCTCCGCCATCGCGGTCGCGTCGACCCGCGGGACGGCAGCGGCGAACGGTGTGGGTGCGCGAGTCGACGTCGTGCGGAGCGACGCCGGCGACGAACTCGGCGAGGGCTCCGCACAGCTCGTCCTCTGCAACCCGCCGTTCCACGCGGACACCACCGTGACCACGGACGCTGCCGAGGCGATGTTCCGGAACGCGGCCACGATCCTCCAGTCCAGCGGTGAACTGTGGTGCGTGTGGAACTCGCACCTGCGGTACCGGGGCGTGCTCGAGAAGGTCGTCGGACCGACGCGGCAGGTGACCCGGACGGACAAGTTCACGGTGACGGCGTCGCGGCGCGCCTGATCAGCGGGCAGCGGCCACCGCCTCGCCGATCGGCTTCCACAGCGATGCGGACCACTCCTCGGTCAGGTGTCCCTGGTCGCGGTACATCAGCGTCGTGCCCGAGACGACTCCGCACCGGTCGGCGTCGCAGAACCAGTCGGTGAGGTCCCGGTACGTGTGCCCGGCCGAGTCGGTGGCTGCACGCTCACGGCTCTGCCAGTCGGCGTCGATCGTGTCGGCACGAGCGACACCACAGCGCCGCAGGTCGTCGAGGGTCGCCGATGCGCACCGTGGAACGGACTCCGGGAAGTCCGGGGTGTCCGCGAGCACGGTGACCCGGGACGACGTCGGCAGCTCGCCGAGCAGCCGTCGGAGCCCGTCGCTCCACGCCGCCGCTCGCGGTTGGTCGGACACGAGGTCGAACCGGCTTGCGTTCGACAGGAGGATCACGTCCGGCTGGACCCGGTCGAGCTTCTCGACCACACCGGCACGCCAGGTGTCGCAGTCGTGGAACGCCGTGCTCTTCAACCGCACCGTGACGTCGACGACGGGACAGCCGGCCTTCGTGTACGCGAGGAGTCGCACATCGCCGACCTTCCCCGCCCAGCGCTCGAGTGCCGGGAACCAGTGCGCGGCGTGCGAGTCCCCGACGAGCGCGACCGTCCGGGTTCCCTCGGCGTCACCGAGGACGCAGTCGTTCACGGCCACCTCCGCACGCTCGTTGATGTGACAGCCGTTGCGGTTGATGGTCGTCCCCGACGAGGAGGCGGAACGGAGCGATGGTTCGAGGTCGGCGGGGACGAAGTCCGTGAACACGGGGGCCGTGCTCGGGACGACGTCCGCCGCGTCACGGTCGGTCGAGAGCGGGCGCTGATCCACGACGGGCAGCGCCGCGAGCACGACGAGGACAGCGGCGGCGGATGCGGCCGTCCCGGTGAGCACGACGCGGAGACTGGACGCGGTCGCGCGCGCGGTCCGCAGCGGTCCCTCGATGCACCGCGTCGTCACGTCCGCGAGCACCAGCGCGACGAGGACCGCGCCGACCCGCGACCAGAGCGGGAGCGGTGTGGCCAAGCCGATCGCGGCCTGCGGGATCACGAGCAGCGGCCAGTGCCAGAGGTACAGCGAGTAGGACACGCGGCCGAGGTACTGCAACGGTCGGAGGCGGAGCAGCAGGACGGGGCCCCGTCCCCCGTCGGCGGTCCCGGCCCAGACGAGGGCCGCCGCAGCGGTGGCCGGTACCAGTGCGGCCACGCCGGGGTAGGTCGTGCCCGCGTCGTAGAGCAGTGCGGAGACGACCAGGATCGCCAGTGCGAGCCAGCCGAGGAGCGCGGACCATCGAGCGGGCACGACGACCCTGCGGCTGACCGCCACCGCCACGAGGCCACCGAGCGCGAGTTCCCACGCGCGAGTGGGGAGCGAGAAGAACGCCCACGGCTGTGACACCGCCGTCAGGACGACGGAGAGCACGGCCGAGGCGATCACCACCGCAGCGATGCCGAGCGTGACCACGCGCATCGGACCCGTCCGACCGACGCGTCGTCCCAGCCACCACAGGAGGAGCAGGAGGAGTGGCCACACGAGGTAGAACTGCTCCTCGACGCCGAGCGACCAGTAGTGCTGGAACGGCGACGGCGCATTGCCCGCGAGGTAGTTCGTCCCCTGAGCGGCGAACAGCAGGTTCGGCACCGACAGGAGCGCGGCGACCGCGGTCTTCCCGAGGTCGTCGGCGATGAGCGGCGGCATGAGCGCGAGGGCGGCGAGCGTCGTCACGAGTCCGACCGTGACGGCCGCGGGGAGGATGCGGCGGACGCGGCGCGCCCAGAAGGCCGCGAGGTCGATCCTGCCTCGGCGGTCGAGTTCCCGGATCAGGTGCCCCGTGATGAGGAACCCCGAGATCACGAAGAAGACGTCCACTCCGATGTAGCCGCCGGAGACCCCCAGGTGGGCGTGCTCGAGGAGGACGAGCAGCACGGCGACCGCGCGCAAGCCTTGGATGTCTCGGCGGAACCCGCCGGTGGCGGCTGTCCTCGGTGTGGTGTGCATCGGTCTCCTCGTCGTCGTGAACATAATACTACAATGTGATATGTTTTAGCGACGGGCATGCAGCGATGTCCTCGACCTGGGAGACGACGTGGAACCGACCGACCTGATCAAGACCCTCCGCAAGGCATGGGCGTTCGTGCTCTTCGGCATGCTCCTCGGCGGGAGCGCCGGGTTCGGGGCCGCGTCCATCGCCACACCCGAGTACAAGGCGACGACGAAGCTCTTCGTCGCCGTGCAGACGGCGGGAGCCACGTCGGCCACCGACGTCTCCCAGGGCAGCGCGGCGGCGCAGCAGAAGGTGCGCTCCTACGCCGACATCGTCACGACGGGCAGCATCCTCGACCCGGTCATCGACGAACTCCACCTGCGCACCACCACGTCGGCACTGGCACGCCGGGTGCAGGCATCGATCAACTCCAACACCGTGGTCGTGGCGATCGAGGTGACCGCCGAGTCCGGGCAGCAGGCCGCGGCGATCGCGAACGCCATCGGTCGGAGCTTCGTCCGGGTCGTCGAGTCGCTCGAGAAGCCGACCGCGGACACCGCCAGCCTCGTGCGTGCCGCGACCGTGCAGGAAGCCATCGCGCCGACCGCTCCGTCCTCGCCGAACACCACGCTGAACATCGCCGTCGGCCTCGCCCTGGGGGCGTTCCTCGGGTTCGGGGCCGCCCTGCTCCGCAGCGTCCTCGACACCCGGATCCACACCGCCCGCGAGGTCGCAGACGTCACGCCGACCCCGGTCCTCGCGACGCTCGGGTACGACCCCGACGTGAAGAAGCAGCCGCTCATCGTCTCCGGCGATCCGCGCAACCCGCTCGCCGAGGCGTACCGCACGCTGCGCAGCAACCTGCAGTTCGTCAACCTGGCGTCCGGCAACGGCAGCTTCGTCGTCACGTCCGCGATGCCGAGCGAGGGCAAGACCACCTCGACCGCGAACCTGGCCATCGCGCTCGCTGAGACCGGGGCGCGCGTCGCACTCGTCGACGCCGATCTCCGCCGCCCGCGGGTCGCGGACATCATGGGCCTCGAGAACGCCGCCGGACTGACCGACCTCCTGATCGGTCGGGCCGAGATGGACGACGTCGTGCACCGGTGGGGCCGGTTGCAGCTCGACGTGCTGCCGGCTGGTCAGGTCCCCCCGAACCCGAGCGAGCTCCTGGGTTCGGCGGCGATGCGCACGCTCCTCGACCTCCTCAGCGAGCAGTACGACTACGTCCTGCTCGATGCGCCGCCGCTCCTGCCGGTGACCGACGCCGCCGTCCTCGCGACGATGGCGGCAGGGGCCGTGGTGGTCACCGCCGCGAAGCGCAGCCGGACGACGCAGCTCCGAGTCGCGCTCGAGCGGCTCGACCGCGTCGGCGCGTCGGTCCTCGGCATCGTCGTGAACATGGCGCCGTTCCGCTCACGGGGCGGGTACGGCGGCGTCTACGAAGGCTCGTACGGCTCGTACTACGGGCGGGTGGAACCCGTCGAGCTCAGCACGACCACGACCACGACCACGACCACGACCAAGCGCGGGCGACGCCTCCGCGACACCGGTACGAGGTCGGACGACCTCGCTCCCGCCTCCGGCAAGGAGGACCCCCGCTGACGTCGGAGGGGCCACGCACGAGCCGCACGGGACGACCGACGACGTCGGCGCCCCGTGCGGCTTCGTCTCGCCCGGCTCAGGCGATCGTGCGGAACGTGGACGACCGCTCCAGTCCGGTCCGCTCGGACCACGCGGCTGCGTCGCCGATCCGGTCCGCCGTCTGCCACTGCAACCGGGTCTCCTGCGTCAGTTCGATGACGTTGCGGTCGGACCGGAGCCGTTCCGGGATCGCCCGGTTCGCGTAGAGGTAGCTGTCCGAGGCACCGCTGAAGGTGTTCCCCTCGATGCGCACCTCGATCACCGCGGAGTCGCCGTAGAAGAGCAGGTGGCTCCCCTTGCCCGCGCGATCGGGCCGGATGGTCCGACTCCAGCTCGAGCCCGCCGCCGAACTCCGGTTGCCCCGGAAGGTGCAGGCCGTTCCCGGAGCACCGGAGCGCGCACCGGTCGACCAGTACTCGAACCCCTGCATGTTGCGGTCGAGGTCGTTGCCCTCGAACACCACGTTCCGCCACCCGACGTCGCCGAGCTGCACGGGGCCCTGGATCGTCGTCGCGGTGTCCCAGCAATCGGTGATCGTGGTGGACTGCACGAGGACGTCCTCGGCACCGGACCAGACCTGGACGCCGTTGCCGAAGCGCGAGACGCCGTCGCTGGCGAAGCCCCCGCCCGCCTCACCCACCGTGCAGTCCCGGAGCTCGAAGCCACGCGTAGGGACGGCGGACGAGGTCTGCACCGCATTGCGACCGGTCCCGCGGAGGACGAGATCGGTGACGACGACGCCGGACCGTCCTTCGAGGATCGGCTCGGCGACCGCCAGCCAGACCCTCCTCCCACCGCGACTCGGGTTCTCCGGGTTCCGGACGGTGACCGTGGCACCCGAGGAGACGAACTGCCACGCAGCGTGCAGGCTGGAGACCGAGCCCTTGCGGTCGCCGTGGATCGTGCCGTCGACCTTGATGAAGCCGACCTCCGTCGACCAGGCGCTCACGTGGCCGTGGTGCGTCCGGCCGTGGGCAGCGCCTCTGATGTCGACCGCCCACAGGTCGTCGCCGACCCGGACCCAGCACGCTTCACTCTGGACGTACTTGTAGGCGGTGACCTCCGGCGACTCGGGCTCGTCACCCCAGGATCCGATGGTCAGTCCCCCGACGGCGCCCGGGCGGAGGACCCCGAAGTGTCGACGACCGCGGCGGAGCAGGAGGGTGTCCCCCGTCCCGATCTCCCCCGCCGCGAGTGCGGCGTTCGCCCGGGCCGTCGACGCCCAGCTCCGCCACGAGGGCGTTCCCGCCGCCGCGTCATCGCCGCCCTTCGGGTCGACGTAGAAGGTCCTGGGGGTCGCGGCACGGGCGCTCCTGGCGCCCCACAGCGGCCCACCGGCGAGCGCGGCAGTGAGGCCGATCGCGACGCCGCCGACCAGTACGGCGCGTCGTGTCGGCCCGTCGGAGGGTTCGGAGCCGTGCTTCCGCGTGCGGTCGACGGCAGTGTTCTGGGGCATGCGTCCTCGTTCCTGCCCCGCGGCGACTCCGCGGAGGTGTGAGGAACGCTAGGACTCGTGAGCGACGAGAAGGGAATCCCGTGGATGTCGTATGCAGTCAGGCACCACGGGCTCGTCGACGCACGACCACGGCGCGGAGGACGTGGAGGTCCGCGCTGCGCAGTCCGTAGAAGGACCACGGGCGGATCCCGTGCTTCTGCCAGACCTGGAGGACGTTGGCCGAGCTCGAGATCCAACACCCGACGAGCGTGCCCAACGCTGCGCCGACGGCGCCGAGATCCGGCACGAGCAGCACGAGCAGGGCCGTGTTCACGACCGCCGCGCCGGCCAGGGAGAGGCTCCGCCGACCGGGCGCGCCCCGCGCACTCAGCGTCACACCGGCGAGCGCACCCTGCCCGCCGACGGCGGTGGCCGCCAACAGGACGAGGCACGCGGGGAGCGCCGCGGCGAACGCCGTACCGAAGACGACCGGCAACCACCACCAGGCGGTCGCTGCGAGCACGGCACACAGCACCAGCGTCGTCGCGGACGACAGCCGGGAAGCGGTCAGCATGCGACCGTCGTCCGCGTCGGCGGCGTCCGCCGCGAAGGAGACGTCCCGCACGGCGTTGCTGATCACGAGCGGGATCTCCGCCACGGTCACCGCGACGACGTACAGTCCGAGTTCGGCGGCCCCGGACAGCGGACTCATCAGCGCCTGGTCGAGCCGCGTCAGGAGCACGCCCGAGACGGACCCGAACCAGACGCGGGACCCGAAGGCCACGAGGGTGCGGGTCCGGGGCGGGTCCTGGGTCTGCGCGGAGCCGGCGGCACCGGACGTCCGACGGAGCACCCGGAGGTACGCGAGCGCGCCGATGCACGGCGAGACGGCGAGGATGACGACGGCTCCGCGGACGTCGAGGAGGCCCGTCCCGGCGCAGACGCCCAGGGCGGCGAGCCGGAAGGCGGCGGTCAGCGCACGCTCGACGGCGACCGCCCGCCATCGGTGCAGCCCCGCCGCGGTCGCCTGCAGGACCGAGACGAGGAGCGTCGGGACCACCGCGAGCGCGGCGAGGGCGATCAGGGCGGCCAGAGGACCGTCGTCGGCCGCGAAGTACGGAGCGGACAGCACGACGGCAGCAGCGGACAGTGCACCGGTCACCAGCGCGAGGAGCGCACCGCGACGGGTGGTGCTCGGCGCGAGGACGGGGTACCTGGCGACGGCCCAGGTCACCGCCGCGGGGATCCCGAAGGCACCGAGTGCGGTCGCGAGGAGCAGCGGGGCGAGCACCGCGGCGGTCTCGCCCCGGCCGTCGACCCCGAGCGAGTGCGCCAGGATCGGTGCGGTCGCGATCGACGCCAACGGCGCGAACCCGTTCCCGACGAGCGCGATCAGGATGTTCGTCCCGCGCCGGCCGCCGCTCATGCAAGGACCCCGTGCGCGGACGGCCGGGTGCCCGGTGACGGCTCGGGACGCCCTGCGGCGGGCCGGGGCGCTCCGGCGAGCGCGAGCAAGAGGAACACGACGAGGCCGATCGGGGTGTTCGTACTGAGCGAGTTGAAGCCGAGGATGGACACGAGCACCAGCACGGCGCCGAGCCGCGCCCCGGCGACCGTCGTCTCGCGGCTCGTCCGCACGAGGATCCCGACGAGGGCGCCGAAGAACAGCATCGTGGCGACGACGCCGAAGTCGATCGAGAACATCACGACCGGGTTCTCGAACGTCGTCGAGATGAGGGCGTTGCGGGTGACCTGTTCGCTGGCTCCGAACCCACGCCCGAACACGATCGTCTCGGACCAGACGTCGGCGGCGAGCCGCAGGGACTGCAGTCGCGCCGAGCTCGACCCTCCGTCGTCCGCGAAGCGCTCGTTCACCAGATCGGCGGCGGACGACTGCAGGAACCAGGCCGTGGCGGTGGTGAGGAGGATGACCACGGTGGCCTTGGTCATCGCGTGGACCCTCGAGCGCAGGAGGACCACGACGGCGGCGACCCCCGCCACGACGAGCGCGAGACGTGAACCGGTGAGGGCGATCGCGAAGAGCAGCGTCAGGACGACGGACACGCGGACCCACGCTGAGCGGAGGTCGCAGGCGAGCGGCACCGCTGCCGACAGCCAGAGCGACGCCACGAGCGGGTGGTCGAACGTGCCGGTCATGCGGTCCGGCTCGACGCTCCACCACCGGGATGACTCGACCTCGGACTGCCACGGTTGCGTGACGATCCCGGCCCAGACGGCGATCAGGATCAGCGCCGCGCCGACGCAGACGGCGACGAACGTGCGCGCGACCGTGCCCGGCCGGAGGAGCCCCTCGGCGGTCGCCGTCGACACCACGACGAAGACGGCCACCGGCGCGACGATCTGCATGACGAGGGTCCCCAGGTCGCCCGCTCGGCCGGTCGACCACGACGTGACGACCGCGACCACGAGGAACGTCACCAGCGCGGCGGTGACGAGCGGCCTGGCCGCCAGGACCGTGCCGACTGCGCGGGGGTTCCGGAGCGCACAGACCAGCACCATGGCGAGGGCGATCGTGACCGCCGGGTGCCAGGTGGTGCCGAGCACCAGCTGTGCCGCGCCGAACGGCAGCCCGGCTGCGACGGCGAGGACGACGGCGAGCCCCACCGCAGGGCGACGGGCGGTGACGACGGCCAGCACGACCGACGCGAGCACTTGGGAGAGGAAGAGCACGGATCACCTCCACGATGACGCTTCCATCCTAAATGCTGATATGTGTTATTGCAATACGTCTCGTTCGTCCGGCCAGGCGCCTGCGACCACGAGCCGCTCGTCCTCGGCGGACCAGAGCGCTCCCCGGACACGGTCGTTCCGACCGGCGTCGACGTTCTGCTCGAGGAGCGCCGGACTCCGCCGCACGCCACGGAGCGGGACGATCACGGGCCGCGCTGCCGGCGGAACCGGGAGGACGGACACCTGCGCCCGGAGCGAGCAGTGGTGCAGCCAGGTGTCCGACGATCCCGGAGCGACAGCGGTGAAACCCGCACCGGCCCGACGCAGCACCTCGAGGAAGTGGGGCGGGTAGAGGATCCCCTTGACTCCCACCGCGTAGTTCCGCGGAGTGTCGAGGTCGTCTACGGCGCGTCCCCAGCGCACGTAGGGCAGGACGACACCGTCCTCGACGGTGATGCGGTTCACCCGGTGGGCCACGATGGCATCGGGGCGGACGCGATGCGCGTCGATGAGTGCGGCGAGCCAGTGCCGCGCGTACAGGACGTCGTCGTCCGCGGTGACCATGGGCCGGTCGTGCGCGTCGACCGAGTGCACGTACGGGTGGTACTTCTTGTGCGGGCCGAGATCGTCACACACTCGGATCTCGAGGCCGCGCCGCCGCAGCCGACGCAGGGGTGCCGGCGGGTGCGCGACGAGCTCCGGGTCGTCGAGCCAGAGGACGATGCGAGCAGGACGGACGTCGCCGTGCCCGATCGACGCGATCGCGAGGTGGACGGAGCTGACCCGTGCCCCGAAGCTCGTGAGGGACACGACCGGCCCGTCGGTCGAGACGATCGAGGAGCGACCGAACCGGGCGCGTCCGGCGGTGATCGCCATGCGGAGCCGGGCGGACAGGAACGCGACGGGGTCGCGCGGAAGAGGACGCATGGCACCATGGTAGGGCGTT
>Ga0308169_10006348_pt1 | contig 10455 bp, 6 predicted proteins | sample PhyBR1_2_FD_202139 | JGI IMG/M metagenome (GOLD analysis project Ga0308169, IMG submission 202139) | Phyllosphere microbial communities from UC Gill Tract Community Farm, Albany, California, United States - DLSLSB.R1 | ecosystem: Host-associated > Plants > Phyllosphere > Unclassified | place... | reverse complement strand
GCCAGAACCTGATCTCTCACCCTTTGATTCTCCCGCTTCTCGACATCCACTCTCTCCCACCTCTCACTGGTCTGAGTCGTCTGCCTGCGGTGAGACTCCTCCTCAATCATTCAACTCGTTCCGCAAATCCGTCAATGTTTCGAAGACCCTTCATCGGTATTCGAATCTGTTCGCTTCCTCTGGAGATTCTTCCCCTTCGCCCAGCGACTCGATCGTCGACTTGCCCATTGCTCAGAGTACGACGAGATCGAAGTTAGGAAGTATGTGGAAAGGACATCGAGGGGGAAAGAAGTCGAAGAGTAGGGATTTGGGAAAGATTGTCGTCGTGAAAGCGGAACGATTAGGTAGTGCCCGGTATTCGGAGTTGAGGGAGGCGGCGGAACAGGCTGCAGCTACAAGAACAAACTCGGTATCCTCTGGGTTCCCTTCATCGCCTAGTGCGGACGAAGCTGGCTCATTTGCCTCCGCCTCTTCTCAACTCGATCGAGCGTCTTGGATACAACTCGACATTGCACCGACTTCGACGACTTCCTCTTCCCCTTCAGCCCGTCGACACTCTTCTCCCGATCCACAGCTCGCCCATCTAGTCGCTGCTTCCCCTAAACTCGCTTTCGCTGGACCCGAGGAGGATATCTTCGTTCCTTTCGACTCTGAACCTCCTTCTTCCCTCTTCGTCAACCCTTCTCCCGTCAAATCGTCGAGCCGACTTCCTCTCGGTCACCCTGCAGCAAATCATCACAATCGTTTCGCTCCTCGACTTACACCTCCCTCGGCGATCCCTCGACCTCGACTCACCGAATTCAGCCGTAGTTCGTCCTTCACTTCCGCTCATCGCTCGAGTGCTTACACGACGACGTCTCGACACTCAGTCGTTAGCGAAGTCGAGTCGAATTCGAGTGCTCTTCAAGCCACGGTTCATCAAGGTTTCCGAACGAGTCGAGCTGGTTCACTTTCGATTCCTATTGCCGAATCCTCAACAACTGAACCTGTACCGCTTTCGACAAACAGCATCCCCTCCCGAGCATACGAGTTCCCTCCATTGCCGATTCGTCGCTTCTCGGTAGCTTCGATCGTCGAACGGAGACCCTCTTGCGTCTCAACCGCATCCTTCCCTCGATCAGACTCGGCGGAGTGTCCTCGAACCGTCGCAGGTCGACAGCTGAGCATCACTTCGACGTTCTTCTCTCATCCTCCCTCTCCCGAAGAATCGATGCCTCCCCTTCCTACCACTCACCCTGCCTTTGATTTTGGCAACTACTCTCTTGCTGGCAAAGCTCCGAGCCGTCGCTCAAGTCGAGCAGACGTCTCGCCCGACTCTCCCTCGAAACGTACTTCTCCCTCTCTCAACCGACAGCATCGACCTCCTTCCCTCGATCTTACTCTTCGCGAGTCCCGACCTTCGACTCCTAACTCCCTTCCACCCTTGACCTCTACCACTTCAACTTCCTTCTCCTCGAGGTCTTCCGTAGACCCTGCTCATTCACTCCGAGTTCCCGCTCGACCTTTTGGCCGTCTCTCGCTCGAACAACCCGATGCCGCTCTACTCTCTCTGGCAACGCCCTTCCCGTCGACCAAACCACCCGAAGTGATCAACTTTGGTAACTTCTCTCTCGATTATCGACCTGCTCTACCTCTTCCCCTTCCTTCCCCTCCTCGCCACCTCTCTCCCATGACGCCTTCCGACGAAGATGCTCATTACTCCGAAGTCTACTCCTCGGTACCCGATCCCCCGACTCACTTTGCAAATCTCAACGAGTTCAACTGGAATCGAGCTTCCGCCGCAGATGCTCTTGACGGTTCATCTCCAACCTTTCTCCAGCTCGAGGATCGTCGTGAAACTTATCCCCGTAGCAACTCTCACTCACAATCGACCAACAAGAGGCAGAACGTCTTTGATGCGCTCGTTCAGCAAGCGATGGATAGGGTCGAACCGAGGAAGAGGGGATTGTCAAAGGAGGAAGTGGAGATCTGGTTGGGCGTGTGAGTCTGTAGCATATCATATTGTAGCTCTTCGCTTTCTGTAACTCTCGCATCTTTGCATAATTGAGATCAACGTTTCGTTGCCGTTTTATGGGAGACAGAAGAAAGTTAAGGATTCCAGCGGAAGAACACATATCGGAGTCCAAGAAGAGAGCGGAAGAAATAGGAGGGACCAGGAGAATTCGAATCGACTAGAATCTGGAATGAGTTTCGTCGTTTTGGTAAAGTTGAGCTTTGCGATGAGTGAGACTAGCCTGAACTTGGCGGCCGGCTGGCGAAATTCTCGTGATAGCTGAAGTGTGGAGATCCTGCTCGTGAATCTCTTCTATACCTCCGACTCTCTGCCAGCGGAAGAAACGCTCAGTGCCGTTTCCACCAAATTCGAAGAATTGATCGCCAATGGACTAGAAATCACCCAAGGATATCAGTGAGCGGCACGGATGGTCAGAGCTGTGGGAGATCGTAGGAGGCTGACCTCGACATGAGTTGTATCGGTTTGAGTGATCAAATCCTTCAAGCGTTCAAACGCGATCTTTGGGTGATCCCTTTCGTTGTGAATGAACCCGTCATATAGCTCAGTGAGGACGCCTATGTCGTCGTATTGTTGTAAAGTATGCTTCAATACAGCACGAGCTGTCAGTGTACACTCCGCGAAAGTCCAGCTAAAAATCCAAGCTCACGATTTCTCGTTGAGGTAGCCGAATGTTGACTTTGGACCACCCGTTGACTCTGACTCCCGACTTGAAAGTATGATCCTGAAAACATCTATGATGGGATTGTCCGCTATTGGGGAACGATATGTACGTTTCGCCAATGAAATTGAAAGCCTGCGAATCGGAAGACTCTGTCAATCTACTGTTCTCGCGATTGATTACGACATAGCCTGAACTCACCTGACCAGGTACTGCCGGCGCAATAGTCATCTGCAACATAGCCAGGTGGTTTGGTCGAGAAAACTCCATGTCGTTTTGAGCGGGCATTGGCAGAATCCTCACAAAGGCAGGACCTCTTCGAGGTCCACGGACGGCAAACTCGGTCAATCCGATTCTTGTTCCATCTAGATTCCCGTGTCGGTCTCTTCCGCTGCGAGGATGAACCGCGAAATGGAACCAATCGTGGCCGTTGACGCTGCGAAATTCCTTGTGACCTTCCCCAGGTACCTCCATTCCAGTTGACTGAGAACACGGGCAACTCTGTCAACATAGCAAAGACGCGACGGAATCGAAAGGGGAAACGTACTTGGGCTCCAGGACTGTACCAGACTTCGCGGACTTCCAATTTGAGAGATCTCAACATCATTCCCCCATCACAGGTGATCCCACCCAAGTGCAGACTCATCGTACAGAGAGACTGGTTTGAAGGTGAAGGAAGGAGAGAGGGAGAGGGAGAAAAGAGAGAACAGGAGATTTCGGCTAAAGACAACTCCGCTTCAACTCCTCGGTACTGCAGGAAGGGACCCACTTCTCTCCTGACGAAAGGCATACAAGATCGTGAGACGAGAGGGCGTAACTTGCAAGGTAGAGTGATAGCAACAAGCGAGAAACGAAAGAAGAAACAAAAATGAAGACATACGAAATAGCGACCTCATCGTCGTGGCTTAGTCGGAGAAGGCGGAAGGGAAGAGTGGGAGTCTACAAAGATAGGGTCGCCCTCTTCGTCGTGCTTATCTTGCGGTGATGGTGGGTCGATCGATATCGCCTCCTCCTCCTCCTCCCCTTCGCGAAGAGAATTGGTCTCGCTCGCATCAGTCGAATCCAGCTCCCATCCTTCTGGGTCAGAGAAGTCAACTTCTGCATCGACTGCCTCCCCACCCGACCCTTGTTGATCAGCGGTAGCAGAAGGACGATCGACTATCGAATCCTCGTCGAATTCGGAGAAAGAGTCGTCTCCTGGCGATGCCGAGACGGTAGCCGCGGCGGTAGCATTCGAGGCGAGACCGGTGGAAGATGATCTCCGCATCCATTTCGGAGGTGAAGGTGCAATTGAAAAGATAGCCGAAGAGTTTTGACCAAGCTGTAAATATCGATTCCTACTCGTCAGCTTCGGATCAATCTTCGACATAATACGATCATCTCACCTCTCTAGCTTTGATTTTGAAGTCTTCCCAATCCTGCTCGTCTTGAATGAGGAATCCGACAAGCATACTTGGATCGAGACTTGACAAACTACATTTTCGAACTTTGTCGCAATGATAGGTCGTCCAAGCCGAATCTTCGTAAGCGGTCGAGTAGAAAGTGTCAACTAGGTCTCTGTCTCGATCTTGCGCAGGTGCGACAGTCACGAATGAGTCGCCAAGTCGATCCGGCTCTGACGAGAGGGGGACTTTGGAAGTAGCGGCTTGAACTTCGCTCGGAACATCGATAACGGGGACTGCTGGTCTCGGGTGGTGAGGATCAATGTAGAAGAGCGAGTTTGTTTGTGATCCAACGAAGTAGTAGGAGGAAGATGGTCGACCTCCTGCGATTCCAACAGATTGAGGAATTCGAAAGATGCCCTGCGAGAATCGATCGAATCAGGTCATGCTCCTTGCACAGAGAGCAGATCAGAAGCTCACCTTGATCGCTTCATGATAGATCGGATTCACTCCATCGATTCCCAGCCTCAAGTTGATCAGAACGAGTACTTTCGTATCCCACTTCTTCTCCCTTGTTCCAGCAGCGATCACCTCATTCTCGTACACTGTCCCATCGATACAACTGACAACTTGCATGCCAGCTGGTTCGAAATCGTTCACAAGTTTCTTTATCGCTCCCGCTGCTGTCGAAGGTCCAAACCATTCTCCGACTGATTTGCCCAATCTTTGACCTTCGAGAGCGAATTTGTGAATCGAGAACGGAGATGAGGGAGCGGGAGTATCGAGGAAAAGAGAGAGTAACCGAGTGTAGGTTGGGTAAGATGGTGGAAGAATCGTAGAGGGAAGGGGAGGAGCTGGTTGACCGTGAGCTGAAGAAGGTGGTAGCGGTGATGGAGGTAGTGGTCGTCGCCAGTCTGTAGTCAACGAGAAAGATGAGCGAATCCTTCATGTGTAAAGAGACGAAGGAGAACTCACCTCGACCGAGATGAGCTGTTACTAAAGCATTCGCAAGCAAACTCTGACCAGTTCTCAGCATGCATCCCCAACCTGTATCGCTGCTCAGCCCGCTCTCCTCTCGATTGTGATTCCTGTTTCCTCTTCCGATGCTGAGACTTAGAGTATTGAGCATTCCGTGCATCGTTCCTCCCGAATTCGAAGGCGAGCAAGGAATCAAAGGGAAGTTTGTTCGATAAGTCAGGGCGGGGCGGGAGTAGAAATCGAGGTAGAATGAAGCTGGCCATCCATTGATCGTTGTTGGAGACGAAGTTGGCGGAATCGAAGGCGAAAAAGAGTCGCCTGAGAAGTTTGTTGAAACGGAATGTAGGGAAGGGGAAGGCGAGTCGTCTCGAGATTGTCGTCCTTCATTTGACGTCTCTCTCGTTCGTTGTTGTTGCTGTTGACGTTTCGCTGCTCGAGATTTAACAGGACTCCATCTTCGACCGGCACTCTTCGTCGGTCCCGCTGTTGTACCTTCTGTGACCGGCATCCGCTCATCTCGTCCATCCTCTTCGATACCTTCTGCCCCGGTTGCCGGTCTCCATCCTTCGTGTCTCACCCCGAGAACCCAAATCTCCTCCTCGCATTTGTCTGCATTCGAATCGGTATCGAGGAAGTACTGCACCGCTTTATCCAACATGCGATCTAGCGGGCCCAGTCTCGAGGTCGAAGTCGAAGAAGGTAGTGAAGATCCAGGAGGAAGGGAGAGGGAAGAAGTTGAACTTTTCTTGGTCGGAGAAGCGAGGTAAGTTGGAGAAGACCCTCCTCGTTGTCGAGGTTTCTCGGGCGATGAAAGAGGGGAAGGTGAAGTTCCGGAAGAAGGGGAAGAAGAGTGGTTCAGCTGAGCGGACGAGGTCGAATTGTGTAACATTGAACTAAACCATCCTCCGAATCTTCCAGAAGCTGAGGTTGACGAACCTTGAGAGGGTGGTACGATAAATGAGCTCGACCTTGGACTAGACGAAGGGGAAGAGGCTCCTCCTCTTCCTCCGAGGTCGAGGAAGGATTGTGACGGTTCCTCTTGATCTTGATAGAAAGTCCTGGATTCAGACGGAGAAGGTGGTTCGACAAACGTCAAAACTGGCGATTGAACCATCATAGGATCCTCCTCTACTTGGCTTGATCCCGCAGCAGTAGGAATCGAGATTGGTGCCGCGTTGTTGTTCTCGACCTCTTTCCCTTTCCCGATCAACGCCAATTTCGACCTGGTCCTCCTCAAGCTCTGCACGAACTTCCCTCCACCTCCTCCAGCATTGTTCGTACTCTCTTTCGAGATGATCGAAGCTACTGGTGAACTACCATTCGATCTCGATGTAGTCACTCTGACCATTTCTTCGCTTATCGCTCTGCCTTCTTCATCCCCTTCTTCGAGTCCCGCATCTGCCCATTCTTCCAATACCTCACCTCCACCAGAATCACCAGATTGTTTTCGACGAGCTGTTGGCTGAGAATGTGATCGAGTCGGTTTGAGAGAGGTTGCGAAGTGAAGGAGTGCGGAAGAATGGGAAGAATTGGTCGATGTCGCCGAACCTCGACGAGTCTCGAGGAGCACTGGCGGTTGATGGATAGGAGGAGATGAGCGAGGGGATCGGTTATCGCGAGGTAGTGGGTCTGGCGAGGATACTATTCCTTGTGAATTCGAAGGTCGAGTTGGGGAAGGGGGAGTGATGGGTCGACTCCTAGAAGAGGAAGAGGTTGCCTTGGGCGAAAGTGCGTTTGTGAGGAGGTTGAGAGACCCAATTGAACGAGATCGACTCGATCGGGTCTTTATTGCGGGAGAAGTCGATTCTGAATTGGTCGTTGCGACGGATGAGGAGGACGAAGAGGAGGTCGAGACACGACCGAACCATTTCGAGGGACTCTTTTCGCGGTCGATCCTTGTCGGCGAGGTTTGTTCGTGAAGTGCCGAAGTGGACGAAGGATCGAGACGGATCGAGGAGGAAGAAGAACCCGATCTCGAGCCTTGTTGAGGGGCACTCAGCTCGCGTACTCGTCGAGAACCCTCAGGAGATCTCGACGAAGTGCGACTCCGGATCGGGCCGAGGGGATTTTGACGAGATGAGGAAGGAGTAGAATTTGTGAATCTCGCTGGACTCGAGTTCGTCGACGGTGAAGGAGAAGCGGGCAGTGGGACTAGCTCAGGAGACACGGAAATCGAGTCTGACCGTGCTGGCGGAGAGCTATTGTGCGGGAGTGAGGCCATCGAGTTCTCGAAGGAGGTAGTGCGAAGGAGGAGAGAGCGACGGTTCGAGTAGGCTGAACTACCGTCGCTCGCGATGACTTCTGATCTTAGGCTTCCGATCGTGTTCCACGACTCTGAATCAGTCCTGGGCCAAAGTAAATAAAGAAGCGAGGTCAGCGAATGGCTCTTTCGGGAGAGTGAGAACTGATCTAATTCCGCTACCTCGCCCTTTTCCCACCTTCGCCCTATATAGCTAATCCCGTATTGTCCTATACTGTATCTTTTGCTCCCATCGAACATGCGTTGACCTCAAAATGCAAGTTGATTGACCGTTGTAATTCATTCAATCGCGTTCTCGCAGTCGGGAACCGTTCGTTGCCTGAGTAATTCTCTTGAAGGAGTGTTATACTTACTGGTGAGATGTATGAGTTACTGTCTTGTAGTCTTCTTGTCTTCTGTGAGAGGTTCTTCAAGGGCGAGGTGGGGGAAGAGATTGAGAGGAGGAGGAGGAGGTTCGTGTCGTTGTACAGTGGCTTGACGAGCGTCGCTGTGAGGAGCAGATACTAGAATATTGCTCTGGTGTAGTTGAAGTATAGCTAGGTTGGTTGGAAGGGAGGAGAGGAGGTTGAAACGCGTTTCAAGATGATCCTCGTCTCTCTGCATCCAACTAATCACTCTCGTTACAACAAACAAACGTGAGTCCACTGATAGGACTCTACTAGAACTCAGCTGATCTCATCGCCCGATTCATAGCATGGGTTCCGGACTCTCGAAAGCGTTAGGCACGTCTCTCTTCCTCTCGTTTCCCTCATCGTACCATCCCGGGCTTCATCCCCTCGTTAGAGCTATCAAGCTGACCATACATATCTCTACATACTCTATTACTCCTCGCTGCATCATTTGCATCAATCTCAACGCGATTCGCTATTCCTTTCCTTTCTTCTCTTCTTTCAACCTGCCCCCTCGCATCTTTACCCCCTTTCGAACAACACCGGCTGTCCGAGAATGAATAGGCAAACTATTCGGTAACAAGGAGATGCGAATCCTCATGTTAGGACTCGACGCAGCTGGTAAAACAAGTGAGTTCTCTCTCTCCTTCCCCCTTTCGACACGGTCCCTTTCTCCCTCTCTCCCTCGCTGATTCTGACGCTTTCTTATGTACAGCTATCTTGTACAAACTCAAATTGAATCAGAGTGTTACGACGATTCCAACGGTTGGATTCAACGTTGAGACAGTAACGTATAAGAATGTAAAGTGAGTTGACAGATTTCCCTCCCTTTCTTCCGCTATACCTGCTGAACCTAGCTCTCCATTCTCGTAGATTCAACGTATGGGTAAGCTAGATCCTCACTTTCTGTATCGTCTGAAACCGGGAGAAACTGATCATTTTGTCGCAATTTCGTAATTCAGGATGTAGGAGGTCAAGACAAGATTCGACCATTGTGGCGGCATTACTACACGGGAACACAAGGATTGGTGTTCGTAGTCGATTCGCAAGATCGAGCAAGGATTGACGAGGCGAGGATGGAGTTGCACAAGATTCTGAATGATCGGGAAATGAAGGAATGCTTGTTGTTGGTCTTTGCGAACAAACAAGATTTACCAGACGGTACGTCGCATTCTCTCTTGATGACTCTGTGTCAGCTCAGAGTCGTCGAACTGATCATTATCCTCGTTTCACCTTTCTCCTCTTTCTCCTTTCTCATTCTCCGCCTCATCTTTGCCCACCCTACAATTCGATCCATCCATCAACAGCTATGACACCGACAGAAGTTACTGAGAAGTTAGGTCTGTTACGCATGAAAGATCGATCATGGTACTGCCACCCTTCGAACGCTCTCGACGGTGACGGTCTCTTCGAAGGTACGAATTCTATCCATTCTCTCATTCGCACCTTCGCCTCTGACTGACTCGTTCTCGTCTCGACAGGTCTCAACTGGCTCTCGACAAGTCTCAAGGCGCAGAAGTGATCCCAGAAAAGTGAAACCCTCCGACTCCGAGATCATCTCGCCTCATTCTTTCCATCGTTGCCCATCCGACGCTGGACGTCCTATCTATCGCCGTACCTCCTCGCAGCCCCATGTTCTCCCCGCCTATACCCACTTTCCTCCCTCTTTCACCACCTCCCGACAAAAGTTACCCATACTCCCTTTTAACGCTTTTTCGCTCTTCTATCCACCTCGATATCTTTTGCCCCCTCCCCCGGTTTCCCTGCTGCCCGGTTCTTTGCCATTTCATACATGACGTTTCCTTTCTCTCTTTCTTCTCACCCCTTTTTCGTTCTCTAGGTTCTATCAATAGGTCGTTTTGTTCTTGATGTGTCATGAAGTATAATTCTCTCTCCCTCACTTTATCGCTCTCTTGATTTCGATAGCGCTGGCGGCTCCGGCGCGAGAGGGAACGAACGGAGTTACGAAGAAAGGTCTATCAATACAGATCGAGCACTAAACAAACTCTTCGAGATTTCTGCAAAGGTTCATGATGTTGAAAGGTAGGTCGGCGGAGTCGAGGTGCGGGAGTTGCAGGGAGCGCGAGGAGGTCGAGGTCGAAGAAACTGATCCTTGAAATGTTTCGTTAGAGTTCGCAAAGAAGTTGAAAGATCGGAGGAACTCTCGGCAAATCCTCGTCGCCCCCGACCGCACGGCTATCATTGCAGCGTCTTTCGACGCAAACAGGGTGACAATTTGTCATCAAAGGGGTCTCTTCATCGTTCCCGTCGTCGAGCGTGTATCGACTCGAACGTGGGCTTGACTCGTCATCTGATGAGCTCCAGCGGAAGGAAGAACGGGGGACCTGGCTCGTACATCTGTTCAACACGGATTAAGACGATGAGGGTGGGAAGCAGGAAAGGACGAACCCGCGGCAAGCTCGAAAATGGTTGTCGAGTTCCCAACGAATCAGTTTGACTTGACCCCATCCTCCTCCTCAGCTGAGCTCTCTTCATCGGTCGGAATACTTCAGGCTCACTATCGCTCTCCAAAGCTTCTTCCCACCGCTGCGCAAGCCAATCGTCTAGAGCTTTCTTTCGTTGCTCTTCATCTTTCTTCGCGAGCCACTTCCGCGCCATGTCTCCCGGAAGACCCTCTACCCACTTTCTGAGCTCTCTAGAGTCGCATCGTTGGGGCGCTATGTAGCCTTCCTGTATTCTCGTATCGATTTAAACCCGAGGAAGGACAAAAAGGGTTAAGGTCAGCCTTCTCCAGGCCATCAGGAGGTCTACGG
>Ga0308169_10006347_pt1 | contig 10455 bp, 7 predicted proteins | sample PhyBR1_2_FD_202139 | JGI IMG/M metagenome (GOLD analysis project Ga0308169, IMG submission 202139) | Phyllosphere microbial communities from UC Gill Tract Community Farm, Albany, California, United States - DLSLSB.R1 | ecosystem: Host-associated > Plants > Phyllosphere > Unclassified | place... | reverse complement strand
GCATGCCCTGTGCGATGCGCTGCTTGATTGGCTCTGCCAGTGAATAGTTGCGGGAGAGCCGGTCGATGACCGAGGATTCTCCGCCGGGGATAACCAAAGCGTCGACCTTCGAAAGGTCGTCCGGGGTACGCACAGCGAGCGTTTCTTGTCCCAGTCGCTGCAAGGATGCAAGATGTTCGCGGAAATCTCCTTGGAGGGCGAGGACGCCAATTTTCGGCATGGATGTGACCTTCATAGTTTGCGGGGTTCGAGGCGCACTAGGCGCCGAATCAACGTTAGTACCGGCTGAAGCAGCAGTTGATTTTGTTGCTCGGTGTGTCGTGTTTTCTCCGTTGCGATTTTCAAGTCACACCCCAGCATCAAGCGGCATGAGGACTTTTCCCGGCTGGCTATCGCCACATGTTGCTGAAGATGAGAGCCCTAGGAGCAATCAAGCAGGAAAAAGCGCCGGATCGATTCAATCCGCGCAGCTTGCTTATTCGATTGTCCATTCCTCCAGGCCATCATCGAATGCGCCGTAGGCATTTGCGGTGGCCGTCGTCCGGGCCAGTGATGCCTTGGCATCGGCTTCGGGCAAGCAAGCCGATGCTTCGAAGACCTGGCACCATGCCACCGGTGATTGCGAGAGCATATGCGGCACCCATTGAAGTTTTGAAACTTTCCAGTCACCCGACTTCTCGTTTTGGCTGAACGTTGCTTTGACGCTGATTCCTTCTCGGTTCAAGATGGTTTTTGTCGCATGCTTCGCCACCGAATTTCCCAGCCCGTAGACGATCCAGGTGCCATCGTGTTTTTCGATTGGCAGCGCCGAATGCGTGTGGTGCATGTAGATGAAGTCGAAGACTCCGGATTCGGCCAGCTCCCGGCCCAGTTTGCGCTGTTGGGCAGTTGGCCTGTTCGAATATTCAGTGCCGTCGTGAATAGCGGCCACCACGATGTCAGCACCATCCTGGCGGGCCGATTTTCCGCGCTGTATCAGCTTTTGCGCGCCGACTCCGGTATCAACCTGCCAGTCGGCGGCCTCTGGCAGGCCATTGAGCGAGAACGTACTGGCAATCACGCCGAGCTTGATTCCGTCGATCTGCATGATCGGCGGTTCCTGCGCTTCCTTCTTGCTTCGGTACGACCCGGTGGCAAACAGCTCTTGCTCCTCCAGCGCGTCCAGGGTCCTGTTCACCCCGCTGGTTCCGGCGTCGACTGTGTGGTTGGTGGCAGTGGTGCAGCCGTCATAGCCGATGGATTTGAGATCGGAGAGAATCTGCGCAGGGACGGTGAACCGGGGATAGCCGGAGTACGGTGGCGTGCCGATGGGGGTTTCGAGATTGCATAGGGCGGCATCTGCGTCGTTCGCATAGGGTTTCAGGCCCGCAAGCAAAGCAGAAAAATCGTAGTCCTTCCCGTTGCCGGACTTGGCAGCGCTGCGAGCCTGCTCGAGCAGCGGAGGATGCAACAAGACATCCCCGGTCACCATGAGCGAAAACTCCTTCGGCTCGCTGGTTGCACTGGACTCGGGAGCAGGGGTGCTTACCAGCGCGGGCTTGGAAGGGCGGGGTGCTTCGTCCGGCTCGACGCTTGCCGAGCACCCTGCCAGCAGTGCCGAAAGCAGTACGCCGGCGGTCAAGGAACGGCAGGCCAGAGGCAAACGTGAGTGCATGCCTAGACCCTATCCCAGCAAGCTATCAGGGGTGTAAATGCAAGCTAAATCACGTTGCCTGTGAAAACCTATGCTTATGCAAAATCCGCTCCTGGCACCCAGCGCCAACCCCTATCAATGGCCAGCATTCGACGTTCTCACTGCCGAACACTATTTGGAAGCGGCCAAACTCGGCGCCGCAGAACAGCGCGCCGAATTGCAGCACATCATCGAAGAGCAAAGTGCACCCGACTTTGCCAACACGTTCCTGGCGCTGGAAGCCAGCGGACAGGTGCTGCGCCGTTCGTTGATGACCTATTTCAGTGTCCTTTCGGCCCACGGAACCGAACCGATCAGGGCCATCCAGACCGAGATGTCATCGATCTTCAGCGCCCAAGAAGACGAGATCTACCTAAACCAGGCTTTGTATTCGCGTTTACAAGCCGCAGATTGTTCCCGACTGGTTGGTGAAGACGCACGCCTGGCCGAGCAAACGCTCAAGGCTTTCAGGCTGGCTGGCGCTGATCTGGATGAAGCCCAGAAGCAGCAGCTGAAGCAGCTCAACGCGCAGCTCTCCGAGCTCTCCAGCCAGTTCTCCAATCGCGTACTGGAAAACCAAAACGCCCATGCAGTCCATTTCGACTCGGCTGACGAGCTGGACGGCCTGTCATCACAGGCCCTCGAATCCGCAGCGCAAGCGGCAAAGCAGGCCGGCCATTCGGCAGGATATCTTCTGCCATTGGTCTCCCCTACGCAGCAGCCGGTTCTGGAGTCATTGGCCAGCGGCGAAGCGCGGCGCAAGGTATTTGCCGCATCCATCTCACGCGGGATCACCGAAAACCCCACGCTCCAGCTGGCCGCAGATATGGCGAAGCTACGTGCTGAACGTGCAGCCCTGTTGGGTTTTGCAAACCACGCTGAAACGGTGCTGGCCCAAGCGACAGCGCCATCAACCGCGGCAGTTGAACAACGCCTCGCCGAGTTGACCAAGGCGGCAACTGCCAACGCGCGCAAAGAAGCTGAGGTGCTGGGCAGCATTGCCGGCCACGAAGTTCAGGCGTGGGATTGGAAGTTCTACTCCAACCAGGTTTTGCGTGAACAGTATGCCGTGGACTCCGAGTCGTTGCGCAATTACTTTGAACTTGATCGCGTGCTGGTCGATGGCGTTTTTGCCACGGCTACCAAGCTCTACGGCATCACCTTCGCTGAGCGTTTTGACCTGCCTGCCTATCACGAGCAGGTTCGAGTCTTCGAAGTTTTTGATGCCGACGGAAGCCCGCTGGCACTCTACACCGGTGACTATCTGGCCCGCGAAACGAAGAAGGGTGGCGCCTGGATGACCAGTCTTCGTGATGCCGCCTCCTATTTCGACGAACGTCCAATTGTCACCAATACCTTGAACATTTCGGTTCCTGCCCCTGGAGATCCGGTATTGCTCACCCTGGATGAAGCCAATACGCTCTTCCACGAGTTCGGCCACGCCCTGCACGGCATGTTCTCCAACGGGAAGTATGCTTCGCTTTCGGGCACCTCGGTCCCCCGGGATTTTGTTGAGTTCCCTTCACAGGTCAATGAGATGTGGGTACTGGATCAGCAGGTGCTGCCCGGCTATGCCGTGCATCATCAATCCGGAGAGCAACTGGATGATGAAACCATTGCCAGGATCCGTGCCGCAGGAATGTGGGGCCAGGGGTTTGCCACGATCGAGTATCTGGCCGCGAGCGTTCTGGACTGGGCTTGGCACACCATTGGCCCGGATACGGTCATTGATGATCCCGTGGCATTCGAGCAGCAGGTTCTTGCTGACGCCGGCTTTGATGCCGACTTGATTCCGCCACGCTATCGGACCGGTTATTTCCAGCACATTTTCGCCAATGGCTACTCCGCTGGCTACTACTCCTACATCTGGAGCGAGGTGCTCGATGCCGACACTGTGCAGTGGTTCGAGGAAAATGGCGGCCTGATGCGCGAAAATGGTAATCGGTTCCGTGAGGAACTGCTTTCGCGCGGAAATACGCGCGACCCCCTAGAGTCCTACGAATTATTCCGCGGCCGCACCGCACGGGTAGAACCGCTGCTGCGCCGTCGAGGATTGGTGAACGCAGAATAATGACGACGATTGCCTCCGCACAGGAAGCACTGAGCCACTGGCATCAGGCACTAGCAGTTGCCACCGGCGGCAAGATCTTTACCACTCACGGGTGCTCGTGGGCATGGCAGCCGGTGCGCAAGCGCCTGATCCTGCTGTTCCCCGAGCATCCCGAACAAGCCGGGTTGCGCCCGGCGCTGGCCGAAGGCCACCGCCTGGGTGCCCGGCGGGTGGAAGCCTGGATGAATTCCGGGGCCGACGCCGCCGAGCTGAAAGCCACCGGCTTTTCCGACAATGCCCAGGTCTCCTGGCATGCCGGCCCGCTGGCGATCCCGATGGATCGCTGGGCCGGCAAGATCCGCCTGGGCAACAACGTGCCCGAGGCCGCCGGGGCGGATGCTGCCGAACTGAACGTGACCAACCTGTGGCGCGAAACCAGCTCGCAGCTCTCCAGTGGCCACCCGGCCCTGCGCCGGGTAGAGCACGCACTGGCCCGCACCGATGAGGGCGAGATTGTCGGGCGCGGTTTTGCCCAGCAGGGCTTGGGCGGGCAACTGATGGTGCACTCGCTGGCCGTGGGCAAGGAGCACCGCCGCCACGGCGTGGGCACCGCGCTGCTCCATGGGCTCTCGCGCTCGATGATCAACCCGCTCTCACCGCCCGATGAGGAAGTCCCGCAGGAGCTGCTGGCCGCGGCCACGCCATCCAGCGCCGATTTCTTCAGCGCCAACGGGCTGAAGCTGCTGGGCCGCGGGCGCCATATGGTGCTTCGCTCCTGGAACCAGTAGCGGGCTGTCCAACCTGCAAAAGCAGCGAGCCGGCCACGGGAAACCTCCCGTGGCCGGCTCGCTGCTTTTAGCACTCCGCGCTCAACACCGGGTCATGAGGCCCGGCGCACCCGATAGACCAAACGCGCAAAAGGTCCTGCTTGCCTCGCCTCGGCCAGTTCCAGCCGGTCGCTGCCAATGTTCCTCGGCAGCAGCGGCGCCCCGGCAGCCAAGGCCACGGGTGCGATGGTCAGGGCCAAAGTATCGATCGCATCGATATCGAGGAATTGGCCAAGCAGTTCTCCCCCGCCGAGCACCCAGATGTTCTTCTCTCCCGCCGCGCCGCGGATCTGGGGCAGCACCCCGGCAACCGGGCCATTGACCAGGCGCACGTCGGCACCTTCCGGGATGGGCAGCTCGCGCGAGGTGAACACATAGGTGGTGATTCCCGGATAGTAGTCCTGCCACTTGTGCGGGTTCTCGATGAGCCGTTCATGCTCGAGCAGCCACAGGTAGGTGGAGGCGCCTTCCACGTGGACGCCGACGTTGCGGGGCAGCAGATCCGGATCGGGTTCCTGCGCTCCGGGAACTTCGAAAAGCCACTGCAGACTGTGGTTTTCATCGGCCAGATAGCCGTTCAGCGTGACGGCCGCGTCGAAAATGATCTCGCTCATGGGCTTCAGTCTGCCACAGCTGCGTGTCAGCGCGAGATGGCAGTGGCGGATGATCCTGCGTGCTCGGCGTCGGCGTTCACGCTGCGGAGCAATTCCAGGGCATCGGAACTTGAACTGCCTGGCTTCGAAAACGGCGCAGCCAAACAAGGCGTAGAACAAATCGACCTGCGCCTGCTCCACCAGCCACTGACCTCCGATTTCACCCGCACCCTCGACGCATACCGGGCCCCTGGAAAAGCTCTACACCGACGTCCTGGTCCGCGCCATCGGCGTCGCCAACTTCATGCCCGAAGTCCTGACCGAACTGCTGGAAAAACCCAAATCGTCCCGCGGTCAACCAGATCGAAGTGCACCCGTACTTCCGGCAACGCGAACTGCAAGCCTTGCACCCTGAACACGGCATCCTCACCCAAGCATGGTCCCCCATCCCGAAGTCCACCCAGCCCGCCCGCATTGGGCCATCGCCTGCCCTTGCAGGCATTGCTAGTCATGGCGATGATGGGCTTCATCTTGATCGCCACCGAGACGATGCCGGAAGGTCTCTTGCCACAAATCGCGGCGGGCCTGGGCGTAGCCGAAGGGACAGCAGGGCAATTGGTCAGTGCCTACGCCTTGGGCACCGTAGTGCTCACGATTCCAGCTATTGCGTTCACTCGGGGAATGCGCCGCAAACCGGTCTTCCTCATCGGAATCCTAGGGTTCTTCCTGGCTAACACCATCGCCGCGTTTTCCCACGACATCTGGCTGACGCTAGCCGTCCGTTTCGCCGCCGGAGCGTTCTCTGGACTGCTCTGGGGAATGCTTGCCGGTTACGCCCGCCGCATCACCGCCCCGGAATTGGCCGGCCGTGCCCTGGCCATCGCCTCCATCGGCACACCGCTAGGGCTAGCCGTCGGGACGCCGTTTGGTTCCTGGCTCGGCTCGACTTTCGACTGGCTCTGGTCATTCGGGGCACTGACCGTCCTGACCACAGTGACGTTTGTTCTGGCCTGGTTGCTCGTCCCCGATGCTCCCGGCCAGCGGGCCGAATCCCAAATCCCCATGCTCAAGGTCTTCGCTATCCCAGGCGTGTCTGTGATCCTGCTGGTCATCTTTGCCTGGATGCTCGCCCACAACACCGCCTATACCTACATTGCCGCGTATCTGCGCTCGGCCAACAGTGCCCTCGGCGTTGATATGGCACTTGCAATATTCGGGCTGTCCGCGCTCGTCGGACTCTGGGATACCGGCATGGCCATCGACCGGGCACGCCGGCTTCTCGTGCTGGCCAGCCTTTCAGTCTTTTTGACCACAGGTGTGGTCTTCTTCTTTGGTGCACACTCAAACATTGCAATAGCCACGGCCCTTATCCTATGGGGAGCTGCCTTCGGCGGTGCTGCGGCTCAATTGCAAACCTTCATTACCGAGGCTGGCGGCGAGAATGCCGATGCCGCGAACTCTCTGCTGGGCGTTGCATTTAATGTCGCCATATTCTCCGCTGGTGTTCTCGGCGCGGTGTTGCTCTCCCGCTTCGACGGAATGATCCTTCCGATCCTTATGATTGGCCTCGCCGCCACGGCACTGGCCGTCGTCTGCACCGCACGCCGCGCCGCTTTCCCCTCCCATCGCTAGCCTAGTTTCGGCCCAACTTAGGAGTACGATGCCCATCGCCAACGCTGTGCCGTCAGTGCCGATGATGTTCTCATCGACATCAACTTTGCCGGGATCTGCCACTGCGACATCCACACGGTCCGCGGCGACTGGGACGCGCAAAGCTATTCGTTGGTCCCGGGTCATGAGATCGCCGGCATTGGTACCGAGGTCGGCACGTCCGTCTGCAAGGAGTCAGTTGTGGCCCGCTTCCGGTTCATCCTCGGACGCCATGCGGGGATTCAGCCTCCTGCTCGTGGCGGCGGGTGTACCGGCTCTCCGTCGCAGGCGACCCTACAATCAGATACCCATCTTTCAAATTCACTACAAAGCCGGGTCTGGCCATGCTTGCCTACCTGATCGAACCACACTCGTCCACGGCCGAACTGATGGCCCTGCGAGGCTCGTCGACGCGCCCTAACCGCACCACATATGAGGAGAATTCATGAATAAGCATCTGGCCCTTAACAACGGCGTCCGCATCCCAAGGATCGGCTTCGGCGTGTTCCAGAGCTCGCCGGAGGAGACAGCGGCAGCAGTGGAGACTGCCCTGCACGCTGGCTACCGGCACATCGACACCGCAGCCGGGTACGGCAATGAACGCGAAGTGGGCGAGGGCATCCGCCGATCCGGGGTTGATCGTGCCGACGTCGTGATTGAGACGAAGGTATGGGTCAGCGACGACGGCTTCGACGAGACGCTGCATGCCTTCGAGAAAAGCGCGACGAAGCTCGGAGTCGGTCAGATCGACCTGTTAATCCTGCACCAGCCCATGCCGCAGCACTTCGAGCGCACCATCCAGGCCTACCGCGCCCTGGAGCGCCTGCTGGCCGACGGGCAGGTGCGGGCCATAGGGGCCAGCAACTTCATGCCCCATCACCTCACCGCCCTTCGCGGCCAGACCCAGGTCGTGCCCGCCGTGTACCAGGTGGAGCTGCACCCCTACTTCACGCAATCCGCCGTGCAGCGCGCGGACGCCGAGCTCGGCATCCTCACGCAGGCGTGGTCGCCAATCGGCGGAATCACGTTCTACCTCGGCTCGGCCGAAGATCGTCGGAGTGTTCTCGATGACGATACGATCAGTGGCATTGCCGACGTCCATGGCAAGTCGCCGGCGCAGGTGATGATGCGGTGGCATCTGCAGTAGGGCCGGTCGGTCATCCCGAAGTCGACGAACGCGGTACGCATTGCACAGAACATTGACGTGTTCGACTTCGATCTCGGCACCGACGAGCTCGCTGCTCTCGATGCACTCGATCGAGGCGTTCGCGGTGGGCCTGACCCCGACGAGGTCGACCCGTCGACCTGGGACCTCCAGATCCCGGAAGCCTGATTGCAGGAAGCTCGATGACGGCGATCTCGCACCGCTACTAGATGGATGCCCTTTATTCACAGCGAGATCAGGAGCTCAACTGGAAAACGTCTTCTCGGAATGCCTGTGGGTTGGCAGGCGCGACTGGTTGCAGGACGCCTCCGATCCAACCCGGCAACTCAACAAGATGGTCAACCAATTCAAGGAGTCGCTAGCTTAGAGCACGGCTTCAGCCATGAAACGAGCGCTAAAGGCAAAGGCCCACGCCACTGGAATCCCGGTGACGTGGGCCTTAATTGCCTAGTATTTCAGCGTTTACCAGCCGCGCTCCGAGAGGCGTCGAGGCACTGGCACGTCGGCGACGTTGATGCCGTGGTCAAAGATAGACGAACGCCAAGCTCGCAGTCCAGACAACATGAGTGGCCCACTTATTTGGGTTTACCTTGTCCGTTGCCGCGGAGTTTCAACAGTGTCGTGTAGTCGACACCGCGCGGCCACAACTGACAAAAATCCTTAATGCGCGCTTCAGGAAGCATACGACGAAATAGTGTCGTGACAGTTACCTGACACCCGATTACCGACGAGGAGCCTAGAACCTACCCAAGTCCATCTCGGAAAGCTTGGTAGGATCGAATGAATTCTGTGCGGAGTTCGACTGCTAAGGCCCGTTGAACAAGTACCCAGCCCACTAATATCACCGAGGTAGGACTCACAGCCCGGTTACGTTAGATTCCGAAGCAAAACTGGCCCTTTTTAATGACATACGCGACCGGCGGGTTCTTAAGGTCTTGCTTTCATCAAGCCACGATAAGCTACCAAGCTTGTGCCGCTCCACCAAGATGGGCGAGTCGAAAGTATGCCCCTGACAAACCCTCCAGAGAAGCGGTGCCATGAGCCACGTCCTGATGGATCTGCACCATCCTGCCGGAGGATCTCAGACCTGACAAGAATTATTAATCAAGAGCGGTATTGTCCGTCAGCGCGCATTTATAATAATTGCATGGAAGAACTTGCTCCACCCACGAGAATTAAATTTTACGGCTTAGGAGACTTGATAAATGGCTGGATGGCAGACAAGGCAATCACCTTACTAGCCGAGTATACCTCTGGGCGCGAAATACTCTCGTTGAACGACGCTCTCGAACTACACAATGCACTCGCGTTTGAAGAGCACGATATCTTGCCGAGCTTTCTGGGACATCATGAGCGCGCAACACTAGAACAGGCAGCCCGTGAGCTACGAAAACGAGTCTCTTCCTTCTTCTTAAGCATCGATGCCTCCAACCTCGACTTTCATCTGGATGAGTTCGAATACGAGTATGGAAAAGATCTGATCCTTCTCCTCGTGAGGTATGACGTCGCCAAGAAGTGCGGCTCACAAACTCTCTTTGATGCACTCGTGAATGCGCAAGTCCCATTGACGGACATGCTCTCCAATCACAAGTTCGTGAAGAAATACAACCACATTCTCCGCGAGGCCCTGCTCGCGGATTCACAAAACGGAGAGTTCCTGGTCCGAACAAGAATGACCAAAGATTCCGACTTCTCGTACTTTCTCCCGGAGAGCTTCGGCAGCAACGAGTCACGACGGCTCTTGAGCGCCTATATTGACAGCCCATCCCCTCACCCGAACTATATTCAAGCCATAGCGGAGGCCAAGGACAATGAGGGAGCCGGAATCACGACGAAGATCCGGCTGCAGGCGAAGAAGCGACTTGAGACACTCACGAAAGAGCTTTTTACGAACGACAAGAATGTGTTGACAACATACCGCTATGGAATTCGTATCGATCCAGAGCAACGCGAACCAGTACTCGACTGCCTTGATCGCGATGAGAATTGCCTGACACACGTCCGCTCGTTCGGCGAACAGTATCTGTTGTCTTCGATGGAGCCACAGCGTGTGCTCCGCAACTTCGCCTTCTTGGTCGGCTACCTAGATGGCCACGGGCTGCTTAGGATGCCTTCATTCAAAGCCCAGCTGGGCTTATTCCAAAATTTCTTCATCTCGGGCAAAGAGACCTACCTCAAGGGTTCGACGTTCAATCTCATCGATTCGCTAACCTTGCAAGGGACCTTATTCTACTCAGAGTTTCTTCGTCAGCACGGTGTCGAGATTGAGGCGGTGGTCGCCTGGTTCTTCCGCGAACATCTCATCGGAAAGTTCGGCGCAGCCAATTTCTACTATGCGCCTTCCAGCTCGAGTAGTTCATTCCTCGAACGGTTGCCGAATAGCGCTTCCGGGTACTTCTGTTCTTGCAAGAAGGTACTGCTGTTCTGCCTAGATGGTACGGGTGGTCACCGAGCGCTGATTTTCTAGTCATGGATATTCCCCGATGTGAACCACACAA
>Ga0308169_10006343_pt1 | contig 10460 bp, 3 predicted proteins | sample PhyBR1_2_FD_202139 | JGI IMG/M metagenome (GOLD analysis project Ga0308169, IMG submission 202139) | Phyllosphere microbial communities from UC Gill Tract Community Farm, Albany, California, United States - DLSLSB.R1 | ecosystem: Host-associated > Plants > Phyllosphere > Unclassified | place... | reverse complement strand
TGGGTCGTCGGCGATGAGATTGCCGGCCTGCAGAAGATACCGGAGCTCAACGAAACGCTGGCCGAGGGGCGAAAGTTCGGGGCCTGCTTTGTGATTGGCATTCAGAACATGCCGCAGCTGATCCACATTTACGGCCGCGAGATGGCCAAAGCCATCTTTGACCTGCTTAACACCCGCGCCTATGGCCGATCGCCGAGCGCTGAGGTGGCAAAAATCGTGGAGGAGGAGCTGGGGCATCAGCGCCGGCGCGAGGCGCGCGAACAGAACAGCTACGGTCTTGACCAGGTGCGTGACGGTATCTCCATCAGTAAGGACAAGGTCAACGAGCCCATCGTGGACTACGACCAGATAATGAAGATGCCGAACCTGCAGTTTTATATTCGCCTGCCGGGCGAATACCCGGTGGTGAAGCTGAACCTGAAGTACCGCCAACAGAAAAAATATCACCCCGCACTGATTGAGCGCGATTTCCATGACCGGCTGAGTCCGGAGCTCGAACAAATCATCGAGAGCAACGAACGCAGCTCCCGTGCGGCGAACATTTCGTTTCCGACCGGCGAAGAAATACTGGAAGACGATGACCGCACCACCGCCACATCCGGGCCGGAGACCGTGCCTGCCTCACCGGCTGCTGCGCCGTTAAAAGCTGAACCGCCCGTGAGCCGTCCGGTTTCACCTGCCGAGCAGGAGGTTGTGACGTCAGTACCTGCTGCGACGCCGGCTCAGGCACTACCCGCATCGGAGGCCGCGGGTAATACGCCGCCGCCCTCAAACGTGCGCCCGTTCCCGCTGCGTACTGTACCCGCGCCGGTCATCGCGGCTGAGGCTGAGCCGATGCCGGCAAAGCAGGCTGCCGCAGAGGCACCGCCTGAAACGGAAATGACGCCGCCGGCACCTGTCCGGCCGGTCACGCCGTCAGACACCGGGCGGGAAGCATCGCCGCCAAAAGCTCCGCAGCCCGCGGTGCGACCCGCCATCAGAACAAAACCGTCCGGACCCAGCGCACTCGACATGCTGGCGCGCCGTAAAAGCCGGGCTGCAGCAGAAAGCAGTGAAGGCAACGCTGAGGAGGCGATGCCGCAGGATGGCGCGGCGCAGGGTGAAGCGCCTGAGCTCAACATGCAGATGGAAAAGGACGACGGCGGCCGCCTCATCGTCCGGCACATCAGCCCGCGAAAAACCGACCAGGAAAAGCGCGAAGAGGCTGATGCCCGGCAGTACAGCGACGCCAACGCACGCATGGCCGATGACGAAAAGAACATCCTGCGACACCGCGACGACTACGACGCGTATCAGGAGATGAGTGACAGCCTGGACCCGGGAGGGTATGAACGATGATGACCGTTGCTCCGGTGGCTTCGGCCGCCGACGCTGCCGGCTACTACAGCAGCAAGGATAACTATTACTTTCTGGATGACATGCCCACGCAGTGGATGGGTGAGGGTGCGCGGGAGCTGGGCCTGGAGGGACCGGTTGACCTGGACACGTTCACGGACATCCTGCACGGCAATCTGCCCAACGGCGTGATGCTGGGTAAGGAGGTGCAGGGTGCCCACGTGCACCGCCCGGGGCACGACTTTACCTTTTCAGCACCCAAAAGCGTCTCGATGCTTATCCTTGCCGGCGGCGATAAACGCCTGCTGGAGGCACACCATGACGCGGTAAAAGAGACGCTGGCCATCATGGAGCAGACGGTAAGCGCCCGGGACACGAAGGAAGGCGTTACGCGCATCGTGACCAGCGGTAAAATGGTCGCTGCCCTGTTCACCCATGACACCTCCCGCAACCTCGATCCGCAGATCCACACGCACGCGGTGATGGCCAACGTCACGGAGCTGGACGGCAAGTGGAAGGCGCTGGCCACCGACACCATTCACGGCGCCGGCTTTATTGAAACGGCATACCGCAACCAGATAACGTACGGAAAAATCTACCGCAACGTGCTTAAAGGCAAGGCGGAGGCTATCGGTTATGAAACCGTGCCGACCGGCGGCCGTCATGATTTGTGGGAGATAAAGGGCTTTACGGAAGCGGTGCTGGATGAGTTTTCCTCGCGCCACCGGGAAATCCACGCGCGTGCCGGCGAGGATGCCTCGCTGAAAAGCCGCGACGTGGCCGCACTCGATACGCGCCAGCGCAAGCAGGACATCAGCCGCTATGGCGAGGACGAAGCGGCACCGGGGCGCAGCCGGCCAGAATCTTCCTCCATACCCGAGCAGGCTGAGCCTGCGCCGGCGCACGGGATGACCGCTACCGGAAAAGTCCCTGAAACGGCGGATAAAGTGCCTTTAACGGCGCCAGCACAGGAAAAAAATGGTCCGGCAGAGCCTGAACCGGCACATGGGGTGTCAGCCGCAGAGAAAATCCCTGAAACGGCGGGTAAAGAGCCTTTAACTCCGCCAGCACAGGAAAAAGACATGGCGGCAGAGCCTGTGCCCGGTAGCACGGTGTCAGCGGCAGAAAAAGCCGCTGTAACAGCGGATAAGGACATATCAGCGCCGTCAGCACAGATTCAGGATGAGCCGATCGTGAAGCCCGAAACGGCCGATGGCCGCGCACGGCTTCAGGCGCGCTGGCAGCGCCAGATGGAAGACACCGGCTTTGATATTCAGGGCGTGATGAATGAAGCCCGCGAACGTGAAATGTCCCGTCCTGAAGCGGGTGAGGTGCAGGACGCCCCTGTGCCGGCGATGGACGCGGTCCGCACCGCCATTTCCGTACTGAGCGACAGTAAAACGCGGTTTACCTACGGGGATCTTCTGCTGACCGCTCATAACGCCGGTGAACTGCAGAACACTATTCCGGACCTGCGCAGGGCGCTTGACCAGGCTATTCATGACAACCTGCTCGTGCCTCTCGACGGTGATAAAGGCGTATTTACCTCGCACATCCACCTGCTGGATGAGTTGTCGGTACAGTCACTGGCAGCGGATATCCTGAAAGAGAACCGGGTAATTAACTTCAGCCCCGACGGCGGTCTGTCCCCCGGGCACCCTGAGCACATTGCCCGGGAGCCCGCCGTCATCATCAGTGCACCCGCATCTGTCGGGCGTCTGCGTGAAGTCACGGAGGAACTGGTGACAATGTCACGTGAGCAGGGGCGCGAGGTCAGCGTGCTGACCAGTTCAGCCGAGCGCGCACTCAGCTTTGCCAAATCACCTGAGCTCAGGGACCGGCTGCTCCACCGCAGCCGGATGCTTGATGGCACCTTCAGCCTGATGCCGCAGAGTACGGTCATCGTGGAGAGCGCGGAAAAACTCAGCCTGAAAGAAATGCTGGTGCTCACCGGTGAGGCGCATCAGCAGAATGCGCAGCTGCTCTTTCTGGACAGCGCCGGACGGCAGTCAAATGCGAACGCACTGTCCGTGCTGACCGCGGCCGGTGTAAAGCGTCAGAGTCTGAACGCACCGTCTAACGGAATCGAGGTGCGCGTGACCAGTATTCAGGACAAGCGCGACCGCTATCAGGCGCTGGCAGAGCGTTATGCCGGAATGGACCCTGCGGAGGGGACCGTTACGGCCGTTGTGACAGGCCCGCGCGAGCAGAGTCAGCTGACCGGTGTTATCAGGAGTGCGCTGCAGGATGCCGGCAGGCTGGGCCAGGAGTCGGTCAGCATCGTTGCACGTACACCTGTGTTTGTGACGGCTAAAGAGCGCCGTCTTCCCCGGACCTACCGCGCCGGCATGGTGCTGGAAGACCGGTCGGAGAAAAACGAAACGCGGCACTACGTCATCGACCGCGTGCATGATGAGACCCGCATGCTCTCACTGATTGACGGGGACGGCGTGCTGTCACGGGTAAAACTCAGCGCACTCTCCGGCGACTGGCGGCTGTTTACGCAGAATGACGCTGAAGTTGCCGCCGGGGAGCGCCTGTTTGCGCTTGCCGGCGATAAGCATGCGGGCCTGAAGGCGCGCGATCGCCTCACGGTCACGGCCATTGAAAACGGCACGCTCATCGTGCAGCGGGAAGGGCAGCAAAAGCCGCTGCGGCTGGACGCGTCCCGGCCGCTTTACGTGACTTACGGATACGTCAGCGCGCCCGGCAGCCGTGACAACGATCGCGGCACGGTACTGGCCAGCCTGGGCGCACAGGATCTGTCGGTAAATATGATTAACGCGCTGGCGCAGTCCGGCCATGAGGCGGAGATTTTTACCGGCGAAGCCCTGAGCCGGGCGGAAGAGAAGCTGGGGCGCCTGCGCTCTACGCGCTCGCCGCTGTCGCTGGTCCGTCAGGCCAGCGGAAAGGAGGATGCCAGTGAGGCCGTGGACACGCTCAGTAAACAGCTGCTCTCTGATGCACAGAAAGCCGTAACGCGAAGCGTGGCGCAGATGCGGGACGTCGCTTTCCCGTGGGCGAAGCTGCTGGATGAGGCGCTGACGTTCTGCGGTGACCTGAAGCTTATCGAGAGTGAAGTTGCCCGGCAGGTTAAGGAGGGTGACCTCATGGAGGTGCAGACCAACGCCGGGCCTCACTTCGTTGCGCGCGCCACGTGGGAGATGGAAAAAGCCATCGTGAGCGAAATTGAGCGGGGTAAAAACACGCAGGTGCCTCTGATGGCACAGGTCGATCCGGCTCTCCTGTCCGGCCTGACTCAGGGCCAGAAAGAGGCCACCTCGCTGATTCTGCAGAGTCCGGACCGGTTTACGGCCGTGCAGGGGTATGCAGGCGTCGGTAAAACCACCCAGTTCAATGCGGTCAAGGCGGCTGTTGATACCATGCCGGTTGACGCGCGTCCGGTCATTGTGGGACTGGGGCCGACTCACCGGGCGGTTAAGGAGATGGCGGGCACCGGCATCGATGCGCAGACGCTGAAATCGTTTGTGCTGGACTGGCAGATGCGCAGCGCGGCCGGCGAGGACGTCCGCTATGACAACATGCTGTTCCTTATCGATGAGTCTTCCATGATTGGTAACCAGGATACCGCGGCGGCGTACCGTGCGATCGCCGCCGGTAACGGGCGCGCCGTGCCGGTAGGGGACGTTGCGCAGCTGCAGTCGCCCGAGAGCGGTGCGCCATTCCAGCTGATGCAGGAGCGGAGCCCGATTGACGTGGCGGTCATGAAGGAAATCGTGCGCCAGCGCGACCCGGACCTGAAATCTGCGGTGTACAGCATCATCAGCAATGATTTCGCGGCGGCGCTGAGAAACATTGAAAAGGTGTCGCCGGACGTCGTTCCCCGGCGCGCAGGCACGATGCTGCCCACAGGATCAATTGTCGAGTCAGCAGATCCTGTATCCACAATCGTGGCTGACTTTATGAGCCGCACCGATGAAGCACGGGAGCAGACCATGATCATGGTTCAGCAGCACGCAGACCGCAGAGCCATCAATGAGGGTATTCATAACGCGATGGTTGAATCAAAAGAGCTGGGCGAGGCGTACCGCACCGTTCCTGTCCTGGACCGCATCAACGGCGGCCGGCACGACTTTAACCGGATTGACGACTGGGAAACCGGGCAGGTGGTGATGGCCAATCAGCGGTACCTGCACGTCACCGGCGTTGACCCTGTTAACGGCAATGTCACTCTGAAGGATGAAGCGGGGCGCACGCAGTTCTGGTCGCCGCAGGAACTCAATGCCACTGAAATTGAGGTTTTTGAGACCCGCTCAATTGAGCTTCGCACGGGCGACAGCGTCCGCCTGAGTAAAACTCAGAAGCAGGCCGGTCACGCTGCACACGAACAGTATCGCGTCGAAGAGCTGCGCGACAATGGTGAGATTGTGCTGCGCAACGCCAGCGGAGTGAAGGTTATCGACCCGGCAGCAACGTTCGCTGACCGGCACGTGGACTACAGCTGGGCGGTCACCGGCTACGGCGCGCAGGGCGCCAGTGCCCGTTACTCGCTGGCACTGGAGGGCGTTAAAGGCGCACGTGAGCTGATGAGCGGCGCGCGGGCGTTTTATATCAACGTCTCGCGTGCGAAGGACCATGTCCAGATTTTTACCGATGATAAAGCAGGCTGGACAAAGACGCTCAGGACCGGAAAAGAAGGGCCGGCCACGGCGCATGATGCACTCACGCCCGAGCCGGAGCGTGATCGGGCCAGGCGGATCTGGGCGATGGGTCAGCCTGCGTCTAAAACGGCAATCGGCCGCGCGTTTCTGCGGTCAAATGGCCTGCGCGGCAGTCCGGTTACGGCACGCATCATCCCGCCGACACGGAAGTTCCCTGAGCCGCATCTGGCCCTGCCGGTGTTCGACGGTAACGGAAAAGCGGCGGGTCTGACGATGGTGCCGCTACGACCCGGCAGCGGTGACATGGATCGGGGGGCTGAAAGGCGGATTTTTACCGCCGGCGCACAAGCGGCGCTTGTGCAGAAAAGCAGGAACGGTGAAACGCATGTGGTGACCACGCTGGACGAAGCGCTCAGTATGGCGAGAAAGCATCCCACTTCAGGCGTTCTGCTTAAGACCGGAAACGACTCGCCGTCACAACAGCTTCTTAAGATTTCCAGAGGCGTGGAGCCCGTTGCCGAAACGGCGGTAAGAGCTGCCGTTAACAGCGTGCAGAATACACCGCCCGTTCCGGAAGATACGGTATCAACGGTGGCACCTGCCGACATTAGCGACGCAGCTGTCAGAGACCTTGTCAGGAAAGACAGTCAGCAGCCTCACACTCCTGCCGTACCGGAACCGGAAATCAGCAGCAGAAACGGTCGTGCCGATTTGGTAGCAGAGAGAAAGCTAGCCACAGATCTCAGCCTGGCTGCTCCACAGGAGATTACAGACAGTGAGAAACCTGAGATCCCTGTTACCAGGTCTGTAACGGACGAGGCGAAACTTGCCAGCCGGGTTCTGGAGAATACCCGGCCGGACTCCCCGGAAATTATCAGGATGCAGGAGGAGAGCCGGGAACAGCCAGTGCATTCGGGCAAGGGCGATACAGAACTGGCCACTGTGCTTTCAGCAGCCTCCCGGACGGAAAAAGACTTTGCGGCAGGTCTCAGCAGGCCGGTTCAGCATGATGCTCCGGAGCGCATGCCACCGGAACTGTCACATGAACCCTCAAGGAACATTCAGAAAGAGCGTTAAAAATCAGCGCGGCCGTACTCATTGCGGCCGTCTCACCTTCAGTCTGCTCAACGCAGCCATATGAGATAAATCATGAAACAGACCCTTAAGATGGCCAGCAAAGCTCTGGCCATGAGCGCTGCTTTGTTTACAGTACAGGCCGGTGCCGCCGGTACTGAAGCGTTTACCCCGGAGCAGCAGACGCGTATCGGCGAGATTGCAGCTGACTATCTGATTGCGCACCCGGACGTGCTCATTGAGGTGAGCAAAAAGCTGCAGGCACGACAGCAGGCCATGCAGCAGCAGGCTTACGTGCAGTCAGCGCTGAAAACACACCGGCTGCTGATGCAGCTGGATGGCGTGCCCGTTAAAGGGCCGGTGGACTCAAAAGTCATCGTGACCGAGTTTTTTGACTACGAATGCAGTGCCTGCAGCATGATGGCGCCGGTGATGGAAAAGGTGATGGCTGCAAACGCCGGCGTGCGCTTTGCGTTCCGGGACTGGACCATCTTTGCCGCCCGCTATCCGGAGTCATCGCAGGCATCGCACCGCGGACTGGGTGTTTACCGGAAGCAGGGGGCAGATGCATACATGGCATTTCACAACGGTATTTACCGGACCGGGCATAATGAAGGAAAACTGACGGCAGAAGACATTGAGAAGGTCGCCGCCGCGGCCGGTGCAGGTGCGGCTTCAGACGAGGATAAAGCCGTGTCTGACCACGTTACGGAGAACAATGCAGCCCTGGCTGAAATGATGGGGCTGAGGGGAACGCCGGGCATTATCGTGATGCCGGCCGAGAACGCCACGCCGGACAACACCACGGTCATTCCGGGTGTGGTCAGCGAACAGGTCATGCAGCAGGCCATAACCCGGGCAGAAAAGGGTTAAAAAAGCCCGGCCTGAGTGACAGAGGGCTGGGCACACTATCCCAAACGGAATAACACCACCAAACAAAGGAAATCCCGCCGGTAGCATGAGATAGCATCCGCCATTCTGTCAAACCTTTACCGCATGTGACCATAAAGAATCCCGGCCCGGGGCCGGGAAGGTGAAACCTGTTAATCTGCCCTTTAGAACCCGCCAGCGGGCATTGTCCGGGGTATCAGCTATTCCACCAGAACCTTTACCCCATGACGACCACGCCGCTCAGGCTGTTCGTTCCTCGCGGTGCTGCGGTACGCCTCAGCCCGACCGCCCTGCCCGTCGTAAATTAAAAGCGATTGTCTGCGATCCCACCACAGCCGGCTGCCTGAATATCAGTGAATACCTCTCCTAGACATTTTCCAGGTATCACCGTCCCACAAGACGCGAAATTTGTATTATGCCCGCCTGCAGATGTGAACCCGGTCACTGTAAAGTTTATCGGTGAGCTTTTTTTATCCTTACGATTCGTGCTATGAGCAAACTGTGCTGGATTTAAATGGGTGAGATGGGTATTCTTTTCAGAATTCGCCGGGCGGCGATCCTTTTTAGATCCTTGTCAGATACTGTGGTGGTTGATGATGAGGGTGTGCAGTAAACCTGTAGCCGGACATGCGCGGAGCAGGAACGAATCAACCGGATAGGACGTATCCGTAAAAACGTCCAGGGTATGGAGCCCACGTTTCACCGGGCTCTGAATGCAAAAACCCCCCGAAATCTGTCATCAACTTGGCGGAAGGCGGCAGAAATCAGGGGGTCCAAAAGCAGGCGCTGGCCTGTGAAGGATTATAACGCATGCTTTTCATAAGACAACCCCTGTCCGCCATAAGTTCGGGACAGGGTGAATGACCAGATTTTAATCGGGTTAAACCGCCCGAACCTCAAAAATGACGGACGCCGTCGCGGCGATCACTCCGTTGCCTGCAAGTGCTCAAACCCTGAATGGTTTGCACCCGATAGCTTCCGGCGCCTGCCGGGACAGATGGGGCACGCTATGAGCCGGCTCGTTATGAAAGACAAACGCACCGGCAAAATGATGCTGCGCCAGCGCATGTCCCGTCACCCGTATTTTGTGCAGCTGCGCGAAGCCGCCGGCCGCAAACGCGATTTCCGGCCGGAAAAGCAGGCGCTGTATGATTCGACCTGGCCGCTGGTTATTCAGCGTGCCGATCTGGCCACCTCTGTTGTCACCTTCAACGGTAGTAAGCTGGCCGACGAGCTCAGCCCGAAAGACGAAAACGGCAACGTTATACCGGAAACGCGCGTTGAGCCATCCCGGCTTTCGCGCCTTTTTGAGGAGTGGGAGCGCTTTGGCCTGATTGAGCGTCCGGATCTGGAAATGGACCCGGCCACCGGCTACTGCATGCCACGCCACATCGTGCTGACGGACCGCTTCTGGCAGCTGTGCGGCATTGACATGGATAAGTTCCTGGCTGAACGTAACGCCCGCCTGACGGCAGAAGCCGACGGCATTATTGAGCCCGGGACGCACGACTCCGTGCGCGCCGCGCGCCGGCGCTGGTATGAAAATATGCGCATGGCCACGCTGCTGAAGCGGCGTGAAAAAGCCGCCAGCAAAAAGCGCCGTACGCGGCTGAGTAAGCTGTCTATTGATGAACGGCGGAACGCCGTGGCCAAGCTGCTGCGCGCAGGACCTGCCCATGAATGGATGCATCTTCCTCCGGAAGAGTTCGATCGTCAGGTCTGGAACCGTCTCAGGCAGATGGATTTAGGTCTCGATTATGAACCGGAAATACCTGCGATACCTGACGTAGTACACTGACTCTGTCCCCTTTTCTTTTACCGCCTTGACTGGCGGTAAAGTCGTTTGTGCAGTGCGAAGAATTGCCAGTTTCAGCAATGCCCGCTCAGGATTTTCCCCAGAAAAAATAAAAAAACAGCGCACTTCGGAAGTGTTCTTTTTTTAATGCACATTTACCCGCAATTAAGAAAATGGCTTTACCCGTAATCAGTAATCACATTACCTGCAAGATATTCCTGACTTACGTCAGTAAGAGATCTTCATAAAGATAAGGTGTTTTTCATGCAGGCATTTTGCGGGGATAAATAAATGCCTTCGCTCACAGCGTCCGCGAGCGTCCGCGCCGCTCAGAATCCAAAATAGCTCCCGCTGACGCGGGCCCCGGGTCGTGCAGTTAGTTACAACAGTCAAAGATTCACTATAGTCAGGCACCACGCAGGCCTGAAACCACAGTGCCCCTCTCCGGCCGGACCCGCGCCGGACCTGAAACCCGGTTGCCCCCACTGAACAGCCGCCGCCGCCCGGCCCGAAGGGCCGGAACTGCAGTGGCTGATTAATGGGTGTTGTAACTAGTTGGTTCTGAGCTGCGGTAAGAGGAGCCGCGGTTTCTATCTTTCGTCTTCGACCGTCTGGCTGATAAGCTGCTGACAGGCCGCTGCATAAACGGCGTCTGGCAGGAAGGGGTGGGGGTTTTGCCACCATCAGCCCTGTAACCGGCTCTGCCGGGCTTACGGCGCCCGATGGCATCTGAGCCGTCCTTA
>Ga0308169_10006342_pt1 | contig 10461 bp, 9 predicted proteins | sample PhyBR1_2_FD_202139 | JGI IMG/M metagenome (GOLD analysis project Ga0308169, IMG submission 202139) | Phyllosphere microbial communities from UC Gill Tract Community Farm, Albany, California, United States - DLSLSB.R1 | ecosystem: Host-associated > Plants > Phyllosphere > Unclassified | place... | reverse complement strand
GCGCAGACAGCGGCACTTGTGCATGCATGACGGCTTGCCGCAGTTGAGGTAAGTCGCCACCGCTCCGCTCGGTCATCCAGTCCTGGCTGATCTGAGCCAGCGCGGTAACCAAAGGTCGAGCCTGATCCGTCGTCGTCGCCCTTGCCGCAAGCCCCTCCATGACGTTGGCGTACGAACCTGCCGGGTCAAACGTCATCACCCTAACGAGCGGTGCAACGCTTCGAAGCACGGTCTGGCTCCACGGTTCCACCGTAGTGTTGCTCCAAGCCTCCCGCATACATGTCTCGAACACCTCCAGTGCCCTCTGCTGGTCTTGCGTGAGCGCACTTGGCGATGGCTGCGAGAGGGACCTCAGCGCTGCCGGGAGATCCACACGAATCGAAGCGGGTGCCGTGGGCCCTACTGCCAGCACGAGTCGATCCTTGTTAGGATCCAGGCGGCGATCCCAAAATTGTTCGCCTCGACCATCGCGGCAGACAAGCCAGTGTCGAACGAACTGCTGTACTGTCTTGGCTAAGCCGCCTTGAGCTCCGGACGAGAGGTTCACGGTCGTCTTGGCTTGCACGGCGATGAACCCGCCGTTCGAGGTTGCCACCAGAATGTCATCCACAGGTGCCTCGGTCTCGAAGCGAATCCAGACAGGAACGGCTGCCCCCAGTTCCAGCACGTAATCGACCGGAACTTGCGCAAGCAACTGCAGGCCGAAAAGCGCCCCAAGCTGGGCCTGAAATCCGATACCCGCTGCGGCGGCGGCGCCACCACTGGAGATACCTCGAGAACTAATCGGATGCTGTGAAGTTGCCAAGTTTGACTCGCTTAATTTGACTTCGGGACGTGGCCGCTTTAATTATACAAAGGAAACTGTCCCCATCGGGTACATAAGCCAGCCCTAGTCTAGAGCATCGTCCGGCTTTAGCTTTTACAAAGAAGTCGACTCAAATGCTTGCATGCGCAGTTGTGCAGCTCTTCGGCTTGCGTCTTTAACTTCCGGAATGGAGAGAGAAACTCGGCTTCATCACGTGAGGCTCGCATCAGGGCTTAATAAGCGACTTTGAAAGTTGGGCTGTCCTTGGGCCGGCTTTGGCGCCGGTCGTAGACTTTGGTGGTCGCGATGTTCGCATGGTCCAGCCACTCCTGGACCTTGGCGATGTCGGCACCGTGGTCGAGCGCGTTGGTGGCGGTCGTCGCGCGCAGCGCGTGCGGGCCAAAGCCGACGACGTCGATCTGCAGCGCCTTGGCGTAGCTGACCAGCATCTTGTAGACGCTATCGGGCGTGATCGACGCGGTGCGGCCGCGTGCGTTGTTGCTGGCCGGGCGGAACAGCGCGCCGTTCGCGTCCTCGGCACGGCTAGCTGCCTCGAGGTAGACCCCGACCGCTTCCGCCGCGCCTGGGTGCAGCGGCACATAGCGGATCTTGCTGCCCTTGCCACGTACCTGCAGGTGCTTCACGCCGCGGCGCTCCTGGATGTCGGCCACGCGCCGCGCACACATCTCTGCGCGGCGCAGGCCGTGCAAGGGATACGTGCCTGCGCACGGTCGCGCCATGTTGGCGGCAGGTACCATGTGCACTATTGCGATAGTTCGGTGCGCGGCGCTGTCTAGCGGCGAGGTCGACGCTTTCGCAATCGCCGTTGGTACCTACTTCATCCAGCGAGGATGATAAACGAGTGGATAAAAACCTTACAAGCTGTGCCTTACGAAATATAATGACGTCTTCATATCGAAGCCCGACTCTTATGCCACTGGATGAAATGATTGCGGAAATCATGCAGCTGATCGCTGATTACGATGAACTTCGACGCACCGAAAACGCGAGCGATGACGATGTCAGGATCATGCATCTCACCAGCCGTCTGAAGCAGCACTTGGGGCGTGAACTGAAGACAATCCTGTCGATTCCAGATGCAGTCGCTTTGGCGAAATTGGGGCAACCAGAACGTAGCGAAAAAGTTCGTTTAATACGAATGGAACTGGTCAATAGGGTTCTTGCCGCCAAATATGCCAATAGGCGCATTGGCGATGCACGACCAAAGACCAAAAACACATTTCGCGCAAGAATGAAGGAAGAGGCTGGCGTCCAACAGGTGACCAACGTCGATCGCTTGTCGATATTGGCGTTTGCAAAAAGTGGAATAGCGCGGTTATTTTACGGACTGGTTGCGGTCACGCTATGGGCCTGGCTCGCCCCCTACGTTCATGGGGCATTTGTCAAAAACCTTGGCATTCCAGAGTGGTTGTCCATTATAGCGATCGCCATCGCCAGTCTGCTATTTTACGTTACCTTGATGATAGGGCTGTGGCGAAATACAAAAAATTCTTTGCACGCCTTGATTGAGCCAAAGTCTCAAGATGCACCCACTAGTTCCGCTGTTATGGCTAGCTATGTTGCGTGGGCCTTGGTGCTAGGAATAACACTCATGCTAGCAGTCCTAGGCGTCGATTATGTCGCGCATTCGGCAAATGCTAGAGTAGCAGGTCTAAAAGCCGACGAGATCGCACGGATCGTGTCACAGCACAGTCACCTGTCGGCCGTGATGAGTTCTATGCCGGACGGCGTGAATGTGCCGGACGCGGTCGGAGCCGAATTCGGGAGTTTTGCCGGCACCTTCGGCGACTTTTTCGGTGGTGTAGTCAATCCTGTGCTCACGTTTGGAACCCTGATCGCATTAGCGGTCACAATACTCCTGCAGCGCACCCAGTTGACCGAAGAGAAGCATCGAGCGAACGAAGCAACCAACGTGTCGAACTTACAAACATTCGAAACTACGTTTTTTAATTTACTGAACTTACATTCGACTGTAATGTCGGGACTGAACTTCTCCGCCAATAGCGTTCGGTTTTTTCGACCGAAGGAAGTGTATGCGAATGCTTCAGATGCGGATCAAATCGCCACCGGGCGCGATGTTTTTACTGAGGTGCTCGACGCGATCTATCATAAATCATCGCCCCAAAATTTTGGGCAGGCGCTGTCTGCTCCCGCTCCAAAAATCATGTATGCGCGGATTCAGCGGGGTCACAATTACGCTTTAGGCCACTACTTTCGGCATCTCTATCAAATATTGGCATTTGTCGATCGTTATCGTACCCGGTTAATTTCAGCGAACTCTACTGAAGAATACACTCTTCGAAAGCGTTATACTAATATACTTCGATCACAACTTTCAGCGCATGAACTCGGTGTCCTGCTGTTTAACTGTGCAGATGAGATGGTAGATGCGGGAGAGTTTCGTGAATTGCTGATCGAGTGGGAGATGCTTGAACATATTCCACTTATCTATAATGTGAATAAACATTACATACACCTGACAGGTTATCCCGAATATCCACTGGATCACCTGGTAGAACAGTATCTCGGTGATACTTCTATTCCTCAGCACAAATCCGGAGCGTTCGGCAACAATCCACAGGTCGCTCGCTTTCTAGAAATGCGGGAAATTTTTGACCAAGCGAGAGTCTAGCTAGGCAAAGGCTAAGTTTCGGCCGGCGACGCTCATGGGTAATTCCCCATTTTAGAGCACGCTAAAAGTAAAGGTTAAGCGGCGAGCGCCAATTTCTGTTTTGGTGATACCGCCGAGGGCCATGTCTGCCCGGCCGTCATCTGCCGGGTCATGTATGTTGACGTTATCCCGCTGGGAAGCTGTACGTATGCAAGCCGAGCAAGGCATGTCGGCGCAGTTCCAAGGCCCAATGTGGCCTGGTCGGGTGTGCCATGGATGCACACTCTGACTTGGCCCAGGTGAATCTCGATCCTGCCCGCACCAACAGCTTAGTGACGCAGAGATTCGCCGAGATCACTATATACGAGCTGTAGAGCTTCACGTGCGCTCGCGAAAGGCCAGGCGTCAAATGCATGCATGCTATCTTTTCGAACGAGCCAATAAGCCAGCAGCGCCGTCGGTTGCGACCAGAAGGGATCAGTCCTGACTCGACTGCGAATTTTTCCTAGAAGGATATTTCTACTCTTGAAGAGAGAGTCGATTTCATTGATCGTCGATGGCGATTCATAGTGCGACAACGCATCTATGACCGCAAGATTTAACTTCTCGTCGTACCCCAGATCAGTTGCTCCCACATGAGAGGCGTACAGATTCACGAGCCCTTGCCAGAGTTCGTTCCTCGGTCGGTTCTCCTGCTCGAGCAAACGCATGGTTTCACAGAATAAATGGTCGGCGGTTTCGATCAGTGCCATGCTGCTAGCGACAAACCTACGAGCTTTTGGAGGGATCTTCCCTGCTGAAGGTTTGTAGATGCTGTCATGCGTGATCTCAGCATACGCATGCTGCATGATTGTCCGGACCTGAATCTCACATGGCAACCCAGCTTTGATGGTATGCCCTTCATGACTAATGTCCTCCCTACATCGGACGACGTAGTGTTTGGACTGGTAACTGAACTGCTCCGGCGCTGCAGCAATCTCCTCGTCAACGTCCCGGTCGAGAGAGGCTGTCCAACACTCTTCAGATTCGATGATACTCGCTATCGGGTCTATCTGCGGTGATATAAGCACAACAAAACGTACGCCCACCAAGTCGGTCATCTCCGTAAAAGGATCCGAATAGTTCTTCCTCGCAATCTTACCAATTGCGGTATCTACCTCCTTTGCGCGAGACGACACAATCTGTAGAGAAACCGCGCTTGGGTCAACTCGGGCGCGAACACGATCGATGACGTATCGACCCCATGCTTCAAGCTCAGGACGCCTTTCGACCAAGTATCGACGAAACTCCTCAAGCACGCTCATTGATGGTCTTCAACCGCACCTGCAATGAGGACTTGCGTGTACCCATCTGCAGTCTCATTAATCGTGACCAGCTCCTTAAAATCCTTATCGGTAGGTACTCGGATCTGAACCCCACTGGTGAACCTGACATTGCGAGGCTTACGCAACTGGGACTTTACAAACTCAGTATCCTTGACGATTGACTGGCCGGGGAACCCCTTCTTCTTGAGCTCTTCAACATACTGGTTTTGCAACTCCTCCGGAAAGGTTCGCTTACCGAACTCCTCGAGGTTTAGTGCTGCCACCTGGCTCTTCAATTCCGTCCGAAGCGCTTCGCGGTAGGTGTACTTTTCTTCATGATCAGTGACCACTGTATTGATGAAATTCATGGTCTCCGTGAAGAACACGCGAGTCAAATGGCGGTTGGAGCTGTGGATGTTGAGTCCTAAAAACGCATCGTAAAAGTAAGCTGCTGCCTTTCCGATTTCATTTCCAGTAAGCAGGTGGTCAAACAGGAAAGCGTAGTAGTTACTCGGGTCGTAAAGTCCGTCTTGGTCTGGCCTGACCAGTGCACGTTCAATAAGCATGCCTACTTTGTAGAGACGTTGCGTTTCCGAAAGCAGCATTTTCTTCACAAGCTGCAAGCTAATTTTGCCGCCTTCCTCGACGACACTGAATCCTTTGTCAGTCTCCGCTTTGATGACTGCAACGAATGGCTTACTGGGTGCCCCAACCTTTCCCGACACAACGATGAGCACACCACCTGGCCAACGTGGGTTTGTTTGGGCATCAGTAAGGTCGCGTGCAAAATCTTTCGACATCGCAAGAAAAGCCAGATTGTCGGCCGACATCACTTGGCATGCCTTGTGAAAAAATGAGTCAGTGCCTCGCTCTTTCACAGTCATCTCTACCCCATGCGATCGGTTACCCAAGGCCTCTGTCAGGCGCATCTGCAACACATCAGACGAGTCACTATCAAGCACGATGAGTTCGTCATAGCACAGTGGATCCTTTTTTACGTTACCCACTTGGCGCGCAAAGATGGTATGCGCAGCCATGCGGTCAATAACCATGTCGCAAAAATCGAAGTCAGCCATTCATCCCTCGCATCGGAGTTACCGCACTATCTCGTAGATATAAAGAAATCAATGCTAATATTACATGGAAATTAACTAAAAGTAACTGATATTAAAAGAAGCAGCCTGGCTGCTGTGCGATCAACTCAGTCGCCGAGTCGAAGAAGAAGATGACTGAGGGTGTCGTGCCCGAGATGCGTCTCACTAGGCACCTTCCTCATACTCATGCCTGCTCTCTGCATTCGGCTACGGAGGCCTTGAGATTGCCGCGTCTAGTTCGAAGGCAACACCTGTGCTACGGTATCGCTTTACTTCGCCTGCCTATACCAGATGTCTGACATCATTTCCCTGACAAAACTTGTGATCGTCGACTCGCTTGAAAAACGCGAGTTCCAAACCGGGCAGGAGATAGAAACGTATACGCGCGCCGAGTTCTCTGCGTACAAACTACCGTTGAGCGTCGAGCGCCATAGCGTTCAATATCCTGACGAATTCGAAGAAGTATTGAGGGTCCTTACGATTGAAGCTGAACATGGCCAGCTACCGTTATTGCACGTTGAGATGCACGGCGACCCGAAGGATGGCCTTGAATTTTCCTCCGGCTGTACACTGGGTTGGGAACGTGTCAGCGACCTGCTAGTTGAATTGAACCGCACTACGCGCTTTAACCTTGTAAGTGTCTTCGCTGCCTGTTACGGAGCATATTTCGCTGGCCAGATGTGGGTGCATCGACCATCACCATGTTTTGGTCTCCTTGCGCCAGAAGACCAGGTCGCACCGGAGGAAATATACAGAGGATTTAGGCGCTTCTATCACGAGCTGGCAATTACCCAGGACATGGGTCGCGCCGCAGCGCTGCTTGCACGTGAGAAGCTTACGAAAGGACGATGGATGAACCAGACCGCGACAATCTGGCTGCCAAAGGTGCTGCGAGCAACCGCAAAACAACACTTGAGCGCGGCGGGCCTGAAAGCAATGGCAGCTCGCGCCCTAGTGCGTCCAGAAGCCCAGGATCTACCGCCTGACCTCGATCTCACAGCATTAACGGAGGCGAGAGCACGGCGATACCTTACGGAGACTGCCTTCAACCGTTTCTTCATGGTCGACTCCATTCCGGAGAACGCCGAGCGTTTCCGTCATGTCCAGGAACGGTTAATCAAAGAGATTTTGCCACTAGTGGGGGCGTAGAACCGTCCTATATGGTCAAGCCAGGGCTAGCTTCCTAGGTTGTGAGAAGGTTCGACCAAAGAAGTCTTTCAACTTGTTCACTGCCCGATAGGCTTTACCTCTCACCTCCGCTACCTTGTATTGCTCTCCCGCCGTGCTGGTAAAACTACGCACCGCGTTGCGGGCGAATAGAGCCGGAACGCGGCGTCTCACGGCGGGCTGCGTCCCGAAGCCCGCGCGCAGCGCGGGTCGCGCCGTCGTCCGGCGTGAGGATAGCCCGTCCGTCCGATACCTGAACCTCACCGCTACCGCTTTGGGTCTACGATCTTCTTCCAGACATCCAGCTTATCGTCGAAAGACATCTGAGCGTAGGCTGGCGATGACGACGGCAATACGAGGGTTTCGAAGCCTGCAGCGCTAAAACGTTGCTCGGATTTGCCGGAGGTCTTCCCGTTGAAGCAGACGCGGAAAAGATGAGGACTGTGCCGTAGCAAAACACCGAATTCGTTGGCCTGTGCCTGACGAATGGCAGCGTCCAAGCTTCCTTCACGTTCACAAGCAGCGATGGTGTCCCACAAGCCGATCTGGTGATCAAGCAAGCGAGCCAATCGCTCGTCGTAATCCATATCTGCAAGAGGCTCATTGGTCACTGCAGACATAAGCCGCCAGAATTGATTCCTAGGATGGGCATAGTATCGCTTTGCCGAAAGCGAAGCCTCACCAGGAAAACTTCCAAGGATAACAATACGGGTTTGCTGATCAAGAACGGGAGGCAAGCCAACTAACATCGGGGCGACCTTGCTTGGTAGTAAGTTAAACGAAGCAACATTCGAAATGAACACTTCGTCTCAGATTTTAACGATGTGGATAACTCTAGCGCCAGATTTCGCGTGGATTCAAGGCTTGTTTTAGATACACGCTGAACAAACCTCGTCGTGCATAAGCGGGTGGGCGTAGTACTGCTGGGCGGCCAGGGAGGCGGCGCCGGGAAAGCTGCCCAGGATCAGGACGCGCGTGTCGGGCGCGATGACGGGGGCCAGGCCAACTAAAAAAGACTTTTGGTCGGGCATTTATGTGGATGACTTAGTGAGTAATTGACATTTCGCGAAAAGTAAAATTATTTCAAGAAATTGCATTAATTGCCATAACTCTGTCACCTCCATTTATAGAACAACTCACTATCTACTTAAGAAAATTTCGCAAATTACATTTAAATGATTAAAATTTAATAAATCAAAAGTCGATAACTAATCCATCACGAAATGGTGAAAGCGAGCTAATGCCAAATATCTTTTTCATTCTCTCAACATCAGCCTCGATAAACTCAACCTCACTTTCCCGCTCTACGAGTCTATTTTTCCAACGCTTTAAACTATCCTCAACATATATTTTACGATGCTGAAAGGCATTTAGATGACCTTCAAACACCTTATCTCTACTGCTGTATTCGCCTTGCGGCACATTAACCCCGAGCAACTGAAGTCTTTTGCCAACAAGGTCAATATAATCAATTGCCGCGCTAATAATGTCAAGCTCATGCTCCAACTCGGAAATTTTCCCAACTATTTGAGCAACGCGCCCTTTATATGCTTAACCTTGGCTTCAGCAGAAGCAATTATGTTACTTAAATAATTGATGTTTAGATTTTGCAGATCTGACATATTTTCACTAAACCTTCATTAAAAACTCAAGCTGATTCATGTAGATGTTGAGTTTTTTTAGTACGTAATCAGCAATTATTCCAGGCTCCTCCTTGGTTGTGTGATGAAACTCTACACAGATTTGTTTATGCCCGAGATCTAGGAACAAATCAGGAATAATGTTTGGAATCCATGGGTGCGTAGAATCAGGCTTTACAATGAACCCCGTTACTTCTGCGAGGGCGTCGCTAACGCATTTATTTGCCACCTTATCCGTTCCGCCAGAGTTTACCATCCAATCAACAAAGTTTTCAAACAATGGCTTGGCCTGAGTTAAGGCAACAGCTGCAGGGCCACTCTTTCTTTTCCCGACTGTAGGAACCTCACCCATCAATTGTTTATAAACTGCAGTTCTACTCAATGATCGTTTAGCTCGCGCCTTGTCCTTCCACGCTTTCGGAATCGCCTGTGTACCAAGAAAACTAACTAACCCCGCGTTTGATGCATAAGCTGCCGTGCACGACATAAGTGTATTCGTTGGAAGGAACATAATTCTTGTTTTAATTGCACCATATAACGCAAGCTGTAGCCGTTTCGGATCCCACACAGAACTCCGCTGATTATTATTATGGATATATTCAAAAAGCTTATCGTGAATTGCGCTCCAGTTATCTTCTGCCCGATGACTTCTTCTAACAAATTGCGAAACTACTGACTCCGCCTGCGAATAGGAGAAAATGAACCAAACTTCTGTCGATTTTGGAATGTATTTTCTTATTCTGGCCTGATAATCTGTAGCATGTCGCCATGACTCCTTTACCAATTCCAAATATTCTCTTAGCGTTCGCTGTACCGCTGGCAATTTATCAAACTGAGATAAAACATCTTCAAGAGCATCTGTCGTAAGCGAAAAATCAGACAACTCCTTACCATCATTCAATACAGATATGGTACGCTTAGCAATATCGACAAATTTGCTTTCTGGTGGACCCGAAAAGTTAATGACTTCCTTAGATCTAAAAAATAGAGTTCCAGAAACCTCCCTTGCGTACCCAATCATATCATCTACATCTTCTTTTTGAGTAACTGGCCAAATAATTAACAATGGGTTGTTTCGGAGAAGCCCATTTAATTTCCTGAAAAAACCTTTTATTGATGAGTCATCAAAGTCCGAAAGATTCTCCAGATAATCAATGACAACACAGGTGGGCCCCTTATCCTTAACAAGAATAGCTTCAGTTCCTATTTTCTGAAGCTTTTCGAATAGACTACCCAAGGGCTGCTCTACATTAAGTAAACTTGCATCGACATGAGTTAGATTTTGAATGCGCAAATGCGGGCGCCAACTTAGAGACTGAATAAAAGTAGATTTCCCTGTCCCAGGTCGACCCAGAAGAAATAACAGCTTTCCACCAGTCGAAATTCCATTAGCTATCTCGTTAATTTGGCCCTCAAATTCCGGCAGCGGCTCGATAAATTCCATAAGTTTCATCGAAACTTGGTCTTGTGGAAAACGCGATTGCAACTCTTCAAAAGAGGTTTCTAGAATCAGTTCGGACATATTTTTATGACTTCGTTAGACAACAGATATTTTTACTACTAGAAAAAATTTCTCAGAAAGTTCGTTGCTCGGCAGCACCACTATAGACTTAACTTACTAAAAAATCTACAATTGCCATAAAATAAGTCACGCACAAACATATAACACTTGAAGTTTACTTTGTGGAAGCAAAAAAAACGGCGGCACGCTCGTACGCACCGCCGCAAAGGGCATCCCAAAAACTACCCCCTCACCTCACATCATTTGCTGGCCAGCGCCACACTGGCTGCCGGCGAAGACGCCGGCGTAGCATCCCAG
>Ga0308169_10006340_pt1 | contig 10463 bp, 6 predicted proteins | sample PhyBR1_2_FD_202139 | JGI IMG/M metagenome (GOLD analysis project Ga0308169, IMG submission 202139) | Phyllosphere microbial communities from UC Gill Tract Community Farm, Albany, California, United States - DLSLSB.R1 | ecosystem: Host-associated > Plants > Phyllosphere > Unclassified | place... | reverse complement strand
GAGGGGTGGAACGCGCCGAGCGGGATCGAGGGGAGCGACGGCGGGAGGAGGAGCGTCGAGACGAGCTTGGGGTGGTGAGGTGCCGGGCGAAGCGTCGCGAGGAGGAGGCGGCGCGTCGAGGAGGCGGCGGCGGCGGTGCTGCTGGGCGATGAGGACGCAGCCGCCGAGGGCGGAAGGAGGAAGCCGCCGCTGCTGCCGAGCGGAGGCGACGGTGCCGGCGACGACGCCTGGCTCGCCGAGCCCGAGCCCGACGCTGCGAGGGACGACGACGCCGCGACGCCCGACAGCGGGTACACGAGCGAGCACAGCCACGCGCGCTCCTCCTCCTCCTCGTCGGGCTCGCCCTCGTCGTCCTCCCCCTCAACGCCCGCGCCCGCACCCGCCGCGTGCCCCGTCTCGCTCCCGCGCCGGCTCTGCGGCGCGCTCGCCGGGCCCTGCCCCGCCGACACCTCGCTCCTCGGGCGCCGCGACGAGACGGGCCGGCGCCTCAGCGGCGCGCGCGTCCACTCGACGCGCACGGTGCGCGGCGCGTCGACGAGGTCGGCGCGGAGCCACTTGCGCAGGAGGAAGGCGTAGCCCGCCGGGCGGGCTGGGTCGCCGGGCCGATCGAGCGAGGGCGTGCGCACGAGCGAGAGGAGGTGCGGCGAGGCCGGGAGCGAGTCGCCCGAGGGCGCGCTGGTGCTACTCGACGAGGTGGTGGGCGAGGAAGGGACGGCGCCGACGCCGGCCGAGAGGGTGGCCGAGCGGCGCTTGAGCTTGGTGAAGAAGCCGCTGTCGGGCTTGTGCGGGCTCGCGGTGCCGGGCACGGCGAGGAAGGCGGGCGACGAGGGCTCGGGGATGGCGGCGGCGGCGGCGGCGGCGTTCGGGGAGGACGAGGACGAGGTGGTCGCGGTGGCCGATGAGAGGTAGACCGGGTCGAGCATGGTGACGCCCGTGAGCTCGATCCCGCGGCGGTGGAAGCGCGCGACGCGCTGCCCGGTCCCGGCGTCGTTGACCGTCGTCGGGAGGAGCGTGTGGTACTCGAGCGCGAGGAGGGGCACAATGCGCCGCTTGCCGCCCGCCCCACCGCCGCCGCCGCCGCTCATACTCGCGCTCCCGCTCGCGCTGCGGCCCGACGCGCTCGTGCCGTCCGTGTAGGTGCTGTCGCGGCTCGTGCCCGAGCGCGTCGACGAGACGGACGGGCTGCGGCTGCGCGGCGTGCGCGCGTGCTGCTGCTGCTGCCCCTCGTCGTCGTCCTCGCCGCTCTGCGACCCTGCGCCGCGCCTTCCGCCAACCTGGGCGCCGGCGACGGCGTCGAACGAGCGGCCGGCGGTGCTCGCGGGCGTGTCGGGGCGGGCGAGCGGGGCTTCGGGGGCCGAACGCCGAGAGGCGAGGTCGGCGGGCTGCACGAGCTGGACCTGGACGTCGAGCTCGTGGCGGGACGATGAGGGCGGCGGGCGGCACAGGAGGAAGAGGTCGGGCGGGGGAGGGTATGGCGCGGACGAGGTTGCCGAGGTCGAGGAGGGGAGCTGGTCCGAGGTGGGGGTTCTGTCGGTGCACTCGGGTCAGCGCGCGCGTTCGACGAGTGTGGGAGAGAGGCAGAGCGCACCTGTCGACGTCGGAGCGCGAGCGTGAACGGGCCATGCTGGCGCGGACCAAGGTTTGAGGCTTCGAGGCAGCGAGAGTTGAGCGTGCGGTGCGGGCGAGGCGCGCGGGTGCTGAGGCGGGTGCGACTGCTGGCGAGAGGTCGGGTGCTGGTGGAGAGAGAGAGCGCGCAGGCGGGCTGTGCAGCACTCGGGCGAGGTGGACGAGGTGCGGACGGGGAAAGGAGCGAGGGCGACGAGGAGGAGCGTGTTTCCCGTCTCGACCGAGGTGAGCGAGGTGCGAACCGCCGAGCTGCCTCCGCCAGCGCGACACGCGTCCCCGCCGCAGCTCCGACCGCGCGCACCGCTCGCCCGCGGCGCTTCCTCCGACCTCGCTCCGCCTCTCAGCTCGTCGCCTCGCAGCACGCTCAGCAGCTTGGCACTCGCCAACTCGCAGCAACACGCTCGACACATCGTCCACCGCCCCGCGCGAGCCTCGCACGGCGCTCCTCGCGCTGCCTTTCTTCAAAGTTCGCGCTCGTCAACATGGCCTGCTCGACAGAGCGCGTGCGTACAAGCCTGTCGTGGCACTGCTGCTTGCAAGAGAGATGCTTGCCAGGAAATACCAGACTTCGGCCCCTGTCCGCGCGCGACGCTCGCTCCTTCGTCCGCCTCTCCTGTCGCCCGGCTCTCCTCGCCCTCTCGCTCCTCGCACCACCTCTCGACTCCCCAGAGCAGCGATGGCGCCTTCTGCGCCCATCATGCGCATCGGCAGCTCGCTCTCGGGCGCACCCACCGCACCGTCGCCCACCTCGACGGGCCCGACCTCGCTGCCCAAGAAGCCGGCCGGTCCTCCACCAGCGTTGTTCGACCGCGCGAGCGCCTTCAAGGAGCGGCTCCAGGCGACCAAGGCGCGCGCAGACGCAGCCCTACCCAACCGGCCCTCGCCTGCGCCCGCGAGCAGCGCTCCTCCTCGCGCCGGTCCTCCTCGTCCTCCGATCGCCGGGCACCCCAGCGCCGCGCCCCTCCCGCCCGCTGCGCAGCCCTCGCCCTACTCGAGCCCGCCGCTCGTGTACCCGATCGGCGGGCCGCGCACCACTTCGGCACCGCCTGCGCCGTCGACCTCGTCCCCCGCGGCCTACGCCCCGACCTCGCCTCGTCAGCCCGCCTACGGCGCGTACGGCTGCCAGCAGAGCTACGCGCCGCAGCAGTACTACCAGCACAGCATGCCCAGCACCGCCACGCCCTTCCACCTCCCCTCGCCGTCGCACCCTCGCCCTCACCTCGCGCAACCCTACCCCTCCTCCTTCGCCAACCCCTACGCCGCCTACCCTTCTGCCGCGCCGCCCTCCGCGCCCGCCTACCCGCCTCACTCGACGGCTCACTCGCACGACGCGCAGACGTGGCCCGCGCCCGAGATCGAGTGGCGCCGCGCGCCGCCGCCCGCGCCGCCCGTGCCGGCGGGCTTGACGAGCGACGGGCGCGCGACGGACTATGGCGCTGCGGCGGGCGGCGGCGAGGGGCAGGAGCGCGCGCAGGTGCGGCCGCGCGACCAGGAGCAGAAGCGGGCGCCCGAGCAGGCGCAGGCGCCGGCGCACGAGCCGGCGAGCCCGCGCGCGCGCCGCCGCTCGTCGACGGCGGTGCCGCGCCCGGGCGGGTTCGTGAGCGCCTTTGAGGGTGAGTTTGGCGGGGCAAACAAGGCGCGCGAGGGGGCGCTGGGGCTGTGCGGGCTTGCGGGGCTCGAGGAGAACGGCGAGGGCGGGGAGCTCGAGGGGGAGCTGCTGCGCGTTTGGCGGGACAAGGTGCGTTCGCCTTCCTCTCCTTCTCTCGACTTTGCCGCCGAGCCTCGCTGATATTCCCTCCCTGCAGATCGCGCCGCTTTCGAACGCCGACCTCGACGACGCCTCACACGACCTCCTCGACGGCCTTCACTACCTCCTCCTCACCTCGCCCTCGTTCCCCTCGCTCCCCTCGGCCGCGCCCGAGCTGTCGTCGCTCGAGCTCGCGCTCCTCGACGTCGCGATCCGCGCCGAGGGCCTCGACGTCGCTGAGGAGCGCGCCGCGGTCAGGGAGAGGTGGGCCGGGGTCGAGGGCAAGTGGACGGCGCGGACGACGAGGGTGCTCGCGCTCGAGGACCGGCAGGCGGGGATCGTTGCGGCGCTCGTGGAGAAGGTGCGTTCTCTCTCGCCCCTGCTCTCTCTCGTCACCGTCGCGCGCTCGAGTCGGGCTGACGCTCGCCTCCCCCCGCAGGTCGCCGACCTCGAGCTCCAGGGCGAGCAGGCGCAGGCGCGCACGAGGCGGCTCGAGGCGAACGTCGCGGCGTCCAAGAGCGAGCTCGAGCAGCAGAAGGAGCGCGCCGAGCGCGCCGAGGCCAAGCTCGAGGCGAAACCGTCGCAGCGCGTTGTGCGTCCTCCTCCTCTTCTCCCTTCTCCCTCTGTTGCTCCCTCTCTCACCCTGACTGACCTCGTCGCACGTCTCGCTCGCACGCAGGGACTCCTCCTCGAGGACCTCAACAAGCTCACCGCCGCGCGCGACGCCCTCTCCGCCGAGCTCGACGACGCCCGCTCGGCCCTCGCCTCGGCCCAGTCCGACCTCGGGCGCCTGCGCCGCCCCTCCTCCGCCTTCCTCTCTTCCACCACGCGCACCTCGACCTCTCCCGCCCTCGACCGCACCGCCGGCCCATCGACTGCCGCCTCGCCCGGCGAACCCGAACCCGACCGCGAGCGCGCCCTCCTCGAAGCGGAGCTGCGCCGCGCACGCGAGGCCCACGACGCAGACCGTATGATCACCGACGAGCGCGTGCGCGCGCTGCGCGCCGAGGCGGACGAGCTGCGGCGGGCGCTCGCGCGGCGCGCTGCGGCGGCGGCATCGTCGTCGTCCTCGGGCGGAGCGGGCTCGAGTGGAGCGGCCGCGCCCGCCGGTGCGACGCTCGTCGGCGCGGCGATCGAGCGCGAGCTCGAGGGCGCGCGGGCCGAGCTCGCCAAGAAGGGGTTCGTCCTCCTCAAGCTCGCCGAGAAGGTCAAGGAGCTGAACCGCGAGCTCGAGGGCAAGGCGAGGGAGAACGGTGCGTCGGTCGTGCGCTCTCTGCGTCTTGCGTCGTCCCTCTCGGTGCGAGGTCGGCGACGCTAGGTGGTAGTGAGCATGGACTGACGCTCTCTCTCTCTCTCTCTCTCTTCGTCCACAGCGATCCTTCTCGACCGCCTCGCCGGCGCCGCACCTCACACCTCGTCCGCCTCTGCGCCCGCCTCTTCTTGACGACCTTCCGTGTACGAGGAGCTGTAGCAGTGCAAATCTGTCGCTTGAGCCTGTCGCACTCGAGCGCCTCGTCGTCATCGAGAGCGTGCGATGCGCGAGGTCCGAAAGATGCTGCACGTCGTGCCCGCCTCGCTCGTCGAGCAGCTCTCCGTTCTCGCAAGGCATGCACAGAGCACTTGGACCCTCCTGCGGCCCCCAGCGACGCACAGGACGGCGGCGATCGAGGGCGACTCGGCCTCACCTTCATCAGCTCGACCGACGTCGTCCAGCGCTCCTGCTCTCTCCTCACCTGCTGCCGGCACCATTCTGCTGCTCAGCCGCTGCACACGCTTGCTCTCGACCTCTGTCATGGTCGCCACTCCCGCCAGAGCCACCCGCTCGTCCCTGCGCAAGCTCGCCACCTCCCCCACTTCCGCCGCCGACGACTCGCCCCTGTCGTCCGCCGACGAGCACTACTCGGCACCGTCCCCGACCCGCAAGGCCAAGGTCAAGAAGGAGGAGTCGCCCGCCGCCGCCGCATCCCCGTCCAAGAGCACCGGCGTCACCCCGCTCTCCGCCTCGGCGCTCAAGAAGCAGTCGCTCTACACGGCCGCGCGCGCGGCCGGCACGCCCTTCCCGCAATGGGCGCGCCCGACGCCCGACGAGGCGCAGGAGGTGTGCGACCTCCTCGGGAGCGTGCACGGCGTGCCCGAGCGGCCCAAGGTCCTCGTCGACCGCGAGGACGCGCCCGCCGGGTGCGGCCAGGTCCCGAGCGTCCTCGACGCGCTCGTGCGCACCATCCTGAGCCAGAACACGTCGAGCCGCAACTCGACGGCCGCCAAGCAGAGCATGGACCAGGCTTATGGGCGCGCCGGGTACCGCGCCGTGCTCGACGGCGGCGAGGCCAAGCTCGAGGAGGCGATCCGGTGCGGCGGGCTCGCCAAGAACAAGAGCAAGGCCATCATGGGCGTCCTCAAGCGCGCCGAGGAGCGCAACGTGCACGACCAGGGGCTCAAGCCCGGCGAGGGCGAGCTCAGCCTCGACTGGCTCCACGAGCTCGACGACGACGACGCCATGCGCGAGCTGGTCAGCTTCGACCTCGTCGGCCCCAAGACGGCGTCGTGCGTCCTCCTGTTCTGCCTCGGCCGAGACTCGTTCGCCGTCGACACGTGCGTCCCGCTCTCCCTCCTCCTCGCGACCTCGACCTCGACCTCGACCTGACCCTCCTCCTCGTCGCGCTCGCAGCCACGTCCACCGCATCACGCAGTCGCTCGGCTGGCTCCCGCCCAACGGCTCGGTGTACAAGCTCGAGAAGGGCGACGACAAGCCGACGCGCATGACGACGACCAAGCAGCCACCGACGCGCGACCAGACCTTCTACCACCTCGACCACCGTGCGTCCCTCTCTCCCTCCTCGCTCACCTCCCTCTGCGCTTTCGCTGACGTTGTCTCCCCCCCGCAGGCCTCCCGAACCACCTCAAGTACGCGCTCCACTGCCTCATCGTCAGCCACGGCCGCGGCTGCGACCGCTGCGCGGCGGGCTCGACCTCGCAGGACTTTGTCGACTCGTGCCCGATCGACCACCTCGTGCGCCGCACCAAGGGCCGCGCGACCGGCCGCAGCAACGCCGGTTCGTCGCCGGTCAAGGGCGCCGAGCCGCTCGAGGACGCGGCCGAGAAGGAGCTCAAGCCGGCTGTGTCCAGCGACGAGGGCGAGGACGACGAGGACGAGGGCGGCAGCGACGAGGACTTTAAGCCGTCGACGTCGACGCCGCGCAAGACGCCGACCAAGCGCGGGCGCGGTCGGGCGGCAGCCGGCAAGGTCAAGGAGGAGGACGTCGACGACGAGGCCAAGGTGACGCCGGCCAAGCGCGTCAAGCGCAGCGCGTCGGCGGGCGGAGAGGAGGAGCAGGACGAGCAGAAGCCGTCGGTGCGGACGCCGAGCAGCAGGAAGAAGGCGGCGCCGGCGTCGGCGACCAAGCCCAAGAGCAAGCGGGCGCAGGCGGCCGAGGAGAGCGTCGCGAGGGACGCGGCCGAGATGAGCGGGCGCAAGTACACGATGCACGGGCTCGAGCTGTAGCGTGTCGTTGTCTTCTCGATGAAACAGCAGCCCTCGTCGTCGTCGTTGCAGAGCCGCTTTCTCCCGCTCAGAGCACGGCTGCGAGTCCTCCTGCGGCAGCGAGAGCGACCACGAGAGCCCAGGCTCGCCTCGCTCCTCCTCCTGTCAACACGCCGGTGCTCGCACCCTGTGCGCTGCCATAGTCGATGCCGCCCGGCCCGATGCTCGTCGTCGTCGGGTAGCCTTGAGCGGGTTCTCCTGCGCGACCCGAGCGCGTCAGCCAGCTGCGCCCGACCTTCAAGCCCCTCGAGCAGGAGCTCTCGCGCACCAGTGTACGTGTACGTGAGCCCCGCGCTCGACTGGGACGCCGCGACGCCGCCGAGGAGCGCCGAGCCGAGCCCGCAGATCTGGCGCACGCCGTCGAGGACGGACGACGCGTTGGCCTCGAGCGAGGGCACGCCGAGGTACTGCTCGCACTGGTTCGTCTGCACGAAGCAGTCGACGCACTGCGGGACTGTGAGCGAGCGAGGGAGGAGGGTGAGCGAGGGAAGTGGGGTGAGGGGTCCGTGCGCGAAGCAGAGGGGAACGCACACGCTGCGGAGAAGGTATTGGTGCAGGAGCACTTGATGGCGTCGATGAACGAGAGCGGGTTGTCTGCAGGAGGAGAGGCCGGCGTCAGCTCGCCGGACGAGGGAAAGGAGCGGCGCGAGAAGGCGGACAGAGCATCTGCGAGGAGGAGAGGGGCGTCAGCTCTGCGGCTACGAGAGGGCTGGCTCGCTGGGAAGGAGCACACGTTCTTCCAGTCCTGCATACGAGGTGCTCGACGCTCAGCATAGGTCCAGATAGGGCGAGCGAGAGGAACGAGCGCACCTTGAAAGCGGGAGCGGCTTTGGCGCAGCTGGAGATGCTGCTCCACTGCGGCTCGCAGGCTGCAGGGCGCCTCGTCAGCGCAGCTTCGGCATCAAGAACGGCTCGAGAGAGAGAGACAGAGACGGTGAGCGCACCGACGCAGCTGGGAATGTCTCCCGGGAAGTACGGCTGGTTGCCGAGCTCGTACTCCCTCGGGGCGAGGGCGGCGCGCGAGTCGACCAAGGTCGGTGTGCAAGTCGGGGCCGGCGTCGGGTAGGGCATGGCGAGTGCGCCGCCGAGGAGGAGGGCGGTGAGGGAGAGGGGTGCGTGCATGGTGAGGAGAAGAGGGTCGTGAGGTTGTCGAGGAGGAGCGGTCGTGAGGGTCGTGAGGGTCGTGAGGGTCGTGAGGGCCGTGCACGCGGTCGCGAGCGTCGCAATAGTCGGGACGCAGGCTGGAGGAGAAGTGTCGGCGAGCGGGAGACGGAGAGAAGCTGTGAGCGAACCGCCGTCCTCATGAGCCCTCCTGGACCAGGCCGCCCTGTCGACAATGCAGACGAGGCGCTTCATCGTCGATAGCACGTGTCGACGAGGCGACGAGCGCTGATCGAGCTGCGAGGCCCGAGCGGCGAGGCCCGAGCGGCGAGCGCTGGATGGAACGCTCGAGCCTGCTGCCCGCGCGCGGCGAGTGCGAAGCTGGCCTTGGCACCGGTCGCGACGAGCCCGCACGAGCAGCACCGAGTAAGCGATGCAGAGACTGCGAGTGCGCAAGCTGCGACCGAGTGAGCGAGCTGCGCAAGGAAGAGCGTGCGCAGGCGAGAGCGCTGCGAGCGGAGTCTCCGAGGCGAGCCGTGGGCTGCGACAGCGCGCGCATCCCTGCCGAGCGCTGAGCTGCTGCTTGCTGATCCGGGCGAGCGAGCGCAACGTTGATGAAAAGCCGGGCCAGGGGGTCCGCCTAGCGCTGTCTGAGCCGAGGTCCAAGCGTGCGTGCCCCCGCCCGACTCGCGATTTTCGGAAGCGAGGATGCGCGCGCCTGGGCGGGGAGCGGTGGAGCGAACGAGGTGTGGGAGGGAGCATGCAGCCGGTCGAGAGCGCGAAAAGGAGTGCAGGAGCGAGTGCCGTGGAAAGGAAGAGGGAAAGAGAGCTGCCAGCGAACCAAAAGCGCGAAGGCTCGAAGGAGGTGCGAGCTAAGTCGGGAGCAGCAGGAGCTGCAGTGCCTGGCAAGGCGGGCCTGGTAAGAGCGAGGCGGTGAGGGATTACGAAAAAGCTAAGCTGCGCGAGCTGGGCTAACTAATCCAGCCAGGCACGGAAAACGAGGCGGACATGCTCGCCGGCCCGCGCGCCTCGCCCCTGGCCTCGTCCGTCCGCTGCGCCCCCTCCTCCTCCCCCCCCCTCCTCTCCCGGCTCAGCACCACACATACACGCCGCGTGTGGCTGGCCACACCCACCAGCTTGCCCGCATGCCGCACACGGGCACCATCACGCCGCCGCAGGCGAGCCCGCCGCTCGCGTCGAGCTTCGGCGGGCCCAGAGGCGCCTCGTCGCCTCCACCGCCGCCGCCGCCCGCCGCCAACAACCCGGCCTCGCAGCCACCACGGGCCTCGTCGACGACACCGCCACTGAGCCGCGAGCAGGACCCGTTCCTCGCCCAGACGGCCGCCATCCCGCTCAGCGAGCGCGACCGCCAAGAGGGCTACGACGTCGAGCTCCTCAATGCCCGCCCGCGCGGCCGCTACTCGAGCGACCTCGGCGCAGGGGCCGACGACGACTCGCTCGGCGGTGGCAGGGAGAAGTACGGCGCGGGCCTCGCAGCCGTCCACTCGCATCCGGGCGGTGGCGCAGCAGCCGCGGCGGCAGCACCGGTCCCCGCCCTCGGCGCGCTCGGAGGTGCCGGCCTCGGCCCAGTCGGGAGCGGCGCAGGCGCAGGCGCACTCGCAGCAGGGCCAGGCGTGTCGTACGGCGCCATGCACCCGGGCGGCGCAGCAGCAGGGCCGCCGGCCGCCAAGGAGTACGGCGCCGACTCGTCCGGCGGCCACTCGGGCGCGACGGCGCACAGCGGCAAGCGGCGCCGCCCGTGGTACCTGCGCCCCTTGACCCTCCTCATCCTCGCTCTCTTCATCATCGCCGTCGCCCTCGCCGTCGGCCTCGGCGTCGGCCTGTCCGAGCGCGACTCGCGCTCCAAGTCGGACGACCTCTCGGCCTCGTCGTCCAACAGCACCCTGCGCTCGCGCCTGTCGACGACCCGCACCCGCTCCGGCACCGCCTCGACCGGCCTGGTCGTCCCCTCGTCCGACACGTCGTACTGGTCCTCGCTCGCGACCGTCACCGACGACCCGTCGTCGAGCCGCGCCGAGGGCGAGACTGGGTCGGGCATCTCGACCGACGTCCCTTCGAGCATCACGTCGATCCCGTCGCCCGTCACGGCGACGACGCTCGCGACGACGGGCAACCTCCCGATCCCGGCCAACAGCTCGACCGTCATCTCGGGCCTCACCATCTCGGTCCTGTCGACGACCGACGAGTCGACGGCGGCGAGGGCGACGGCTGCCGCGCGCATGCGCCGCACCATGCTCTTCACCGCATGACGACCTTCCTCCTCCTGCATTCTCGTTGTACCCTCCTCGTCATCATGAGCGCGGCGTCGCCATCGTCGTCGTCGGTCCCGGGCCGTCCGTCGGATATACCCTCGCCCTCCTTCCGCCGGTCCCTCCTTTCTCCCTCCCACCGTTACTAGTCACCCACCCCCTCAGGTTCTCCTCGCTC
>Ga0308169_10006339_pt1 | contig 10465 bp, 9 predicted proteins | sample PhyBR1_2_FD_202139 | JGI IMG/M metagenome (GOLD analysis project Ga0308169, IMG submission 202139) | Phyllosphere microbial communities from UC Gill Tract Community Farm, Albany, California, United States - DLSLSB.R1 | ecosystem: Host-associated > Plants > Phyllosphere > Unclassified | place... | reverse complement strand
TCGAAGTCATGAGCTGAAGGTGTTTCCTGATTCAATGTTACACGTTCGTTTTTCGGCTGCTCTGCCCAGCATCAGTTTGGATGGGCTCACATGCTCAGTTGTTTTTTTCGATGATAAAGCGCTGGCCGAACGTCAACTTGCAACTTTCCATTTCTGCGGAGGCGGTACACCGTCGGAATGGAGGACGGTGGATTTGGATTTGGCTTGGTTGGCAGGCAAGCGTGGCCATCTGTTGATAAGGTGCGGGCCTGGTTCGCAGAACGATCCTACGGCCGACTGGCTGGCGATAGCTCAATTGTGCGTCGCCAGGGAGGGAGAGATGAAAGCGCTTCTGGCGAAAACCCATCATCAGATGCGCATGAAAAACGAGATGGCACACTTCAGTAGCGTCTACCGGAACGCGTTTTACTCAAACATTCAGGAGCGACAGAGTGAAACTGCAATGGGCGTTGCTCGCACTGTTCGCCAATTAAATGGACTGGCCCAAGTCCAGGCGCAAGGGCTTGGGGCGCAGGCAGATATTGTCATTCTGGAGCCGTTTGAAGGAGAGGCCGCCTACTCCTATGCGACTCGTCTCCTGAGGGCGAACGTTCCGCAAACCCCGCCTGATTTTCAAGCGAGGCTACGCCAAAAAGTCACGGGCCACGGGACAATAAAGGTCTTGTCGATCTGCAGTGGGGCCGCGCGGATAGAGGCTGGTTTTTCAGCGGCTATTCCCGAAGGCGTCGAATGGTCACTGCTGGATATCAATGAGGATCTGCTGCAAATCGCGGCAAAGCAGTTTCCGCCAGGAATCAGCCTCGATTTGATCGTGGCGGATGCTAATAACCTGGTGCCTACCGGTGAACAGTGGGATGTCATTATTTGCGTTTCGGCATTGCATCATCTGGTAGCGTTGGAAAAGGTAATGCTCTTTATCTCTCGTAGTTTGAAAAATGATGGAGAGTTCTGGAGTGTGGGGGAGGCCGTTGGACGTAATGGCAATCGCTTGTGGCCCGACGCAATAATTGCTGCTGACGCAGCATTTTCTTCCTTGCCGGCGCGCTACCGATTTAATGCCGACACTCAGGTTGTCGATGCGGTCATTCCAGACAAGGACCATTCGATCGGATGCTTCGAGGGAATTCGAAGCGAGGAAATTACCGCGCTCCTTGAGCGTTGGCTGAATCCGGTAGATGTCTACCGCACCAACTGCTTCCTCTGGCGAATGGTCAATCTAGCCTACAGTGGTAATTTTCATCTTGAAGACGCGCAAGACCGAGCGTTAGTCATTGATATGGTCCGAGCGGAGCTTGAGCATTTTCGTAATGGAGGCCTTGGGACCGAGCTATTCGGCGTATACAGAAAGAAGCATCTTTTCAGCGCCGGCGCATCAGGCCAATGAAGAACAGCCCGCCGATGGCGGCAGTAGCGACACCGATCGGCAAGTCTTCCGGCGCAATCAGTGTCCGCGCCGCTACGTCCACCCACACCAGAAACAGGCTGCCGAGCAGCACGCAGGCCGGCAATAGCCGACGGTGCTCCGCGCCCACCAGGCGCCGGGCAATGTGCGGCACCATCAGCCCGACAAAACCAATCGAGCCGCTGATGGACACCAGCACGCCGGTCATCAAGGACGCGATCAGGAAAATCCACAACCGCACCTTCGCCGCGTTCAGGCCCAGGGTCACGGCAGTCTGTTCGCCGGCCATCAGCGCATTCAGCGGCCGGGCCATGCCCAACAGCAAGATCAGCCCCAGCACCACACTGGCGGCCGGCACTGCCAGCAACTCCCAGCGGGCCAGGCCCAGGCCGCCGAGCATCCAGAACATCACCGCTGAGCTGGCGCGATGATCACCGAGGAACAACAGCAAATTGGCCGCCGCCATCATCACGAATGAAACCGCTACACCGCACAGCAACAGGCGGTCACTCTCCAGGCGGCCCTGGCGGTTGGCGATCGCCAGCACCAACAACATGCTCAGCAGCGCGCCGAAGAACGCGGCCAGAGGCAGCGTCAGCATGCCGATGATTTCGCCGACATGCAGCACCACGATCACCGCGCCCAGGGTCGCGCCGGAGGTGACACCCAGCAGGTGCGGATCGGCCAGCGGATTGCGGGTGACCGCTTGCAACACCGCACCGATCAGCGCCAGCCCGGCGCCCACCAAGGCACCGAGCAGCAGGCGCGGCACCCGGATCAGCCAGACGATGTGCTCCTGGCCGGGTGTCCAATGCACCTCACCGACACCGAGGGCCTTGTGCAGCAGGATGTCCCAGACCACGGCCACCGGCACCCGTGCCGGCCCGAAGCCCAGTGACACCACACATGACACCAGCAGTAGCGCGCCGAGGAACATCAGCAGGGCGGTGTAGCGACGATCATTCATTGGCGGTGGAAACCCCGCGCCAGGGTTTGCACCGCCAGCACGTTATCGATGCCCGGCGTGGCCTGCACGTAGGGGATCACGATGAAGCGTCGCTGCTGGATCGCTTCCACCGATTGCAGGGCCGGGTTGTCCAGCAAGAATTGCTGCTTCTGCTCGGCGCTGACTTCGCCGTAGTCGACGATCACGATCACCTGCGGATTGCGCTCGACTACGTTCTCCCAATTCACCCGCGTCCAGCTGGTTTCCAGATCATCGAGAATGTTGCGGCCGCCGGCTGCATCGATCAGGGCTTGGGGCATGCCGAGGCGGCCAGAAGTCATGGCGCGGTCTTCGCCGCTGTCATACAGGAACACGCGGGGGCGTTCGCCGGGCAGGTGCTTTTGAACGTCGGCCACTTGGGTTTGCATCGAAGCGACCAGGGCATTGGCACGCTCCTGGACGTCGAAAATCTTCCCGAGGTTGCGCAGGTCGTTGTAGGTATCTTCCAGCGAGGCCGCTGGACGTTTCATCACGAACGCGCAGGACTCGGTCAGTTCGTACACGTTGATGCCCAGCGGTTGCAGGGTCTGCGGCGTCAGGTCACCGCCGACCCGCATGCCGTAGTCCCAACCGGCGAAGAAGAAATCCACGTTGGCACCGAGCAAGGTTTCCACCGATGGATACTTGGCGGCCAGTTCCGGCAAGCCGCCGAGAATCTTCGCCATCTCGGGCGTCACCGATTTCCAGCCACTGATGCCGCTGTAGCCGACCATGCGTGGCTTGAGCCCCAGGGCGAGCATCATCTGGGTCATGTTGATGTCGTGGCTGACGGCGTGCCGAGGCGCCTCGTTGAATACCACCTGGCGGTTGCAGCTCTGAATCGTCAACGGGTAGCGGGTGGCTTCAGCCATGGCGTGGGCACTGCCCAGCAGCAGGGGCAGCAACAGCAAGGAGCGCAGGATCATGGTTGGGTTATCCAGGTGATTCGTGGGTAGCCGGACAGCGGGTGCTCGTCCACCAGGGCTTCGACGCCGAACACCTCGCGCAACAGCTCGGCGGTGAGGACGTCCTTGGGTGTACCGCTGGCGACGATGCGCCCGTGTTCGATCACGTACAGGCGATCGCAGAAGGCGGCGGCCAGGTTCAGGTCGTGGAGGCTGGCGAGGGTGCCAATGCCCAGGCCCTTGATCAGTCGCAGCAATTGCAATTGGTAATGCGGGTCGAGGTGATTGGTCGGTTCGTCGAGGATCAGCAATTGCGGCTCCTGGGCGAGGGCGCGAGCGAGGATCACCCGCTGTTTTTCCCCACCCGACAGCGTGGCGAAGGCATGATCGCCAAAGCCTTCGAGTCCTGCCGATGCCAATGCCTGGAGCACCAGTCCGCGGTCTTCGTGGTTGTCGCTGTCGAACAGGCCCTTGTGGGGCGTGCGCCCCATGGCGACCACCTCTTCCACCGTCAGGCCGAAGGCGTCGGGAAACTCTTGCAGCACCACGGCGATGCGCTGGGCGCACCAGCGTGAGGATTGTTTCCAGAGGTCGTGGTGCGCGAGCTTGACCTCACCCTGTTCCGGCCGGCTGAAGCGATAGGCGCAGCGCAACAGGCTGGTCTTGCCGCTACCGTTGGGCCCGATCAACCCGACGAACTCCCCGGCTGCCACCTGCAACGTCACGTCACGCAGTTGGAACTGGTGATGGCAGTGGCCGTGGCCCAGAGGTGTCCAGGCGAGGTGGGTGAGGGTTAGTGAGGTCATGCATTTACTCGGGGTTTGGATTGAAACGTCGACCATTGTGGGAGCGGGCTTGCTCGCGAATGCGGTGTGTCAGACACATGAATGTCGACTGACACACCGCTTTCGCGAGCAAGCCCGCTCCCACAGTTTGGGGGTGTTCGTGGTTTGGAAAGCGGGCGCGATTGTAGAGGCTTCGCGCCGCCTTCCGTTAACGCGCTGTCTTCAGCTTGAAGATGAAGCTGCCTCAGTCTGGCGATTGAATCGGGTGACGAGGCGGTCCAGCAACCACACCACCGCCAGCGAAGCCCCCACCAACGGGAACACCACCGCCAAGGCCAGCATGATGAAGACCCCGCCCTTCCACGTCGGCAGGTCGTGACGCAGCGGCGGCACGCCGAGCTTGCCCTGGGGGCGGCGCTTCCACCAGATCACCAGGCCGCTCACGGCGCTGAGCAAAATCATCAGGCAAATCAGCAGCACGATGATCTGGTTCAGCGGGCCGAACATCTTGCCTTCGTGCAGCATCACGCCGGTTTCGGTGGCGCGGGCGACAACGTTGTAATGCGCCCAGCGCACGTCCGCCAGGACCTTGCCGGTGTACTGGTCCACGTGCAGGGTGGCGTCGTTGCGCGGGTCGTCGGCGAACACGGCGACGGTGAACACGCCCGAAGCGGTCGTTGGGAACGTGATGCTGTAGCCGGGCTCGACCTGGCGTTCGGTAGCGATGTCCTGTACCGCTTGCAGGCTGACGGTCGGCGCCGCAGGACCTTCGTGCATGCCACCGTGGGCCATATGCTCGGCGTGGTCGCCGGACATCGGCATCGGCGTGTTCTCCATGGCCCACGGCACGGTCTGGCGGTGGGCGTTATTGAGGCTTCCGGCCTCGACGTCGGACTTGGGCACGTCATTCCACATCGCCGCCGGGAAGCGATTCCAGAGGTCGGCGTATTGCTTGCCCCAGAAGCCGGTCCAGGTCATGCCGCTGAGCAGCATCACCAACAGCAACGCCGCGCCCCAGAACCCGACGACCACGTGCAGGTCGCGCCAGAACAACCGGCCACGACTGCTCCAGCGCGGCCACAGCACACCGGCCGACGATTGCCCGCGTGGCCACCACAAGTACAGCCCCGACACCACCAGCACCACGCCCCAGCCGGCGGCCATTTCCACCAGGCGGTCGCCGACGGTGCCGATCAGCAATTCGCCGTGGATGGCCCGGGCCATGGCTTGCAGGTTGTTTTTGGCATCCTGCTCACCCAACACGTCGCCATGGTACGGGTCGATGAATACGTTCAGCTCCCGCCCCTTGTCGATCACCACGAACTGCGCGCTGCGCTCGGCGTTGACTGGCGGCAGGTACTGTTTGACCTGGCCTTCGGGGTAGGCCTGGCGAACCTGCTTGAGCAGATCATCGGCCGCCAGGGTGTGATGCCCGGCGGGCACGTTCAGCAGGCTGCCATACATCAGCGGATCGAGTTGCGGCTTGAACAGGTAAATGATGCCGGTCAGGGACAGCATCACCATGAATGGCGCCACGAACAGCCCGGCATAGAAATGCCAGCGCCAGGCCAGATTGTAGAAATTGGGTTTCGGTTGGCTCATCAGAAAGCACTCCGCAGGGCAAATGTGATCGTTATGTTTTGTGCGGTTTCAGCGAAGCCTTGGCTGAACACAGACCCCGTGGCGAGGGAGCTTGCTCCCGCTCGGTTGCGTAGCAGCCGCAAAAAAAACAGGGACTACTGCGCAGTCCAGCGGGAGCAAGCTCCCTCGCCACGGGGTGATATGCCAGGCTCGCCGTTGTTGTCAGAAACTCATATCCACCTTCGTCCAGAGCGTACGCCCCGGTTCGTTGATGGCTTGCGGGTCGCTCGCCGGGTAGCCGACCCCGGCGTTGCCGGCCAGGTTCAGGTGCTCGGCATAGGCTTTGCCAAACAGGTTGTCGACGCCGCTGCTGACCTTCCAGTGCGCGTTGATGCGGTAGGCGCCATTGAGCGAGAACACGCCGAAGCCGGAGCTTTCGCCGTAGTCCTTGCCCACCACGTTGCCCTTGTTCTCATCGACACGGTGCTGCGCCGCCACCACCCGCCACAAGGCACCGGCACTCCAGCGGTCTTCGCTGTAGGTCAGGCCCAGGCGTGCGTCCAGCGGAGGCATCTGTGCCAAGGCGCTGCCGTCACTGCTGTTCTTGCCCCAGGCATACGCCAGGGTTGCGTCGGCCTTCCAGTGTTCGGTCAGCTTGTAGGCTGCGCCCAGCTCGCCACCCATGATCCGCGCGTCGATGTTCTCGGCCCGGGAAGTGGTGCCCATCATCCCGGGTGTGTAGTCGAACAGGATGTAATCGCGCACTTGGCCGACATAAGCCGATGCCCAGGCTTCGAGGTTTTCGGCCTTGTATTGCAGGCCGAAGTCGAGCTGGGTGGTTTTCTCCGGCTTGATCGCGTCGAAGGCATTCAATGAGCCGTTGGGGCCGGCGTTAGGCGAGAACAGCTCCCAGTAATCCGCGAAGCGTTGCGAGTGCCCCAGGCCGGCATAAAGGGCGGTGGGACTGTCTTCCAGGTCGTGCTCGTAGCGCACGAAACCGCTGGGTAGCGTGTCGGCACGGGTGTCATCGGCGGTGGGGTTGGGGCGGGCCGACATACCGGAACCGATGCTCTGGCGGTAATCCTTGGCCGAGGCGCGGTCGAGCCGGGCGCCAGTGATCAGCCTGTCGCGATCGGCGGCGTACCAGGTCAATTCGCTGAATACGCCGTAATTATGGAAGTCGGCGTCCTTGGTGTACGGCAGTTCCTTGTAGGTGTCGACGCCCATGCTGCTGCGCTGGCGGTGTTCGTTGGTCTGGGCGTCCAGGCCGCTGATCAGTTGCACATCGGTCCAGCGCCAGGTGGCCTTGATGCGCGCACCGAGGGTGCGGCGATCGACATTGGAGGCCATGGGCCCGGCCATCATCCCGGTGCCGGACGGCGTGCGCAGGGTGTAGTTGTCCATTACGTGGTCGGCGTAGTTGTAATAGACCTGCGCCTCGACCTTATCCAGCACGTCACCGATGTTGGAACGTTCGAAACGCAGCCCGAGGCTTTCGCGCTTGAACTGTGAACCGTCCATTCCGCGCCCGGCGTAGCGCGCCTCACCGTCGCCCTTGCCAGCAGTCAATTCCAGCAAGGTGTCGGCGTCCGGGGTCCAGCCGAGGGTGACATCGCCGTTCCATTTGTCGTAGCGCGAGGGCACGGTGTCGTTGTTGCCGTCGCGGTAATCGTCCGAATGGGCGGTGTTGCCGATCACCCGTACATAACCCAGCGGCCCGCCGGCGGCGGCATCCACCACTTTGTCGAAGCGGCCGTTTGACCCGGCCAGCACACTGGCGTTGACCCGCGTGCCCAACTCGCCGAACTGTTCCGGTTCGCGCTCGAACAGCACGGTCCCCGCCGATGCGCCCGGGCCCCAGAGCACGGTTTGCGGACCCTTGATCACGGTGAGCTTGTCGTAGGTTTCCGGTGAAATGTAGGACGTCGGCGCGTCCATCCGCCCTGGGCAGGCACCTAGCAGCATGCTGCCATTGGTGAGGATGTTCAGCCGCGAGCCGAACATGCCGCGAAGCACCGGATCGCCATTGGTGCCACCGTTGCGCACCAGAGCAAAGCCAGGAATGGTCTTGAGGTAGTCGCCACCATCACTGGCCGGCACCGGCTGGCGAGGGTCCTTGGGATTGGTGACGACAGTCAATGGTGAACTGGGAGCAATGGCGGTGATGACCGTCGGGCTCAGTTCTTCGACCTCGCTCAGGTGAAACTCGTGCTCATCGGCGAGTGCATAGGGCGCAAGCAGCAGGCCGCACAGCGCGGCGACGGTGTGACGCAAACGAACCCGGGGCTCGTTCGGGGGGCAACTGGCCTGGGCAGTGCCCAAAGCGATGCCGGCAGAAAACCTGGACATGATGATTCCATCGAACAGACGTAAACGACACGGTCGGGCAGCCTGGGACTGTCTTGTGCGACCGGGTGAGGTATGTGTCGGGTTTACGCGGGGAAGGGGGGGGCGCGGGTGCGGGCACCCGGGAAGAACGCTGGCCGGGCATGGCCCAGGCGCGGGGAGGGACCGGTGTAGGTATTGGCGAGCGGTGTATCGAAGACAGTGAAACTGTGGCCGCCGGTCAGGGCCGGACAGTTGAACAGCAGGCTGCAATAGCCGCATTTTTCCCACAGGGCGTGATGCTCGCTCTGGGGTGGGCAATGTTCGGCTGCTGGCGTTTCGTGCGCCGTCATGTCCATGGTCATGTCCATCGACATGGCGGTGGACATGGACGAAGACATGCGCTGATCCATCGGCATCGACTGGGAAACCAGCGGGCCGATAAAGATCATCAACATGGCGAACAGGCTGATCCAGCTGCCGCGTGTCAGGCTCATGGGCTGACGGCGGGGCATGGACAGTCTGGCGCGAGGAGCGTGCATGGGCGGCTACGACTACTGCGCGTGCATATGCGTTTTCGTGCCGTCAGGGGCCTTTTTCTGCACCGCAACGTCGACCGTGACATCCCCGGCTTTTTCAAAATGCAGCGTCATGGAAAAGCGTTTGCCGTCGCTGAGCAGGCTGCGGTCTTTTAGATCCAGCAGCATCACGTGATACGCCATCGGCGCGAAGGTGACGGTGGCACCGGGGGCAATATCCACGACAGGCACCGGCTGCATTTTCATCAGGTCGTTTTGCATCACATGCTCATGGAGCTCGGCCTTGCCGGCGATGGGCGAGTCGACACTGAGCAGTTTGTCGGCGGTGGTGCCACCGTTGTGGATAACAAAGTAGGCCGCCACGGTCGGCGCGTTGGGCGGCAATTCCTGGGACCAGGGATGGGCAATCTCGAGCGCGCCGACCTTGTATTGGTGAGCTTGGGCGAAGCCGACGGGAAGCAGCAAGGCAGCCAGCAGGATGAGTCTGTTCAACATGGCGATTCTCCGGAACGATTCAGGACGCAGGTTCATGCGGTGGGAATCAGACCAGGGGCGAGGCGCGGGGGTTGAGGCTGGGCCATTGCTGGCGAGGCGTGGGGCTGTCGAGCTTGGAGTGGATTGCACCGCGATGGGCCAGTTGGGCATCCAGGTACAACTGCGGGATATGCCCGGCGAGCGCCACCAACGGGGCCGAACCGGAGCAGCACCAGCAATGCTGCATCGTCGAGTGGTTGTCCTTCTGCGACGAGCCCTGTTCGAACTTGCCCAGGGGAATCGCCACCATCTTCATGCCATTGGACGAACAGAAACTGCCCCACAACAACTGCTCCGACGGCGCTTGGGCCTGTGCCTTGGCCATTGCGCCGGCGTTGCTGGAAAGCGGCATGGCAAGCATGTTGAACAGCACTGCGAAGCAGGCGATCCAGGCAAATGCAAGCCGTTGTCGGGACATGGGGCAATCCGCTCGGTTGGGCGATCAGGTGGCGGTATTTAGCCTGATCGGAGTTGATAAGTAAAAAAGGCGCATGCGGTGTAGGGTCGCAGGGTTTGCCTTAACAGTAGCAAACAGTTTTGTAAGTGGATGCGGGGTGGCGAGGGAGCTTGCTCCCGCTGGGGCGCGAAGCGGCCCTGAATCTTCAAGTTAAGGTATGTCGGCAGAATGCAGATCGATTTTTTTGGGGCTGCTGCGCAGCCCAGCGGGAGCAAGCTCCCTCGCCACGAATCAGTCCATATTCGAGCATTGCCATTCAGAGGTGGCCTGGGTAATTGTCAAACGGCCGTTGCATGTAACCTGAGGCCCAGAGCTTTCATGACTTTCATGATAGTTGCGAACTCTGGGTTGCCGGTACTTCCGAGCGCTTTATAAAGACTTTCTCGTCCCAGACCCGCATCACGTGCAATTTGTGTCATACCTTTTGCCCGAGCTATATCGTTAAGAGCCGCGCGGATCAGCAAGCCGTCTCCCGTGTCTTCTTCGAAACAGGCATCCAGATAAGCAGCCATTTCCTCAGGTGTCCTAAGGTAGGTCGCAGCATCGAAACGTATGAATTTTTCGGTCATGATTCATTCCTCATTACCCATGTTTAGCGCTATTTGAGTAGCGCGAGCGATGTCCCTTTTCTGAGTCGATTTGTCACCCCCCGCTAGCAGCAAGTAAAAAGTGGACCCTTGACGGGAAAAGTACACTCTGTAGCCCGGACCTGAGTGAATGCGCATTTCATAAACGGCGTTACCAACCGGTTCGCAATCGCCAAAATTTCCATGCTCTGCAGACCGAAGCCTGGCAATGATACGAGCTTTCCCAGCGATGTCTTTCAACCCACCTAGCCAATTTGAAAACACTTGGGATTGTTCAAATTCGATCATTTCGGATCGTATTCCTTGGGATACATGTTGGCAAGCAGCACTTTGTTCGGCGCGAGACGGGGCTTCGTAGCAGAGTC
>Ga0308169_10006338_pt1 | contig 10467 bp, 11 predicted proteins | sample PhyBR1_2_FD_202139 | JGI IMG/M metagenome (GOLD analysis project Ga0308169, IMG submission 202139) | Phyllosphere microbial communities from UC Gill Tract Community Farm, Albany, California, United States - DLSLSB.R1 | ecosystem: Host-associated > Plants > Phyllosphere > Unclassified | place... | reverse complement strand
GCGGCGGAGGTGGACGAGGGAGGGTCGTGCGGCGGGGCGGCGGCGGCGGCGGCGGCGGCGGAAGAGGAGGGCGCGCGCGCAGGGGACGAGTCGTCGTCCGGCGCCTCCTCAGCGGCCACGCTCGCGCCCGCACCCTTCGCCGGCGGCGTCGGCGTCCCCGACACGGGCACGCCGACCTCCCTACGCCCCTCCCTCCAATCCTCGAGCTCCGCCCTGACGCGCTCCTCGTCGCGCTCCATCTCGCCCAAGCGGCGCTCGACCTCGTCGCGCTCGCGCCCGCGCACGTCGCGCTCGGCGTCGCGCGCGCGGCGGATCGCCTCGTCGAGCCCCTGGATGCGCGTCCGGGCGCGCTGGTCCTCCTTGGCCGTCTTGTCGAGCGCGCGCCGGAGGGAGGACAGCGACGAGAGGAGCGACTGCTCGGTCGAGCGCGTCGAGGCGCGCAGCGCCTTGAGCGACGCGCGCAGCGTCGCCTCGGTCGGCACAGCGCTGCTGCTGCTGCTCGACGCGTCGTCGGCGGCCGCCGCAGAGGCGCCGCCGGTCGGCGCGGCGGGGCTCCCGGACGAGGCGGCGGCGGCGCCGGACGACGACGACGAGCCCGCGGCGGCGGGCTCGGCGGGCGAGTACGGCGGCGGGGGCCCGTCGGGGAATAGGTCGGACGAGAAGTCGTGCGCGGCGCCCGAAGCCGACGACGAGGGCGAGTGGGTCGTGCCGTGGCCCGACGTGGACCCGGCGGCGGCGGCGGCGGCGGCTCCTGCGGCGCTCGACGACGAGGGGGCCGAGTCGAGGATGTCGGACGCCGAGGGACGGCGAGACGAGGGCTCGCGCAGAGTCGCGGGGAGGACGCCCGCGGCGGCGGACGACGACGACGCCGGGTCGACGTCGACGTCGAGGGCGATCTCGTACTGCCTGCCCGGGTCGAGGCCGTACACGATGACGGTCGTGTCGTGGCCGTCGCGGTCGTCTGGGGCGGTGCCGGCGTGGGCGACGTGCGGCCACGGGTTGCGGTCGAGCTGGATCGAGATGGTGCCCGGGGTGCGGGCGCTCGGGGTGTGGACGGCGAGGGCGACGCTGGACGGGGTCACGTCGAGGACCTCGAGGCGCAGGGGCTGCTGCGACGTGGTGGCGGTGGCATGCGGGGCGGGCGAGGACGAGCGCGGCGCGGGTTGAGGGTTGGCGGAGGAGGACGAGGACGACGAGGCGGGCGCGGCGAGTGGGTCGAGCGAGAGCGAGGGTGCGCGCTTGCGGCCGTGCGGCATGGTGTGGGCGTGTGCGCCGGTTCGCTGCTGCTGTGGGTCGGAGCGAGGTGAGTTGACTTGTGTCCGGGGGAGAGGGGAGCGCGAGGGAGGAGATGAGGGCGGCGACGGACCAGGCCTCGGGGAGACAGAGAGACGAGCCGAGTCGCCGGGAGAGTAGAGTCTGAGCACACTCGAGGCAGCAGCGGTGCTCGCCTGTGAGCGGTGGGAGAGAGCAGGAGCAACGAGGCCGAGTCGAGCAGGAGGACGACGACGAGGACGAGCCGGCTCTCGCTCTCGCTCTCGCTCTCTCGTGCTCTCGGCTCTCCGCACGCACCCCGACTGCGACTGCGACGAGCCACACACTACCGCCCATGGCCCCCGCCGCCACCCCGCTCGACACCTGGGTGTCGGACAACCTCCTCGTCCTCCTCGGCGCCTCCGACTCGACCACGGTCGCCTACTTCCAGCAGCTCGCCGCCACCAGCCCGACTCCAGACCATCTCGCCCACACCTTGACCTCGAACGGCCTCCCCGCCACAACCGCCACCACCCACTTTGCCCGCGACCTCTTCGCCCGTGTCCCCCGCCCCACCTCGCGCTCAAACGAGGCCCGCCAGGCAGACACGCGCCGCAAACTCGCCCAGGAGAAGCAGCAGCTCTCGGGCCAGCGCTTCTCGCTCGTCCTCGACGACGACCTCGCCGACCCGGCCCCCTCGACCTCGACCAAGGCCCGCCGCACCACCGCCGCCGACAAGGGCAAGGCCAAGGAGCGCGACCCGGACCGCTCCGCCAAGCGCTCGACGACGACCCGCAGGCGCGACCAGGCCGGCGACCCGGCCGACAAGTGGGGCTCGGAGGACGACGACGAGCGCGACATCAAGCGCCGCCGCGAGCACGACCGCGCCGAGCGCGAGGCCGCCTCGTCCGCTCGCCGCGGCGCAGCCGCAGGCGCCCGCTCGCCTTCGCCCGGCGGCTCGCGAGCAGGGGCGCCGCCGAGCGACGACGAGGACCAGGACCCGGCCGCGCGCGCCGAGCGCGAGCGCCTGCGCGACCTCGCCGAGCGCGACGAGTTTGCGGCGCGCATGCGCGACCGCGAAAAGTCGCGCACCAAGGCCAAGGCGCTCGTTGGCGAGCGGGGCGGCGGCAAGCCCGCTGTCGTCGGGCGCGAGCTCGACGCGGCGGGCGACGACGAGGCGCAGATGCGCGAGCTGCGCGGGCGCGCGCGCCAGGCGTACCTCGGCAAGCGCGAGCTGCAGCAGCTCGACCTGTTGCGGCTCGAGGTGGCCGACTTTGAGCGCGACTTCCGCGGCGTCAAGTTGACGAGGCGCGAGCAGCGCGAGCTCGACCACAAGAAGGAGCTCTTGCGCCTCGCCGAGGAGCGCCTCGCCATCGACGACGGCGGCGACCACTACCAAATGCCCGACGGTGCGTCCCTGCGTCTCTCTCCATTTTCGTCGCCGTCGTCGTCGTGTCGAGCTCGAGTCGAGCGTCGAGCTGACTCCGAACGGCCGCCCGTCCGCGCGCGCAGACTACTTTACCGAGCAGGGCAAGATCGACTCGCAGCGCAAGAAGGACCTCCTCACGTCGCGGTACACGGACGTCAAGCCGCAGCGGCACCACGGCGGCGTCCCGCACAAGGACGGCGAGTTTGTCACCGACCTCGAGCAGTACGAGCACGAGCAGACGGCGAAAGCCCAGCTCACGGCGGGCGCGCTCGACCGCGACGTCGTCGACCAGGGCGCCGAGTACGACTATGTGTTTGACGACGCGGTCCAGATCCAGTTTGCGCTCGACATGGAGGACCGCATCGAGGGCACGGTCGACCCCAAGGAGGCGCTCCTCCAGGCCCAGATCGACGAGGCCGAGCGCCGCGCCCAGTCGATCGACGACACGCGCAAGTCGCTCCCCGTCTTTGCGTGGCGCCAGCAATTCCTCGACGCCGTGCAGCAGTACCAGGTCCTCGTCATCGAGGGCGAGACCGGCTCGGGCAAGACGACCCAGCTCCCGCAGTACCTGTACGAGGCGGGCTACTGCCGCGACGGCATGAAGATCGGGTGCACGCAGCCGCGGCGCGTCGCCGCCATGAGCGTCGCCGCGCGCGTCGCCGACGAGGTCGGCTGCCGCCTCGGCGCCGAGGTGGGCTACTCGATCCGGTTCGAGGACTGCACGAGCGACAAGACCAAGATCAAGTACATGACGGACGGCATGCTCCTCCGCGAGTTCCTCACCGAGCCCGACCTCGCGGGCTACTCGTGCATGATCATCGACGAGGCGCACGAGCGCACGCTCAGCACCGACATCCTCCTCGGCCTCGTCAAGGTGCGTCTCCTCTCCCGCGTCTCCTTGCTCGAGACCCGTTCGTCGGCTTCGAGAGCGTCGAGTTCGTCGGAGGAGGAGGAAGAGCACGTACACTGACCCTCCCTCGCCTCGTCCTGCAGGACATTGCCCGCTTCCGCCCCGACTTCCGCCTCTTGATCGCCTCGGCGACGCTCAACGCGACCAAGTTCTCCGAGTACTTCGACGACGCGCCCGTCTTCCGCAGTGCGTCCTCCTCCCTCCCTTCTCGCGCGACAGTTCCCTCGCCGGGAGCTGCGCACTGACCCCCTCTTCCCCTCCGCGCACAGTCCCCGGCCGCCGCTACCCGGTCGACATCCTCTACACGCCGCAGCCCGAGGCCAACTACCTGCACGCAGCCGTGACGACCGTGTTCCAGATCCACACGACGCAGCCCAAGGGCGACATCCTCGTGTTCCTCACGGGCCAGGACGAGATCGAGGCGGCGCAGGAGAGCCTCGAGGAGACGGCGCGCGCGCTCGGCAACAAGGTCGCAGAGCTCGTCATTGCGCCCATCTACGCCAACTTGCCGACCGAGATGCAGAGCAAGATCTTTGAGCCGACGCCTGAGGGCGCGCGCAAGGTGCGTCCCTCCTCCTCCTTCCCCTCCCTCTCCTCCTTCCCCCTCCTTCCTCTTCCTCCCCTCGCTCGGACCCGCTCGGCCTTACTCGTCGGCGCTCGAACCTGCTCACTGACGCGCGCACGCTCCTCCCTGTCTGCAGGTCGTCCTCGCGACCAACATCGCCGAGACGAGCATCACGATCGACGGCGTCGTCTACGTGATCGACCCGGGCTTCGTCAAGCAGAACGCGTACAACCCGCGCAACGGCATGGAGTCGCTCGTCGTCACGCCCTGCTCGCGCGCCGCCGCCGGCCAGCGCGCCGGGCGCGCCGGGCGGGTCGGGCCGGGCAAGTGCTTCCGGCTGTACACCAAGCACGCGTTCTTGCACGAGCTCGAGCAGGACACGGTGCCCGAGATCCAGCGCACCAACCTCGGCACGGTCGTCCTCATGCTCAAGAGCCTCGGCATCAACGACCTCCTCGGGTTCGACTTTCTCGACCCGCCCCCGGGCGACACGCTCGTGCGCGCGCTCGACCTCCTGTACGCGCTCGGCGCGTTCAACGACCGCGGCGAGCTGACCAAGATGGGCAGGAGGATGGCAGAGTTCCCGATGGACCCCGCGTTGAGCAAGAGCATCCTCGCGAGCGAGAAGTACAACTGCACCGAGGAGGTCCGTCCCCCCTCCCTCTTCCCTCTCTTTGACGCTCGTGCGTCGACATTGACCCTGACGTCCTCGATGCGCGCACGCAGATCCTCACGATCGTGTCGATGCTGAGCGAGTCGGGCTCGCTCTTCTACCGGCCCAAGCAGAAGAAGCTCGAGGGTGCGTCGCCTCTCCCTCTCCCTCTCCCTCTCCTCCTCGCCGACGAGCTCCACACTGACGCTCCGACCTCTCTCGCTCGCAGCCGACACGGCGCGCCAGAACTTTGTCAAGCCCGGCGGCGACCACTTCATGCTGCTCAATGTCTGGGAGCAGTGGCACGACTCGGGCTACTCGACGTCGTGGACGTACGAGCACTTTGTCCAGGTCAAGGTGCGTCCCCTCTCGTCCTCTCTCTCTCTCTGTGCGTCCTGAGGCCGACGAGCTGACGAGCGCGACCTGTGCCTGCAGAGCTTGACGCGCGTGCGCGACATCCGGGACCAGCTCCTGCAGCTGTGCGAGCGCGTCGAGATCTTTGTCGAGCCCAACCCGAACGCGAGCGACATCGTGCCGATCCAGAAGGCCCTCTCTGCTGGGTACGTCGAGCCCCTCCCCCTCTTGCTGGAGGTCGAAGGGGGCCGAGCGTCGCTGACCCTCGTCCTCGCCGCGCTCGCAGGTACTTCCTGAACACGGGCCGGCTCAACCGCAGCGGCGACGCCTACCGCACGCTCAAGTGCGTCCCCTCTCCCTCTCTTCTCCCCGGCGGAGCACTCGCTGACGCTCTCTCGCCCGCCCGCAGGACGAACCAGACGGTCCACATCCACCCCTCGTCGTCGCTCTTCCAGCACCAGCCGCCGCCCAAGCTCGTCCTCTGGTTCGAGCTCGTCATGACGTCGAGGGAGTACGCGAGGCAGGTCATGGAGATCAAGCCCGAGTGGCTGCTCGAAGGTGCGTCGCGCACGGTCCCCTCCTCCCTCTCTCCTCCTCTCCCTCTCCCCCTCCTTCCTCCTCGCTCCTCCCTCTCTGCGTCGTCCATCCTCTCTCGAGCCTCTCTCGCTGACGCCCTCGCCACTCGCCCGCAGTCGCGCCGCACTACTTCAAGCCGGCCGACCTCGAGTCGATCGGGACCAAGAAGGGACAGATCAACGCCAAGGCGCAGGGCGCGGCACAGCTCCCGAGGCAGTCGCAGGCGTGAGAGGTGCGGGCGGTGTGTGTAGTGCGCGAGAGGGAGCTTGTTGTACGAGTTTGAGATCAGCGAGTCGTTGCGCTCGAGCGCGCTCGTCGAGAGGAGGTCGAGCATCTCTTGCAGCGCAGCTCTCTGTAAGCTGCTTCGAGAGCAAACCGGGCTGCAGAGCGAGAGAGCTCTTCCTCTGAGGGACGCTGCCGGGAAAACTTGAGAGCTACAAAGGGCGACGAGGCCGGCGACGACGAGAGGCTCGAGCGCTTTCGAGAACTCGCTTCCGAGCGCAAGCACGTCGGCTCGGAACGACATTGAAGGTCTCCAAGCTCTACGCAGCTGCAGATGCGCCTGCCCAACCTCGCAACGAGCGCGCACGTCGACGAGGCGGAAGAGGCGACCCGCATCAACGCCGACCACTCCCACCTCGGCGGCGCGACCACTCGTCGAACGACGCGTCGTCCCACTCGACGCAGCGCATCGCAACGTAGTGCATGACACGGTCCTCCTCGCAGTCGCCCTCAAGCTGCTCCATGACTCCATCGCTGCTCGTCACCCCGCCCGAGAAGCCCCAGTCGGCGAGCATGTCCTTTGCGCGACCGTGCTTGGCGTTCGTCGGGTCGCAGTGACCCTCGAGGATGTCGCGCAGGACCGACTCGAGGCGCGCTCGGGCGCCCGGGCCGCGAGGGAGGAGGACGCTCGCGGCGCGCACGGCGACGTACCAGCCCTTGTAGCACCACTTGGGCACTCGCCCTCGCGCAGGAGCACGTTGATGCCCTCGCGGTCCTTGGCGCCGTGGTGGCGCGACGCCGCCTCGACGAGCTCGAGGCACTTGGAGCGCGACGTGACGAGCACGAGCGGCTGGCCGGGCGCGAGCGCGCGCGAGCCCGACAGGCCGCACAGGTTCATCTCCTGCTTGAGCGTGAGCGTGTTGCGCGAGCGCGCGTACTCGCCGTTGCGGATGCCCTTGTTGATGAGCTCGATCTGCTTGTTGTCGAGGTGCGGCCGCGCAAAGATGAGCTCGTCGTCGAGGCCGCGCGGCAGGCCGATGGGCGGGCCGAGCGCGCTCGTGTCGGTGTCGATGAGGGGAGTTGAGGTGACTGGGTCGATGAGGAGTAGGTGCGGGAGCGAGAGGAACGCCGAGACGAGGGGGAGGGTGATTGCTGAGCCGGTTTGGCGAGCGGCGGCGGGCTGCGCAGGCGGGAGCGTGGGCGGTTCGTCAGCTGGGCCCAGGCGTGACGTCGATGGCTGAAGGAGGGACGTGCGCACCTGAGCGACCGCAGGACGACCAGCCCTCCCTACCTCGACAAGTCCGACCTGCTCCTCCTCAGCTCTGTCCCGCTTGAACTCTCGCGGCGTAGGCGAGCGGCCTTCGCTCCGCCGAGCCCGCTTCCTCGGGGACGACGCCGTGACACCGTCGACCGAGTCGCTGCCGCCGAGGACGTCGCTCGCTCGCCGCGCTTGACGCGTCCGGCTCGACGAGGCCGTCGGCGTCGCCATCGGCGAGCGAGCGGGCGGGACAGGCACGATGCGGGTACTCGAGCGCCTCGGCCTGCTCGTTGATCCCGCAGGTTGCTGCAACGAAGCGACCTGGGCGGCCGACAGGCCCGAGGGCCCGGCCGCGGCGTTGCGCTGCTCGGGAGGCGCGTCGACAGACGGCTCGCGTGTCGAGAGGGCAGCTGCGACTCTCGCGGGTTGTTGATGGACGGGTACTGGCTGAAGCTCGGCTTGAGGGCGGTCGGCGAGGAGGGCGGCCGCCTTGGCGGAGCTGCAGGACGAAAGCGCTCGTCAGCGCGAGCACCTCTGGCCGGAAAGAGACAGTGGGACGCACCGGATCGACTCGGTAGCAGTAGTCACGGCCGTCGAGAGGCTGTAGATGGCCTGGCGGACGCTGTTGCGGTCGGCCTCCCAGTCGACCATGCCCTCGAGGACGAAGAGGACGGCGGCCATGCCCGACGGTCCGGGCTCGACGGCTTGCAGATTTGGCTGGGCGATCGACGAGAAGGTCGACACGAGTGCCACCTTGACTTGAGGCCAGGTCGGCGAGGTGCGCGTGACGAGGAAGGGGGCGAAGTGCGGTCGAGTGCGAGGTGCGTCGGCGGGCGGGTTGTCGGCGACGAGGCTGTCGAGCTCGTTGACGTCGGCGGCGAGGTCCTTGAGCGCGTTGGAGAGGAAAGCCCCGTGCCGCGCCTGCTTGGCCGCTGTTTCGAGGTCTGGGATCAGCTCGCGGCCGGTGACGAAGTGGGGAGGATGAGCGAGGAGGAGAGGGGCGCACCTGCTTGTGCCTCGTCGGCTACAGCAGGAGCTCCGCCGCTCATCTTGACCGAGCACGAGCGAGTCGCGAGTCTAGCCGAGCGCGTTGGACGGAGAGAGGAACCTCATCAGCTCGTCGTCCTCGCCTTCCTCCTCGACCGTCGCCCACCATGCCGCCCAAGCCGACAAAGGCCGACAAGGGCAAGGGCAAGGCGCAGGACCCGCCCGAGGGCAAGCTCAAGCCCATCAACCCGCGCAAGCACGCCCTCGACGCCTCGTCCCTCCTCCCCTTCCAGACCAACATCCTCCGCCAGCTCGTCCCGCCAGAGAACGCTGCGCCCAGCACCGGCGACGCCCTCTTGATCATGGCTCGCGGCCTCGGTCTGCGCACCATCGTCACCACCTTTGTGCGCTCCCTCCTCCTCCTCGGCCCTGGTGGGGCAGCACTCGAGCTGACGCACGCCCTCCCGCTCGCAGCTCAAGATCTACGACATGCCCGACAAGCTCGTGCTCGTCGTCAATGCGACGCCCGAGGAGGAGCAGAGCTTCGGCGAGGAGGTCGGCATGCGCCTCAAGACGATCGGGTACGAGGTGTCGGACGAGAAGCGGTGCGTCCTCGCTCTCTCGCTCCCTTGCGTACTTGGGGACCGAAGCTGACGCTCGATCGTGCCCTCCTGCAGCGCGCGCATGTACAAGGACGGCGGCCTGTTCTCGGTCACGTCGCGCATCCTCACGGTCGACATGCTCAAGAAGAACATCCCGACGGCCCTCATCACGGGCATGGTCGTCCTGCACGCCGAGGAGTGCGTCCCGCCGCTCACTCCACCCTCTCCCTCGTTCCCAGCTCACTCGCACTCTCGCTCGCAGGGTCAAGGCGACGTCGGCCGAGGCCTTCATCGTCCGCCAGTACCGCGAGGAGAACAAGGTGCGCGCCCCTCCCTGCACTCGCCCTGCTCTCTCGGTCCCTCGCTCACGCCAACTCTTTGCGCAGATCGGCTTCCTCAAGGCGTTCTCGGATCGCCCCGAGACGTTCTCGGTCGGCTTCGCGCCGTTGCAGACGACGCTCGTCCAGCTCAAGCTGCGCGAGGTCCTCATCCTTCCTCGGTGCGTCCCCTCCGCCGCACGTCCTCGTCTCACATGACCCAAGCTCACCTGCATCCCGTCGTGTCGCGCAGCTTCCACGACGACGTCGACCGCGACCTCAAGAAGCGGCAGGCCGACGTCGTCGAGATCTACCAGCCGCTCACGGACACCATGCTCGACATCCAGACGGCCATCCTCGAGTGCATGGAGCTCACCCTGTCCGAGATCAAGCGCAGCAACCACTACGTGCGTCCTCTCTCTCTTCCCCTTCTCCTCGACCTCGCCGGCGCCGGCTGACCCGACTCCTGCTCGGTCTCGCGCGCGCAGCTCGACATCGAGGACCTGACGGTCGAGAACGCCCTCTTTTCGTCATTCGACCACCTCGTCCGCGTCAAGCTCGACCCGGTCTGGCACAAGGTCGGCGCCAAGATGCGCAGCCTCGTGTTCGACTTGACCGCGCTGCGCAAGCTGCAAGAGTGCGTCCTGCTTGCCTCGCATCGAGTCGGCCTCCTCATTCACCCCAGCTAACGCCTCTCTTTCCGCAGCCTGCTCCTCACGTCCAACTGCGTTGACTTCAACCAGTACCTCGAGGCGTTCCTGGCGTCCTTCTCGACGGCCGTCTCGGGCTCGCTCGACCGCCGCGACCGCCCCGCCTGGCTCGGCACGCCCGCCGCCGACACCATCTTCACCGTCGCGCGCAACCGGGTCTACAAGCAGAACCGCGTCGAGGCCGCACCGGACCGCGCGCGCGAGACGACCGTCGACGGGCTCGAGCTGCCCGACGACCTCGCCGAGGCCGACTGGCTCGAGGCGCTCGCGGCGGCCGAGGGCGCGCCGACCGACGAGGAGGAGCAGATGATGCGCGAGCTCGAGGAGACGGCCATGCGCGAGCGCGGCGAGATGCCCCCTCCGCCGGCGCCGGGCCCCTCGGGCGAGCCCGAGAAGAAGAAGAAGCGCATCCGGTGGATGCCGCCCGGCGTCGAGCCCGTCCTCGAGGAGCAGCCCAAGTGGCTCGTCCTGCGCGAGGTGCTTGACGAGATCGAGCGCCACATGATCCAGGCCGACGTCCACCCCTGTGCGTCCGCCTCCCTCCCTCCCTCCCTCCCTCCCTCCTGCCTCGCTCCCTGCGCCCTCCCACCTGCTGACGCGTTGTGCGCTCGCCCGCAGACGGCTCGAACGACAC
>Ga0308169_10006336_pt1 | contig 10468 bp, 6 predicted proteins | sample PhyBR1_2_FD_202139 | JGI IMG/M metagenome (GOLD analysis project Ga0308169, IMG submission 202139) | Phyllosphere microbial communities from UC Gill Tract Community Farm, Albany, California, United States - DLSLSB.R1 | ecosystem: Host-associated > Plants > Phyllosphere > Unclassified | place... | reverse complement strand
GTTTCCGAGGGCGTTGAACGCGTGGGCGGCACACGCGCCGCGCCGGTTCAGGCGGCAGGGTGGAGCCGCCCACCTTACGAGAGCGAATCAGGCCTTGACGGCCGCCGGCGCTTTCGCGCTGTCCGTGCTGCGATAGTGATCCACCATCCTGTACCGCTTCGCGTACAGCCCGAATGCAAGCGCCGCCAGCAGCGCAAACGCGGCAAAGAAGTACATCTGGAAGGCGATCACGCCCAAGCCCGAGTCGGCGATCGTCTTCATCACCGTGTCGTTCTTGACCGCCGCGTTCACGACCAGCACCCACAGGTTACCGACGGTGACGGCCAGGCTCCACAAGGCCATGATCGCGCCCTTCATCGAGACCGGCGCCTGGCTGTAGGCGAATTCGAGGCCGGTGGCCGAGACCAGCACTTCGCCCATCGTCAAGAGCGCGTACGGCAGGATCTGCCAGGCCATCGAAGTCGGCGTACCCGCGTCCATCGACACCTGGATGGTGCCGATCACGAGCCAGGACAGGGCCGAGAAGGCGATACCGGCCGTCATGCGGCGCAGCGGCGTGGGCGTGATGCCTATTTTCTGCAGCATCGGGAACAGCACCAGGTTGTTGAAGGGGATGAGCAGCATCACCAGCAGCGGATTCAAGGCCTGCATCTGCGCCGGCAGCAGCGTGAACTCGTTGCCGAAGACGGAGAAGGTCGTGATCATCGAATTGGCCTGCACCACCCAGGTCGAGGCCTTCTGGTCGAACAAGGACCAGAAAGGCGTGACCAGCGAAAACACGATCAGGATGCGCAAGACCGCGCGCACGCCGTCGACCGCCTCGTCCGGATGCAGGCCGCGCGCGCGTTCGAGCTGCATCGAGGTGCCGATGCCGCCAAAGGCCAGCAGCAGCACCAGCGCCGTGCAGGCCGCGATCACGAAACCCCATTGCGGCGTCATCGCCAGCGAGAGCAGGGCGCCGACGACGCCGATGATCGCAACGGTCAGTCCCGGGCGGCCCGCGCCTGGCGCATGCGCCAACAGGGCGCTCTTCGCCACGCGCGTGAACGAATGCGGGCTCGCCGCGGCGGGCGGCACGTGCACGTACTTGCGCCGCCCGCTCCACAGCACCATCGTCGCGATGAACATCATGACGCCCGGGATGCCGAAGGCGACCGCCGCGCCGTAGTTCTTCAGGAACAGCGGCATCAGCAGCGAAGCGAAGAAGGAACCGAAATTGATGATCCAGTAGAAGGCGTCGAAGACCAGCTTCGCCTTGCCCTTGTTGGTCTGGTCGAACTGGTCGCCCACAAAAGAAGCGACCAGCGGCTTGATGCCGCCCGAGCCGAGCGCGATCAGGCCCAGGCCGGCGTAGAAGCCTTTCACGTTGTCTTCGAAAATGGCGAGGCAGGCGTGGCCCGCGACGTAGACGAGGCTGAGCCAGAACACCGTGTTGTACTTGCCGAAGAAGCGGTCGGCCAGCCAGCCGCCCAGCAGCGGGAAGAAGTAGACGCCGATGACGAAGGTGTGGAACACGTGCTTCGCTTCGCCGGTGCGCTCGGACTCCGGCAGGAACAGCAGCAGGGTCGAGATCAGGAAGGGCGTGAGGATGTTGCGCATGCCGTAGAAGCTGAAGCGCTCGCAGCCTTCGTTGGCGATGATGTAGGGGATCTGGCGGGGCATGCGTCCGCTGCTGGCGGGCGTCGTCGGCTGGGTCATGGGCGCGTCCTCAAATGGTAAGACGCGATCCTATGACGCCAGTGTGGTCTTTGCAAGAAGTAAATGAATGCCTGTTGAGTTAGTTCGTAGTTTTGCTACTTCATCGATAACGCATGCAAATATTATTTGCATTTAAGTACTTGAATGCAAAGGAAATATGCCTCTTTATCATGGGCGGTGACGGATTGTAAAATCAAAAATCCTGCTGTATATTGCGTAAAAATCACCAACCGGACCCCGCCATGACCCAGACCTCCACGCAGAATAATGAATGGTGGCGCGAAGCCATCATCTACCAGGTGTACCCGCGCAGCTATCTCGACACGAACGGCGACGGCGTGGGCGACATCCCGGGCATCACCGCGAAGCTCGACTACATCGCGAGCCTGGGCGTGAACATCGTCTGGCTGTCTCCGTATTTCAAGTCGCCGATGAAGGATTTTGGCTACGACATCTCGGACTACTGCGACGTCGATCCGCTGTTCGGCACCCTGGCCGACTTCGATGCGATGATCGCGAAGGCGCACGCGCTGGGACTGAAAATCATGATCGACCAGGTGATGGCGCACACGGCCGACGCCCACCCATGGTTCGTGGAGAGCCGCGCCAGCCGCGACAACCCGAAGGGCGACTGGTACGTCTGGGCCGACGCAGCGCCGGACGGCAACCCGCCGAACAACTGGATGTCGGTCTTCGGCGGCTCCTCCTGGCAATGGGACACGCGGCGCAAGCAGTACTACATGCACAACTTCCTGGTCAGCCAGCCGCAGCTCAACTTCCACAACCCCGACGTGCAGCAGGCCCACCTGGAGGCGCTGCGCTTCTGGCTCGAGCGCGGCGTCGACGGCGTGCGCATGGACGCATGTAACTACCACTTCCACGACACCCAGCTGCGCAGCAATCCGCCGGCCACCAGCCGCGATACGGCCTCGGTCACCGACGTCAACCCCTACGGCATGCAGGCCCATATCTACGACAAGACGCGTCCGGAAAACATCGCCTTCCTGCAGAAGGTCCGCGCGCTGCTGGACGAATACGCCGCGGTGTCGATCGGCGAAGTCGGCGCCGACGACGCCCTCGCATGCATGGCCGAGTACACGGCCGACGGCGACAAGCTGCACATGGCCTACAGTTTCAACCTGCTCACGCCGCAGTTCACGGCCGCGCACATCCGCACGCAAGTCGAGGAATTCGAAGCGCGCGTGAAAGGCGGCTGGGCCTCGTGGTCGGTCGGGAATCACGATGCGATCCGCGTCATGACGCGCTGGGGCGGAGAGGATGCGCCCGCATCGTTCGCCTCGATGATCCTGGCGATGCAGCTGTCCCTGAAAGGCACGCCTTGCCTGTACCAGGGCGACGAGCTGGCGTTGCCGGAAGCGGACGTACCGTATGAACTGCTGCAGGACCCGTACGGCATCACCTTCTGGCCCGAGTTCAAGGGCCGCGACGGCTGCCGCACGCCGATGCCGTGGACGGACGAAGCCCCGAACGCCGGCTTCACCGCAGGCAAGCCATGGCTGCCGGTGGCCGCGCCGCACCTGGCGGCGGCCGCCTCGACGCAGGAAGCCGATCCTGCTTCAGCCCTGAGCGCCGCGCGCCGCATCATCCATTGGCGCCAGGGCCTGCCGCAGCTGACGCGCGGCGACATCTCCTTCTTCGACGCGCCGGAACCGGTGCTGGCGTTGCGGCGTACGCTGGACGGTGAAGCGACCGTGCTGGCCGCCTTCAACCTGTCGAACGCGCCGGTCACGATCGACTGGCCGGAGACGGCGAACGCGCAGGACCTCGCAGGCCACGGCCTGCCGGGCGAAGCAGCGAACGGCCGCGTCACGCTGCCGGCCTACGGCGCCTGGTTCGGCACCGTCGCCTGATGGGCAGCGCGCCCGAGTTCGAAAAATCCGGGCGCACCGCCTTCGCCGACGGCCCGCGCCTGCTGGCCGACATCGGTGCGACCCACGCGCGCTTCGCGCTGCAGACGGCGCCCGGCAGTTTTCGCCATGTGGCCGTGTTGAAGTGCGAGGCGTTCGACGGCGTCGTGCCGCTGGTGCGCTCCTACCTGGCAGGGCACCTTGAACTGAACCTGCAGCACGCCGCCTTTGCGGTGGCGAACCCGGTCAACGGCGACCAGGTGCGCATGACGAATCGCGCCTGGGAGTTCTCGACCGAGGCGCTGCGGCGCGAACTCGGCCTGTCCACGCTGCTGGTGGTGAACGATTTCACGGCGCTGGCGATGGCCATTCCCGTGCTGACGCAAGAAGACTTGCTGCAGGTTGGCGGCGGCAAGCCGGCGGGTAATGCCGTCATCGGCGTGCTGGGGCCGGGCACGGGTCTCGGCGTCTCCGGCCTGATTCCCACAAGCGACGGTTTCGTCACCCTGGGCAGCGAAGGCGGCCACGTGAACTTCGCGCCCGGCGACGAGCGCGAGTTCGCGATCCTGCAGCACGCCTGGCGCGCCTGGCCGCACGTGTCCAACGAGCGCCTGATTTCCGGGCCGGGCATGGAGCTGATCCACGAGGCGCTGGCCTTGCGCAATGGGGTGCAGGCGCCTGGGCGCACCGCGGCCGAGATCCTGGCCTGCGCGCTCGACCAGGACGACGCCTTGTGCATCGAAGTGCTGGAGGTCTTCTGCGGCATGCTGGGCGGCGCCGCGGCGAATCTCGCGGTGACCCTCGGCGCCTTCGGCGGCATTTTTATCGGCGGCGGCATCGTGCCGCGCATGGGCGAATGGTTCGCCCGCTCGCCGTTCCGCACGCGCTTCGAGGCCAAGGGGCGTTTCTCGCACTACCTGGCCGACATCCCGACTTATGTCATCACCACGCCGAATCCGGCCTTCCACGGCGTGGCGACCATCCTCTCCGAACACCTGCGCGGCCGCAGCGGCGCCAACACGCTGATGGACCGCATCAAGCAGCTGCGCCACGAACTCTCGCCGGCCGAGCAGCGCGTCGCCACCCTGGTGCTCGAGCAGCCGCGCCTGGTGCTGAACGGGCCGATCGCCGACATCGCGCGCGGGGCGGAAGTCTCGCAGCCGACCGTGATCCGCTTCTGCCGCTCGCTGGGCTTCCTCGGCCTCGCCGACTTCAAACTGAAATTCGCGAGCAGCCTGACGGGCGCGATCCCCGTGCGCCACAGCCAGGTGAGGAATAGCGACAGCACCCACGATCTGTCGGCCAAGGTGATCGACAACACCGTGTCGGCCATCCTGAAATTCCGCGACGGGCTCGATGTGCACACGCTGGACCGCGCGATCGAGCTGGTGAGCCGCGCGCGCCGCGTCGAGTTCTACGCGCTGGGCAATGCGCGCGTGGTGGCGCTCGACGGCCAGCATAAATTCTTCCGCTTCCGGATTCCGACGGCGCTGTATGGGGATTCGCATCTGTTCGCGCTGGCCGCCGATTTGCTGGGGCCGGGGGATGTGGTGATCGCGATTTCGAATTCGGGGCGCTTGCCGGAGCTGTTGCAGGCGGTCGATATCGCCCGTGCGCGCGGGGCAGACGTCATCGCCATCGGTAACAGCCAGTCGCCGCTGGCGCGCAAGGCGAGCGTGTGCCTGGCGGTGGATCATGCGGAGGACAGTACCGTGTTCCTGTCGATGATTTCGCGGATCTTGCAGCTGCTGTTCATCGACATCATGGCGGTGGGCTTGTCGGTCGATGCGCACAATGGGCGCGAGGGCGATGGCGACCTTGAGCAGCGCAGGTTGCTCATTTCGCACCTCGACAGTTAGATCGACGCAGGGTGGACCGGGCGACGAACCGCTCCCGAGTCCACGCGGTCCGGCCGCCGATCAATCGAAACATGAACAACATCGGCGGCGCTCTGGTTTGACGGCTCGATTACGCGGCGGCCTGACCGCGTGGGCATGCCCACCCTACGTTACGCCGCGGCCAACGGCTTCGTCGAATGCCAACTATCCACGTTAGCCGGTGCGCACCGTAGGGTGGGCATGCCCACGCGGTCGGACGGCCGATCAATCGACACGATGGCCGGCATCGTTATCGCACGCGTGGCGATGGTTTTGAATGCGCGTGAGCGCACACGGTGAAACGCGTGGGCACGAGTGCCCACCCTACGGTGCGCGTCGGTTAATGGTGTTGTCGACGTTGCGTGAGCGGTAACGGTGAACGCGTGGACTCGGGAGCGGTTCGCCGCCCAGTCCACCCTACGTCTACCTCGACTCACACTAATCGGCGGACTTGGTTTCCACCCGCCGAATCCCGCGGCGCCACTCGTCGAGCGAGATCACCGAGTCGGTCGCCGTATCTTCCACCAGGATCTGCTGGCCCGTGTGCGCCACCAGGAAACTCTCGAGCCGGTTCACCTTGTCGGCGCGGTTCTCGACGAAACTCAGCTGCCAGTACTGGGTGCCGTTGATGACGCGCGGGGTCGGGTCGTCTTCGATGACGGCGCCATGCGCCTTGCCGCGCGAGCGCTGTTCGATCTCTTTCGACCAGGCCTTCACTTCCGGCAGCGCCAGCAGGGACGCCATCGCCTGCTCGCGCGTTACCGCCGGCGCGGCCTTTTGCTGGACGATCGGCTTGGCGGGCTGCGGCGGCGTGGCCGGCGCCTGCTTGTCCTTGCAGCCGGCAAGCAGGAAGGCTGCCAGCAGGGAGGTGGTCAGCAGGGATGCGCAGCGTGAAATCATGGTCGAACCTCGTGGAAAACGTGAGGCCATACTAGCCGATGCTTCACCGCCGGGCAATCTCGGCGCGGGCAGGCGTCAGGGCGCCAGCGCCCCGTTGGCACGCAGGTTGCGCGCCAGGTAGCCGGCCAGTTCCTTGTCCGGCGCCGCGACCGGCGGGCCGCCCAGGCAGGTCTGCAGCATGCGCAGCACCAGGTGCAGCTGGGCGCGCCGGGCGAGCGCGCCGCGCACCGCATGCCCTTCGCCGGGCGCGACCAGCAGGGTGACCGGCTGCCGGCGTGCCAGCAAGCGCGCGGCGTAGTCGGTGACGGCCCCGATCTCGACCTTGTCATCAAGGGCGCCGGCCGTGATGAGGAGCGGTTTATTCACTTTCTCCGTGTGGGCCAGCGGTGCGTCCAGCGTGAGCCGGCGCATCGCCGCCGCGTCGTTCGGGTCGATGCCGAGTTCGGCCAGCATGGCGCTGAACGGCGCCTCGCCGTCGCGGACCGGCGCGGAGGCGGCCAGGCGCAGGGTGCGGGCGAAGTCGGTTGGCGGCTGCAGGGCGATCCCGACCTGGAACAGCGCCGGCGTGTGGCTCAGGGCGAGCAGCGTCGCGTAGCCGCCGAAGGAGACGCCGACAATGCCGCGCCGGCGCGCGTCGCCCACGCCCTGGGACTGCAGCCAGCGCACGCCGTCGATGATGTCGGCCTGTACGCGTCCGTCACCGAAGTCGGCGCCCGGCGCGCGCATATAGCGCTCGCCGTAGCCGGTCGAGGCGCGGAAATTCGGCTGGAACACGGCGTAGCCGCGGTTGGCCAGCAGCTGCACCAGCGCCGAGTAATCGCCGTCGACATGGTTCCAGGGGCCGCCGTGCACGAGGGTCAGCAGCGGCAGCGTGGCGGCTGCGCGGCCGGGCGGCAGGCTGAGGTAGCCGTGCACGGTGGCGCCGTCCGACGCTCGATAGGCCAGCGCGATGGTTGATGCGAGCTGCGCTTCCGGCAGCCGTTCCGCACGCAGGATACCGGTGACGCTACGCTTCGCAGTATCGTACAGCCAGAAACGCGGCTGGCTCAGGCGCGCTCCGCGCTCCGTCAGCAGCCAGTGGCGCCCACCCGCTTCAATGCTCACGGCGGCGCCAGGCAGCAGGCGCGCGATGTCGGCAAGGGCAGTACGAGCAGCAGGATCGAGACCGTAGTGGCGCCGCGCCGGCAGCGCGTAGGCAGCGAGCAGCGGGCGCCGCGTGCGCGGCTCGAGTACCACCGCGTCGAGGTCGGCCAGCGCCAGCGGGTCGCCGTGCAGCACGCGCGCCGCGCCCCCGGACAGCGGCAGTTCGGACAGCACCTGGCGATCGTTCGCCTGCACCGTGCGCATCAGGACGCGCTTACCGTCCTCCGACATGGCCACGAGGTCGCAGGCCCGGAACGGCAGGCAGCGCGTCGTCTCGGTCCACCGGCCGCCCTCGAAACGCAGCACCAGCTGGCGCTGCTGGGCGTCGCGCACGCGTAACAAACGCAGGACGCCGGCGCCATCGACCAGGAAATCGTCGATCGGACGCGCATCCTCATGCAGCAATTGCAGCGCGCCGTCGGCAGCGATGCGCAGCAGCCGGTAGCGGCCACTGGCCGGATCGCGTTCGCGCACCAGCAGGTGGCGCGGCAGCGCAGGATCGACGCCGGCGAAGCGCCGTGCACGCTCGCCGCCCAGCGCGCTGACGCGCCGGCTGGACCCATCTTTCACATCCAGCGCCGACACGCCGGCCTCGTTCACGGCGAACAGCAGGTTGCCGTCGGCGGACCAGTGGAGTTCCGTATCGGGCCCGAGCGACAGCAGGCGCCGCGAAGCCAAGGTGGCGGTGTCGAGCACGAACAGGGCTGCCGCATCGCCGTCGACTTCGAGATACGCGACCTGGCTGCCGTCGGGCGACAGGCGTACCTGGCGCAGCCGCTGCGGTTTGGTGAAATCCTCCGGCGCCAGCAAGGGCGCCGGCGCCAGCCGCGCGCTGGCCGCGACGAACGCTTTCAAGGACGGCGCGGCGGCGCAGGGTGCGGCGGCCAGCCAGCACACGACACCCAGCAGGGCGGCGCGCGCGCAGGCGCCGGCCTGCGCGGCCTTCGATCGGTTACGCATGGTGAACTCCGGAGTCGAAAAGGATCAGGCCGTGGCCGGAGCGCCGGCAAGCGCAGGCGACGGCGCGCGCGCGAGACGCGGCTGCAGCAGCGCCAGCACGCCCAGGCAGGGCGGCCCGAGCAGCAGGACGGCCAGCGTCCAGCCCAGCCGCCGCGCCTGCGCTACGCCGGCGCGCCCCAGCCACATCCAGGCGCCCAGCGCCGACAGCAGCGCGGCCGCCACCGCCCAGGCCCATACTTCGGGCGGACGGCGGCGCGTGAGCGTGTCGGTGAATTCGCTCGTGCCGGCCACGCCGATATCGCCGTTCTCGATCAGCGCCGGCAGCGCCAGCACCGCATGCGTGACAGGGGAAAGCCACCAGGCCTTGTGCTCGAAGGGCGGTGCGAAATCGTGGGCCAGCAGGCGGTCGGCGACCAGTTGCGCGCGGCCCGCTTCGTCCACGAACAGGATGGTCTGGCGCGCATCCGGCTCGCCCTCGGCCATCCGGCGCCCGTGGTTGAAGGAGAGCAGGGCGCCGTCCAGCAACGGCGCGATATCGACCCGTTCGAGGCCCGTGAAGCGTCCCGGCAGGGGAATGCTGAAAAGCAGGCGTACGGGCTGCGCCAGCGAATTGTCGGGCCGCGCATAGGCGACCAGGCGGCGGTCGGTCAGCACATACCAGCGGGCGCCGATTTCCTTCGGCACGCCGGTCAGGGTTTCGGGCGCCGGCACGCGCAGGAGTTCGGTGAAGCGGCGCGTGACGGGATCGCGCCGGTACAGGCGGTGCGGCGTCATGATCCAGTTCCCCAGCATCAGCGGCACGGCATCGAAAGGCTGCGCCGAGCCTTCGCCGCCGGCGCCGAAGCTGCCCCTGGCCGCACCCGTGTGCAGGTCGACGCCGTCGAAGCGCATGCTGTCGTGGCTGAAGGTCCAGGCGGTATGGCGTTCTTCGTCGACCCACTGCGTGCTGTCCAGGTTCGTGATCGCGTGGCGCACGGGGAACTGGCGCGTCATCGGCGCGATGGATTCGATGTCGAGCAGCGGCACCTGGCGCGCCCAGTGCGCGGCGCGTGGATCGTTTGACGCGGCCAGTCCGAGCGCGAAGGCGGCGCGGCCGTCGGCGCGCGTCAGTTCGGTGTGGCCGCCGGCGGGAGCCACTGGACGGTTCAGCGGATGGGCGCCAGCCAGCATCTGCCCGTACTGGAAGGCGAGCGAGCCGCCCCACAGCAGGGTGAAATAAAAGCCCAGTTGCAGCGGCAGGCCGGCCGCCAGCAGGGCGGGCCAGCGCCGCGGCGGGGCAGTGCGCTCGGGTTTGAAGGCGCCCAGCGCCAGGCTCGCCAGCAGCAGCGTGCAGACCGCGCTCGGGAGCAGCAGGCCGCTGCCGGCCGCCAGGCGTCCCATCAGCAGCGCCGGCAGCAGCACCACGACGACCGCGCTGACGCGGCCGCGCAGCATGACATAGGCGCCGGCCAGCCAGGCGTTCAGGCAGAAGACGACGACGAACAGCACCATCGTGTAGTGGCGGCTGTCGACCGTGCGCGCGCTGAGGAGGTCGGTGGCGCCGACCGCGAGCAGCAGCGGCAGGCCGATCGCCAGCAGGACCAGGCAGAGCGAGGCCGCGCCCAGCGCCGCGCCGATGCGCAGCGGCGGCAGGGGCCGGTGCAGCAGCCAGATCCAGCGGCTCGGCTGGCGGTAGGTGCCGAACTGGTAAACGGCGAAGCCGAAGCCGCACAGCAGGTAGAACAGCAGGAAGATGGCGTGCGGCTGCCAGGACAGCAGCAAGGGATCGGACAGGCGGCTGGCGCACAGCTGCAGCATGAGGTGGACGCCGGCGGCGATCAGGGCGGCGCCGCGGAAGCGCCGCAGTTCGCTCAGGAAGAGTTCTTTCATGGGACCTCAGGCAGCGGATGGAAGGGGCGCGTTGGCGACATGGCCGCGGGCGAGGAAACCGTTGATGGCGCGGTCCAGCCCCACCGGCGCCTGCTGCACGCTGCGCGCACCCAGCAGGCGCAGGCGGTTGCCGAATTCCTCGCCCTGGCCGAA
>Ga0308169_10006335_pt1 | contig 10468 bp, 7 predicted proteins | sample PhyBR1_2_FD_202139 | JGI IMG/M metagenome (GOLD analysis project Ga0308169, IMG submission 202139) | Phyllosphere microbial communities from UC Gill Tract Community Farm, Albany, California, United States - DLSLSB.R1 | ecosystem: Host-associated > Plants > Phyllosphere > Unclassified | place... | reverse complement strand
TGCTCTTGGATGCCTGCTTTCACTTGTTTCTGCAGCAGAAGCGAGTCCACTACAGTCTTGCATTCCCGCATCATAACGACACGAGAACCGCAGATTCTATCACAGGTTTGCGCGCTCGTGGACACTCTGCACCCATCGCAATCGCCAAATAAACAGGCCGAGCCCGGGCCGCAGGCATGCCTGAGACCCGGACCCGGCCCGGTTCGACTGTCACAACGAGTGCGCTCGCGCGCGAAGCTCAGCTCGAAGAATTACTTCTTCTTCTTGGGCGCGACGATCATGATCATCTGGCGGCCTTCCATTTTCGGGAACTGTTCGACCGCGCCGTACGGCTCGAGGTCGCCGCGCAGGCGCTCCAGCATGCGCGCGCCGATGTCCTGGTGGGCCATCTCACGACCGCGGAAGCGCAGCGTGATCTTGGTCTTGTCGCCCTCTTCCAGGAACTTGATCAGGTTACGCAGCTTGATGCTGTAGTCGCCCTCATCGGTGCCCGGACGGAACTTGACTTCCTTGACCTGGATGATCTTCTGCTTCAGCTTCGCTTCGTGCGCCTTCTTCTGTTCCGAATACTTGAACTTGCCGTAGTCCATCAGGCGGCAGACCGGTGGAACCGCGTTCGGCGCGATCTCGACCAGGTCCACGTTCGCTGCTTCGGCCAGACGAAAAGCCTCAGCCAGGCTCACAATGCCCAGCGGCTCGTTGTCCACCCCGTTCAAACGCATTTCCGGGTGGGTGATCTCGCCATTGATGCGGTTCTGCGACTTGTCAGTAGCTATGTTGTTTCCTTTGAAAGTAATTTAAGTTGGGCCGTCTCAAGGCGGCGGCTTGCGCCTACTTCACCTTGGTTGCTACCTCGTTCTGGAGGCGCTGCAGCAATGCATCAATCGACATCACGCCGAGGTCCACATTGCCGCGCGCGCGAACGGCCACAGTGTTGCCATCCCGTTCCTTATCGCCAACTACCAGTATGTACGGCAGTTTTTGGACGGAATGCTCCCGGATTTTATAGGTAATCTTCTCATTCCGCAAATCAGCGTGAACGCGGAACCCGGCCGCTTTCAGGCGCGCCTCGAGCTGTTTCGCATAGTCAGCTTGCGCGTCAGAAATATTCAAGACCGCGACCTGGACCGGCGCCAGCCACAGCGGCAGTGCGCCGGCATAGTTCTCGATCAGGATGCCGATGAAGCGCTCCATCGAGCCCACGATGGCGCGGTGCAGCATCACCGGCACCTTGCGGGTATTGTCTTCCGCCACGTACTCGGCGCCCAGGCGGCCCGGCATCGAAAAGTCGACCTGCATGGTGCCGACCTGCCATGGACGGCCGAGGCTGTCCTTCAGGTGGTACTCGATCTTCGGGCCATAGAAGGCGCCCTCGCCCGGCAGCTCGGTCCACTCGACGCCGCAGCCGCGCAGCGCCGAACGCAGCGCTTCCTCGGCCTGGTCCCAGACTTCGTCGGAGCCGATGCGGTTTTCCGGACGCAGCGCGATCTTGACGTCGATATTGTCGAAGCCGAAATCCTCGTACACCTTCATCGCCTGCGCGTGGAAGGCGACCACTTCCGGCGCGATCTGCTCTTCGGTGCAGAACACGTGGCCGTCGTCCTGGGTGAAGCCGCGCACGCGCATCAGGCCGTGCAGCGCGCCCGAGGACTCGTTGCGGTGGCACTGGCCGAACTCGCCGTAGCGCAGCGGCAGGTCGCGGTAGGAACGCAGGCCGGCGTTATAGATCTGCACGTGCCCCGGGCAGTTCATGGGCTTGAGCGCGTAGGTGCGGTTCTCCGACTCAGTCGTGAACATGTTTTCGCGATAATTGTCCCAGTGGCCGGTCTTCTTCCACAGGCTGACGTCGATGATCTGCGGCGCCTTGACTTCGTTGTAGCCGGTGATCTGGTAGGTCTTGCGCATGTACTGCTCGACCTGCTGCCAGATCGCCCAGCCCTTCGGGTGCCAGAAGATCAGGCCCGGCGCTTCGTCCTGGAAGTGGAACAGGTCGAGCTGCTTGCCGAGTTTGCGGTGGTCGCGCTTTTCCGCCTCTTCCAGCATGTGCAGGTATTGCTCCTGGTCTTCCTTCTTGGCCCAGGCGGTGCCGTACACGCGCTGCAGCATCTCGTTCTTGGAGTCGCCGCGCCAGTAAGCGCCGGCCAGCTTCATCAGCTTGAAGACCTTCAGCTTGCCGGTCGACGGAACGTGCGGGCCGCGGCACAGATCGGTGAACTTGCCTTCGGAGTACAGCGACACGTCTTCATTGGCCGGGATCGACGCGATGATCTCGGCCTTGTAGTCTTCGCCGATCGACTTGAAATAGCTCACGGCCTCGTCGCGCGGCAGCACCTTGCGGGTGACCGGCTCGTCCTTCTTGGCGAGCTCGGCCATCTTCTTTTCGATCGCCTGCAGGTCTTCCGGGGTGAACGGGCGCTTGTACGAGAAATCGTAGTAGAAGCCGTTGTCGATCACCGGGCCGATCGTGACCTGGGCTTCCGGGAACAGCTCCTTGACGGCGTAGGCCAGCAGGTGCGCGGTCGAGTGGCGGATCACGTCCAGGCCTTCAGGGTCGCGATCGGTGACGATGGCCAGGTCGGCGTCCTGGTCGATCAGGAAGGAGGTGTCGACCACTTTGCCGTTCACCTTGCCGGCCAGCGCAGCCTTGGCCAGACTGGGGGCGATGTTTTGCGCCACCTGGGCGACCGTGACCGGACCTTCGAATTGACGGCTGGAGCCGTCGGGGAGTCGCACGTTCAACATTACTGATCTCCATATCGGCGCCCTGCGGCACCCGTGAACAATTAAAAAATTTGAAACTTAAATCGTTTGGACGAAAAAAAACGCGCACTAGGCGCGTTTTCTTCAGTGTTGTCGAGCGTTTTGGCCTGGTTCAGACAAAAGCACACCGTACCGCGTCTAGCGATTCCCCCACAACGTCGTTGTAGTTCGCGGTGTCATAACCGTGTTTGCCTTTCTCGCTCTTACTGAAGAGTACCACTGAGGTACTACTGAGTATTCTGGTGGGCGGTGCAGAATTCGAATCTGCGACCCCTTGGATGTCGACCAAGTATTCTAACCAGCTGAACTAACCGCCCGTGTCCGGACATTATAGGGTGTTGCCTGCGCTTGCGCAAGTTCGCACGCCGCCGGGGAAATCCATTACACTGCGCCGTTACGAAAACCTTATCGATTTTCCATGTCCCAGCCGACCTCGCCTTCCGCCCACCTGCACGCCCACCTCGACGGCGACGCCCGCCATGCGCACACGATCGAGGGCCGCAGCCAGCGCGCGATGGGGATCGCGCTGGCGCTGGTGCTGCTGTTCGCGGTGATCGAGGCGGTCAGCGGCTTCCTCTCGAATTCGCTGGCCCTGATCTCGGACGCCGGCCACATGGTGACCGACGCCGCCGCCCTCGGCCTGGCCCTGATGGCGCAACTGATCGCGCGCCGTCCGCCGTCGAGCAAGCACTCGTTCGGCTTCGTGCGGGCCGAGGCGCTGGCGGCTTTCGTGAACAGCCTGGCGATGCTGGCGCTGGTGTGCTGGATCGTCTACGAGGCCACGACGCGCCTGATCCACCCCGAGCACGTGCACGGCGCCACCGTGTTCATCGTGGCCGGCATCGGCCTGTGCATCAATCTGCTGACCGCCTGGGTGCTGTCGCGCGACGAGCAGAGCATCAACACCCGCGCCGCCCTGGTGAATGTGCTGGGCGACCTGCTCGGTTCGGTCGCGGCGATCGCGGCCGGCGCCATCATCTACTTTACCGGCTGGGTGCGCATCGACCCGATCCTGTCGATCTTCGTCTCGCTGCTGATTTTGAAGTCGACCTTCGGCATTCTGCGCGAGTCGTATCATTTCCTCATGGAAGGCGTGCCGCACGGGATCGATTACCTGGCCGTCGGCGCCGACCTGGCGATGGTGCCGGGCGTACGCTCCGTGCACGACCTGCACGTGTGGGACATGTCGCCCGGCGAGCCGGCCCTGATCGGCCACCTCGACATCGAAGACCTGGCCGCCTGGCCCGAGGTGCTGCGCGCCGTCAAGGAGATGCTGTTCGCCAAGCACGGCATCGACCACGTGACCCTGCAACCGGAAACCCACCACGATGCCGACTGTCGAACTTGACGGAAAGACAGGCTGTCAGCGCTCTCCGACCTGGCTGCGGCGCGCACGCCGATAGGCCGGCGTGGAGGTGCTTGCCGATAATCGGACCATGCCTATTTCCACCACGCCCGCTACCTCCGTCTACGATACGCTCATCATCGGCGGCGGCCCCGGCGGCCTGACCGCCGCCATCTACCTGCGCCGCTTCACCCGCAAAGTCGCCCTGGTCGACAAGGGCAACAGCCGGCTGCGCCTGATCCCGGTCTCGCACAACTATCCCGGCTTTCCGGAAGGCGTGCCCGGCCACGTCCTGCTCGGCAACCTGGCGGTCCAGCTCGAGCGCTACGGCGGCGCCGTGATGCCGGGCGAGATCGTCGACCTGCGCCTCGAAGACGGCCTGTTCGTGGCCGACTACGTTTCCGAAGACGCACCCGAGGGCGAAGTCACGCAGATCCGCGCCCTCACCGTCCTGATGGCCACCGGCGTGGCCGACGCCGGCCTGCCGATCGAGAACTGGCGCGAAGCGGTCGCCTATGGCTCGGTGCGCCTGTGCCCGGTCTGCGACGGCTTCGACGTGATCGACAAGCGCATCGCCGTCGCCACCGCCGAAACCAACCCGGTCGGCCACGCCCTCTTCATGCGCACCTTCAGCAGCGACGTCACGCTGTTCGAGCGCGGTTCGCCGTCGATGGGTCATCGATTCGCCGCTGCTGTCGGTGACGCTGGACGCGTCGATGAAGCCGGTGCTGCACACCGGGGATGGCGAAGAGCACCCTGCCGACGTGTTCTACCCGATGCTGGGCGAGAACGCCCGCTCGAACCTGGCCGTGAAGCTCGGCGCCAGGACCGCCCAGTGCGACGAGCTGGTGGTCGACGCTCACCAGGCGACCAGCGTTCCCGGCCTGTATGCGATCGGCGATGTGGTGGTCGGCCTGAACCAGATCGCGGTGGCGACCGGCGGCGCCGCGCGCGCCGCGGTGCGTATCCACAACCAGCTGCCGCCGGCCCTGCGTCAGGCGCCGGCGCGCCCGGGCGTCGCCGGCTGGGCTACCGCCTGATCAGGCGTGCCGGCGCTGCAGCAGGTCGCGGATGATCTCGGTCAGCCGCTCCACCGCCATCGGCTTGCCGATGTGCGCTTCGAAGCCGCTCTCGCGCGCCTGCGCGATGTCCTTCTCGCGCGCCAGGCCGGTGACCGCGATCGCCGGCAGCTTCGCGTAGCGCGGGATCTGGCGCGCGGCCTTGAGCAGCGCGTAGCCGTCCATCCCCGGCATCGAGATGTCCGACACCAGCAGGTCGACCTCCTGCTGCGCCAGGATGTCCAGCGCCTGCTGCCCGCTGGTGGCGCCGATGACGACCGCGCCGTGCATCTCGAGCAGCGCCTGGCAGGTGATCACCACGTCCTCGACGTCGTCGACCAGCAGGATGCGCACCCCGGCGATGTTCTGCTCGGGCAGGTCGTGCTCGTCGCAGTGCTGGCCAGCGCCGCAGTCCAGCTGCGGCAGCCAGACCGTGAAGCAGGCGCCCTTGCCCGCCCCGTCCGACCTCGCCTCGACCCGGCCGCCGTGCAGGGTAACGATCTCGCGCACCAGCGCCAGCCCGATCCCGAGCCCGCCCTTGGCGCGCGTGGTCACCGAGCCCGGCTGGCTGAACATGTCGAACACGTGCGGCAGGAAGCCGGACGCGATGCCCTGCCCGTTGTCGCACACCTCGATGCGCGCGCTGCCATCGTCGCGTGCCAGGCGCAGCGTGATCGTACCGCCGGGCGGCGTGAACTTGACCGCGTTGCTGAGCAAATTCATCGCCACCTGCTCGATGCGCACGCTGTCGGCCATCACGCGCAGGTCCGGCGCATCGGCCTCGACCTCGATCGTCAGGCGAGAAGCGGCCGGATCGGCGCGCACCGCGTCGACCGCGCCCAGCACCAGCGGCGCAAGTTCGACCGGGGCCATCGACATGGTGAGCTTGCCGGTGCGCACACGCGACATGTCCAGCAGGTCATCGATCAGCTTGGCCTGGCTCAGCACCGCGTTGCGGATCACGGAGGTCGAGCGCAGCACCGTCGGCATCTGGCGGATTTCCGGCAGGCGCGACAGCAATTCGACGTTGATGTGGATGAGGTTCAGCGGATGGCGCAGCTCGTGCGCCATGATCGCCAGGAACTCGTCCTTCAGGCCGAGCGCGGTCTCGGCGTCGTTGCGGTTGCGCTGTTCGGCCGACAGCGTCAGCTCGCGCTCGCGCTCCTGGCGCACGCGCTCGGTCTCGTCGCGCGCGATCATCGCGTAGCCGGAAAATTCGCCGCTCTCGAGCGGCGTGATCTCGCCGCTGCAGAACAGCTGGGTGCCGTTCTTGCGCACGTGCCAGCGCTCGCTCAGGACGCGGCCGTCGCGGCGCGCGCGCTCCATTTCGGAAGCCGGCAGGCCGCGCTCGCGCTCCTCGGGAAGGAACAGGAAATCCAGCTGGCGGCCGATCACCTCGGCTTCGCCATAGCCGAACGTGCGCTCGGCGCCGCGGTTCCAGCTGGTCACCCGGCCTTCACCGTCCATGCTGATGATCGCGTAATCCTTGGTGCTCTCGGCCACCAGGCGCATGCGCGCTTCGCCCGCCAGCAGCTTTGCCTCGGCCTCGCGGCGACCGGTGATGTCGATGAAGGTCATCACCGCGCCCTCGATGCGGTCGTCGGTGGTTCGGTAAGGCAGGAGGCGCGCGATGTAGTGGCGCCCATCCTGGCTGCGCACCTCGCGCTCGACCATGCGCAGCGTGTTGAAGGTCTGCTCGACATCTTCGGCCAGGTCCTTGTAGTCGAGGCGGTGGGTCAGGTCGAGCAGCGAGCGCCCGGAATCCGATGCGATGAGCGAGAAGATGTCGGCCGCGCGCGGCGTGAAGCGCTTGATGCGCAGCGCACTGTCGACGAACACGGTGGCGATGTCGGTGGCGGCGATCAGGTTGTTCAGGTCGTCGTTGGCCTTGCCGGTCTCCTCGACCTTGAGCTTGAGCTCGTAGTTGACGGTGATGAGCTCCTCGTTGACCGATTGCAGCTCTTCCTTGCTGGTTTCCAGCTCCTCGGTGGCGGAGCGCAACTCCTCGTTGATCGCCTGCAGTTCCTCGTTGGCGGCGCGCAGCTCCTCGTTGGAGACCTCGGCGTGCTCAATGGTCTCCTGCAGCTGCTGCTTCTTGCGCTGCAGTTCGGCCTCGAGCTGCGACAGCACCACGTCGTTGCCGGACTCGCGCTCCTGGGACGCCACCTGGTCGAGGCGGCGCTGGACTTCGGAGAACATCACCAGCAGGAAGTCCTGCGCGGCCTCCTCGTCGTGGAACGGGCGCACCGTTATGCTGACCACACTCGGCTGGCTGCCCCGCGCAATCGATACCTGGCGTCCTTCCACACTCACGCCCGAACTCTGCACCTGGTACAGCGCACTGCGCAGGTCGACGCGCAGTTCCGGCAGCACCAGCGCCAGAATGTCGCGCGAAGGCTCGCCCCCGACCATGCGCATGAACCCGGCGGCGCGCTCGGACATGTGGACGATATTGTGGTCGGTGTCGACGATCACGCTGGGCGGGGCGAACTGGGCCAGGGCGCGCTGGTGGACTTCCGCGAGCGAGGACTGGCGTCGGACGCTCGAGGCGAGGCTGCGCGGCTCGGGCAGCTGCAGCCGGGCGGGCGAGCCCTGCTGGGCGCGCTGCTGCGGGAGGCTGCGCACCGAGGCGCGCGCGCGGTAGATGCGATTTTTCTTGTCGACCGCGACGAACAGCTCGTCGACCGATTCGGCCGACTCGGACGACCCGAGGAACAGGTAGCCGCCGGGCCTGAGCGCGAAATGGAAGGTTTCGAGCACGCGCTGCTGGATGTCGCGGTTCAGGTAGATCAGCAGGTTGCGGCAGCTGATCAGGTCGATGCGCGAGAACGGCGGGTCGCGCAGCAGGTTGTGCATGGCGAACATGATGCGGTCGCGCACCGCCTTGCGGATGTGGTAGCGGTCGTCGTCGCGCGTGAAGTGCTGGCGCAGGCGCGCGGGCGTGACGTCGGTGACGATCGAGAGCGGATACCGGCCGGCGCGCGCGACCGCGATGGCCTGCTCGTCGATGTCGGAGGCGAACACCTGGTAGGCGGGCGGATGCGGCATCAGCGCCGCCTGGTCGGCCAGCAGCATCGCCACCGAATAGGCTTCCTCGCCGGTGGCGCAGCCGGCCACCCAGGCGCGCACCTCGTCGGCGGGCTGGCGATCGCGGAAGATCGCCGGCAGCACCTCGCGCTCGATCGTGTCGAAGGCCTCGCGGTCGCGGAAGAAGTTGGTCACGCCAATCAGCAAATCGTTGAGCAACGCCCTGTGCTCGGCCGCGTCGGCCTCGAGCAGGCGCTGGTATTCCGGCAGCGACTGCGCGGCGCGCACCTGCATGCGGCGCTCGATCCGGCGCAGCACGGTGGCGCGCTTATAGTGGCGGAAGTCGTGCCCGGTCTGCACGTTCAGCAGGCCGAGGATGCGTTTCAGCGCCTCCTCGGCGCTGAGGCTGGTGTCGGCATGGACGTTGGCCAGGACCTGCTCGTCGCCGGGAACCAGGGGCGGCAGTTCCATTTTCTTGGAATTGGCCCACAGGTCGATCAGCTTTTGCGGCATCTCGGTCACCGGCAGGACGAAATCGACGAGGCCGGTGCCGATCGCCGCCAGCGGCATGCCGTCGTGTTCGGCGTCGCCCGGGCTCTGGACCAGCACTACGCCGCCCTTCTCCTTGATGCGGCCGATCCCGACCGAACCGTCGCCGCCCGTGCCCGACAGCACGATCGCCAGCGCGCGCTCCCACTGCGACTCGGCCAGCGTGCGGAAGAAGGCGTCGATCGCGATGTGCTGGCCGCGCGGGCGCGCCAGGTCGATCACGTTCAGGTGGCCGTCCACCATGACAAGCTGCTGGTTGGGCGCGATCACATACACATGGTCGGGCTCGACCTTGACCATCCGGCTCACCTGCAGCACCGGCATGCGCGTCACGCGCTGCAGCACCTGGTCGGCGCTGCTCTCGTGCTTGGGCGACAGGTGCATCACCACCACGAAGGCCATGCCGTTCTGCGCCGGCATGTTCTCGAACAGGCGCTGCAGCGCGGGCAGGCCGCCGGCCGAGGCGCCGATGCCGATCACCGGGAACGGCAGGCTCGGCGCGACTGCGGACAGGTCGATGGTGGCGGCGTCGGGCATATGCGTCATTGGCGGTCGGTATCGTTAGCAAAAAACCAGTCTAAACGATCGCTTTCCCATTTGGCGAAATTTATGTTCGGCCGGCGACAATTTCCACCAACCAATGGTTGCGCGATACGCGCTCAGCTGTCGCGGTCCATGCCGGCGCCGCCGGACGAGTTTACGCCGTAGCGGCCGTCGTCGGCCGGCGTGCCCGGATTGCCGCCCGCCGCGGCCGGCGCGGCGCCCGACTGCGCATTGCGGCTGGCCTCGATCTGGCTGGAGACGCCGCCCGGAACGTCGTCCTTGCCGGTGACGCTACCGGCTCCGCTCTGCGGCGCGCCCGGCGGATTCACGTTGCTGTCGGGCGAGGCGTGCGCGAAGTTGCTGTGGACGCCGCTGCTGGCCTGGTGGCCGGACGATCCGCCCTGCTGGCTGCCCTGGGCCTGGTCTTTGTTTCCACTCATCATTCTCTCCTTGCAATGGATGGCAATGCTTCGATCTTAGCCCGGCCACGCGGTTTGCAAGTAGGAGCAAAGAGGGGTAGTTTGTCGGAAGGCTCTTACAGGGTGTAGACGAAATCAAGGCCGATAAGCGAGTCTATTGAGTAGCATACGCGCCTCGGCCAGCCATACCCAGGCAGCCGAGATATCCAGCTTGCGGTCGTGTGTCCGCTCGACGACCCGGCGTTTTGGCAGGACCACGAACCCTGCATTACAGTGCTGGCGGCCTGCCGCCAGGATGGACCGGCGGGGCAGATCCGTCGAGTGAACGTTTCGTCGCCATGGCATGCTCCTTCCATACCGCAGTAGCATGCCACACCTACGTCATTGATTTCGTCTACACCCTGTTAGGGTCCCTCGCCCCACGCCAGTGCGCGCCGCCGCCGGATCTGCTCGGCCGCGGCGCTGTCGCCGGCGGCGAGGGCGCGCTGCTCCTGGACGCCCAGCCAGGCCAGCAGCGGGCGGCGCCAGCCCTGGCTCGAGGCGGTGTCGACCGCGGTGGCGATGCCGGCAGGCGTGATGCGCCCGGCCTTGAGCTGCGCCCCCGCCGCGGCCAGACGCGCCAAGGGGTCGGCCACTGCAGCGAGGTCGCCGCCCACGAGCACGGCGCGGTGCTGCTCGGGCAGGAGACTTCCATCCAGGCCCTGCCAGCGGCCGTCCAGGTAGGCCGCGTAGGCGCGCTGGGCCGGCGTGGCGTCGCCCGCCAGCGC
>Ga0308169_10006334_pt1 | contig 10468 bp, 10 predicted proteins | sample PhyBR1_2_FD_202139 | JGI IMG/M metagenome (GOLD analysis project Ga0308169, IMG submission 202139) | Phyllosphere microbial communities from UC Gill Tract Community Farm, Albany, California, United States - DLSLSB.R1 | ecosystem: Host-associated > Plants > Phyllosphere > Unclassified | place... | reverse complement strand
AACGGCGTCGACCCGCAGGCCTACATCGCCGACGTCACTGGGAAGATCGCAGCGGATTGGCCGGCCGCGCGATGGGACGAACTCATGCCCTGGAACTGGTCCGCGCAAACCGCAGAGCGAGTGGCGCCAGCCGCGTAATCTGCGGCCTGCCGGCCACGCTTACTTTTCCCCCGGCTATGGAAAAACCGTCCCGGCGCCGCCGTTAACCTCTAAAACGCTCGCGCTGCGGGGTTGCGGGGTTGCGGGCTAACAACCAGCAAAAGTAACCGGCGGGCCGTGATGGCCCATGCAGCACACGGTGAGGCCCCACCACCATCACTCTGATTATATCTACTAGTTTTAGCTAAAATAACCCCGCAACCCCGCAACCCCGCATGCGCACGGTACAGCAGATCGACGAGATCGTTGTGTTCAGCTGGTTCGTTTGCCCGGTTTTAAAAATGCCCACCGCCACTGTCCATTTCGTCAGCCGCGGTTTGCTGCTGGGGCTCAAACTGCGCTGTGACCCATATCTTGTACTTAGCGACGTTCGCATGCCCTTCGGGATCGGTCGCTTCCCACTCGATGCCTAGATGTCGCAGGCCAACAGAAAGCCGCTTCAGGTTCTTGCCAAAAACGTTCGCAGCCGGCCATTTGTACTCCGCTTGCGAGATCCCTTTCAACGTTGAGAGAATGTCGCGTGCAGATGCGTAAAGCGGCGTCGCGTTCATCGTAGAGAAGTAGGCGACCAGCCCAGCGCCGATCGGATGGCCGTTGACCGCTTCCACCTGCATAGCGCTCTGGCCTTCTTTCAGCAGCGCCGAGAAACCGCCCATTGTAAGCCCGAGCATCTCACAGGCGCCCTCTACGAACTCGCCAAAATCAGCCATCCGCGGAAGCTGAAAATCGCCGCGCTCGACCGCGTCTTCGACTGCTTGTCGATTGCGCAGTGCGGCCGACACGCAGCTAAAAAGGAACCCGAGCATCTTAGCGCGATCCGCCTCGTAGGCCCTAATGACCGCCCGTTCTGTTCGGCGACTGGTAAGCGGTTGTGCCGTAATTCGTACCGATCGATCCAAAAGGTCGGGACGACTACTGGGCGAGCCAATACACGTTAGAATGATGGGGCGTATCACAATCATCTGACTGTAGCCGTCGTCGGTATATAATTTACGGGCTCCAGATCCACCACCAGTAGACATTCGACAGAGCGCGTCGGCGGCATCTGCGGAGAAAGTAGAGACATTGTCAAAGTAAGGCACGTGAACGCCTAGCGCGCCAATATGCAGATCTTGTTCCTTGGGACTGAAACTCATACGAGCGCTTTTCGTCTGCCGCGGAGGGTCCAGCAACCCTACGACTTTGTCGTTCAGCGTACTTTTTCCTGAGCCCTGTTCGCCGTCAGTCATCAAGATCGCGTACGAGGCGCCGACATTAAATGCACCGATCATATAGCCAAGGAGCCGTTTCAGATCATCTGGATTAAGGTTGAAGTGGCGTTCAAAGTCGGCAATTCCGCCTCCGTGCTCGGGGGCAGGTAGTTCGCCACGATTGCCGCGGGTGAACCGGATAGGCACGTCTGTAACGATGCGCCAGCCATCGCCATCGATTTCCACTGCGCTGCCGTCGGCGGTCCCCAAATCGACATAAATGCGACCTTCTCGTTCGCCTACCCGGAGCGCCGCCACGTGATGAACTCCCGCCTCGCGCGCTTGATATTCGAGCAAAGCCGCCGCGGAGTCTGCCTGATCTTTCTTCAATACCTTTGTTCCGGCAGCCTTGTGGAACCGGTTGGCCAGCGCTGCCTTATAGATGCCGCTGTCGATCGGCGCATGTCGTCGTACTTCCTCACCGCTGGGTAGCTTCGTAACGTACGTGACGTGCGGCTTGTCCTCCTTGTCCAGCCACAACTCGTCACCCGCGTCATCAACCAGATCAAGGGTGAAGGCAGCGGGGTCGACGTTCTTACCTGGGCCGCTGCGGCTACCGTTATCCTCGGTATCCGCTGACCGCCCGGCCGCCTTCTTGCTGGCACCCCGCGGTGGTTCCCACCCTAGCCCCTTCGCCTGCGCAAAGTATGTAGCGATCGTAAGGCGCTCGCCATCTTTGCGGAGTCCAATCGCGTCCCAGGCTTTGCGACATGCCTCCTCGGAATCGAAACCTTGGGCCGCTTCCGAAAAAGTTAGCCATGGCTTGAAACCGCGTTCGCCATAAGTGTTTTTAAAGGCAATCCCGAGCCGATTCCACGCAACATACCCATCAAGGTCAATAGCCTTCAGTTTTAGCAAAAACGTAACCGCCGCGATCCCGTTGGCCAAATCCGCTGGTGACGCAAGATCGCTGTCAGACGCTTTGTTCGATCGGATTGACGTGGCTTTTGCATCGCCACGCGCAGCAAAAAATACGCTGGCTTGTACCGCGTCTCGCAACAGGCTTTGAAGAACGTCACCGGCAGCATCAAGCATCGATCTGCTCCGGCATCGGGTCAGCTACATCCCACTTTTGTGGGAAGTAGTCGGGGACCTGCACGATACGGAGCTGTGCGACGCCAACGTCATTTAGCAGGGCAACCAGCTTCTCGGCTGCTTCATGCCCGCTCGCATCGTTGTCGGGCCAGATCGTGATATCACGGTCTTTCAGCGCCCGTAGATCTACCTGTCCCAAGCCTTGGGCGCCGCCCGGCCACGTGATGACAGCGTGATCGGGAAACATGAGGCGACCGGCGTCGGCAGCCTTCTCACCTTCAACCACAATTACTGACGCACTTGGCCGGTTTGCGAGCACGTCGAGCCCGTATAGTGGACGGGGAGCAGTGATTGCTTTTACCTCGAGGGAAGGGTTGCAGCCCACCACGCGGGTAGCACGGAGCGGAAGCACCTGCTTATTCTCAGTGGCATGATCCATGCGCAGGATGCCATAGATGACGCTCCCTTCTTCATCCCTGTACAGATGAAGCGCGCCACGTTCGTAGCCCTTGCTTTGCCACGCCAGGATCGCATTAGCGCCCCCGACGCGAAACGTCTCCATCACCATGCTGCGATCCCATGAACTGGGAAAAGGTATGATAACATCGTCTTCGAGGCGGTTGATCTCTCGACCGGCGGCCACGCGTTTAGCGATCGTCTGTACGTCATGATATTTGAATGACATCAAAGAATCCTTGATTAGGTCGAGGCGGCTGCACGCCGTTCAGCGAGCCACCTATTTACGTCGTCCGCCACGAAACCGACGCGGCCCGGCCCGAGGCGAACCTTAGGCACGAAAATACCTGCCTCGCACCAACGGCGAAGTGTAGTTATATGAACTCCAAGTAGAATTGCGGCTTACTCAATCGATAGAATCGAAGTTTCTGTTCTTGCCATTTCTTAAATCCGTATAATGCTGTAACAAGCTATAGTATTAGGCCGCATTTACGCCATGGACCATGACATACTAAGGTTGCTCGGAGTGGTATGCTCAGCAATTGCTGTCACTCAGAGAATAATACTCTACGCCTATCGGCGAAGTGTAACGCACTTTGGTGTGTTCCCGCAGTGCGGGGCAGCCGAGTCAGATTATTTGAAGGCCAAGCGTCTGATCACGCCATCGCCGCCATTCCTCAATTTCATCCGCGTTCCAAAGGGCAACCCGTGGCGCAAAATCGATCGGAACTGGTAAACGATACCGTCGTGTAAGGAAGTACAGCTGAGCAGGCGAGTATGCGAGGCGACGGCATACCCGAGCGGCCGTCAGTAGCTCGCCTTCTTCGGGCATAGGTAGCACTCGGAAACGAGAACCATCCAAGACTTCCAATTCGTCATTGTTGTTCATAACCGAGATCCCTGATCAGATACATCTGCCGCGCAAGAACCGAAGGGTCTAGAGCCCAGCCAGGCAACGATATCGCTAGTACGCCAGCCTACGCGGGCCGGACCTAAGCGGATGCGGTCAGGGAAGTCACCGGCAGCAATTAAGCGGTATATTTGGCTTGAACTATAAAGAACAAGCGTCCGAACCTGCCGAAGGCTCAGGACGGGATCTAGGATTGGTGTTGGGGACGTTGCGTTCATTTGCATATCCTTTCTTGCTAGAACGCAATCCAGATATGCGGGTTAGCGGCGGCAGTCCAAACAACGCGCTGCTAGAGAAATATCGTCGACGCTCGGTTACTCTAGCGGTGCGGTGGCGGCAGAGCGCCGCGCGTCAGCGTCGATCGTTTCCCAGGCGCTATGAAGCTCCGACAGGTTAAATTTGACGCCGGCGGTTGTGAGCGCGTCGGCGGCGAACCGCTCGCAGTCTCCCGTCAGATAATCGATCACGTTCTCCTGCCGAACCGCAGCCGTCTTCAGTCCACCCATCGACCAGCGACGAGTGGGGCTAACCCAGCAACTACGGCAGGCAATCAGGGCGTCACGAATGACCATGTTCGGCACAGGACCGCGGGGGAGGCTGGTGCGGATGGGCATGTTCGCCACTGCCTCGAGCCGTCGATCGGCTGCCTCCCAGAGGCCCGCCGGGCAAGGATCTTGAGCGGAAAGCATCTCAAGGTCTGGCGGCTCAGCAGGAGGCTCGCGCATCTCGTCCATGGCATCGTCATCACCCGTGCGAAACAGCGATTGAAGGATATAGATTTCGGATGGGAGAAACAGGCTTCCTGGACCGCCAGTGTCGACGTCGAAGATTGCTTCCAAGAGCGCGGGCCTGAATTGCACCTGGTCGTCAAACTCGCGCCAATCACGGTGCAGGCGCTCCAGGCTCGCCAGCATTGCAGCGGCTTCCTTCTGCATCGACTTAGCTAACGCGAAGCCCTGCCGCCGCCGTGCCGCCATGCGTTCTGGGTCAAACGCATCTGTCTCCTGATCGCGATAAGAGAGGCCAAACAAATAATCCAGCAACTCTTCCAGTGCAGCACCGGACTTCAGATTATGCCTCGTTGCGAGGGCCTCCGCCGCTTCGGCCAAGTGCGGCATGCCAACAGCCCAACCGGCGCTCAGCGGCTTACCAGGCACAATAGGTTCTTCTCCCATTTCACCAACGCCTCCCGCTTTTCGATCAGATATTCGTGCCGGTTATAAATTCGATCCACCTTGCCGTCCTCATGGTTCATGACCTTACGAGCCACCTCCCGGGCGACGCGAAGCTCCGCAAACTTGCTGCGAACCGTGCGGCGGATATCGTGGATGGTCCAGCCAGAGGTGCCGGATAGCCGATCAATCTCCCGCTTGACCTTCGCAAAATTGCTGCTCGACGATTCACCACCCGTTGTCGTGAATATGAAAGCTTCAGCCCCATAATTCGTCAGGCTGGCCAGCGTATCGCGGGCGGTTTGCGTAAGAGGCACAGCATGAGCACGATCCTTCTTCACCTTTTCACGGGGAATAACCCACGTATCCCCGGTGATCTCGCTCCAACGCATCGTAGACACCTCGCTGCGACGCTGCCCAGTCAGCAAGAAGGTGCGGTACATTTGACCATAGGGCGCCATAAGCTGAAACGAAGCGTGCCACACAGCAGCGATTTCCGGGTCGCTGAGAACGCGGTCCCGTTCACGCGTGCGCGCTGGTGGCTTGATACGCACGAAGGGATTTGCGGGCACAAGGTCCCGGTCGGCGGCCCAGTTGAATAGCATCTTGATGTAGCGGAGCAGGTTCACGGCGGACTGCGGTTTGCCCTCCGCCATTACGGCGTCGATAACCTCCACCACGTCTGCCTTGGTGATCTCGGACACGCGGCGAGGCAGCAGGTGGTGAATGCGAGAAGCTTGTTTCCGCGAACCGACGAAGTAGGATTTGATGTTCTTCCAACTTTTGGCGTTCGGCTTGAGGTGACGGGCGACATAAGCGTCGACCAATTGCTGAAGCGTAAGATCCTCCCGGACGAGGCTTCGCTTGCCGAGCCCTGCGATTCCCCGGTCAGCAGCTCTCAACGTTTCTAGGGCCCGATCGCGGGCCTCCGCTAGCGTTACACGTGGGTAAGTGCCAATCGTCTGGCGTTGCGCGCGCCCGCCCGAGCGCACGAGCACAGAAAAGGTCTTGGTGCCTTTGACGGTCACCCGCAGCTGCAGACCTGGGCAAAGAGCATCGACAAACTGAGCCCGACCTTCGGCCGGTACGATGCTAGGCGACTGAAGCCATTTATCGGTAAAACGCTGAACTGTCATGACCACAACCCTCTTGATGAGGGGCGCTTAATAGGGGCAGCATTTTGTCAAAGGCAACAGAGCGCATGCCGTGACATACAAGTTCAGTCAGTCACACCAACGCGCATGTTGCGCCATCGATAAAACAAATATTTACGAACACAACCTCAGGGGTTCGAGGGGTTCGCATGGGGTACTGCAGGCGTGCTTAGCAGTGCGTCTCCGTGACACAGCATAACAAGGATTTTGAATGTCTGCGGTGTAAGATTTGCTATCATGACACTACATGAGGCTCCGTTTTACCTGGTTGCCAAGGTTGGGGTCGAGGGTTCGAATCCCTTCGCCCGCTCCAGTTTTCCCACTATATTGGGAAGGCTGACTGTCCATCCCGAGGATGGCTAGCCTAGTGGTGTCCCCACAAACATCTCCATTCTTCCAGTCACGACCTGCGGGTTTCCGTACGTGATGGTTTCGTCGTCGATGATCTCGATGCGATCGACCAATGCCTGGTGTTAGCGACGCGGTCCCTCCCGACAGTGTCGTCGCAAGTCAGCGACACTCGCCGATAGAGAGCCACGCAAAGCGAACTGCGACGATTGGCAGTACGGTGATGAGAACGCGCGGGGAGGGGCTGTACGAGCGTCTGGCTCGGGCGCTGCCCTGCGAGGCTGTCGCCCATTCAAATCGCTAGAAGAAAAATGGTGCCCGGAGACGGGGTCGAACCGCCGACACTGCGATTTTCAGTCGCATGCTCTACCAACTGAGCTATCCGGGCACGTCCGGTCTGGGACCGGAAGAGGGTCCGACCTTGCGATCGGAAGGGCGCGTTTAGTCGGCGTCTTCGGCGCTGTCCAGCCCCGTTTGCGAGATTGCGCGTCCGGGGATGCGATAGCCTTCGCCGAGCCACTGCAACAGATCGCGGTCGCGGTGCCGGCTCGAGCAGAACGGCTTGTACGCAGGCACCGCGGGCTGGTCGCAGATCGGGCATTTGACGGACGTGGCGGTGGGCATCAGCTACTCTCCAGTTCGTGGACGACGCCCGTGCGGCGTGCGAGTTCCGCCAGCCACTCGGCGCGCGTCATGAGGCGTGCGTAGACGCTGGCAGGCAGGGTGTGGCGGCGCGACGCGGTCGGCGGGGTCCGCTCGAGCGTACGCAGCGTCGCCCGCACCGCGGCGCCGACCGGATCGGCGCGCAGGATCTCGGGGATCGACGCACGCGGGCGCGGGCGAACGATCTGCAGGAAGCCGAAGCCGTTCATCGCGGTGCGCTCGAAGGGGGGCGGCAGCGATTCGTCGATCGCCGTGGCGACGGCGCTACGTTGCGCCTTGCCGGCGATGGTCGGAAAATCGATGCCGATCGACCCGCCGATCCCGTGCCGGCGAATCGCCCGCGCAACCGCGTGCGCGGCGGCGATCGCCAGCGCGTCGAGCGGCGGCGCGCCGTCCACGTCGAACAGCGTCATCGCCGGCGTCGGCGACAGGCGCAGCGCGCCGAGCGGAAAGACGATCTCGCCGCTCATCGCCTCGTCGAGCAATTCGGACCATCCCGCCGCCTCCAGCGCATCGGGTTCGTGCGCGCGCGGGCTGAGGACGGGCAGCCCGGTCGCCACGAGGCGATCGTACAGCGTGGGGGCAGGGCAGGGCGTCGAATCGCTCGGGACCGCCTTGGCGAGCTTGGCGCGGCCGGATTCGGGCAGTGCCTCGCGGACGATCTCGACGATCAGGCTGGCGCCTTGCGTGATTCCGGGGGGAAGGTGGTTGATCAGCGCGTCGCCGCCCTCGAGCGTCACGCGACCACGGCGGCCCGGCAGCAGTTCGACAAGACGCGCGCGGGCGACGAGGCCGACCTTGAGCGCGCTATCGTCTTCGCGCTCGATCGCGGCTTCGATAATCCGGTCGTCCTGCACCAGCGCAGCGCGCGCTTCGCCGATGCCGGCTTCGTAGAGCCACACGGGCCCTGCGTCAGGCAAGCGCGACGCCAGCGGTCTTCAACAGCGCGCGCGTTTCGAACAGCGGCAGGCCGATAACGCCCGAATGGCTGCCCGACAGGAAGCGCACGAACGCCTCGGCGCGGCCCTGGATCGCATAGCCGCCAGCCTTGCCGAGCCCTTCGCCACACGCGATGTACGCGTCGATCTCCGCGGCCGAGAGCGGCTTGAACGCGACGACCGTGTCGGCGATCCGGGTCCGCACCTTGCCCGCCGCGTCGATCACGCAGACCGCGGACAGGCAGTGGTGGCGCCGGCCGGACAGCTTGCCGAGCAGGTCGCGCTGGATCTCCACCGTGTCGGCGGGGGGCAGGATACGGCTGCCGAGCGCGATCGTCGTATCGCCGGCGAGCACGATCTCGCCCTCGGCGCGCGCGACCGCGCAGGCCTTCTCGACCGCGAGGCGCAGCGCATAGGCGCGGGGTGGTTCGGCCTTGCGCGGGGCCTCGTCGATGTCGGGGGATGCCACGCGCGACGGCACGACGCCGAGCCGCGCGAGCAGGTCGCGGCGGCGGGGCGAGGAAGAGGCCAGGACCAGCATTGGTGCCTCGTTATGAAGCGGTGCGTGCCGGGGCACGCGCCTTATGATCTAAGCAAGGGTGCAGGCGCACCCACGCGCTTATTTGAAGCGGTAGGTGATGCGACCCTTGGTCAGGTCATACGGCGTGAGTTCGCACAGCACCTCGTCGCCGACCAGCACGCGGATGCGGTTCTTGCGCATCTTGCCGGCGGTGTGACCGAGAATCTCGTGGTCGTTTTCGAGCTGAACCCGGAACATCGCGTTGGGGAGGAGTTCCACCACGCGGCCGCGCATCTCGAGCAGTTCTTCCTTGGCCAAATATAATCTCTGAATTGGGGGAATTTCGGGACGAGCGCCCTTACCGCAGGTTCGCGAAAAAGGAAAGCACGGCCGAAGGACGGTCACGGGCCCGATGCCCATGGCCGCTGATCGAACTGTAAATATCGTCGTCCGGTACGCGGGAAACAAGGGTGCACTATGCAACCCTTCGTCAGGATGACGGCGCGATTGCGATCACGACAGTCCGGCGCACTCACAACAGGCTCGCCTGATACACGGTCGCTTCCCGCGCGGCGCGACGGAAGGCGGCGCGGTCGACATTGGGGATGCGCGGACGCAGGCCCTGGAACAGATCGGCGAGAGTCAGGATCTGGAGCTTGGGAAACGTCTCGTCGACACCCGCGCGGTAGATCCCCACCGCGGCGGCGCGGCGCTCCATCTCGCGCGTCGGCTTGGCGTTCATGATCAGGATGCCGATCGGCGCCTTTTCGCGCGCGATCGTCGCGGCGAGCGTCTCGACCATCGCGGTGTCGGGGTTGAGCCCCCCCTTTACCGACACGATCGCGCGGTGCGTGACCATCTTGCCCGATGCGACGTCATGGTCGTTGAAATAGATCAGCCCGTCGATCCCGCCGTCCGCGCCCTTCTTCCGGCCGCCGAACGGCAGCGCATCGACCATCGACACCGCCCACCACTGGAACTGGTATTTGTCCCTGAGCGCGAGGTCGTAGGCGGAGGCGAGATCCTTCGGCGTGCCTTCGACGGTAAAGGTGACGGCGGGAAACGCGTCCTTCATCCGCTTTTCGATCAGCGAGATGGCGAGGTGCGTGACGTCGATTCCGATCCATTGCCGACCAAGTTTTTCCGCCGCGTGGACCGCGGTGCCGCACCCGCAGAACGGATCGAGCACCACGTCGCCCTCGTTGGACGACGCCGCGATGATGCGTTCGAGCAGCGCCACCGGTTTCTGCGTGGGATAGCCCAGCCGCTCCTTGGAGACCGGCGCGATGATCGGAATGTCCCAGACGTCGTTCATCGCGACGCCCAGCGAAACGCCCGATTCCAGCGTCGGATTGCGGACACCGGCCGCGGTGAACGTGACCTTCTGCAGCGCGCCCTTCCACCGCTTTTGCGAACTCGGCGACGGCGGCACGGTGAGCGTGTTGAACAAATTGCCGGATTCGCGCTTGGTGTAGAACAACAGGCAATCGTGCATCCGCTGGAAGCGGTGTGATACCGAGGGCCAGCGACGATAGCTCCAGATGATCTCGTTCTGGAAATGGCGCTTCCCGAACGTCGCATCGAGCAGCAGCTTGAGATAATGGCTCGCGGTCGGATCGCAGTGGAGATACAGGCTGCCGGTCGGTTTGAGCACGCGGTGCAACTCGAGCAGGCGGACCGCCATCATCGCCAGATACGCCATCATGTCGTTGTCGCCGAGGAACCCGCGCATCGCGTTCAGCAGGTCGAACGCCTTGGTGTTGCCGCTCCGCTGGACCTGGTCGAAGGCATCCTCGGCGCGTTCGTTCCAGTGCCAGGTGTCCTCGAACGCCTCGATCTGCGCGTTGGAGGATTTGCCGTCGG
>Ga0308169_10006333_pt1 | contig 10469 bp, 11 predicted proteins | sample PhyBR1_2_FD_202139 | JGI IMG/M metagenome (GOLD analysis project Ga0308169, IMG submission 202139) | Phyllosphere microbial communities from UC Gill Tract Community Farm, Albany, California, United States - DLSLSB.R1 | ecosystem: Host-associated > Plants > Phyllosphere > Unclassified | place... | reverse complement strand
TCGTATCAGCGCGGGCAGACCATTTGGAGCGATGACCCGCGATGACCGAAGACGACGTGCTCGCCGAATTCCGCGCTGCCGAAGCGTTGCTCGAAGGGCATTTCATCCTGTCCTCCGGCCTGCGCAGCTCGCGCTACCTGCAATGCGCGCGGGTTTTGATGGATCCCGCGCGTGGCGCTCGGCTTTCGGAGGCGCTGGTTGCGTCGATCCCGGCCGAGTTGCGCGCGCAGATCGATATCGTGGTTTCGCCGGCGATGGGCGGCGTGATCGCCGGCCACGAAATGGGCCGCGCGCTGGGTGTCGAGGCGGTATTCCTCGAACGTCCCGACGGCGTGTTCGAACTCCGTCGCGGGTTTAGGCTCGCGCCCGGTCAGCGCGTGCTCATGATGGAGGACGTCGTCACCACCGGGCTGTCGTCGCGCGAGGCGATCGCGGCGATCGCGCGTGCGGGCGGCGTGACGGTCGCGGCGGCGGCTTTGGTCGATCGTTCGAACGGGACGGCGGATCTGGGCGTACCGTTCTTTCCGCTGATCCGGCTCGATGTGCCGACCTATCAGGCGGATGCCTTGCCGGCCGAGCTCGCGGCGATACCGGCGATCAAGCCTGGAAGTCGGGCTGCGGCATGAGCCCCTCCGGCAACGAGCACCTGCGCCTCGGCGTGAACATCGATCACGTCGCGACGGTGCGGAATGCGCGGGGAGCGGGGTATCCCGATCCGGTACGCGCGGCGCTGGTTGCGGCGGCGGCGGGCGCGGACGGGATCACCGCGCATCTGCGAGAAGATCGTCGGCACATCACCGACGACGACATCGCGCGGCTGTCGGCCGAGCTGACGATCCCTCTGAATCTGGAGATGGCGGCGACCGACGAGATGCTCGGCATCGCGCTGCGCCACAAGCCGCACGCGGCGTGCATCGTGCCGGAAAAGCGCGAGGAACTGACCACCGAGGGCGGGCTCGACGTCGCCGGGCATTACGACCGGATGGCGCGGCTGGTCGATGCGCTGGCGGGGGCGGGCATCCGCGTGTCGCTGTTCATCGAACCGGACGCGCGCCAGATCGAGGCGGCGGTGCGGCTCAAGGTGCCGGTGGTCGAGCTGCATACCGGGCTGTATGCGGAACTGTCGGGCGAGGCGCGGACGGTAGAGCTGCGGCGGCTGACCGATGCGGCGGCGCTGGCGGCGAAGAACGGCATCGAGGTGCATGCGGGCCACGGGCTGACCTACGACAATGTCGCACCGATCGCGGCTATCCGGCAGGTTCGGGAGCTGAATATCGGCCACTTCCTCGTCGGCGAGGCGCTGTTCGTCGGGCTTGGTGAAGCGGTTCGGCTGATGCGTGAGGCTATGGATGCGGCGCGGTAGTAAGGCAGTTTTGTTCGCGCAGAGGCGCAGAGGCGCGGAGCAGAAGAGGGGGCTGGCCTCAGGCTGGATTCTCTCGCTGCCTAACTCGATCTTGCCGCCCTTGCGGCTCTCATACTCTCCGCGCCTCTGCGCCTCTGCGCGCAAATCTAATTTTGTCTTCCGACTCCAGGCGTCGCGATGATCATCGGGCTCGGGTCCGACCTGTGTAACATCGAGCGGATCGCGGCGTCGGTCGAGCGGTTCGGGGATCGGTTCGAGCAGCGCGTGTTTACCGATGTCGAGCGGGCGAAAGCGGCGCGGCGGCCTTTCACGAAAGCCGGAACCCTGGCCAAGCGGTTCGCCGCCAAGGAGGCGTTCTCGAAGGCGGTCGGCACCGGGTTTCGGGCAGGCGTGTTTATGCGCGACATCGGCGTGGTCAACGCCCCCAGCGGCGCGCCGACGCTGGCGTTGACCGGGGGCGCCAAAGCGAGGCTTGACGCGTTGACCCCCGAAGGCCACGCCGCGCGCGTGCATTTGACGATGACCGATGATCATCCGTGGGCGCAGGCCTTCGTGATCATCGAAGCTATACCTCTGATATCCCCGGACATGCGCCAGGATACGAATCGATGAAGGACGCGGCGTTGGACGGCAACGAGTTCCCCGAAAAGCCCCTCGCGCAGACCACCGCGGTCGATCCCGCGCCCTCGGCCACCACTACACCGGAAACGACCCGCCGCCGCGGCACCGACTGGTGGGGCGAGGTCAAGGGCATATTCTGGCTTATCCTGGTCGTGCTCGGCTTCCACAGCTTCATCGCCAAGCCCTTCTATATCCCCAGCGAATCGATGCTGCCGGGCTTGCGTATCGGCGACCGGCTGGTGGTGACGAAGTTCGCGTACGGCTGGTCGTTCGTGTCGCCGACGATCCCGAACCCGGTCGCGATCTTCAAGGGCGTCGTGCTGCGCCAGCAGGAAGACAGCTGGAGCGTGTCGCTGCCGTTCATCCACGGCCGGCTGTTCGGATCGCTGCCGACGCGCGGCGACGTGGTGATCGTGACGCCGCCGGGGACCCACAACGACTATATCAAGCGCGTGATCGGCCTGCCGGGCGACCAGCTGGCCGTGCGCGGCGGGATCGTGTTCCTCAACGGCGTGGCGGTGAAGCGCGGTCCGCTGCACGACACGCTGATCCCGGTCGATACCAATAGCCCGTGCAACGAGATCGACTATCCTGGCGCGCGTGAGACGCTGCCCGACGGCCGCGAGATGTGCCGCCTGCCGACCTATACCGAGACGCTGCCGAACGGCCGCCGCTACGAGACGATCGATCTGGAATCGGACAGCACGGGCGACAATTTCGCTGAGATCACGATTCCTGCGAACCACGTCTTCCTGATGGGCGACAATCGCGACCGTTCCGCCGACAGCCGCTTTCCGCTGACGCAGCTGGGTCTCGGCGGACCGGTGCCGTACGAGAATCTCGGTGGCCGGGCGGAGTTCATCACCTTCAGCCTTGACGGCGATGCGACGTTCAACCCGCTGAGCTGGTGGAGTTCGCTGCGGCCGGATCGCGCGGGCACCTCGCTGCATCCCGCCAAGGTGAATTGAGATGGCCGAGACGAAGACCGTCGACGAACTGAGCCCGGTCGAGATGCGCGATCCGTTCCTGCGCAAGGAACTGAAGCGCGCGGCGATTTGGCTCGGGCTCGCCTGCGTGATCGCGCTGCTGATCGTGCTGGTGCAGCCGCTGCTGATCATCTTCGCCGGCGTCGTGTTCGCGGCGTTGCTCGACGGCGGCGTGCGACTGCTCGGGCGGGTGCTGCCGATCGGGCGTGGCTGGCGATTGCTGATCGTCGTGCTGCTGACGTTCGCGTTCCTGGTGGGGACGTTCGTGCTGACCGGGGTGCAGGTGACGGAGCAGGTCACGCAGTTGCGCTCGACGCTGGAATCGCAGGCCAATCGCTTCACGGGCTATCTGACCTTGCAGGGGCTGATGCCGGGCGCGTCGGACGTCAACGGGATCGTCAAGCAGGCGCTCGGTTCGGTCGGGCGCGTGACGTCGTGGGTGGGCAGCGCGATCGGCGCGATCACCAGCATGTTCATGATCCTGATCCTCGGGTTGTTCATCGCGATGGATCCGGGGACGTACTCGCGCGGGCTCCAGTGGATGGTGCCGAGCGACCTTCGGCCCGAGTTCGGCAAGACGCTGGTAAAGATGGGCGCGACGTTGCGGCGGCTATTGGCCGGGCGCCTGCTCGGGATGGCGGTCGAGGGTGTCGCGAGCGGCATCGCGCTGGCTGTCGGCGGCGTGCCGATGGCGATGCTGCTGGGTATCATCGCGGGGATTTTGGCGTTTATTCCGAACGTCGGCGCGATCGTGACCGGCGTGCTGATGGTCGCAGTCGGGTTCAGCGCGGGTGTCGATACGGGGTATTGGGCGATCGGGACGTACCTCGTGGTGCAGACGATCGACGGCTATGTGATCGTGCCGATGGTCGCCAAGCGAACGGTCGATCTGCCGCCGGCGTTGACCTTGGGTGCGCAGATCCTGGCGAGCGCGCTGTTCGGGATCCTGGGGCTGGCGCTGGCCGACCCGATGACCGCGATGTTGAAGACGGCGCTGGAGCGGCGGTCGGAGCGAGAAGAAGAGAAGGCTGGTGAGGGTGAGGCTACGGCCTGACCGAGTTTGGGCCCCCCTTCCCAACCAATTCTGGGTTCACGCTCCCATTCCGTCATCCCCGCGGACCCATATCCTCCGAGGCTTGCCAATATGGGTCTCCGCGTCCGCGGGGATGACGGGGGGTGGGTGCCGGGGACGTCAATGGGGCGGGTAATCGAGTGGGCAGTTACCGCCTCACCAGTTGGTCGAAGAGTGCGAGGTAGCGGTTGGCTGAGTCCGCACCCGGTTGGGGGACTGGTTCGGGTCGCTGCCGAGTCGGCTCTAGCCACGCATCCAGCGCTTCAACCAATGCAGCAGCGTCGTCCTTCGCAATCACCGTCCCAAGCTCCGGCCGATCAATAATCTCCGACACCGCCGCGCTCGAGTCGGTCGAGATCACCGGCGTTCCGACGGAAAGGGCTTCTCGCAAAACTCCCGGTACGCCTTCGTACTCCGACGTCAGCACCAGTACCGCGGCGCGCGCCATCACCGGGAGCGGATCGCTGCTGTGGCCGAGCAGGAGGACGCGGCCCCCCAAGGCGAGCGCGTGGATTTGCGCTTCGATCGCCCCCCGCTCGCTCCCCTCGCCGAGGATGACGAGCGGTATCGTCTGGTCCGCCAGCAGCGGGAGTGCGGCGATCAGACGGTCCCAGCGCTTCTGCGGTTCGAGCCGGCCGACGCCGAGAATGAAGCGCACCGGGAGATCGGGCAACGTGCCGGTGACGGGCACCGCTGGCGGGTTCGGGATGACGCTCGTCCGCCCGATCATCCGGGTTGCCAACGCCGCCTCGTCCGCGGTCGCCGGGGTCATCGCGACGAGGTGATCGAGGAAGCTCCCATGGCGCGCCAGCCATACTTGGTGCGCGGCGTGCATCAGGCGGCCATGATCGGCGCGCGCGGGGGCGTTGGACATCTTGGCGACGATCGGCGGACACGTCTTGCCGAGTCGCAGCCGGGTCCATGCCGCGATGCCGGTGTAGAAATTACCGGGGCAGAATATGATGTCCGGCGCTAGACGGCGCACGACCTTCGGCAGCGCGAGCAACCGCGAGGGCGCGACGACCTCTAGCCCGTCCGGCAGTTCCGCGGCCAGCGGCCCGGAAATATCCTCGATCGCCAGCGTCACGCGCCGGCCCGCCGCCAGCCAGCCACGCGCGAGCCGCAGTTGCGCGCGCTCGACCCCGCCGCCGCGCAGGTCCTCGGCATAGGTCAGGATGTGCTGGGCGGTCGGTAGTTCGCTCACGGGTGACATATGGGGGTCATCATACTGCGCGATGGGTAGAGCGGAGATCGTGACCGAATGAAACCGACTTTGCGTGCATGCACGGCGGCGGGCGGCTATCAGGCCGCGCGACGGAGGCGGGCAAGGGCGGCGGAACGGCTTGAGGACAATGGTTTGAGGACCGGCACGTGAACTTCCGTACCAAAACTGCCGATCGCGAAGGCTATGCGGATATCGCGCGCGCCGGTCTCGAGCCGCTGAAGGCGCTCGGCAGTCGCTGGCCCGCGATCATCGGTGCGGTGCTGACGCTGGCGATGATCGTCGGACTGGGGCGCGAATTGCTCGGGCATGGTCTCGCGGGGCTGTCGCGCTCGGTGCCGCAGGACCCGCGCTTCTACCTGTGTTTCGGTCTGCTCTATATGTCGCCGCCGACCGGGGATTACGTCATCTTCCGCCGGCTATGGGGCATCCCGCTCGGTGGCCTCGTTGCGCTGATCAAGAAGCGGGTCGCGAACGAAGTCGTGTTCGGCTATTCGGGCGACGCGTATTTCTACGCGTGGGCGCGGGCCAAGGCGCGGATGGTGGCGTCGCCATTCGGTGCGGTGAAGGACGTGTCGATCCTGTCGGCGATCGCGGGCAATGCGGTCACGTTGCTGCTGGTGGCGATCGCGTTGCCGCTCGGCCGGCATCTGCTGACGCACGACCAGTTCCGCACCGTGCTGGCGTCGGCGGGGGTGACGCTGGCGATCTCGCTGCCTTTCCTGATCTTCTCGCGCCGGGTGTTCTCGCTGCCGCGTCCAAAGCTCTGGTGGGTGTTCGGGATCCACTGCATTCGGTTGCTTTGCGGATCGGTGCTGATCGCGTTCGCGTGGCATTTCGCGTTGCCGGGCGTGCCGGTAGGGATGTGGCTGTTCCTTGCCGCCGGACGCCTGCTGGTGTCGCGCCTGCCGCTGGTGCCCAACAAGGACCTGCTGTTCGCCAACGCCGCGATCCTGTTGATCGGGCAGGACCAGGCCTTGTCGGAGTTGATCGCGTTTACCGCCGCGCTTACGCTGCTGGTGCATGTCGCGCTGATCATCCTGTTCGGCATCCATGCCGGACTCACGCGGTTGCGCGCGTGATCCGCGCCTGTGTCGCGCTGGCCGCGATCGCTGCGCTTACAGGGCCGGCGGGTGCGCAGGTGCTCGGTAGCGATGCGGCGGCGTGCCGGCCGGGCGAGGGGCCGGCGATCGCGGTGGAGGTCACCGGGCTGAAGGATCGTACGGGCGAGTTGAAGCTCGAACTCTATCCTGATGACGAAGCGGGCTTTCTCAAGGACGACCACGTGCTGATCGCGGCGGGCAAGACGTTCCGGCGGGTGGTGGTGCCGACGCCGCCGAGCGGCGCGCCGATGCTGTGCATCCGGGTGCCGCGGCCGGGCCGCTATGCGCTGTTGCTGACGCATAATCGCGACGGGAAGAACAAGTTCAGCTTCTGGACCGATGGCGCCGGGTTCGCGAGCAACGTGAAGCTCGGGCGGTCGCGGCCCAAGGTCGAGCAGGCGCTGGTCGAGGTCGGTGCAGGCGTGGCGACGGTGCGGATCACCGTGCAGTATCTGCGCGGGCTCGGCGGGTTCGGGCCCGTCACGCCATGAGGGCTGAGCTGTGAGAATCGTCGACGTCAACGAGTTCTACTCGCCGACCGGCGGCGGCGTGCGGACCTATGTCGACCGGAAAATAGGGATCATGGCGGACATGGGTCATGAACTCATCGTCGTCGCGCCGGGCAAGGAAGACCGCGTCGAGGAACGGCCGGGCGGGGGACGGATCATCTATCTCAAGTCGCCGGGGATGCCGTTCGATCGCAACTATGGGTTGTTCTGGGACGAGGGCGCGATCCACCGCGTGCTCGACGATCTCGATCCGGACGTGGTCGAATGCTGCTCGCCGTGGCGGCCGGCGTGGTTCGTCGGCGACTGGCAGGGGCGCGGGGTGAAGGCGTTCTTCATGCACAACGACAACATCGCGGCCTATGCGCAACGCTGGTTCGCCGGCGTCGCGAGCCATGACCAGATCGAGCGCGGGTTCGCCTGGTACAGCCGGTACATGCGGCGCTTCCTCGAGAAATACGATGTCGTCGTTACCAACGGCCCGGCGCTGGAGAAGCGGCTGCGTGCGCGTGGGCTGCGGATCGACGCGGCGATGCCGCTGGGGATCGAGCGCGGGCATTTTTCGCCGGACCTGCGCGATACGCGGTTGCGTGCGGCGTTGCTGCGCCAGTGCGGGTTGCCCGAGGACGGGATGCTGTTGCTCGGTCTCGGGCGGCATCACGGCGAGAAGCGCTGGCCATTGGTCGTCGACGCGGTGGCGCGGGCGGGGGCGACTCTGCCGGTCGGGCTGGTCCTGATCGGCGCGGGTGCGCAGACCAAGGCCATCCAGCGACGGATCGGGGGCTCGCCGCATATCCGGATGTTCGCACCGGTGTATGACCGCGAGCGGCTCGCGCGGATCATGGCGAGCTGCGATGCGCTGATCCACGGGTCGGAGGCGGAGCCGTTCGGGCTGGTCGCGTCGGAGGCGATGGCGTCGGGCCTGCCGCTGATCGTGCCGGACACGGGCGGGTGCGCGGAGGTTGCAGACCGCCATGCGAGCGAGCTTTACGCGGCGCGTGATGCGGAGAGTGCAGCGGCGGCGATCGGGCGGTTGTTCGCGCGCGATCCGGCATTGCTCAGGCGGGCGGCGGCGGTGGCGGCGCGGCACGTCCGCAGCGACCGTGAGCATGCGGTGGAGCTTATGGACTATTATGCGGGGCTGGTCGCGGCGAAGCACGGCGTGCGACGTACAGCGTGAAGCGCGTGTCGGGGACGGGGACCGCGCGGTAGCCTTCGCGAATCGCGTAGGTGGCGAGCGCTGCGTCGATCCGGTCGTCGCCGCCGCTCCATGCGCCTTCGCCGCCGGTGAGGATAGCGGGCGGTTGGCCGAGAAGAGCGATCCGCGCGTGCGATACGAGGCGGAGTTGGCGTTCCTGACCGGCGTTCAGCAGTGCGGTGCTGCGGAAATAAAAGGGGCCGGTGGCGAAGCGTGGGTCGATCGCGCGGCCGGGCAGGAATTGCGGGGAGAGCGTCGCGACCGGGCCGGTAACGTGCTCGCGGTCCAGTGTCTCGCGAACGGCTGAGGCGTCGCGTATCGCGTCGAGCATCGGGATGCGCCCGTTCGCGACGGCTTCGATCGTGGGGGCGAGACCGGCGCAAGCGAAGACAGCCGCGGCGATTCGCATCGCCTTCCCGGGCGGGTGCGCGTGCCAGACCAGTGCCAGCCGCACGAACAGTGCAGGGAGCATCGGCAGCAGATATTGCCGCCATGTCGGCACCGGCGCGAGCGCGGCGATCAGGCCGGCGACGATCAGCAGGTCGAGGATAAGGTGGCAGCGGTTGCGCCTGCCCGCGGTGGTGACGAGCGCGAGCAGGGCTGGGCCGAGCGCGAGGAACTTGAAAGTGTCCACGATCTTGGCAGCGTTCGACAGCTTCCAAGGGCGGGCCTGGTACCACTCAGTCGGGGCTTGGCCGGGGAAGCCGATGACACCGAACAGGAAGCCGTCGGGTGCCTCGACGAACAGCGCGGCGGTGAGTGCGACGGACGGGAGCGCGCCGACCAGCGTCCACCACGGGCGACGGTCGGCGCGGAACAGCGTCCAGATGCCGTAGGTAAGCGCGGGTAGCGCGTAGGAGATTTTCGCGCTTGCGGCGGCGGCGAGCAACATGCCGATCAGGATCGCATCGTTGCGACTCGCCTGGTCGCGGGCGGTCCTGACGATGGCGGGGAGGGCCAGCGCGAGGCAAGCTGCGGGGAGCGCGTCGTTGCGCGCTGTGCCGATGCTGAAAAGGAGGATGTCGCAGGTTGCGAACAGGGCGGCGGCGGTGGTGGCGGCGCGGGTGCTGGCGCCGCCTATGCGGGCGGCGCGGTGAACGGCGGCGATCGTGGCTGTGCCGAGGAGGGCGTTGGTTATGCGGAGGGCTGGCCAGGTCCAGGTGCCGGCTAGGGCTGCGATCGGGGCGAAGAGATAGGGCTGGAGTGGGGTCTGGAGGTAGGCGAAGTCTTTGTACGGGAGCAGGCCTTGCGCAGAGAGGATGGCGGCGGCGACGTATTGGCTCTCATCGTGGTCGACGGGGCGGAGGAGGGCGAGGGTCATGAGGATCATTGCGAGCGCCGCAAACGCCAAAAGCATGTTCACCCGCGAAGGCGGGTGCCCAGTCTGTTCACCCGCCTTCGCGGGTGAACAATTTTGGAGAGCGGTGTTCTCCATCACTCAGTCCCACCCCGCTCGCTACCACCCCGGCGGAGGCCGGGGCCCAATTGGGGGACGGTTATGACTGAGGGTGGCGGTTCGTTACCACGGCCCTCCCAATTGGGCCCCGGCCTTCGCCGGGGTGGTGTGAGAGGGGGCACGCTCAGGCTTTTATCGCGGTCAGGAAGTAATCGAGGTTCGTCGAATCGCTCAGCGTAAAACCGGTGGCCGGCGAGAAACTCAGCCCCCGCGTGTCCGTCACGCGAAGCCCCGCATCCTTGAGCAGCGCGGTCAGTTCCTCGGGCGTCAGGAACTTGTTCCAGTCATGCGTGCCCTTGGGAATGACGCCAGCGCCCTCCGCCACGGTAATCATTGCCAACCGCGACAACGGCGTCCGGTTGGGCGTCGAAAGAATCAGCAACCCGCCCTCCGCCAACGTCCGCGCGAGACCGCGCACGAAGCCGGCAGGGTCACTGACATGTTCGATTACCTCGAGGCTGGTGACCAGATCGAATTGCCCGACCAGCCCTTCGACTCCGCCTGCGCGGTAGTCGATCGCAAGACCGCTCTGCGCAGCATGTATCTCAGCCACCGCGATATTCTCGGGCGCCGCGTCGATCCCCGTCACCGTCGCACCGAGCCGGGCGAGCGGTTCGCACAACAGCCCAGCACCACAGCCAACGTCGAGCGCGGTCTTCCCCGCCAGCGGCGTAAAGGTCGAACCGTCGCCACCCCAATGCGCATCGACCTGCTCGCGGATATAGCGCAACCGCGGCGGGTTAAGCTTGTGGAGCGGGGCGGACGAGCCCTTCGGGTCCCACCAATCCTTTGCCATCGTGCCGAAATGCGCGGCCTGGCGCGGATCGATTGTTGCGTTCGTTACGGTGTCGCTTGCCAGTATCATGCGCGCTACCTATCAGGGCCGCCGCTTCGACCCAAAGGGATTTGCGCTGCCAATGGCCCGTATCGTGATGAAATTCG
>Ga0308169_10006332_pt1 | contig 10469 bp, 11 predicted proteins | sample PhyBR1_2_FD_202139 | JGI IMG/M metagenome (GOLD analysis project Ga0308169, IMG submission 202139) | Phyllosphere microbial communities from UC Gill Tract Community Farm, Albany, California, United States - DLSLSB.R1 | ecosystem: Host-associated > Plants > Phyllosphere > Unclassified | place... | reverse complement strand
CGCAACATGTGTTGCATAGTAAAAAAGAAATTGTCTGTGCGTCTAGGAGCATGGTAGCCTTGCACGGCTAGGCTTTCCAAAAGCACAAAGGAGTGGGAATGGTTTCAGAGCTGTACCGGGGCGCACACGGTCGTGTCGACAGGGCCCGTAGCGCGGGTTTCACGCTGCTCGAGCTGCTGGTGGTGATCGTCATCATCGGCCTGCTGGCCGCTTATGTCGGCCCCAAGTATTTCTCCCAGCTCGGCAAATCCGAAGTCACGGTGGCACGTGCCCAGATCGAAGCCTTCGAGAAGTCGCTCGACACCTACCGTCTCGACGTCGGCCGCTACCCGACCACCGAGGAAGGCCTGAACGCCCTGATGGCGGCGCCGCCCACCGCCGCCGGCAAATGGAACGGTCCCTACCTGAAGAAGGGCGTACCGGCCGACCCCTGGGGCCACCCCTACCAGTACCGTGCGCCCGGCACCAAGGGCGACTACGAGATCGTCTCGCTCGGCAAGGACGGCCAGCCGGGCGGCACCGGCGACGCCGCCGACATCAGCTCGCAATAAGCGCGCCTGCCGTGCAGTTCGCGGTCCGCACCCTCGCTCCCGACATGACCATCGCCAGCGTGGTGGTCGATGCCTCGGATGAAGCCGACGCGCGCCGCCAGGTCGAGGCGCGCGGTCTCTACGTCAGCGCGGTCGAACCGGCGCGCGCGGCCGGCTTCCGGCTGCGCCGGCGCGGCGGCAAGCTGTCGCTGGTGTTGTTCAGCCAGGAGCTGCTGGCCCTGCTGACCGCGGGCCTGGGCATCGTCGAGGGCCTCGAAGCCCTGCTCGAAAAGGAAGCCGCTCCGTCCACCCGCGCGGTACTGGAACGCCTGCTGGCCGGCCTGCGCGAGGGCAAGCGCTTCTCCGGCGTGCTGGCCGAGCAGCCGGGCCTGTTCCCGCCGCTCTACGTCGGCATCGTGCGCGCCGCCGAGGGCACCAGCGACCTGCCGCGCGCCCTCGAACGCTACATCGAATACCAGCAGCGCATCGACGCCGTGCGCTCGAAGATCGTCAGCGCCTCGATCTATCCGGCGATCCTGCTGGTGGTTGGTGGCGGCGTCTCGATCTTCCTGATGACCTATGTGGTGCCGCGCTTCGCCGAGGTGTATCAAGGGGCAGGGCGCAACCTGCCGTGGATGTCGCGCCTGATGCTGGACTGGGGCCAGTTCGCCGGCCGCCACGCCGGTGGCCTGCTGCTGTCCTTCGCCGCCGCCATCCTGCTGGCCGGCTGGGGCATCCGCCGCGTGCTGCGCCAGGGCGGCGCCGCGCGCCTGCTGGCCAGATTGCCCGGCATCGGCGAGCGCGCCCGCGTCTACGAACTGTCGCGCCTCTACCTGACCCTGGGCATGCTCAACGAAGGCGGCATCACCATCGTCAGCGCGATCGAGACCGTGCAGGGCATGGTCTCGCCCGGCATTGGCGCCAGCCTGCGCGCGGCCAAGGCGGCGGTCGAATCCGGGCGCCCGCTGTCCGACGCCTTCGAAGCCAACGGCCTGACCACGCCGATCTCGCTGCGCATGCTGCGGGTGGGCGAGCGCACCGGCGAGATGGGCCCGATGCTGACCCGCTCGGCCGCCTTCTACGACGGCGAGATCGGGCGCTGGATCGACCGCTTCACGCGCACCTTCGAGCCGCTGCTGATGGCCGCCATCGGCCTGGTGGTCGGCGCCATCGTGGTGCTGCTGTACATGCCGATCTTCGACCTTGCCGGAGACATGTCGTGAGCGCGGCCTTCGACCACTTCGATCCCGCCCTGCTGGCGCGGGCGCGTGCCCAGAGCCGCCAGTCGCAGCGTTCGCTGGTCGAGGAGCTGCAGGCCCTGTCCGGGCTGGAAGCACGCCAGATCGTGCGCCGGCTGGCCGTGCCCTTCGGCCTGACGGTCATGGAGACGGCCGAGATGTTCGGCCGGCAGCCGGCCTTCGACCTGCTGCCGCTGGCGCATGCGATGGCGCGCAACTGCGTCCTGCTGAAAGACAGCGAGGGCCAGCTGACCGGCGTGATCGCCGACCCCTTCGACCTCGACCTGCAGACCTGGCTGGCGGCGCAGGCCGCCTGCACGGCGGCGCGTCCGCTGCACCTGCGCCTGGCGCTGGCCGGCGACATCCAGGCCTATCTCGGCAAGCAGGAGGAATCGGCGCGCGCGGTCGATACCCTGGTCGGCGACAGCGGGGCGAATCGTCCCGACCTTCGACGCGACGGCAAGACCGCTTCGGTGCTGTCCTTCGCCTCGGTGTCCGAAGGCGCCAGTCCGGCCGTGAAGCTGGTCAACTCGACCCTGTACGATGCCCTGAAAGCGGGCGCCTCGGACATCCACCTGGAGAGCACGGCCGGCGGCCTGGCCGTGAAATACCGCGTCGACGGCGTGCTCGATCATGCGGCCTCGGTGGGCGGCATCGAACTGGCCGAGCACATCATCTCGCGCCTGAAGGTGCTGGCGGAACTCGACATCGCCGAGCGCCGCATCCCGCAGGACGGCAGCTTCCGTGTGGAGTCCGGCGGGCGCGAGATCGACCTGCGGGTTTCCATCATGCCGAGCATCCACGGCGAGGACGCGGTCATCCGTATCCTCGACAAGCGCGCCATGATCGAGTCCTACGGCGCGCTGACCCTGGAAGCGCTGGGTTTCGACGCACCGTCGCTGGCGGCCCTGCGCATGCTGGCCCAGGAAGCCTACGGCATGCTGCTGGTGACCGGGCCGACCGGCTCGGGCAAGACCACCACCCTGTACGCGGCGCTCACCGAGATCCACAACGGGCGCGAAAAGATCATCACCATCGAGGACCCGGTCGAGTACCAGCTGCCGGGCATCCTGCAGATCCCGGTCAACGAGAAGAAGGGCCTGACCTTCGCCAAGGGCCTGCGCTCGATCCTGCGCCACGACCCGGACAAGATCATGGTCGGCGAGATCCGCGACCGCGAGACCGCCGAGATCGCGGTGCAGTCGGCCCTGACCGGCCACCTGGTGCTGACCACGGTCCACGCCAACAATGTGTTCGACGTGTTCGGCCGCTTCACCCACATGGGCATCGACCCCTATGCCTTCGTCTCGGCCCTGAACGGCATCTGGGCCCAGCGCCTGATCCGCATGAACTGCCCGCACTGCGCCACGCAATACGAGCCGGACGAAGCCGAGCTGGCCTCGGCGCACCTGCACCCGGAAGAGGTGGGCGACTACCTGTTCATGCGCGGCAAGGGCTGCGGCGACTGCCGCGGCACCGGCTACAAGGGACGCCGCTCGATCGCCGAGATCCTGACCCTGAACGACGAGATCCGCGAACTGATCGTCGACAAGCAGCCGATCCGCCGCATCAAGGCCGCAGCCGCCGCCAACGGCACGCGCAGCCTGCGCATGGCGGCGCTCGACCTGGTCAGGCGCGGCGCCACCACCATCGAAGAGATCAAACGGGTGACTCTGCATGCGTAGATGGCTGAGACCCTGGCTGGGGCAGGCGCTGCGCCTCGGGATCGCCCCCGACGGCCTGGCGCTGGTGCGCAGCAGCGCCTGGCAGCACGAACGCGCGCTGCTGCTCGGCCAGCTGCGCCTGGCCGCGGACGGCGCGTACACGGGCCTGGACGCGATCGCCGAGGCGCTGCCGCTGCTGCTGGACGAGCATGATGTGGCCGGCATGCGCGTGAGCGTGGTGCTGTCCGACGAACTGGTGCGCCTGTGGCAGGTTGCGCCCCCGGGCGGCGCGGCGCGCATGGCCGACCTCGAAGCCGCCGCCGCGCTGCGCTACCAGGCGCTGTTCGGCGCCGGCCTGGCCGGCTGGACGGTCCGCGCCGACTGGCACGCCAGCCAGCCCTTCCTGGCCGCCGCCGTGCCGCAGGCCCTGCTGGCGCAGCTGCGGCAGGCGGCGGCCAGCCACCGCTTCCACCTGGTCGAGGTGACGCCGCAATTCGTCGCCGCGCTGAACCAGTTCCGTTCGCGGCTGCGCCCCGGCGCCTGGTTCGGCCTGGTGCATGGCGGCGTGCTGAGCGTGGCGGCCTTCGACGGCAAACAGCTGGCCGCAGTGCGCACCGCGCCGATTCCCGACGGCGCCGACCGCGACTGGCTGGAGAGCCACGTCGCGCGCGAGGCGCTGCGCGTGGGCCTGGGCCGGCCGGAACGCCTGCAGGTCTGCGGCCCGGCGCCGCAAGGCTGGGCCAGCAGCGCCGGGCGCCTGAAGTTCGCCTGCACCCTGTTCGAGGACGAGCTTGATCCGCTGTGGCCGGACAGCGCGCGCCTGGCCATGACGGGGAGGGCGCCATGAAGAAGGTCCGCATCGATTTCGCGCCGCCGGGCCTGGTGCGCAGCGTGTTCCGCACCCCGCGCCAGACCTGGGTCGTGCTGTGGGTGCTGGTCTGCGCCGTATTCGGCCTGGTTGCCGCCAATCTCGGACTCGGCAAGCGACAGTGGGAAATCGAGCTGCTGCGCGCGCAATCTCGGGCGCGCACCCAGGCGCAGGCGCGGACGGTGGCGCCGGCCGTGGCCCGGCCGCCCGTGCCCGAAGCCCAGGCGGCCGCGGTGAACGCCGCCGTGCTGCAGCTGAACCTGCCCTGGCGCGCGCTGCACGACGCCGTGCAGGCCGGCACGCCGGCCAGCGTTGCGCTGCTGGCGCTGGAACCGGATGCGCGCAGGCACAGCGTGCGCATCACCGCCGAGGCAAAAAGCAGCGACGACATGATTGCCTACGTCGAGCAGCTGCAGAAGCAGGAATGGTTCAGCAGCGTCGTCCTGGCGCGCCACGAGATCAACGAACAGGATCCGAACCGGCCGATCCGCTTCCAGCTCGACGCCCAGTGGAGGGCGGCGCAATGACCTCCCCGTCCTTCGGCCACCTCATGCTGCGCCTGCGGCTGGCCGTGCGCGCCAATCCTCTGCTGGCGGCGGCCGTACTGGGCCTGCTGGCCTGCCTCGCGGCGCTGGCCTGGACCCTGCACACCGTCGCGCGGGCGGAGGAGGAGCGCGATGCCCTGTTGGCGGCCGCGGCGCGCACGGCGAGCCTGGCATCAAAGGTGCCGTCGGCCGCGCCGGCGCCAGCACTCCTGGCCGCGCCGCCGCCCGATACGCTGGACGCCTTCTACGCCGCCCTCGGCCCGCGCCGCTACGCCGAGCAGCAGGTGAAGACCCTGTTCGCGCTGGCGTCGAAGAACGGCCTGTCGCTCAGCCAGGGCGAGTACAAGAGTGCCTATGACCGCAATGCGCGCGTCTACACCTACCAGGTGAACCTGCCGGTGAAGGGAAGCTATGGCGCCATCTGGCGGTTCGCGCTGGGCGCGCTGCGCGCGATCCCGTTCGCCTCGCTGGACGACATCGGCTTCCGCCGCGACAGCATCGGCGACCCGGTGGTGGAGGCGCGCCTGCGCCTGACCCTGTACCTGAAGGACGTTCCGGGAGCCGAGCGATGAAGCCGCGCCACCTGCTGCTGGGCGCGGCCCTGGCGGGCGCCGCGCTGCTGGCAATCTTCGGCGACAGGTCGCCCGAGGCCGACGTGGCCGAGGCGGTGGAGCGGGCGCCGCGGCTGCGTGCCGCATCGCTTGCGCCATCCCTGGCCACGGTGTCTGCCACAGCGGCCGTGCCGGCCGTGGCGGAGGGGGCAGGCGGACCGCGCATCCTGGCGCTGATACCGCGCGAAGCCCTGATCGGCGACAGCGAGGCCGGATTCCGGCAGGGCGAACATGGCGTGTTCGGACGCCAGGACTGGACGCCGCCCCCGCCGCCGCCCCAACCCGCGCCGCCGCCTGCGCCGCCGAGTGCGCCGCCGCTGCCCTTCACTTTCATCGGCAAGGCGGTGGCCAACGGCAGCTGGGAGGTCTACCTGACGCGCGGCGACCGCACCTATGTCGTGCGCGACAAGAGCCTGATCGACGGCACTTACCGCGTCGACGCCATCGCACCGCCCTTGCTGACCCTGACCTATTTGCCGCTGAACCAGGTTCAGCAGCTCAATATTGGAGTGTTCGACTGATGCTGCGTCTGTCCCGTAACTTGGCGGTACCTCTTGCAGTCGCCGTCCTGCTGGCCGGTTGCGCCGGCCAGGCGGCCTACCGCGAGGGCAATGCGCTGGTGGCCCAGGACAAGGTCGAGGCCGGCCTGCTGAAATACCAGGAAGCGGTGGCCGCCGATCCGGCGAATGCGGCCTACAAGACGGCCTGGCTGCGCGCGCGCGACAACGCCACCAACCGCCTGCTGACCCGGGCCGACCGCGAACTCGCCGACGGCAATGTGCAGCTGGCCCTCCAGGATTACCAGCGCGTGCTGGCCATCGATCCGGTCAACGACCGCGCCCGCGCCGGCCTGCGCCTGGTCGAGGCCGACCGCCGCCACGCCGTGCTGCTCGAGGATGCGCGCGCCGCCTTCGAACGCAAGGACTACGACGGCGCGCGCCAGAAGCTGGGCGCGATCCTGAGCGAGCGCCCCAGCCACGAACCGGCGCGCCGGCTGCTGGCCGAGGTCACGGAAAAGACCGCGGCGGCGCCGGGCGAAGCGTCCCTGGCCCAGGCCTTCAAGACGCCGATCAGCCTGGAATTCCGCGATGCCCCGATCAAGCAGATCTTCGAAGTCATTGCCCGCCATTCGGGCCTCAACTTCCTGTTCGACAAGGACGTCAAGACCGACCAGCGCGCCTCCATCTTCCTGAAGAACAGCACGGTCGAATCGGCGGTCTACTACCTCCTGATGACCAACCAGCTCGAGCGCCAGGTCATGGACGGCAACACCATCCTGATCTACCCGAACATCGCGGCCAAGCAGAAGGAATACCAGGAGATGACGGTCAAGACCTTCTTCCTGGCGAACGCGGAGGCGAAGAGCATCGCCAACACGCTCAAGACCATCCTCAAGTCGCGCGACGTGGTGGTCGACGAAAAGCTCAACCTGGTGATCCTGCGCGACAGCCCGGAAGCGGTCAGGCTGGCCACCCAGCTGGTCCAGCTGCAGGACGTGCCGGAGCCCGAGGTCGTGCTCGACGTCGAGGTGCTCGAGGTGCAGCGCAACCGCCTGCTCGATCTCGGCGTCGACTGGCCGACCGCGCTGTCCTTCGCGCCGCTGAAGAACCTGAACGACGTCCCGCTCACCATCGACCAGGTGCGCGGCCTCAATGCCGGCAATATCGGCGTGACCGGCGTGTCGGCGGTCATCGCCGCCAAGAAGACCGACGGCGACGCCAACACCCTGGCCGCGCCGCGCATCCGCGTGCGCAACAAGGAAAAGGCCAAGGTCGTCATCGGCGACAAGCTGCCGACCATCACCACCACCATCTCCTCGGGCGTGGGCGGCTTCGCCTCCGAGTCGGTGAATTACGTGGACGTCGGCCTGACCCTGAACGTCGAGCCGACCATCTACCTGAACAACGAGATCGGCATCCGCATCTCGCTCGAGGCCAGCACCCTGGTCGACACCATCCAGACCAAGACCGGCACCACCGCCTACCGCATCGGCACCCGTTCGGCCGCCACCATGCTGCAGCTGAAGGATGGCGAGAACCAGGTGCTGGCGGGCCTGATCAAGAACGACGAACGCAGCAGCGCCACCCACCTGCCGGGCCTGGGCGACCTGCCACTGGTCGGCCGCCTGTTCGGCAGCCGCCAGGACACCCGCGACAAGACCGAGGTGGTACTGTCGATCACGCCCCACCTGGTGCGCAATATCCAGCGTCCGGCCGCCGGCGCCGCCGAGTTCAATGCCGGCACCGAGGCCAGCTTCCGGCGCCGTCCGGACCAGGCGGTGCGCCTGCCGGCCACGCTGCCGGGCCGTCCGCAGCTGTCCGCGCCGGCATCGGCTGCCGCTGCGCCGGCGCCTGCGTCCGCATCTGTGCCTGCGCCGGCGGCGATGGTGCCGGCCACCAGCGTCAACATGGGCGGTCCGCCGCCGGCCGCGCCGCCATCGAGTCCCGCCACCGCGCTGCCGCCGACGCCCGGGGTGCAGGCCGTGCCGCTGCCCCAGCCCGACGTGACGCCGGTGCCGTCCCGCCAATGATGCGCCGTGCGCGCGGCTTCACGCTGATCGAGCTGCTGGTCACGCTCGCCATCCTGGCCCTGCTCGGGGCCATGGTGGTACCCAGCGCCAGCATGGCCGTGCAGCGCCGCCACGAGCAGGACCTGCGCCTGGCCCTGCGCGAGATCCGCCAGGCGATCGACGCCTACAAGAAGGCCAGCGACGAAGGCCGCATCGCCAAGGCCGTGGGCGCGACCGGCTATCCGCCGAAGCTCGAGCTGCTGGCCGACGGCGTGGTGGACCAGCGCAGCCCGAAGAAGGCGAAGATCTACTTCCTGCGCCGCCTGCCGCGCGACCCCTTCGCCGCCGATCCGGCGCTGGACGACGCCCAGACCTGGGGCAAGCGCAGCTATGCCAGCGAGGCATCGGCGCCGAAGGAGGGCGACGACGTGTACGACGTGTATTCGCTGTCCGGCCGCGTGGGCCTGAACGGCATCCCCTACGGCAGGTGGTGAGCGCATGAAGAAGAACCGCGGATTCACCCTGATCGAACTGCTGGTGGTGCTGGGCATCGTGGCCCTGCTGCTGACCCTGGCCGTGCCGCGCTTCTTTCCGAGCGTCGACAGGACCAGGGAGACCATCCTGGCCGAGAACCTGCGCACCACGCGCGCGGTGATCGACCAGTTCCATGCCGACACGGGACGCTATCCGGAATCGCTGGAGCAGCTGGTCGATAAAAAATACCTGCCGCGCCTGCCCTTCGACCCGGTGGCGGACAGCGATGCCAGCTGGATCGTCGTGCCGCCCGAGGATCTATCGCGCGGCAACGTCTACGACATCCGCAGCGGCGCCGAAGGCAAGGGCCATAACGGCAAGCCGTATTCGGAATGGTAGCGCGCGGGCCTTCCATGCGGCTGCGCCGCGAGGCCGGCTTCACCTATGTCGGGCTGATCGTGCTGGTCACGATCATCGGCCTGGTGGGCGCCGCGACCCTGAAGGCCGACTCCCTGCTGCGCCGCGCCGCCGCCGAGCAGGAGCTGCTGGAGATCGGCGCCGCCTTCAGTGCCGCGCTGACCAGCTATGCGGAGGCGACCCCGCGCGGCCAGCCGCCGCAGCCGCCCTCGCTCGAAGAACTGCTGAAGGATCCGCGCTTTCCCGGCACCCGCCGCCACCTGCGCAGGATCTTCGTCGACCCGGTCACCGGCAAGGCCGAGTGGGGCATCGTCTGGTTGAACAAGGGCGGCGGCATCGACGGCAAGGGCAGCGGGGTGGTGGCGGTGTACAGCCTGTCGCAGTCGAAGCCGCTGAAGCAGGCGAACTTCGATGCGCGCTTCCAGAACCTGGAGGGACGCGAGCATATCTCGGACTGGAAGTTTGCGGCGACCGGGCAGGGGGTGGCGCAGGGGCAGCCTGGACAGCCGGGACAGCCGGGGCAGCCGCCGGGTCAGCCGGGTCAGCCACCGGGACAGCCGGGGCAGCAGGGTCAGCCGGGATTATTCGGCCAGCCGGGCCAGCCCGCTGCCGGTCAACCGCCCGCCGGGCAGCCGCCCGGCGCCGCGCCGTCCGAGCCGCCGTCGCTGTTCCCGGGGCGCGGCAATCCGGAGAATATGAAACCGCCGCCGGCGGAGAATGCGGCGCCGCCGGAACCGGCCGAACCGCCGCCGCCGTCGGAAGCCTCGGGTTCCGGCGACGACGAGAAGGACGAGAAGGACGCGAAGGACCGGCTTACTTCGCGCGGCGCATGAAGTCGCGCGGACGAAAGCCCAGCGCGAACAGCACGGCAAAGTAGACGGCGGCGCTGAAGCCGATGATCAGGAGCAGGGCGCCTATGCGCAGGAAGGGATGGGAGCGCAGCGCGGCCCAGTCGAACTGAGCCTGGCTGAACCAGGCCGCCAGGCCCATCACGACGACGGCGGCCGCCACCTTCAGGAAGAAGCCCAGCCAGCCGGCATGCGGCGTGTAGATGCGTCGCTTACGCAGGCCGATGAACAGGAACAGCGCGTTGATGCAGGCGCCCATGCCGATCGACAGCGCCAGCCCGGCCACCCCCAGCAGCGGCACGAAGACCAGGTTCATCGCCTGGGTCGCGATCAGCACGCCGATGGCGATCCGCACCGGGGTGCGGATGTCCTGGCGCGCATAGAAGGCCGGCGCCAGGATCTTGACCAGGATGATGCCCAGCAGGCCGGCGGCATAGGCCATCAGCGGCGCGGTGGCCGCGGCCACGTTGGCGGCGTTGAATTCCCCGTAGTTGAACAGGGCGGCGATCAGCGGCGTCGACAGGGCCGCCAGGCCAACCGCAGCGGGCAGGGCCAGCAGCAGGGTCAGTCGCAGGCCCCAGTCGAGCAGGGCCGAGTATTCGGTAGCGTCGCCGTCCGAATTGGCCTTGGACAGGCTCGGCAGCAGGATGGTGCCGAGGGCCACGCCCAGCATCCCGGTCGGGAATTCCATCAGGCGGTCGGCATACTGCAGCACGGAGACCGCGCCGCCGCCCATGTTCGAGGCGTAGTTGGTGTTGATGAGCA
>Ga0308169_10006331_pt1 | contig 10472 bp, 11 predicted proteins | sample PhyBR1_2_FD_202139 | JGI IMG/M metagenome (GOLD analysis project Ga0308169, IMG submission 202139) | Phyllosphere microbial communities from UC Gill Tract Community Farm, Albany, California, United States - DLSLSB.R1 | ecosystem: Host-associated > Plants > Phyllosphere > Unclassified | place... | reverse complement strand
ACGAACATGGAGAAGCTGGCTCCGTTTCTTGTACCCGAAAATTCGGTCCTGATGCTCGGGAGGTTCAACGTCACCGGTCCTGCAAGTTGCATGCATGACAAGTATGCATCTCTTCTCTCTCTTTTCGATCGACGGCATCCTCGAACCATCATGACGGCATCTCCAGGACCAATTTAAACGGTGCCGGAAGCGGTGATGGTGATCTTGGACTTGGTCTCTGTCACGTCAGCGCCGAGCGACCGCCGACTAGTCTCCCCCTACTCACTTCCGGAGTCGGAGCCCTGGGCCTCGATCTTCTTGACGAGGTCCTGGCCGTCGACGACCTCACCGAAGACGACGTGCTTGCCGTCGAGCCACGAGGTGACGACGGTGGTGATGAAGAACTGGGATCCGTTGGTGTTGGGTCCAGCGTTGGCCATCGACAGGAGGAAGGGCTTGTTGTGCTTGAGCTGGAAGTTCTCGTCGGCGAACTTGTTGCCGTAGATCGACTTTCCACCAGTGCCGTTGTGGTTGGTGAACTGCGGTCAGTCTCGCACCACCGGGCAAGATGGAGGTGGACGCACGTCACCACCCTGGAGCATGAAGTTGGGGATGACTCGGTGGAAACCGGATCCGGCGTAGCCGAAGCCGTTCTGGCCGGTGCAGAGCTCTCGGAAGTTTCGGGCCGTCTTGGGGACGACGTCGTCGTAGAGCTTGAAGGTGATTCGGCCCGCGGGGGCGTCTGGCAAAGTGAGCGACCGCGCTATGACGCAAGCCCTCGAGGCAGCTCACTGTTGATGGCGACGTCGAAGTAAACGTTGCTGCCGGTTAGTTCGGAGCGCGAAAGGAGGGGAGCAAAAGTTGCACTCACGACATGGTGCTGGCAGTCGAAACGAATCGTTTAGCAAAAGACATTTTGGGCGAGGGGGATCGTCGTAGAGGTCGGGAGCAGCGCGGTTGTGAAGCGGATGGGTTAGGTTACGTGGAAAGAGGGCGGGATCGCGGCAAGAAGCGCTTGTGTGAGTTTGAGCTCGTGGTTGTCCGGGAGTCTGGCTAGACTTACGCTGCTGGGTTTTTTTTGTTTGTTGTTTGGGTGGTTGTGGGTGGTAGAGTAGAGAGGGTGAACAAGTAGCGGTGAGAGGAGGCCGGGGGTGATGAGTGCCGATGGAGCTTTATGACGCTGTCGTGGAACGTTCCCTCGCCTAACTCGGGCCATCCTCCACGAACCGGCCAGCGGCGTTATCTCGGTGTTATCGCCACGTGTCAGTGGCGCGCCCTCCCCTCCCCCGCGCTTGCCCCGGTTGATGCACCCGGTGGAGGTCGTTCTCCTTTGACGCGACCGAGATGCATGTCTTTTGATCATGTCGGATTGAAGATTAGCACTCGATACTGACAGACTTGTATACGGTCCGACAGCTTTCCGGTCATCAGGGAGGAGGATAGGTGATTGTTGTAGCATCACCACGTCCAGATACGGCTCGGCACTTGACGATGGAGACGATAGAGATCCCCAGTATGCCCACTCCTTCCTGCCAACGAGCACATCGCTCACCATTCAGACCTGGACGACGACGATGATGACATCTACGCACCCCCCTCATTCGGCACCAAGTCATTCGGCTTCTCACCATCGTCTTCATCCCTGCCCGATGTGACCCACTCGACGCCGTCTTATCCAACAGCACACCGGTCCAACCCCTCCTCTGACAATCTCGCTCGACCAGGTCCGAGCACCCCAGCCCGGCCGCATCTGTCAAAAGGGTCAGCCAGCTACTCTGTGGGCATACCGACTCCTTCATCATATCACCCCGGGTATAGTCAGGACGAGCTTCGGCTAGGCAAGTTCAGCAACGGCTCAAACACCTCGTTGGTCACTGCCGGTACATCGATAGGATCCACACCGGGCTTTCTCGCGGCGAGGAAAGGGTCGAAACCGTCGTTGACATCGATACGAAATGCTTTCAAGTCGAGCGCGCACGCTGTTCCCCCGGTCCCCCACCTGAACGGGACGGCTTACCCGGCGCTCAAGAACCCATTCAGCCGGTATAACGAGCCCGTCTCTCCCTCGCGGCCCTTTGCATCTCCGCGAGGCGGGCCGCATGTGCCTCGCAAGTCCACCGCATCTGTACGATCAGTCAGCGCTCGGTCTGCTACGTCGCAGTCGTCCCGGCCCGATGATCAGGTGCCCGCGTTACCTCCCATCCCGTCGAGATCGACGCCGAGCCGGACAGGACGGCATGGAAGCGATGCTGGAAGCGTTTTTGCGTTCAGGCGGCATGGGAGTGTCGGGGGTTTGGACGGGATCGACGAGGGACATGTGCGGACGGCCGGAGAGGAAGCACTACGGGTTGTATGGAGGGAATTCCGGGAGGCGGCGGACGGCAAGGTGGCGCGAGTGTGCGGGAGACCACTGGTGGGTGCTCGCAGTGAATGAGCGTTGACCACAGAATACGCATCCTTTCCTTGCGGCATATATCGATACAGGCATCGACCCCGCCTTTGACACCCTCATCACCTCGCTAGCCAATTGCGCCCGCAGGCACGCCCGACGCGTGGTCGACTTGCTCAATGGCTGGTGCCAATTGCATACAGAAGGGATCAACGCCTCCGAGGTTCGGGCGCATTTGGATCGTTCCCTCGGTCTGCAGATGCGGGTCGAGGATGCCGCTGCCATCCTGACCGGACGAAAGTCGTCGGCAGCACGGTTCATCCTCAATCGAGCCTTGATCGAGCTGCTCAAGGTCACGCCGAAGGAGAGCGTGAGCGAGGATCTGGGCATGCTGTTGGAGCAAAATGCATTCAACGCATACCGGTCCGAGAAGCCCGAGGAGAGCAATCACGTGCCGCATCGAAAGGCTGTTTCGCAGCTACAGGTAGAGTTGTTGGGCTACTTGTCGACGACCAGGTGAGTTTGCAATGGCTGTCTCTGCTGATGGCAGATTTTTAACCGTGAGCGATCGGTTCACCCGGGAGCTCGGCAAATACGCCTCGGCCGCGCAACCGACAAAAGAGGCCGAAATACGGATAGAACATCTCCTGCGCGGCATGCGGCATCTCAAACTTCGGATGTACCCCGAGGACGAGCTCGAAATGTCGGCAGAGTTCATGCAACAGCTCGCGGCGTTCTTCAGCAACGCCCATGGGCAGAACTTGAAGTGCGCTTACGCCGAGACTCTAACGTCGCTCCTCCACCCAGTGATCGAGACCGCCACGGCGGAGGTAAATCACCCGGTGTGGGCAAAAGCGGTCGCAATCGTTCTGTCCCGCGCATTGACGATGGCGCAAAAGCCGAGGTATTGGTCGACTGCCTTTCCACTCGTGGTGGTATCGCTGGGTGTCTCGCCAAAGGAGGTATTCCTGCAAAATTGGTCGATGTGCATCGAGGTCGTCACCGCGAGGCTGAAGGTGGGCTCTGATCAACGTGTTTCGGCTGACGACAGGATCGAACTGCACGAAACATCGCCATGAACTGCTTCACGCGCTTGCTCTGGATCTACCTGAATCGCTGTTCTGAATCGTCCACCTCTACACGCAAGCGCCTCGATCCGCTGCTGCGAGCGACATTTAGCTCGACCGGTGGCCTCTTTCCAGCGGACATGCCACTCGACCCATTCGTCCAGATTTTCCACTTTGTCATGACACGGCAGCTTGATTATGGGGAGGAGTTTGTGAAGGATTTCTTGAGGGATGGACAGGACCAGCCAGGACAGGCAGACCGCGCAACGGCACTGGTACGAGCCATCGGCGTCACCCTTCGCTCGATCGAGTTGGAGAAGCCGGCAAGCTGGCCGCAAAGCGCAGACTTTACGTCCCTCGCAGCCGGTGCGCTGGAAACGTCCGGAGACATCTTGCCCGAAGATGTAGCCGACAATCAAGACGTCGCCGATCTTCTCAAGGTGTGCACCCCGGCACTGTCTAAGCGTATCATTTCGTGCGACCGAGCGATCAGCCATCTCCTCCTCTCCAATGACGCCGTTTCTCTATCAGCTCACTCCTCGTCGTCGGCGATGGAGGGCGTCGAGGTCACCACGCGGAAGCACGGCGACGTCTACGTCTCGTACTCGTCCCGCTTCGATCCGCTTCTTCGGCTGCACGCCGCCGCTCTCGAGACAATACCGCGGACTATCGGTGATGACGGGTCCTTTGCACAGATCGCCAACGTCCTCTCGCGCGGGACCTTCTCGGCCGATCCGAACGTCTGCGCGGCGGCGAGCGATGCCATGCGACGGTATGCCCAACAACCCGCACAGTGTTTGATCCTCGCCAACACGTATCTGCAATTCGTCTTCGAGACGCGACACGTCTTTCGCGACACATTTGTTGGTTCTCGCCTGCTCGACTCGCAGTTCGAGCGCGTAGTCAGGCTCTGGTTGGATATCCTGAAAGCCCTTGTGGGACATCAACGGATCGCAGCGACGCAGGAGGAGGGGACGGTCCAGGGAGTGACACCCGCTCTTATTGACAAAATTGACGGCGTGGCGCTTTTCCTGCTTAGCTCGAACAGTGTCTCCCTGCGCCGACTGGCAGCCGAGGTGATGGCTGCAGCGCGAGATCTCGAGGGACGGCAACGCCGGCCGAGCGCTGCGTTCCGCTACAGCCGTATATCGCCGGACAAGTCGGCCTTGACACGCGTGATCCAGATATACGAGACGACGGTGGAGGAGTCTGAGACGACTACGCTTAGGACTCTGCCCTGGTCTACGTCGAGCGATCGGCACCGACTCGATCTCGCCACGAGTACAGACCGAGTCAAGCTGCTCCGACGTGTCGCCGAGAGTGATCACCCAAAGGACGGCCTCTTATGGCTTTCCATCATGCCATACTTTGTCGGCAGAGTTTTGGATCTTTTACCGGGCCCAGCGAACGATCTCCGAGGCCTCGTCGTGTCAACCGTGCTTCGGTTACAGGGGCACGTCGCCTCCATCGCCAGTCTATCTGCGAGTCGAGCGACCCCAGGAATGCGCTCTGCCCCGGCCACGGTCCGCACGAGCTCGGACACGGCGGTGTTGGCGGATTACTGGCGATCATACCTGGCGATCTTGTGCGTGACTATGCCGAGTCAAAATACCGTGCCCGCGATACCTCCGGTTCAGCGGACGAAAGAAGCGGTCATCCTCACGCCGGATACGATCAACACGCCGGCGCTCCTGCATTACCTCACCTCGTTGTTGACATGGGAAGATCCTCGGTTCAAGGACGCCGCAGTCAACGCGATGGGCGCGATTCCGCGAGACTTGTTCAGACCGTTATCTGAGATCCTGCTGCACGTCATCCGTCGGCTGGCCGATGCGAAACCGGGCGGAAATCCCCGCGACACTCGTCGTTCCACCGTCAACGGCCCGCTCTGGACGTCGCTCGCGCATGTCTTCCGGCTGATTTCGCCGCTGATCCTGGACGCGGACTCGTCACACCATACCAACTTATCCTCCATGATCGGCTTCACCAAGCTCACGCACACGCTCCTTTCCGATCGGGCAGTCAAGGAAGACTTTGATCTACAGTCTCTCCGTCGCTCGTTCTGCATCGTGGTCGAGAATCTGACCAATGCGCTGGGCAAGCTTGATGCGTCGGACCGGTTTCTCGGCGAGGACATGCGGGGCGCCATCTTCAAGCTGTGCTACGAATGGTGTCATGTGGGACGGCGGCCAGATGTGGCGAAAGCGAGGGAGAGTCAGACGCTCCAGGCTGCTGCGGAGGGATATCGAGGCGAGAGGGATCGGGCGCAGTACTTGGATGATCTGCAGGCGAAAACCAAGTTGTTGTCTGCCGCGGCGGCCGAAGCCATGGCGGGGCTCTGCGTGAGTAGCGAGTGAGCCTGCTCGGAGCGTTGACGCTGATAGCAGCAAGGCAAGCTGATCTCATCAATTGACAGCACGCCGGCGGTGCAAGCCAGTGAGCACATCGTGGATCCCTTGACGGTGCTTCGCTGGATCCGCGGGATGTTCTCCTCGTCAAGCTCATTGCATCATGAGACCGGAAGGTGAGCAAAAGTAGGGTGTAGGCGAGTCACGCTGAGCCGAAGGAAAGCGCTGCACGCCCTGCTCAAGCATAACTGGCGGTGCGAACGCCTGCTCGACGACGTGCTTCACCAGTCTTTCGGCGAAGGTGAACATTTTTCGCTCGATGCTTCGTTCTTTGGCGTTGTCGCCGATGTCGTCACGGAGGGTTCGGTGGAGCTGCCCACACATCAACTTGCCTGTCTCGCGCTTTCAAAGCTCGGCCATCCGGTCACGAACATCCGCCTACGAGCTTTCCAGCTCTCCCTCGCCTTGGATGGAGATTTTCGGGGTGCATCGACGCTTCTGCCAGCTATCGGCAGCACAGCGCCCAACGCGTATCGCCGAGCGCAGATGGAGATGTCGGAACGGCTCGCCGAGGCGTACCCAGAGAATGCGGCGGACTTCCTCGTCGAGTGTACGACCCGATTGAGCCAGCTCGAGGCGCCTCGCCGGCAGGCGACGCTGGGTGTCCTTCCCGCCTGGGTCGGCGTGTTCGATTTACAGCCCGACTCGGAAGAGGCCGACCTCATCAGCGAGCAACAGAAAGCGTTGTCGAACTTAATGTACCTCGCTATCCGCTTCGCCGATGACCACCTCGACGCTGTGCGAGACATCTTCCTCGCATTCGCTGGACAGGGTCAAGGTGGGAACACCACAGCGCTGGTGAAATTCTTGTTCGAGCAAGGCGGGAAGCGCAAATCGCCCGAGTTTGTCGGCCACGCGCAGCGGATCATGGCCTGTCTGGCGCAGAGTGACGCGGGCGATGTCATCTTCGAGGAGATCTGCAGCTTTGTCGAGCCGGCCGCCATGGCTTCTTTGGCGGACAGCGATGCCGACCCGAGTCCCGCGGGCTCCTTGGCGAATCTCGATGCGCTCATGGCGGCGCCATCGGCTCGATCACAGGCGTTCTCGACGGGTCAACTGGCACTGCTCTTCGCTGGCGAGCTGTTGCCGTACAGGGTAGGCGATAATGAGCTGCTCCGGCAACTGCCGACGCTTCTGCACCTCGCGCTGGTACACGTCGACAACGCCGGTCCCGCCCTACGAGAACAGAGCCAGGCGGTCTTGTTCCAGGTTCTTCGGTCATGGATCACCAGCAATGGCGGGCAGGCCGAGGAGACGGTATCGGCGATGCGGACGGCGGAGCATAAACTGGCGATCCTGTCCCGAGCGCGTGCAACGACGTTCTGGCGTGCAGATGACACCGGCGGACCGAATGCGGCTTTCCTTTCTCCGCCCAAGATGACGACGCTGATCATGCGCATCCTGGGCGTGCTGCTACCGCTTCACCCCCGGGTGAAACAGGTTTGGGGCGAGCTCGCGTTGAGCTGGGCGACGTCCTGCCCGATCCGACATCTCGCGTGTCGGTCGTTCCAGGTGTTTAGGGTGCTGTCTCCGAAGGTGTCACCGAGAATGGTATCCGACACCCTGGCCCGCCTTTCATCAACCATTGCCAGTGCGTCGCCAGAAATTCAGGCGTTCAACCTAGAGGTGTTGCGCACCTTTTCGGCTATCACGCAGGACCTGACCATGGCCGATATGCGGAACCATCCGCAGATTTTCTGGTGCTCTGTCGCGTGTCTTACAACGCCATACGAGGACGAATTCGCCGCGGTCATCGAGCTGCTATCGCACGTGCTGGACAAGACGAATCTGTCCGATCCGGCTGTCGTGGCGCATTTGACCTCCTTCCGCCCAGTCGACTGGGTGGGACCGCTCCCTCATCTACAGACTCTGCTTCTCACCGGTCTGCGGTCGAGCAAGACCGACATGCTCACGTTTGACCTGATCCGGCGGCTTGCGTCATGTGGCGTAGACGACCTAGTCGACGCGCCCGAGGAACGGATCCTGCACGGCTTCGTCGCTGCCCTCCCGTGGATGCTTCACTCGACGGACTTGGGAGAACCGAACGAGGACCTCGGAACAATGGCGCTGGATCTTGCCGCGCTCGCCGGCCAGATGAACCCCTCCCTCGGGCGCCTGTTGACGAGCTTTGCGCATCATCGTTTCAGGTCCAAGGACGACTTTATCCGACAGGCCGCCTCGATCCTGCGCGACTATATGTCGTCATACGCCCTCGACATCGTCACGCTCTTGCTCGGCTTTGTCCTGAACACGAATGACTGGATGCGGGAAAAGAGCATGCAGGTGCTGAAGCTGGTTCTGACTGCTCCGGACGCTCGAGCGCAGATTCAGACACACGGCAACGAGCTTCTCCAGCCGCTGCTCCGCCTCGTATCGACCAAACACTCGGCGCAGGCGCTTGACGTGCTCGACCTACCAGTAACATCCGACTCACCGCTCACTGGCGAGATATTCGGACCCATCTCTGCGTCTGGCTGGTCCGTCCCTAGTGCCAAAGAGGCAAGTGCCCTGACCCGCGAAAACGTCACCGCCGTTTTCAACACCTGCGCACAGGAGACTCGGGCGGCGTCGGCTCATTTCTCGGTCGTACAGTTTGCGGATATCCGCGCGTTCAACAACCCCTCACAGCTTTCGCTGGACATACCATCGCCTCCCGCTACAGCCTCGATCGGTCATACAGGCGCAGGCGGAGGTGTCGAAATGGAGATGGACAATGCGAGCATGGGCGACCTGGTGGGCGCGCTTCATTCGCTCAACATGTTCTTCGACGATGGGCTGGAGGAGCCTGCGGGGAAGAAGGGCCACTGGCGGCTTCCCAGCGGATCGAGCGACAGGCGGGTCGGGGCGATCTTGGCGGTGAGTAGGCGTGATGCGCAGCCCGAACCCCAGGACGGCACTGACAAGCAGCGCGACACCCGCGGCAAGACCCCGTCGATCTCGTCTCCGATTTACGAGAATCCATACCCCCCCGCCCATTCCAGCCGGCACAAGCATAACCCGTCCCAGACCACCTCGAGCAGTATCTCGTCCATGGGTGAAGTGCGACAAGACCATCGGGGGTTTTACCAGGCCACGCCCTCGCATGCCAATTCGTCGACACCGTCTTATCCCAACTCGTCTTCGAATCTGTCCACGGGGGCGAACGCGAATGGCAATGCGGTCGCGCCTGGACAGCACCGCGCGCAGCAGTCGTACTCGAGTATGAACACGGATGAAGACGATGCATTTGGCGGATATGGAGGTGGCGGATATGGGGGGACGGCGCCAGGTCAACGGTCAGAGCTGTTCAACCTGTCTGGGGGGGATGCGAGCAATGTGTCGGTGTCACAGAGCGTGTTGAGCGAGGGGAGTGTGCCGACGGGCAGCCAGACGAGCCAGAGTACGCCGATCGGTGGGAGGAGGCACAACGAGGCGCAATGGTAGTGGCCAAAGGCGACATCAGCATCCGGGGAGGGGACGCGCCTTCTCTGACTGGGGCTAAGCCCAGTCAGGTAGTACTGTACACAATCCCCTTTAGAAAGTACATGGCGTCAGATCTTTCGCACAGTGAAATTGGACCATCTGCTGAACGTCTCGCTGGCCACAAGTGACAGGCAAAATTGCAAAGCATGATCCAATCCAAAAACCCTAGTTCATAAGCCATCTGACTCTGTCTGCTCGTCCACTGGCTCTCGCTTCACAGGCACTCGAGAGCGTCTGTCCTCAACTCTGGCTCCAATTGAAAAGGCTCCCCTCCGCTCCAGTACCACTGTCTCAGGCGTTCACCCTCAGCCGTGTCATCATTCATGTGATCGGGACGCCGGGGACGAGCGAGCTCAGCGTAGGCACCGGCGTCCTGCTCGAGTGAGGCAAACAGATCAGGCAATACGTCTTCCTCCTCTGTTCGGCCATCCCTCCCTTGGTCCCGCGAACAATTCAGCAGGACCCGGGTCGCCACCGTCAATGCCTGGGTTGCGTCCGCCAAGGCTTGATACCCTTGAGCCCTTGGGTATGGCGCGTTGGTGCAAGGCTGGTAAGCGTGCAGACTTTCGAAAGTCTCTCTGATCGTGGTTGCATCCAGGTGCGGCGATCCCGGGGAGTTGCATTTGTTTGCAGTCGCGAGGGATTTGGCGGTCTTTTGCAGGTCCCTCACGAATTCTTGGCTGCACAGACGCCAGCTGGATCTCAACCCCCTCATGGCTGCTGTGAGGCGGTGGTTGTATGTCTCGTCGAGGGCGTCACCGGAGATCACGTAGCTGGCGGCGAGGTGTGCTTCCGCGCTAATCGCACAAAACAGCCGGTCAACCAAGATTGTGTCGAGCCTCTTGTTCTCCTTGGCTCCAGCCCGTACCAGCGCTATCACCTTTTCAGTTCTCGCAATCAGGCAACTGGAAGTCTCCTGGCTGTTTCCTTGGTCGGTCAAAGCAATCTCAGTGGTCCACGGGTGATGTCTGCCTTGCGCTTGGCTGTCCGCTTTCACCGCGTGACTTGCCCAGTTCGCCAGATTGAGGAAGAATGCGTTGTCCAGCTCTTCGAGTTTGATCGTTGAGGCGATCGTTGGGTGCGGACCAAGTCGTCGATGGTGTCACGGCCGCTGGCTGATGTGGTTGCGGTGGTCCAGCTGTCCGTCAGCGCTCCCATTGGGCAAGA
>Ga0308169_10006329_pt1 | contig 10474 bp, 12 predicted proteins | sample PhyBR1_2_FD_202139 | JGI IMG/M metagenome (GOLD analysis project Ga0308169, IMG submission 202139) | Phyllosphere microbial communities from UC Gill Tract Community Farm, Albany, California, United States - DLSLSB.R1 | ecosystem: Host-associated > Plants > Phyllosphere > Unclassified | place... | reverse complement strand
TTTTAACGTTTCACCTTCAACTGGAACTGACACATCCTCCTCTTCTCTCTCTCTCCTTTAGTTCCTACGCATCCGCCGCCAAAGATCGCTTGACTGGTCTCATCTCCCACTTGACCGCACAAGGCAAAGACGCCTTGACTGCTCAAAACCCCGACGACGTTGTCATTTGTGCCGCCGTTCGAACTCCCATCACTCGTGCCAAGAAAGGAGGATTCAAGGATACTTGCCCTGAAGATCTTCTTGTCGCTGTCTTCAAAGGTGTAGTTGAGAGGTCGGGAGTCGATATCAATTTGGTAGAGGAAATTCAAGTTGGAAACGTTTTACCTCCAGGTGGAGGAGCTACCGTTGCTAGGATGGCTCAGTTGGCTGGTAAGTAATCCTTCTTAACTTGTCAAGCGGAATGAGAACTGATGAAGAAGTAGGAATGTAGCTGGTTTCCCTTCGACTTCTTCGGTCGCAACTGTCAACCGACAATGTTCCTCCGGTTTGATCGCTGTCAACCACATCGCCCTTCAAATCGCTGCTGGTCAAATCGATATCGGTATCGGAGCTGGTGTTGAATCGATGACGATGGGTTACGGTGCTGGTGTCATGCCTGAAAAGGTATGTTTCACTCTTTCTGTTTACTGAGACGCAGCGTTTATTGACTCGAGTTGTTTCCATTGTGTATAGTTCTCCGAGTCTGTCCTCGAGAACGAAGGTGCTGCCGACTGTCTCCTTCCCATGGGTATCACCAGTGAGTCGAACTTTAGGTTCAGCTTGACGCAAGTTCCGAGCTAACTCTCCTCTTCCCCTCACAGGTGAGAACGTCGCTGCTCAATACAACGTCACCCGAGATGCTCAAGACGCCTTCGCCGCCGCTTCGTTCCAAAAAGCTGCCGCCGCTCAAAAGGCCGGCAAGTTCAAGGACGAGATCGTTCCCGTCAAGACCAAGGTTACCGACCCCAAGACTGGAGACGAACACGAGATTACCGTTTCCGAGGACGACGGTATCCGCGCTGGTGTCACCAAGGAATCTTTGTCGAAACTCAAGCCTGTCTTCTCAAAGACCGGTTCGACTCACGCTGGTAACGCTTCCCAAGTGAGTCTTCTCCCCGTCTGTTCGTAGCTCCTGAGCATCGACTGAACGTGATCCATTGTTTCGCAGGTCTCTGATGGAGCTGCCGCTGTTCTCCTCACCCGTCGTTCGAAGGCAAAGGAACTCGGACTCCCCATTCTCGCCAAGTTCTGCTGCTGTGCCGTAGCTGGTGTCGAGCCCAAGGTTATGGGTATCGGACCAGCTTTCGCGATTCCCAAGGTTCTCTCAAAGGCCGGTATCTCGAAAGATGAAGTCGATCTCTGGGAAATCAACGAAGGTACGTCTCTACTCTTCTGCATCTCTTCATTCCGAAGTTGTGACTGATGAAGAGCCTGAATCGGTACAGCTTTCGCTTCGCAAGCTGTCATGTCGGTCGACACTCTCAAGTTGGATTACGCCAAGGTCAACCCTTCAGGAGGTGCTATCGCTCTTGGTCACCCTCTAGGTGCTACTGGTGCTCGTCAAATCGCTACCGCTTTGTCAGAGGCCAAGAGGAGTGGTGCGAAAATTATCGGAACTAGCAGTACGTCTTCTCTTTCTCTCTTTCTTTCTTGCTTACGACCTCGTGCTTACTATCCTCGTGCTCTGCGCAGTGTGTATTGGATCGGTGAGTTGATTCATCCTCGTCTCTTCGTCGAATTCTTCGTCGCTTTCGATGATTTCGTCTTTTCTCGGTTTCCTGATCAAGAAGCTGACCTCCGCTCGTTCGTTCATATAAAGGGTATGGGGGCAGCTGCAATCATCGTTAGCGAGCAGTAGGTCTCTTTTCGTCATCAAGCAACCTTCGTCTCGGTCTTTCGTTTTCTCCCTTGGTGTTTCGACTAGCTTTTCTCCCATTAGTATCCTTTGTACCCGAAATACAAATCGCAGTTCTATCTCTTCTTTGCTGTCCCATTCGCGTGTTTCGTCGAGAGGCGAGAACTTGAAGGAAAAAATGGCGAATCTTCAAACTGGCCCCACTTCGAAAGTTCTCCTCGCTCCTTCTCTCTTGCTTCGCTTCTTCAACTCACTATAAGACGACAGCTCAACACAACCTTCGACTATGACTATCATTCACATCGTCCTCACCAAACTCAAGAAGCAAGAACTTCCCGAAAACTGGACAGAAGATATCTCAGCGACGGGCCAGGCAATGGTCGGTGAGTCACTCTGAGTAGCTTGATGTACCGATCAACGCTTGCTGGGAGCGATCTCGCTGTCTCCCGAAGGAGTGGGCACTTTCGGGAGCTGCTATTAATCTTGATCTTTCAAGCGTCCCTTTGCAACTCACTGACTCTGGCGTCCTCCGAGATTGACAGGTAAGATTGAAGGACTCCTGAGATGTGAAGTAGGACCACCTTTGCCATCAACACAATGGAGAGCGCAAGGATGGGATCAAAGTATGCCGGATTTCGACTCTATCCTTAGATTCACAGAGCTGATGGCTTGAACTCCGGCGTCCAGTGCTGTATGCTGAGCTCAAAGATGAGGAGGCGCTCAAGCTGTACGCGGATCACCCAGTTCATGTCGAGTGCGTTCGAAGTTCTCTCTCGCAGCCGCGGCTCCTGACTGTAGCTGATGGGATCGTTGGATTGCACAGGTATAAGAACAAGACTGTTCCCTTCACTACCGGTAAGTCAAGCCAGTCTCGAGTGGCAGAGACATGGATGAGGCGCATCGCAAGCTCTCTCAGCTTTCATTCCGAATGCTCTCTATCTTCTAGTCGGGCAAGGCACTGAGCTGACAGCCTCGACACCTCCCACAGATGTCCTCGCGTTCGATCTCGTCGTCTAGCGCTGTACAAAACAATGCAACATCTCGACTTTCAACTGTTCATCACACCATGCCCTTCGTCGGCCGTTTTCATCTGAGGTCTCGTCTCGGGCACTGCCACGCCTCTTCCGACGAAAAGGAACGCTTGAAGGGAGTCGTTGGTCGCTCAAAGTCGCTCGAGCTTGGAGATGACCTGGCGGGAAAGTGCGTCCTCCGCCATCGTCTCGCGCGCAATTCGACCGGTTCCTTGATTCGTTGACTCGCATCGCTCTCTGCCGCCTCGTCTCTGCAGACGATACGAGAAGCTTGTTGCGCCAATGGATTCTCGTTGAACCGATGACGTTACGCGTTTTTTCGGGGAAGATTGGAACGCGCTAATTTCGGTCAACCTTTCTTGCTTCTTCTTCTCACTCACTCATCGAAGAAAATGGTCACTACTCGTACTCAAGCAGCTCTACAAGACGTCACGAACCAGAATCAAGTTATCGTGGAGGAGAATGGAAAGAAACGAGCTAGAGTCGAAGGTGAGTTTCCTTTGCGCTCCTTTGAATTGCTTGGGCTGACTTGCATCGTATCAAGCTGAAGTAGTAGATGAAACCCTAGCGCAGTACTCAGCACGCCTTCCTTCGCTCAACAAGGATGTCAGTCTCAACTCCTTCTCATCGATCGACTCGCTTATCTCGACTCTAACCCCTTCGATGAAAACCAGCACCTCCTCAAGCTCGTCATCTCATCGCAGTACTTCACTCATTCCGAGCTTACGATCCTCGCTCGATCCCAAAGTCCGCTCTCGATTTCGCTCGACGAGCTCTTTACCAAAGGATCACTCTCGTCTTCCTCCTCGACGAAGCTGGAGAAGGTTTCAACCCAAGAGTCCTCCTTCACTACGACAGTCAAGATCTCCTTTCCCTCGTCATCCGCAATAAAACGCTTCAGCCCTTCGTCGAAACTCTCCGGATCAAATTCGAGGGCAGGGAATGGAGGATGATGTCGTGGGATCTGCGAGAATACGCTCAAAGGCATTACGATTTCTCGAAGGATCGAAACCTCAAACACAGTTGGGATGATAATGAGGAAAAGATCGTAATGTTGAAACGCTACGGATGTCATGCCCACGACAAGGCGATCAAGCTACTCGAGGTTTGCGAGAACGTCGGAAGGATTGAGTACTCGACGGCGGCGGAAGGGAGGCTACCGAGGGTGGTGCAGAACTGGGCTAGTGGGAAGAAGAGGAAGTTGGAGTTTGAATCGTTCCAGTTTTGGGACGATGAACCTTTCGATGAGGATTCCGTTTGGTGAGATACACCTTGGCTTATCATAATCAGGTGTGATTGGTGTCTGTGCCCGTGAACAGCTGTGAATAGTCAGTAGATAGACATTTCCTATCGCCGTCTGATGTTCTCGCTTTCTTCCTACTTCCACTCTGGCTCTACCTTTCACGGGAGCGATCAGGCTTGATGCCCAAGCGTCGAATAATTCATCGATCGAAGAGTCTCTCAAGAAAAGTGAGAGCGTCGAGTGATTTGGGGATGATTTCGGCAGATTTGGGCAGATTTGGGCAGATTTGGGCAAACCACTTCTCTTACTTTGAAGATTTCGACGAGACTCTCGCATTTCCTGCTTTTCATAACGCGCTTGCTGTCACCAGTCACTAAGAGACAGGCGAGCTTGGAGAAACCGACTCGGGAGTTTCCGACGTCGAAGCTATTCGATCGGAAACAGACGAAAAGTCAGCTCAACCCCTTTGAATAGACGTATAAGACCGTAACTCACGTGGAGTAGACACTGCTCAGAAGCTGAGTGGGAGCTACACAAGCACAATCGACGACGAAAAGAGTAGTTCATGCTTGAGCTCAACGGATGGGGGAAGAGTTTCAGGCTGCATTCGGTTTCTCCAGTTTCTGCTCGGCAATAACTTGCCAACGCACTCACATTGACGACAGGAGATACTCATCGACGTGCTCAGCGTCGAAGTCGAATAGAGAGTGAACCGAATGATAGAAGAGTACCGTTCGCACTGACGATCGATCATAGCTTTCCCTTCGCTTTCGCTCTGTCTTCGTCGCTAGAAGACAAAGGCTCTCGACACGAGATACGAAGAGCCTGACACATATAATTGGAGTGTAGCCGAAATCTGGGAGTGACGAGGTGAAGAGGGCGCGAAAAGGGCAAAGTGGGCTGAAGTGGGCAAACTACTCCTCTCGCTTTGAGAATTTCGACGAAACTGAGCACTCCCCTTCGTCTCGGAGCGCGGAGACTGTACCGCTCATCAGACGAAGCATCTCCCCTCTCAGCTCAGTTCGAAGTTTCCGAAATCTGTGAGTAAGAGCGAGTGAATTTGTGAGGGTCCCTGCTAAACTTGAATCACAAGTTCTCGATTTTCCAGTTTGAGTGCTCGACAAATCGTTCACTCTGCAACGATCAGCTCCTAGGGACGTCGTAAGAGCGTCGACCAATCGCAATCCCGCGAACTTGGGAAACTCAGCTCGACTCGCTTTCGCCAGATCTATCTCTCTCTCGAGTTCATGGCTCGATCGTGACGAGCTGTTGCAACCCACACGTCGTTAGCGAGGCTAACAAGTGGGGTCAGGTCGACCAGCGAGATGGGGACGAAAGCGTCGAAAGCATTTGTTGGTGAAGGTGAAAACGAGACCAAGCTCGCAACGTTGACGCCTTTCCCTCGGGACCGTTCCGGTCTGTGGTACTCGTGAGTCGAAACAGCCTACACTCTACTGACATATGACCGCCTTCAAGATAGAGGATTGCTGAGTACTGATCGCCTGTCTCCGAGAGTTTGAGCTCAAGATGCAGAATTCGAGGGACGAGGTTGGTAATCCAGGATGAACAGCGGTACAACGGCGAACAAGCGATGTAGATAACTGGATGAGAGAGATCTCGCGTTATGGTCGATGTCTTAGAGTGGTTGTGAGAGCGAGCGAGAGTTTCGTTTGATTCGAAGGTAGTTGAGCATGATCAAAAGACCGCATCCAGAGAATGTCAGTAGTTTGTTCTCATCAATCGATAGGTTGGAACCGCATCCCACAATTCACCTACTCCCCTCCATCCCCGAGTCCGCTCCTCGTCTATTCAACAAACGAGATTTCGCTCTTCTCTTCTCGAACTAGCCTGGCCGATTCCTGGTAGCATCGAATCGAGCACGTGTATACCCGAGGGTTCCTGAGCTGATGTAGCGAGCTAGCGACTTGGGCTGAGAGGCTAGTCTGAGCGAGTTTGAGGAGAATCAAGTTGAGAATGTAAGACGATTCGCTCGGACTCCTTGGGATCCGTTGCCTTTATACAGTCCTTTAGACTATGATGAGCCAGCGAGAGGAAGATACGAGTAGACTTACGGGGGAAAGTGGAGGAGAAGTGAAGAGAAGGGAAAGAAGAGAGCAAAGTTCGCAAAATGGAGTCGATCCTCTCTCGCTCTCGTGATCACTCGTGTCTCGATACATCGCTCGCTCGCTTCTACGCTGATTACATGCGAGGCTGATCGGTAGACAGTGCAGAACGAGCCAGTTGAAAGTGTAAGGAAGAACGAGCGGATCAAACAAGATTACGAAAATACTCCAAGTGCGACCGACATGGAAAGAGACAAAAGAAACCATAGAGAGACACAGAGAAAAGAGTCTATTCATCATCGTCTCGAGCCATTCCGACCCCGCGCGAAACTATCAGGATCAGCCAATCCTTCGTAAGCATCTCCTCCTCCTCCTCTCTGATCGTTGAAATATCCTTCTCTCTCGCTTCTTGGATCAAATGCTCTTGGCATTGGCGTTGCACTCCCGGGAGTACCAGCTGTATGGTAAGAATCGAAACCGGTTGCGGTAGTAGCGACTGATGGAGAGGGATTGTAAGCTGGTCGTTGAGCGGTACGAGGTGGACCTTCATCTCCCATCTATGGGCGGCATTACGATGGAGTCAGCTACTGAGTAAGGAGTTAAAGACAGAGAGATAGAGAGAAAGGAAGTTAGGAAAGAGAAGGGAACGATTCGAACTTACAGGTTCTGGTAAAGTTCCCATCGGAGCAGTCATTCTCGGCACTCCCTGACCTCCTCCTACACCTCCACCGGTATTCATCAGAATCGCTGCTGAATGGGGAGTAGAAGGGTTCCCCATTGGTGAATCGAGAACACTCGGTTCTGTGCTCGCGTTATAATTCGACATTGGATGTTGAGTTTGTTGCTGCTGATGTTGCTGGACGTGAGGCGGAGGAGTCGAAGATGGATGAGGCGGTTGACCCATCACAAGAATCTAAGAGAGGAGGGAGAGCAAGTGAGTCAGCGGTTACAGAGGAGAGGGGAGAGAGAGAGAGAAGAACTAACGGTGTTGCCTTTAGGATCGGTTGCGTCTGCGTACGAAGCTCGAAGCTATCAGGACCACGTTCAGAGTCAGATAGTCCGAGACACGTAACGCACAGTAAGTTCCCTGAGGTGGTAGATTCCCTCCTCCTCCTCCTTCTCCGATTCCATGACCCATCCTCGTACTCCCTCTCCTAGTCTTCTCGGTCCATCCAGAGTATACTGATCCGTCATCTCGCAACAAAGCAGCATCGTGTTTCCTTCGTAGATAGATGAGGAGGAGAGCGAGAACGATTATTAAAGCGAGGCCTCCGAGCACTCCTCCGATGATAGCTGTACAAGCCGAACATCCAAAGTAAGCACACGTGAAGAGAGCTACTGGGGAGAGAGTTTTAGCGTACCTCCTACAGGAGTTGAAGAACCTGAATCTGAATTATTTGAGGAAGGATTCGCACCATTCGATGCACTCGAAGAATTCCTGTGCGTTGAGCAAACAACGAGACATCAGCTTCGAATCCATTGTTCGGAGTTCTGGATGTCTATGTCGACGCAACGCACGCAGTAGAACTGAAGCTTGGATCGAGCGAACTCGCAAGACTCAAGATCCCTCTCCTCGCACCAGGATCGTTATTTCCACAACATTGATCACTCGAGGATCCGGCGTTGATAAGTGCGTCAGGAGTTGTAGCTAGCAAGTCGTCACAAAAGCGAGTCAGTAATCGTTGGAAGAGGGTGAGAGGGTAACGAAGTAGAGCGAAGTCAGAGAATGAAACTTACTTTGATGACCGTTTGTTCCACTCGCTCCAACACCCAACTCTGCATGTACGCCCACAGCGGAGACGCCGAAGACATAGGCGAGAACCGCGACCGAAAAAGCAGCAGAGCAGAGGACGAAAGCTAGTTTTAGCGAGAAAGAGACTTCGAAATCAAAGAAATGAGCGAAAAGTAGCATGGAACGGGCCGCAACGGACGCACTGCGGTCAGCCAAGTTTACTCTATGTGCCTCCAGTACTACGGCCATTCCCGTTCCTCACTCCACGAGTTCATCAGAGCCCTGTGAGTCCCCTGATCGCGCGAGTTCTCTTCTATGAGAGCTTTCATCAGAGCCTGAAACAGCTCGTAGCGAAGGCTATGGCTAGCTTATACGTCTTGAGTTGTCGTTCACGTTGTAGAGTCGCAGTTTGAAGCTGGATGGGAAGAGATGGTTCAGGGAAGATGAGAATCAGCGAGGAACGGTTTGGAGGGGTTTCGCTCGATTTGTCGCGTGTTTAGCGTAGATGTGAGCCTTTCGGGTACCTTTGACACGTTGTGCGAGCAGTCGAAAGTGAAGGGAAAGAGAAGAAAGGGAACACGCGAATCGAAAAGTTTAGCGATCTTTCCCATCATCCACAAACTCACAGATACCCAATAGAGCTTCAGAGCACTCGAAACAGCTATGGACGACCCACCTCGGCCGTCCATCTCTTCCCCTCAGCTAGGTTACGAGTCTGAGGGGCCTCTAATACCTCCACCTACCTCTCAACCATCCAACATACCTCCATTCGATGTAACAGCTTTCAGAACTTATCTAGCGCAACTGCTGCCTCTAGTCATTGGCGCAAATCCGCACGAGTTGGAAACCTTGTTCGAATCGAGCGAATTCACCGAGAAATCCACGAGGTGGGCTACGGATGTCAATGCGGGAGCGCTGTACGTCGTCAAGTCGAGGGATGAGGTTGATGAGCTAAAGGATACAGGTGAGCGGCCCTCGGCTCGTGACCAGAGAGGTTGGGAACTGATTCTTCGTAACTTCGCACAGACGAACCTGTTCCAGAAAGCTTTACCTATTCTATCACTTCCTCCCTCGTATACTCTCCTCATCAATCCGCTACACTCGCTCTCATCAAGCACGTACCCCTCATCGATTCTTCCCTCCCACTTCCTTCGCAACTTCACTTTTTGAACCTCTTCGGTCCCGCCGCTTCCTCGCGTTCCGCATCCGCCTTCACTGGCTCATCAGAAGCTCCGAGTAGCGCAAGTGGTATCTACGAAGGTCTTCATCGTCTCGTACATTACGGTGTCGCTCCAGCTTTTGAAGCGTTCGTCGAAAGCAAGAACAAGAAGGATCTGGCAGCTGGAGAAGGAGCAGTCGGAAAACGAAGGACAGAAGATAAGGATGCAGATAGTAAGATGGGAATTCCGATGACTAAGAAGAAGTTTGCCGAGCTGGAATTGTCGCTCTTGCATCGTAAGTCTCCGGTTCTCCTCTCTCAGGCTTAATGGCTTGAGCTGAACCTCGAATAAACAGTGCAACAAAACGTCGAGATTCCCGATATCACCCTTTCGATTCATCCCGCCATCTCTGCCGCCATCGCCCAAGCGGACGCTTCCGGAGTTCGACCAACAGTCGATTCTCTCGACCCTTCTCTCCTCTCCGACTCCGCCTTCCTCAACAAGCTTCAAAGCGAGGTGAACTCATGGATCAAGGAGATTCAGAACGTTACGAAGCTCAATCGAGATGTAGCGAGTGGAACGGCGAGTCAAGAGGTCAATTTCTGGTTGAGTATGGAGAAAGCGTTGGAAGGGATCGAAGCGCAGTTGAGGAGTGAACCGATTCAGCTCACACTCGATATCCTCAAGCATGCGAAACGCTTCCACGCCACTGTATCCTTCATCGCTGATACTGGATTGAAAGAGGCTACCGATGTCGGCGAGTTCCTCTCTCTTTTCTGCCTTACGGCACTATGAGAGCTAAACAAAACGGAATCCACAGTCCACAAGTACAATCAGCTCATGAAGGACTTCCCGCTCAACGAACTTCTCGCTGCTACCGATTTGGCGAAAGTTCAGGAAAGTATCCTTTTGATCTTTGGCCACATCAACAAGAAACTCAAGCTATCGTATGTCTTCCTTCTATCGATACTAGAAACGAATCTTACTCACCCCTTGAATCCACAGACCTTACCCCGTTCGTCGAGCGCTTCCTCTCGTAGAGGCCATCTCTCGCGACTTGCACACCCAACTCCTCAAAGTTCTCTCCTCTCAACGACTCATGTATTCCGACTACACCGCCTTCGAACGCTCAATGTCTGCCTGCTCAGCCGTCTTCCATGCCTGGGACGACTCATTCAAGGAGTTCACCAACGTCGCTCGAGAAGTCACTCGCAAACGTGCAGAAAAGTTCATCCCTATCAAGATCTCGCCAGCTCATGCCAAGCTACAAGAACGAATCACCTACTTGAGAGCGTTCAGGAAGCAACATCAACAACTGCAAGTTATGGTTGGACCGCTTGGGAGTGAAACGAGGAGAACTGGAGAGATCAAGATTGATGGAGACATCGACGAGGAGACTGCGAAGGAGTGG
>Ga0308169_10006327_pt1 | contig 10476 bp, 13 predicted proteins | sample PhyBR1_2_FD_202139 | JGI IMG/M metagenome (GOLD analysis project Ga0308169, IMG submission 202139) | Phyllosphere microbial communities from UC Gill Tract Community Farm, Albany, California, United States - DLSLSB.R1 | ecosystem: Host-associated > Plants > Phyllosphere > Unclassified | place... | reverse complement strand
AGGTGCAGCATCTGTAGGTCAATTTTCTGACGGTGAAATCGCTGTCGAAATTACTGAAAATGTTCGTGGTAAAGACGTATTCGTTGTACAGCCTACTTGTGCCCCAACAAACGACAACCTGATGGAAGTCCTTGTTATGGCCGATGCTTTACGTCGTGCAAGTGCAGGTCGTATTACTGCTGTCATTCCTTACTTCGGATATGCTCGTCAAGACCGTCGTCCTCGTTCAAGCCGTGTGCCAATTACTGCAAAAGTTGTAGCAGACATGCTCACAACTGTGGGTATTGACCGCGTAGTAATGATCGACCTTCATGCTGACCAGATTCAAGGTTTCTTCGATATCCCTGTAGATAACATCTACGGTACTCCTGCATTACTTGCTGACCTTCGTCAACAGCAACACCATAACCTTATGGTTGTTTCTCCAGACGTGGGTGGTGTAGTTCGTGCACGTGCTGTAGCGAAACAAATGGGTGATATCGATCTTGCAATCATCGATAAACGTCGTCAAAAAGCCAATGAATCACAAGTGATGCATTTGATTGGTGATGTGAAAGATCGTGACTGCGTGATCGTGGATGACATGGTTGATACTGCTGGAACTTTGTGTAAAGCCGCTGATGCACTGAAACAATTTGGTGCTCGCCGTGTAGTTGCCTATGCAACTCACCCAGTACTTTCTGGTAAAGCTATTGAGAATTTGAAAAACTCTGTGATCGACGAACTTGTTGTTACAGATACTATTCCTCTTTCTCAAGAAGCCCAAGAACTTGGTAAGATTCGCCAAGTTTCAGTCGCTAGTATGGTTGCTGAAACAATTCGTCGTATTAACAACGAAGAATCTATTAGCGCAATGTTTGATTCTTATCTATAATATAGCGCTAAATTTTCAAAACCCTGCCCTAGGCAGGGTTTTCTATCGCTGAGCTGGTCGAAAACTCAGCTTAATTAAACTTAAATTAGGAATGTCTATCATGGCAAACTTCGTATTAAACGCAGCAGCACGTGAAGAAGCAGTACAAGGGAAAGGTTCGAGCCGCCGCCTTCGTCTTCAAAATAAAGTACCAGCAATCATCTACGGTTCAGGTGAGCCTGTTGCAGTAACTTTAGAACTTCGTGAACTTGTTAAAGCACTTGAAAACAATGCTTTCTTTGAAGAAGTTATTGAAATCAAAGTTGGCGATAAAGTTGAAAGCGTTAAAATCCAAGCTTTACAACGTCACCCAGCTAAAAACACTCCAATGCACGCCGACTTTAAACGCGCATAAGTGTTAATGGTGTAAATTAGTGTCAAAACTTTCGCTAATTGTTGGTTTGGGCAATCCTGGTAAGGAATACGCCCAAACCCGCCATAATGCAGGCTTCTGGTTTGTTGAACGCCTTGCAGAACAATATGGCATCTCTCTCAAAGCCGATCCTAAATTCTACGGAATCAGTGGTCGCGGTAATATTGAAGGTCAAGACGTCCGTCTGCTATTACCTACAACCTTTATGAATGCCTCTGGCAAAAGTGTTGTTCCCTTCGCCAAATTCTATCAAGTTGCTCCCGAAGCAATGCTGATTGCACATGATGAGCTGGATATGAATCCCGGTGTCATTCGCCTAAAAACAGGTGGCGGACATGGTGGTCATAACGGTTTACGTGATATCGTTCCGCATATCGGCCCTAATTTCCATCGCTTACGCATTGGTATTGGTCATCCTGGTTCCAAAGAACGCGTATCGGGTCATGTCCTGAGCAAAGCACCTAGCAGCGAACAAGGTTTAATGGATGATGCTATTGCACATGCTTTATCCCGCATTAAATTGCTGGTAAACGGTGACATACAGCCAGCCATGAATCAAATTAATGCCTACAAACCGAACTGATCATTCTACAAATAATTGAATTTTCCTTCTTGCCATGTTGCTTTTTTCGGAGCAAAATGCGCTTTCTGCGGATTACTGATCCAGTAAGAAGTGATTTGATTTAACTAAGATAAAATCTTAGATCAACTAAGGAGACGCTAGCCATGCTTTCTCGTTTATTAAAAGCTAAAATTCACCGTTGTGTCGTTACACAAGCAGAATTACATTATGAAGGTTCTTGTGCAATTGACGGCGTGTTAATGGATTTAGCCGGTATCCGTGAATATGAAGAAATTCATATGTGGAACGTGACTAATGGTAAGCGTTTTACCACTTATGCCATTCGTGGTGAAGAAAATTCAGGCATCATTTCAGTCAATGGTGGTGCAGCGCTTCAAGCCGATGTTGGTGATCTGATGATCATTGCAACCTTTGGTGATTTCACTGAAGCTGAAGCCAATGCACATAAACCGCGTCTGGTTTATGCCAACCCAAATAATACGGTAAATCACACTGCGAACTGTATTCCTGTTCAAGTGGCTTAAGATTTAAAGATATGAAAAGCTCGCTCTATGCGGGCTTTTTTAATACCTAGGATTTCTAAATTTTACGTTATTCATCATGTGACTAATCATATGACTGATTCAGCTATACAAAGTTGTTACCTGCATTGAAAAACAGGTCTATACTCATTACACATCGCTTCAGGGCGGGGTGTAATTCCCCACCGGTGGTAAGTTAAATATTTATTGATTTAAATAATTTAATCAGCCCACGAGCCTGTAAACCTGTTAGGGTTTGCTCGCAGATTTGGTGAAAAACCAAAGCCGACGGTATAGTCCGGATGAAAGAAGACGACGTAACGGATATTTATATGTGATATATCGCTGCGACCCCATTTCTACATCAGTCCTGAAATGTTCAACCGTATGTTTATTTTACGAGAGCGTTTCAATGTCCAGTTTAATTCAACCTGAAATTTTCTTTTCTGCCCTTCCTCCTGCCGAGCAGCGCATTCAACAAGCGCTGGAAGATATACGCCAAGGCAAACCTGTTCTGGTGATGGATGACTTCGACCGTGAAAATGAAGCCGACCTGATTGTTGCCGCAGAAACCTTAACTGTAGAAACCATGGCACGCATGATTCGTGATGGTTCAGGTATTGTCTGCTTATGCCTGACCGATGAACTTGCTAATCATTTAAAACTTTCACCTATGGTAGCTGATAACTCAAGCCAGTTTAAAACAGCCTTTACCGTGACCATTGAAGCAGCGACAGGTGTAACTACCGGTGTTTCAGCCCAAGACCGTACTACTACAGTTAAAGCGGCAATTAAAGATGGTGCTGTAGCAAGCGACTTAAACCGACCAGGTCATGTCTTCCCTTTGCGTGCCCGTGAAGATGGTGTATTGACCCGTCGTGGCCATACCGAAGGTACCATTGATTTGGCACGTTTAGCCGGTTTAAAACCTGCTGGAGTTTTATGTGAATTAACCAATCCTGATGGCAGCATGGCATCCGGTATTCAGGTGCTATCTTATGCACAAACTCATCATTTAACCGTGATTACCATTGAAGAATTGGTGCAATACCGTTTAAAGCACCAAATTTAATCAAATACTCAAATTTAAAACCCAGCCAATCTGCTGGGTTTTTATGTCTAATCATAGTCAAAAGAGGTAAAAACGAATTCAAATTTATTTAGAAGAATGATGATACAACCCTGTAAATACCATACCCTGCGACAAGCATTAAAATTGCAGCGCACATACCCAGTAATTTCGAATAGCAGCGTGACTGGGATAATTTATTAAAAGAAAAATACACTATAGATAAGGTTGCGAAATCTAAAATAATCCAACTCAGGGTTAATAACCACAGACTCATATCCAGATGCGGGGTCACCGTGACAAATTGCGGAAAAAATGACGCAAAGAAAATAATATCCTTGGGATTGGAAATACCCACCAGAAAACCGGTTTTGAATCCGCCTTGAACCGGTTTTAAATATAATCCTGCATCAGCCTGACCAGCCCATACTTCCTTGAGCAAACCAAAGCCCAGATAGGCAATATATAGACAACCCAATAACTGAATTGCATTCAACCAGTTTTCATTCACAACCAGTAGCCCCTTTAAGGTCAGAACTGATAACCCAATTAAAATCAGCGAGGCAAAATTTGTTCCAAATATGGTTCTAAGTGCAGCAGAATAACCACCGCGCAGACCTGCACTTGCCACCAAAAGCATCACTGGACCAGGCGTAGCAATCATCACAATGACAGCCAAACAATACAGCACATATTCAGTCACATTCATCCTTGACTCTTTTTACATTTAACCCGCATATAAAAAAAGGACTTACTCGTCCTCTTCATCTAAATTCAATAAATGTTGGCTCATGCCATCGGCTCGCAAGAAAGCCAAATCATAACTGGCCTTGGCCAAGGCCAGCACACGATGTTCAAACTCATCCCAAAGCGGGCGGACGTGCTTATAGTGAATGCCTAAACCGCTATGATCAGTGAGATGACGATTTTTTTCACAAAGTTTCAGTGCATGGTACAACTTACGCCCGGCAGTAGCATCCTCTCGCAAACGGATGCGTTTAGATAAAATGAAGGTTTCGACTTGTGCCAGATTGGCATGAGGTAGCATGGGTACCAGAATTTGATTCAACTGTGCATCCAGGCGTTGCCAGACCACAGTATGTTGCTCTGTTGTATAAGTATTCCATTGAATCACTTCATGATTAAAACGACGGCAACCCCGACATACCGAATCACCAAACACGGTAGAGCAACGCCCTGCACATGGAGTCAAAGAGGCAATTCGACGATCAGTATTCAAAATAAACTCCGAAATTCAACAACATTCAGGTCCAAAGAATTGAGACCATCTTCTGATTTAATATGAAATAAGCATAGGCATCATACATCCCGGCACAGCAAATTAAAAACCATATTTTGCGAAGGGTTTTCTCGCTAATTTTGACAATTCAAGGTAAAATATGCGCCTTAAATTTTGTCCTATTTTAAATACATTTGGAGTATTCCATGAACGCTACTGTAGAACAGCTTGCACCTGTAGAACAGCAAGCGACCACTGACTGGGTTGTTGCCGCACTTTATCAATTCAAAGAAGTTCAAGATCCTGCCAATCTTCAACAACGCCTTCTTGATTTGGTAAAAACCATCAATCTTTGTGGAACTCTAATTGTAGCGGGTGAAGGCATTAACGGCACTGTAGCCGGAGACCGTGCAGCCATTGATACCATTCATCAATTTCTGCTGAATGAAGGCTTTAACGCAATGGAATATAAAGAGTCACACAGCGCTGACAAACCATTTCGTAAAATGAAAATCAAACTGAAAAAAGAAATTGTGACCCTAGGCGTTGAAGTAAAACCGCGTGATTTAGTGGGTCACTATCTAGATCCAAAAGAATGGAACGAACTGATTGCACGTGATGATGTCATCCTGATTGATACACGTAACGACTACGAATATAAAGCCGGTACTTTTAAAGGCGCAATTGATCCTAAAACTGAAACCTTCCGTGAATTCCCGGAATATGTTAAACAAAATCTTGAACAGCATAAAGACAAGAAAATTGCCATGTTCTGTACAGGCGGTATTCGTTGTGAAAAATCTACCTCATTATTGCTTCAAGAAGGCTTTAATGAGGTGTATCACTTAAAAGGTGGTATTTTAAAATACCTGGAAGAAACCCCTACTGAAGAAAGCATGTGGGAAGGTGAATGTTTTGTATTTGATGGCCGTACTGCTGTTACGCATGGTGTAGAAGAAGGTCAAAATATTAAGTGTCATGCTTGTGGCTGGCCTTTGCTTCCTGAAGAAGCTGAACTTCCAAGCTATGAACACGGTGTATCGTGCAAATACTGCATCGACAAAACGACCGAGAAACAAAAAGCCGGTTTCCGTATGCGTCAGTCGCAAATTGCAGCTGCTAAACGCAAACGTCTGTAATCTAAATGCATGATAAAAGCCCTCATTTGAGGGCTTTTTATTTACCGCAAATAAACAATAAATAAAAAAAGATCACCAATTTTTACCATAAAGGTATGTTAAGTCACAAATAATCTGATATTCTGAGATAAAAATTAAAACAACCATGTAACTTATTAATTTTTAACGTGAAATATTCAACATATAGCATGAAAAAGTAACATGAAAAAGGAGCTAAATTATGTCAAGAACAATTAGTCGTTCAGCCGCTTCTACACAACGTTTCCACTTGGTTCGTGAAAAAAATCTTCAAAAAGTAGAACAAATCAAACACGCCTTAGAACAAGAATCTCATCTTTTTATAGTGATCATGGGTGCTGTTATTGGCAGTATTTTTTCCATATTCATTGCATATCATCTTACGCCTAATTTTATAGAATACGCCCTACTCAGTGTGATTCCTTTTGCACTCGCCTATAGTTTAAGAAAAGTTTATATCCATACTCTGATTCATAGCCAGGAATAATCCGGACTGATTACCTGGCTACACTTTACCCTAAATCTAATAAACTTTAGGATGGTGTAAATATCACGATTATTTTTATAACTTTATGAATCTGACAGACTGGATTATCTCCATCATGGAACAACTGGGCTATCTCGGTATTGCCCTACTGATGTTTCTTGACAACGTATTTCCGCCTATTCCCTCTGAAATCATCATGCCCTCGGCTGGCTATTCTGCATCACAAGGTCAGCTTATATTATTTGGGGTAATTATTGCTGGCTGTTTAGGTTCACTGCTCGCTGCAGCTTTTCTGTATTGGATTGGCTATCAATTCAAACATGAAAGCATTTTTCGCTTTATAGATCGTTACGGCAAGTATTTGTTTATCAAGACCCAAGATGTAAAAAAATCACTGGACTGGTTTGAACACTATGGCCATCGTATCGTATTCTTTGGCCGTATGATTCCAGCTGTACGTTCTCTGATTAGTATTCCCGCAGGCATGAGCCGTATGCCTTTTTGGAAATTTATGTTTTACAGCGGCTTAGGTACTATTATCTGGACCACTTTTTTGGCCTATGTCGGATTTTATTTTGGTGAAAACCAGCAGCTCATGCAGCAAATTTTCAGTAAAGTCAGTTATGTGATTATTGCCATCGTAATCATCATTATTGGTTGGGTTGTATACCGTAGACAGCAGCGCAAAAATCGCTCATCCTGAGTGAAGGCTATCTTCAGGAGACTAAGACAATGTCGCATTATCTTAAATATTTTGCTGTTGTTTATAGTATGGTCTTAATCCTGTTAGTAATTATCTTGATTTATGCTTTAAAACTCGATGCCATTACCTTGCTGCCAGGACTAATCGCTTGTGCTTTCCTAAGTGCCAGACATTTTGTCGAAAAAGAATAACGCTTACCGAATGCCAAAGAAAGAAATACTCTGGTGTGGGGATCAACTGTAGTCGCCATGACCATTGGTTTTATCGTAATGCTGGTCTTAATTGTAATGCATCCACGTGCTGAAGAAATTTTGATGACTATAGGTTATGCTGGAAGATCTCTGAATTCATTGCTGGTTGCAGCTGCCATTGCCCTACATGGCCTGATTTTCCATATCGCTTACAATGGTTATGCTCGATATACTCTCAATAAGCACAAGTTTGAATAAATACAAATCAGGTCTACTGATGAATTTGCCTGATCCACTCTAAACATAAAAATTCAAGCCTAAAAAAAGCACCATAAGGTGCTTTTTTTATTTAACGAATGAATTTGCTGTGTAATCCATGAGCCGCGATTGTACGGCTCAAAATGTGACATTACGCTGGCGTGTGATACATTAAATAAAGTTCATTTAAATTATCTGGAATTTCTTCAGCAATTTCATCCATAAGCTGACCGTTGCGGCGGAAAGATTCCATTTGTGGATCTTCTTCATCCACACCACTGAAGACCATCATCGGTAAAGTTAAATCTACCAGTTGCTCTTCATGTTCAGGCGTGAACCAGGCTTCTTCGTTTAAGAACATGGCATCGACAAAGCCAACACTCCAGTCGCCTAAACTTGAATCCACATCTGCTTCTTCAATTTCAAAAGGAAATTCAATTCCTTCTTCATTAGCCAGGCTTTGACGAATCGATTCTAACCATGCTTTTACTTGCGCAATAATTTCAGCAGGTACTTTCTTTTGATTGTTGTCAAAAAGTTCATCCAACCATTTATCGAATTTCGGACCAACCGCAATTGCACATAAAAAGCCATGAGTAGCCGGGAAATCTAGACCATATTCATTTTGGTCGCCATCTAGATATTCGCTCAAAAGGTCTAAATCTAAAGCACTCATTTAAAATCCAGTTTTGTAAAATAACTACGGCATAGCATAGCATTTTAGCCCGCTATACAGAATCCTATTTTAGCCTTCTTCATCATCAAAATCGTCGTCATCATCCAGATCATAATCGAAATCTTTCAGCTCACGCTCTAAACGACGTTGTGCGAGAAGGTCATCAATGAGACGACGTTTTTCTAACGACTCTTTAGCACTAATTTTGCTTGATACTTCATCAAAACTAACATCATCATCACTGTAGCTATCATCTAGTTCAAAATCTGTAGAAGACACTAAAACTACCTCATGGTGAAAAAAAGTGAATGGGTCTAGGCGCTATTTATCGTGCTTATGCAATCTTGTCAAGTTTTTTTATTTTTTTATCCTAGAAATACGATTTAATCTTGTTTTTTACCTCCAAAATTGTGTATTTATGAACACCTAGAATTTTTATCATGCCGTATAAAGAAAACGCAGAATATTTTCAAAGCAAAGCCTCACGGACTTGAAAAAAAAAATTCCACCCCAATATTGAAAACAATTGTTAAATCAAATTCATATTTTAAATGAGAGTTGAACAATCAATATTCAAAACAATTTTAAGCGAATTGTGCTATCATGCACGGTTTTTCACTGCCACAGATTCAACGAAGAGTAAGCAAAGATGAGCGATATGACTTCCCCTACTTCGCAAGTAGCGGCTCTGATTAGCCGAGGCAAAGAGCAAGGTTACCTAACTTACGCTGAGGTTAACGATCATCTCCCAGACTCGATCACGGAAAGCGAACAGATTGAAGACATCATTCAGATGCTTCAAGACGTGGGTATTCCTGTGCATGAACGTGCACCTGAATCTGATGACACCATGTTTGATGGATCTAGCGCTGAAGCAACCGATGAAGTTGCCGAGGAAGAAGCCGCGGCTGTTCTTGCCTCAGTTGAAAGTGAACCTGGTCGTACCACCGATCCCGTACGTATGTACATGCGTGAAATGGGAACGGTTGAACTGTTAACGCGCGAAGGCGAAATTAGCATTGCTAAACGTATTGAAGAAGGTATTCGTGACGTTCTTCATTCTATTGCCTATTGGCCAAATGCTGTTGAAGTTGTATTAAAAGAATATAACGATGTCACTGAAGGTGAACGTCGTCTTGCTGATATTTTATCGGGTTATTTGGACCCTGAATCTGATGAAGAAATTCCAGAAGTTTTAGAAGATGAAGCTGAAATCGAAGAAGATGAAGAAGCAACGTCTAAAACCACCAAAGATGTAAAACTGGATGATGATGACGAAGAAGAATCTGAAAGTGATGATGATTCTGAAGGTGAATCAGGTCCTGATCCAGAAATTGCACGTGTACGCTTTGCTGAACTGGAAGAAGCATGGAAAGTGACTAAAGCTGCCATTGCAGAACATGGCCGTAACAGCAAACAAGCTGAAGAAGCGCTTGAAGCACTTGCAACCGTGTTTATGATGTTCAAATTTACTCCACGTTTATTTGACATCATTTCTGAAATGATTCGTGGTACTCATGAACAGATTCGTACTTCTGAACGTGAAGTAATGCGTTATGCAGTACGTCGTGGCCGTATGGATCGTACTCAATTCCGTACTTCTTTCCCGGGTCAGGAATCAAATCCAGCCTGGTTAGATGAGCAAATTGCCAAAGCACCTGTCGAGCAAAAAACTTATCTAGAAAAAGTACGTCCAGATGTATTGGCATTCCAGCAAAAGATTGCCGACATCGAAAAAGAATTGGGCTTGAATGTTAAGGACATTAAAGACATTTCTAAACGTATGGCAGTCGGTGAAGCGAAAGCTCGTCGTGCCAAGAAAGAAATGGTTGAAGCCAACTTGCGTCTGGTTATTTCGATTGCGAAAAAATATACCAACCGTGGCTTGCAATTCCTTGACTTGATCCAAGAAGGTAACATCGGTTTGATGAAAGCCGTAGACAAGTTTGAATACCGTCGTGGTTATAAATTCTCGACCTATGCAACTTGGTGGATTCGTCAGGCAATTACCCGTTCGATTGCCGATCAGGCACGTACCATTCGTATTCCGGTACACATGATTGAAACCATTAACAAGATCAACCGTGTATCTCGTCAATTGCTTCAAGAAATGGGCCGTGAACCGACTCCTGAAGAATTGGGCGAACGTCTGGAGATGGATGAAGTTAAAGTTCGTAAAGTGCTTAAAATTGCCAAAGAGCCGATTTCTATGGAAACGCCGATTGGTGATGATGAAGATTCGCATTTGGGCGACTTCATTGAAGATGGCAACATCACTTCTCCGATTGATGCTGCAACTTCAGAA
>Ga0308169_10006326_pt1 | contig 10477 bp, 12 predicted proteins | sample PhyBR1_2_FD_202139 | JGI IMG/M metagenome (GOLD analysis project Ga0308169, IMG submission 202139) | Phyllosphere microbial communities from UC Gill Tract Community Farm, Albany, California, United States - DLSLSB.R1 | ecosystem: Host-associated > Plants > Phyllosphere > Unclassified | place... | reverse complement strand
CATCTCGGAAGCAAACAGTTTCGCCATCGCCGCCTCCTTCAGGCAGGGTACGCCGGCATCCTTCAGCGAGGCCGCATGCAGGATCAGCTGGCGCGCCGCCTCGATCTGCATCGCCATTTCAGATAAACGGAACTGCACGGATTGGTGCTCGAAAATCGGCTTGCCGAAACTCTCGCGTTCCTTGGCGTAGACGAGGGCCGCTTCAAACGCCGCGCGCGCCATGCCGACCGCTTGCGAAGCGATGCCGATGCGTCCGCCCTCCAGGCCCGACAGCGCAATCTTGTAGCCCATTCCCTCTTCGCCGATCAGGTTGGCGGCAGGGATGCGGCAATTCTCGAATACGATCTGCGCCGTGTCCGACGAGTGCTGGCCCATCTTCTGCTCGATGCCGGCGACGATATAACCCGGGGTATTGGTCGGCACCCAGAAGGCGCTGATGCCCTTCTTGCCGGCCGCCTTGTCGGTGACGGCCATCACGATGGCGACGTCGCCATATTTGCCGCTGGTGATGAACTGCTTGGTGCCGTTGATGACGTATTCGTCGCCATCGCGGGTGGCGGTGGTGCGCAGGGCGGCGGCGTCGCTGCCGGTATGCGGCTCCGTCAGCGCAAAGGCGCCGAGCAGTTCGCCCTGGGCCAGGGGCACCAGCCACTGCTGTTTCTGCGCTTCGCTGGCGTACATCATCGCGATGCTGCACACCGGGCAGTTGTTGACCGAGATGATGGTCGAGATGCCGCCGTCGCCGGCCGCGATTTCTTCCAGCACCAGCGCCAGCGACACATAGTCCAGGCCCGCGCCGCCATACTGTTCCGGCACCGCCACGCCGAAGGCGCCGAGTTGCGCCAGTTCCTTCAGTTCGGCTTTCGGGAAATAATGCTCCTTGTCCCAGCGGGCGGCCTGCGGGGCCAGGCGTTCCTGCGCAAAGCTGCGCAGGGCATCGCGGATCATCTGGTGTTCTTCGGTCAGGATCATGGTGTCTCGTTGTGTTGTTGTATGCGTAAAACGGCTTACCAGGGAATCGGGTCGCCGTCGTGGTTCAGGAATGTGCCGTTCGCCTCGGGCTTGGCGCCGGCCAGCGTTGCGCGCAGGTCGCGCACGCTCTGTTCGACCGTGATCGCCGCGCTCGCACCGCCCATGTCGGTCTGGACCCAGCCGGGGTGGAAAGCGATACAGGTGGCGCCTTGCGGGCCGAAAGCGAGTGCGGTGTCGCACAGCACGCTATTCAACGCTGCCTTGCTGGCGCGGTAGAGGGAGCCGCTGGTGCTGGTGCGCGCGCCGATCGACCCCATGCGCGAGGACAGCACGCCGAGTTTGCCGCGCGTGGACGCGACCAGGGGCGCCACGATCGGCAGCAGGCGCATGGCCGCCAGCACATTGGTGTGCATCACGCTGTCGAAATCGTCCTGCGTCGGGAAGCCGTCGTGGCGCGGGCCGTACACGCCGGCGACCAGCCAGGCGGTGTCGATCTTTTCGTCGTCGAGTTTCCAGCCGAGGCCGGCGATGGCCTCGGCGTTGGTGACGTCGAGTTCATGTGCTTCGGCGCCGAGTTGGGTGAGTTCGTCGATGTCTTGCGGTTTGCGCGCGGTGGCGATCACGCGCCAGCCCTCGGCGCGGTATTGGCGCACCAATTCGTGGCCGATGCCGCGCGAGGCGCCGATGATCAAAGCGGTTGGCATATTTTCTTGCTCCCGTCAGGTCGAAGTTCGCAGCGAGAATGATGTTGCGGTTTTTTGCGGCACGAACGCGTGGGCATGCCCACCCTACGTTACGCGGCGGTCGCATACCGTAGGGTGGGCATGCCCACGCGTTACAAAGTCTCCGAGTCGAAACGCCCCGGAGACCTCGTAAATTACACCATCTCGATCGCCATCGCGGTGGCTTCACCGCCACCGATGCACAGCGCCGCCACGCCGCGCTTGCCGCCGGTCTTTTTCAGTGCGCCCAGCAGGGTCACGACGATACGCGCGCCCGAGGCGCCGATCGGGTGGCCCAGCGCGCAGGCGCCGCCGTGGATATTGACCTTGTCGTGCGGGATGTCGAGGTCGCGCATGGCGGCCATCGGCACCGCGGCAAAGGCTTCGTTAATCTCGAACAGGTCGACGTCGCTCGCTTTCCAGCCGGTCTTCTTGAACAGCTTGTGCATCGCGCCGATCGGGGCGGTCGTGAACAGGTTCGGTTCCTGCGCGTGGGTGGCGTGGCCGATGACGCGGGCGATCGGGGTCAAGCCGAGTTCCCTGGCCTTCGATTCGCGCATCATGACCAGCGCCGCGGCGCCGTCGTTGATCGACGAGGACGAGGCCGCGGTGACGGTGCCGTCCTTCTTGAACGCAGGCTTGAGCGACGGGATCTTGTCGACCTTGGCCTTCAGCGGGCCTTCATCCTTTTCGACCAGCAGTTCGCCGGTACGCGTCGCAACCGACACCGGTGCGATTTCCCAGTCAAACGAGCCGTCGTTGTTGGCGGCCTGCGCACGCTTGACCGAGGTGATGGCAAACGCGTCCTGGTCTTCGCGGGTGAACTGGTAGGTGGCGACGCACTCTTCCGCAAACGTGCCCATCGAGCGGCCTTCGCCGGTCTTTTCGTTGCGCGAGTAGGCGTCCTCCAGACCGTCGAGCATCATGTGGTCGAACATCGGCGCGTGGCCGATGCGGTAGCCGCCGCGTGCTTTCGGGATCAGGTAAGGGGCGTTGGTCATCGACTCCATGCCGCCTGCAACGACAACGTCGGCGCTGCCGGCGACCAGCTGGTCGTGGGCGAAGATGGCCGCCTGCATGGCCGAGCCGCACATTTTCGACAGGGTGACGGCGCCGGTCGACATCGGCAGGCCGGCCTTGATGAGGGCCTGGCGTGCAGGCGCTTGTCCTTGTCCCGCCATCAGGCAGTTACCGAAGTAGACGTGCTCGACCGATTGGGCATCGACGCCGGCGCGCTCGACCGCGGCCTTGATTGCCACCGCACCGAGGTCGCTCGCCGTTTTCGACGAAAAATCGCCCTGGAAGGCGCCCATCGGGGTACGGGCGGCGCCGACGATAACGACTGGATCATTCATTGTTGGTTCTCCAAAAGGGATGGCGCTGTTTCCGACAGCGCCGGGGTGGTGATCGGGTGGTGAAAACGGATGTGTTGCGGGTAGGGGAAAATGTCCTGGACCTCGCCGGCCAGGATGCGGTCCTTGTGCGCCTGCCACCAGACGCGCGTCAGCAAGTCCGCGTGGTGCTTCATGAAATAGTGGCGGATCCTCGAATTTCCAAGGAGGAAGCGGCCGAATTGTTCGGGGAAGACGTCGTGTTGGCCGATGGGGTACCAGGGTTCGGACGCCATTTCCTCTTCCTCGTTGCGCGCCTCGGGAATATCGCGGAACACGCAGTCGGTGACATATTCGATCTCGTCGTAGTCGTAGAACACGACCCGGCCCTGGCGCGTCAGGCCGAAGTTTTTGTACAGCATATCGCCCGGAAAAATATTCGCGGCGACCAGGTCGCGGATCGCGTTGCCGTATTCGCGGATGCCGTGTTCGATGCGCGCTTCGTCATTTGCCTGTCCGGCTTCCGCGAGGTAGATATTCAGCGGCACCATGCGCCGCTCGATATACACGTGCCTGACGATGAGGCGTTCGCCCTCGATCTCGACCAGCGAGGGCGCATGCTGGCGCAGTTCGGCCAGCAGCTCGTCGGAAAAGCGCGCCAGGGGAAAGGCGACGTCGGAATATTCGAGCGTATCGGCCATGCGCCCGACCCGGTCGTGGTGCTTCACCAGCACATACTTTTCCTTGATCTGTGCGCGCGTCGTGTCTTTTGGCGGCGGATAAAAATCCTTGATCACCTTGAACACATAGGGGAAGGAGGGCAGCTCGAACACCAGCATCACCAGGCCGCGGATGCCGGGTGAAACCTGGAAACGGTCCGAGCTGTGTTTCAGGTGCTGCAAATAGTCGCGGTAGAACAGGGTCTTGCCCTGTTTTTGCAGGCCGAGCAGGGTATAGAGCTCGCTTCTCGGTTTCCGCGGCATCAGGCTGCGCAAAAATTGCACATAGGACGAGGGCACTTCCATGTCGACCAAAAAATAAGCGCGCGTAAACGAGAACAGCACCGCGATGTGGAGCGGGTCGGTCAGCACCGTATCGAGCACGAGTTCGCCGCGCCGCTTGTGCAGTATCGGAATCACGAACGGATATTCGCGCTCGCCATTGATCGCGCGGCCGACGATGTACGCGCCCTTGTTCCGGAAGAACGGGTTGGATAAGACCTGGAGTTGCTGGTTCGGCTCGATCCGGTCCAGTCCGAAGGCGTCGCGCATGCGCGCTTCGACCAGTTGCACGTCGCGCTCCAGCGCGGCAAATGGACGATCAAACTGGAAATTGGTGACGATGCGTTGTAAAGCAAAGCGCAAGCCGTCGGCGGCCGGGTAGTAGACGCGGTAGGTCGGCTGCAGTTCCTTGGTATCGATGTACTCGGTCGAGATGACCGGGCGCACGAACAGGAAATCGTTGTGATAATACCTGCGGTGCAGGATGCGGCAGCTGACCGAATTGAAAAAGGTCTCGGCCAGTTCCGGCTGCTTGTGGCCCGATAACAGGCCGATGTAATGCAGCTTGGTTTCGCGCCAGACGGCGTCGGTCAGTTCTTCGGCGGCGTAGTCGTCTTCCAGCGTGGCGACGGCTTCCTGCACGCGTTTATCGTAATAATCGATGCGCTCGCGCGCGGCGCGCTGGGCGACGGCCCAGTTGGCGGTGTCGAAATGGCGCCTGGCGGCCTGGCTGGCCTCGCGGAACAGGCGGTAATGCTTGTCGAAGCCGTCGAGGATCGTGCGCGCGATGTCGAATGCGATCTGGGAAGACAGCAGTTTGGGGAACGCAACTTGTGTCATCGTTCGTCTCGCGCCTGGGTCGGGTGTGCGGCTATTTTAGAGCAGTGTTAGCGTATGCAGCAGGACGTAGGGTGGGCCTCGGCGGCCCCGCGGTCTTCCGCCCACGCGGTGATCGATGCCGGCTCCGATACCGTGCCGGATGATCTCGCCGCCAAGTATCACCGCGTGGGCGGCAAAGCCGCCCACCCTACGTTCCTCCGCTTCAATCCGCGAAATTACGCCGTCTCGCCAAACAACTCACGCCCGATCAACATGCGGCGGATTTCGCTGGTGCCCGCGCCGATTTCGTAGAGCTTCGCATCGCGCCAGAGACGACCGACCGGATACTCGTTGATATAACCATTGCCGCCCAGCGTCTGGATCGCTTCGCCCGCCATCCAGGTCGCCTTTTCCGCGCTGTACAAAATCGCGCCGGCCGCATCCTTGCGCAGGGCGCGGATCGCCGCGGCGTTGGTCGCGCGGTCGCAGGCCTGGCCGACGGCGTACACATAGGCGCGGCAAGCCATCATGGTCGAATACATGTCCGCGATCTTGCCCTGCATGAGCTGGAATTCGCCGATCGCCTGCCCGAACTGCTTGCGTTCGTGGATATACGGCACGACCGCATCCATGCAGGCCGCCATGATGCCCAGCGGGCCGCCGGAGAGCACGGTGCGCTCGAAATCCAGGCCCGACATCAGGACATTCACACCCTTGCCGACGCCACCCAGCACGTTTTCGACCGGCACTTCGCAATCCTGGAACACCAGTTCGCCCGTGTGCGAGCCGCGCATGCCCAGCTTGTCGAGCTTTTGCGCGATCGAGAAGCCTTTATAGCCTTTTTCGATGAGGAAGGCGGTCATGCCGCGCGGACCGGCTTCGATATCGGTCTTGGCGTAGACGACCAGGGTGTCGGCGTCCGGACCGTTGGTGATCCACATTTTCGTGCCATTGAGGACGTAGCGGTCGCCGCGCAATTCGGCGCGCAGCTTCATGCTGACCACGTCCGAACCGGCATTCGGTTCCGACATGGCGAGCGCGCCGATGTGTTCGCCCGAAATCAGCTTCGGCAGGTATTTCTGCTTTTGCTCTTCGGTGCCATTTCTCTTGATCTGGTTGACGCACAGGTTCGAGTGGGCGCCGTAGGACAGTCCGACCGAGGCCGAGGCACGCGAGATTTCTTCCATGGCGACGATGTGCGCCAGGTAGCCCATGTTGGCGCCGCCGTATTCCTCGCTGACCGTGATGCCGAGCAGGCCGAGTTCGCCCATCTTGCGCCACAGGTCCATCGGGAACTGGTCGGTACGGTCGATCTCCGCGGCGCGGGGAGCGATTTCGCTGGCGGCGAACTGCTGGACTGCTTCGCGCAGCGCGGCGATGTCTTCGCCATGGTCAAAGGTCAAGCCTGGAAGATGCAGCATGTCGTCCTCTCGGTGAACGGGTTAGCGGTGGGCATGCCGAATCATACCTCTGTGTGACGTTAACGTAAACGTCAAGCAGCAGGCGGAGGAAGCCGGCATGCTTCCTCGAATACTCAGGCGGCCTGGCTGGCGTCGAGCGGGGCGCCATCCGGCGTGCTGCTGTCGCTGAGCAAGCGGCGGCATTCTTCCTCGTGCGCGGAAATTTCTTCCAGCGCCATTTCGATGTCGGCGCGTTGCTGCTCGAGCGTCTGGCGCTGGTGCGCCAGTACGCCCAGGAAACGGTCGATTTGCGCGGTCGTATCCTTCGGCGACTCGTACATGTCGACGATGCTCTTGATTTCCGACAGCGTCAGGCCCAGGCGCTTGCCGCGCAAGGTGAGTTTCAGGCGGGTCCGGTCGCGCGGCGTGTAGACGCGGTTTCGTCCGCCAACGCCTTCGCGGCTGGGGCTGATTAGACCCTGGTCTTCATAAAAGCGGATCGCGCGCGCGGTGATGTCGAATTCGCGCGCCAGTTCGGCGATGGTGTAGGTCGTGGGCATGAAATGCGGCTAGAAGTGGCAGATCGGGGAATCGCTTAGAATTCTCCATGTTTTCCGTTTACGTCAACGTCAACACATTGTAGCGCGCCCGCCTTGCATAACCACGAAAGATTGTCGAACATGAATTCGCTCGAATCCCAGCTGTCCTATCCCTTCGCCGACGAACTCCCCGCGCCCGGCAGCGTGCGCGCGGTGGCGCCGGGCGTGGGCTGGCTGCGCATGCCGCTGCCGTTTGCGCTCGACCACATCAATTTGTGGCTGTTGCGCGACGAGAGGGAAGGCCGCACGGGCTATACCGTGATCGATTGCGGCGTCGCGACCGATGCCACCCGCGCCAACTGGGAGCAGGTTTTGTCGGGCCCGATGGACGGCGCACCCGTGCTGCGCGTGCTGGCGACCCACTGCCATCCGGACCACGTCGGCCTGTCCGGCTGGCTGTGCGCGCGTTTCAATGCGCCGTTCTGGCTGACCACGGGCGAATACGGCTTTGCGCGCATGATGGCCGCCGCCTTGCCGGGCGTCGACGGTCCCTCGGCGATTCCCCATTTCGAGCGGCATGGCCTGGTCGATGCCGCCATGCTCGAGCAGATGCGCAGCCGCCGCAATTACTATCCGTCGCTGGTGCCGGGCGTGCCGGAAGCCTATACCCGCATCCAGGATGGCGAGCGCCTCCCCATCGGCGGCGTCGACTGGCGCGTGATCACGGGTTTCGGCCACTCGCCCGAGCACGCTTCCCTGTATTCGGAAGAATTGAACGTGCTGATCTCGGGCGACATGGTCTTGCCGCGCATTTCGACGAACGTGTCCGTGTTTGCCGTCGAACCGGAGGGCAATCCGCTGCAGCACTACCTCGATTCGCTGGATAAATTCGCCGGCCTGCCGGACGACGTGCTGGTGCTGCCCTCGCACGGCAAACCCTTCCGCGGCCTGCATACCCGCATCAACCAATTGCGCGACCACCACGTGGCGCGTCTGGCCGAGGTGCTCGAAGCGTGCGCCGTGCCGGTCAGCGCGATGGAGATCGTGCCGATCATGTTCCGGCGCCAACTCGACGCGCACCAGCTCAGTTTTGCCCTGGGCGAGGCACTCGCGCACCTGCACAAACTTTGGAATGATGGTATGTTAAAGCGTGTAACTGGCGCCGACGGCATCATCCGGTTCCAGCTGGCCTGAGTCATTCGGCCGGGTCCACCAAAGGGTTTCCCCCGCCCACCGGATCCGGCGCAACGGCGCTTTTGCCGACTACGCGTGTCTCGCACGCGACAACTATTTGTTTCCACGCGGACACAAATACCTTACATTCATGCTTAACGGAAATTTTGTGGCATGATGCGTCCAACACGCGAAAACCATCTTCAATTTCCACTTCTTTGTTAAGTTTTCGGCCTGAATTGTGTCACAAGTGGTCTTTGCGCCGCTTTGACTGACTTTTATGGTCGAGCATGAAATAGTGCCAACATGAATTCCACGAACGAACGGGAGAGCTTTAGCGAGCGTCTCCAGCAGGCCCTGAAAAACGCCCATTATTCACCGGACAGCCCGACGCGCCTGGCGCGCGAATTTAACATTCGCTTCGAAGGCCGGCCGATCACGGTGCACGCCGCCCGCAAGTGGCTGGTCGGCGAAGCCATTCCTACCCAGGAAAAGCTGCGCATGATCGCCCAATGGCTGGGCGTGCCTGCCGACTGGCTGCGCTTCGGCGGCGCCGACGCCCCGGGTGCGCAAGGCGAGGGCAGCGCCAGCGCGCGCTTCGAGTCGGCCGACGTCAAGCTGATCGCGGACCTGCAGCGGCTCGACGAGCACCATCGCCAGCTGGCACGCGAGTTCATCCGGATGTTGGTACGCCTGAACCATCCCTCCGCTGCGAAGTAAGCGCTGGCCTGCTTCACAAGAGCGTTTCCGCTTACAAATTTTCTTCCTCTTCGCGTAGTACAAATTGCCTGCAGTGGCGCATAATCGATTTCTCACAGCCGAGGATCGTGCGCCAATGAAAAGCAATTACATGAACACCGCCCAGCTGAAAGAACTCATGACCGCGCCGCCGATGACGGCCGCGCGCCATGCCGAGGTGATGCGCAAGCGCATCGCCCAGCGCAGGATGCTGGAGGAAGCAAGGGAATTGAAGAAGGCCGGCGACAGCGACCACTTCATGAAGCGTTAAGAAGCGGCGCTTAGTCAGCTGGCGCGCCGGGCGTGCCCCGCATGCCGGGCCAGCGCGGCGCGGTGTCGTTCTCGATGCCAAGTAAATCGAGCACGCGATCGAGCGTGTGGTCGACCATCTCGTCGATACTGGCCGGCCGCTGGTAAAAGCTCGGCAAGGGCGGAAACACGATCCCGCCCATCTCCGTCACCGCCGTCATATTGCGCAGGTGCGCCAGGTTCAGGGGCGTTTCGCGCACCATCAGCACCAGGCGCCGCCGCTCTTTCAAGATGACGTCGGCCGCGCGTGCAACCAGGTTGTCCGCCAGGCCATGGGCCACCGCCGCCAGCGTCTTCATCGAGCAGGGCGCGATCACCATGCCGTCGGTCTGGAAAGACCCACTGGCGATCGAGGCGCCGATCTCACGATTTTTATGCACGACATGGGCGAATGCTTCCACGTCGCGCCGCTGCATGCCGACTTCCTGGTGCAGGGTCAGCGTGGCGGCGTCCGAGACCACGAGGTGGGTCTCGACGCCCGGCACCGCACCCAGGCGTTGCAGCAGGCGCACGCCATACACCGCGCCGGTCGCGCCGGTGATGGCGACGACAATACGACGCGGTCGTTGAGGACGCATTATTTCGTGAACATCGCCTGCAGTTCGCCCGACTCGTACATCTCGTTCATGATGTCGGTGCCGCCGATGAATTCGCCGTTCACGTACAGCTGCGGCACGGTTGGCCAGTTCGAGAAGTCCTTGATGCCCTGACGCACTTCCGGATCTTCCAGCACGTTGACGGTGGCGATGTTATCGACGCCGCAGGCTTTCAAGATCTGGATGGCGCGGCCCGAGAAGCCGCACTGCGGGAATTGGGCGGTGCCCTTCATGAACAGCACGACCGGGGTGTTGGTCACGGTGTCTTTGATCCAGGTTTTTACGTCGCTCATGGGATTGCCTTCGGTGGGAATGTTGGGAGATGGCGCCATTCTATAAGAAATCGACCGCGGCGGTGCAGTGCGAGGACCGGCTTTCACGGCCTGCAGGCGGCGTTGCGCTTGCGGTATCATCGCCTGGTTCTTTTTCACCCACCTTTCAGGATTCGTTCATGCAACAGCGCCCCGCTGCCGCGCCTTCGGCAGGTTTTAATTTTGTACTCGCCGCGGTACTCGGCTTCATCGGTATCTACGACCTGGTGGCGGGCGTTACCCGCGACGGCGCCGGCGTGTTCATCACCGGCCTGGCGATGACGATCTATGCCGCCGTGCTGCTGCGCGACGCGCTGCATATCCGCAAAACCGGCCAGCCGGCGATGAGCCGGGGGCGCATGAACAAGATCGGGCTGGCTTGCCTGGCGCTGTATGTGGTGGGCGTGTTGCTGAGAAGGGTGCCGGAGCTGGCCCAGTTTTTCGGATAAGCCGCGAACCGTTGGGTGGACCGGGCGGCGAACCGCTCCCGAGTCCACGCGTAACCGATAAAGTCGGCTGTCGCGTACCGTAGGGTGGGCACTCGTGCCCACGCGGCCTCCCGCTCG
>Ga0308169_10006325_pt1 | contig 10477 bp, 9 predicted proteins | sample PhyBR1_2_FD_202139 | JGI IMG/M metagenome (GOLD analysis project Ga0308169, IMG submission 202139) | Phyllosphere microbial communities from UC Gill Tract Community Farm, Albany, California, United States - DLSLSB.R1 | ecosystem: Host-associated > Plants > Phyllosphere > Unclassified | place... | reverse complement strand
GGGGCGGATGTTGAAACGGCCTGGGCGAATATCCTCGCCGGTAAGTCGGGCGCGGGCCCGATCACGCGCTTCGACGCGTCGGATCAGGTGTGCCGCATCGCCTGCGAGGTGAAACCGGCCGACCACGAATATGGCTTCGATCCGGCCAAGCGCGTCGATCACAAGGTCCAGCGCCAGGTCGATCCGTTCATCATCTACGGCATCGACGCCGCAGGCCAGGCTCTGGAAGACGCCGGGCTGACCGAGATGACGCTTGAAGAGAGCTGGCGTGCTGGCGTCTCGATCGGCTCGGGGATCGGCGGCCTGCCGGGTATCGAGAGCGAATCGATCGTCCTCCATACCAAGGGCCCGCGCCGCGTCTCGCCGCACTTCGTTCATGGTCGTCTGATCAACCTGATCTCCGGTCAGGTCTCGATCAAATACGGCCTGCGCGGTCCGAATCACGCGGTCGTCACCGCCTGCTCGACCGGTGCGCACGCGATCGGCGATGCCGCGCGGATGATCGCGATGGACGACGCCGACGTGATGCTCGCGGGTGGCGCGGAAGGCACCGTCTGCCCGCTCGGCATCGCCGGGTTCGCACAGGCGCGCGCGCTGTCGACCAACTTCAACGATTCGCCCGAAAAGGCCTCGCGTCCTTACGACAAGGACCGCGACGGCTTCGTGATGGGCGAGGGCGCGGGTGTGCTAGTGCTCGAGGAGTACGAACACGCCAAGGCACGTGGCGCGAAGATGTATGCCGAGGTGATCGGCTACGGTCTGTCGGGCGACGCATACCACGTGACCGCGCCGCATCCGGAAGGCGACGGTGCGTTCCGCTCGATGCAGATGGCGATCAAGAAGTCGGGCCTCAAGCTCGAGGACATCGATTACATCAACGCGCACGGCACCTCGACGCCGCTCGGTGACGAACTCGAACTAGGCGCGGTCCGTCGTTTGTTCGGCGATGCGATCTCGGGTCTGTCGATGTCGTCGACCAAGTCCGCGATCGGGCATCTGCTCGGCGGTGCCGGTGCGGTCGAGAGCATCTTCTGCATCCTCGCGCTGCGCGACCAGATCGTCCCGCCGACGCTGAACCTCGACAATCCGAGCGACAGCTGCGTCGGCGTCGACCTTGTCCCGCACGTGGCCAAGAAGCGTGAAGTCCGCGCGGTGCTGAACAACTCGTTCGGCTTCGGCGGCACCAACGCCTCGCTGGTGATGACGAAGGTCCAGTAAAGTAGTTTGTTCCCCCGCCTTGGGCCCCATCAAAGTAATACTTTGATGGGGCCCAAGGCGGGGGCCCAGACTGGGCTCCCGCCTTCGCGGGAGAACAAGAGGTAGTGATGCGCAAGGTCGGCTGTTTCGGACTCGTCTTAGGCCTGGCGGCAGTCGTCGCGCTGTTCCTGGTCGTCCAAGGCTGGGGCGGCGCTGGCCCCGCACCGCGCACGCTGACCGTGCAGATCGGCGAAGGCAGCACGCTGGCCGGCGCTGCCACCGACCTCGAAAAGGCCGGCGCGATTCCCTCGGCCCGACGCTTCCGCCTTTACGCGCGCGTCTTCGGCTCGGGCGATCCGATCAAGGCCGGCGAATACCGCATCGCGCCACACACCAGCCAGTCCGACATCCTCAAGCTGATGCAAGGCGGCAAGGTCGTCCAGCGCCTCGTCGTCGTCCCCGAAGGCTATCCCTCGGTCCTCGTCCACGACGCGCTGGCAAAGGCGGACGGCCTGACCGGCACCGTGCCCGTCCCGGCGGAAGGCTCGATCCTCCCCGACAGCTACGCCTTCCAGGCCGGCGACACCCGCGCATCGGTCGTCACGCGGATGCAGGCGGCGATGAAGACCTACCTCGCCACCGCCTGGGCCGCGCGCAAGCCCGGCATCGCGGTGACGACGCCCGAACAGGCGGTCATCCTCGCCTCGATCGTCGAGAAGGAAACCGGCAAGCCCTCCGAACGGCGCACTGTCGCCGCGGTCTACGGCAACCGTCTTCGCAATGGCATGCCGCTCCAGGCAGACCCGACGGTGATCTACCCGATCACCAAAGGCCGCCCGCTAGGCCGGCGTATCCTGCGGTCGGAGCTGCACGCGAAGAACGGCTACAACACCTATGCCGAAGCCGGCCTTCCAGTCGGCCCGATCGCCAACCCCGGCCGCGCCTCAATCGACGCGGTGCTCGACCCGGCCCAAACGAACGCGCTCTATTTCGTAGCAGATGGCACCGGCGGCCACGTGTTCGCGAACACGCTGGCCGAACACAACGCCAACGTGAAGAAATGGTACGCCATCCGCAAAGCCCGCGGCGAGATGTAATCCTCCCCGTGCCGGGGAGGAGTTATCCCCGCAGAGCGTTGGCCGCGCGTGCCTTGATCTCGATCTCGGCCATCGTCCCGCCGGTCACCCAGCTCCCGCCCACGCAGAGCACCGGCTTGAACGCCAGCCACTCGGGCGCGCTCGCCTCGGTGATACCGCCGGTCGGGCAGAAGCTGCACTGGTAGAACGGCGCGGCCAGGGCCTTGAGCGCCTTCAACCCGCCATTCGCCTCGGCAGGGAAGAACTTGAAGTGCGTCAGCCCCAGGTCGAGCCCGGTCATGATATCCGCCGCGTTGGCGATCCCCGGCAGGAACGGAATGCCGCTCTCGATGATCGGCGTGGCAAGGCGTTCGGTCAGCCCCGGCGACACGATGAACTCGGCGCCCGCATCGCGCACCTGCGCGAACTGCTGCGTGTTGACGACGGTCCCGGCGCCGACGATCGCGCCCGGCACCTTCTTCATCTCGGCAATCGCCTCCAGCGCGGCGCCGGTGCGCAACGTCACCTCGAGCACGCGCAGGCCGCCGGCGACGAGCGCCTCGGCGAGCGGTCGTGCGAGCGCGGCGTCCTCGATCACCAGTACCGGGATGACGGCGCTGGTCTGCATGATGTCGGCGATGGTGACGGTCATTGGGTATGTTCCTGTGCGAATGCGGCCGCGGCGCCGAACAGGCCGGGCTGGGGATGGGTGATGAGCTTGACGGGCATCGCCGCCATCATGCCCTGAAAGCGACCCTTGGCGACGAAACGCTGGTCGAAGCCTGAGCGAATCAGGCGATCCTTGATCCGGAAGCCTAAGCCGCCTGCGATCACGACCGCCTTTGCGCCTTGCGCCAGCGCGAGATCGCCAGCGACCGCGCCGAGCGCGAGGCAGAACCGGTCGAGCGCGGCTAGCGCGATCGAATCGGTGCCGTCGATCGCCTCGGTCCAGATCGTCTTGTCGTCATGGCTCGGCACTGCGCGGCCCTCCAGCGCGGCAAGCGTCTCGTAGATCGCGACGATGCCGGGTCCAGCAACGACGCGTTCCGCCGAAACGCGCGTGAAGGTCTTGCGCAGCCGCTTGAGCAAAGCATCTTCGATCCCATCGAGCGGGGCGAAGTCCATATGCCCGCCCTCGGTTTCGAGGACCTGATACCCGTTCTTGCGCCGCAGCAACTGCGCTACGCCGAGCCCGGTACCGGGGCCGCAGATCGTCGTGATACCCTCGGACGGCAGCGGCGTATCGGGCCCGCAGAGATGGATGAAGTCGCTGCTCGGCACCTGCGCAACGGCATGGCCGACCGCGCCGAAATCGTTGACCACCACCCACTGGTCCGCCTTCAGGCGTTCGGTGATCAGCGACTTGCGGATGATCCATGGGTTGTTGGTCAGGCGGATGACGTCGTTCGCGACTGGCGACGCGACCGCGATCGCCAGCGCGCGGGGGAGGGGGCGACCCAGCCCCGCCTCAAACGCTTGGTACGCGGTTTGGAGCGATGCGTGGTCCGCGGTCTTCAGCGTCGCCGGCTCGCCGAGCGACACGACGCGGCCGTTCTCGACCTCGGCGATCGCGAAGCGGGCGTGCGTTCCGCCGATATCTGCCGCTACGATTTCCATTCGTCTCTCCTAACCCCCTGCCGTTCGTCCCGAGTAGCCATCGAGCTTGTCGAGATGGCGTATCGACGGACATGCCACGGGGGTGTCCTTCGATACGGGCTCTCGACTTCGCTCGATCCCTACTCGGGACGAACGGAATTTGTTACAGCCCAGCCCCAGCCAACATCGCCGACGCGCCCTTTTCAGCCTCGTCGGCGAGCCCGCGGAACATGCCGAATAGCTCGCGCCCCATGCCGCTCACCGGCGGCGGCACCGCGACCATCCTCCGCGTCGACCATTCGGCTGCGTCGACCAAGGCCTCCAGCGTACCATTCACCGCGTCCACCCGGATCATGTCGCCATCGCGGATCAACCCGATCGCACCATCGAGCAGCGCCTCGGGCGAGCAATGGATCGCGCACGGCACTTTTCCGCTCGCCCCCGACATCCGGCCATCGGTGACCAGCGCCACCTTGAACCCGCGATTCTGCAACACCCCCAGCGGCGGCGTCAGCTTGTGCAGTTCCGGCATGCCGTTCGCGCGGGGGCCCTGGAAGCGGACGACGACGACGACGTCCTTCTCCAGCTCGCCGCGCTTGAACGCCTCGATCACGTCGAGCTGGTCGTCGAATACCATCGCCGGCGCCTCGACGATCCAGCGCTCGCGCTCGACCGCCGACACCTTGATGCACGCACGGCCGATATTGCCCGCGAGAATCCGCATCCCGCCATCCGGCGAGAACGGCGCGATGGCAGGACGGAGGATCGTCTCGTCGCCGCTGTCCGGCGTATCGCGCCAGCCGAGCGTGTCGCCCTCGACGACCGCAGTCTTCGCGTACGCCGACAAATCCTCGCCACCGATCGTCATGATGTCGCCGTGCAACAGCCCTTCGCCCAGCAGTTCGCGGATCACATAGGGCATGCCGCCAGCAGCCTCGAACGCGTTCACGTCCGCCGAACCGTTGGGATAGACGCGCGCGATCAGCGGGACCGCGCAGGAGAGGCGGTCGAAATCCTCCCAGTCGATGATGATCCCCGCGGCCCGAGCGACCGCCGGCACGTGAAGCAGATGGTTGGTCGAGCCTCCCGTCGCGAGCAATCCGACCGCGGCGTTCACGATCGCCTTCTCGTCGACGCAATGCCCGAGCGGCCGATACGAGTCGCCACGTGCGCCAATCTTCGCCAACCGGTGAACCGCCGCCCGCGTCAGCTCCTGCCGCAGCTTTGTACCCGGATTGACGAACGCCGAGCCCGGCATGTGGAGGCCCATGACCTCCATCATCATCTGGTTGGTGTTGGCCGTACCGTAGAAGGTGCACGTGCCCTTCGAATGATATGCACCGATCTCGGCCTCGAGCAGCTCATCGCGCCCGACCAGCCCCTCGGCGAATTTTTCGCGCACCGCGGCCTTCGCCTTGTTCGGCAAGCCGGTCGGCATCGGGCCGCCGGGGATCAGTACCATCGGCAGATGCCCGAAGCGCAGCGCGCCCATCAGCAAACCCGGCACGATCTTGTCGCAGATGCCGAGCAGCGCCGCGCCTTCGAACGTCCCGTGGGACAGCGCAATCGCGGTGCTCAACGCGATCGTGTCGCGGCTGAACAGCGACAGCTCCATCCCCGGATAGCCCTGCGTCACGCCGTCGCACATCGCTGGCACGCCGCCCGCGACCTGCGCGGTCGCACCCGCTTCGCGCGCCCAGATCTTCATCAGCTCGGGGTACCGATAATAGACGGCGTGAGCCGACAGCATATCGTTATACGCCGTGACGATACCGATGTTCATGCCGGCATCGGCCTTCATCGCGTCGCGGTCTTCCTCGGTCCCCGCATAGGCGTGCGCGAGATTCGCGCAGCCGAGGCCGGGACGACGGACCTGCGCCGCCGCCTCGCGCTCGATCAGCGCTAGGTAGGCGGCGCGGCTGTCGCGCGAGCGTTCGATGATCCGGTCGGTGACCGCGGAGACGACGGCGTTAAGCATCGTCACGGCGCCCAGTGCACGTCGACCGGCAGCTCGACTTCGGCCAGCACGCGGCCGATCGGATAGGACGAGGATGGCCCTTGGTCGATCGCCTGCTCGAGCACCTTCTTCTTCGCGTCGCCGGTGATCATGATCATCAGTGCCTTCGACGAAGCGATCGCCGCCGCCGACAACGTCACGCGCGCGAGCGGAGCCTCAGGCGGCAGCGGATCGGGCATCACGCCGAGCGCGCGGCGTTCCTTCGGACCGCTCAGCGCCTCGTCGTAATCCGGGCCGGGGAAGATCGACGCGGTGTGCCCGTCGCCGCCCATGCCCAGCAGACAGAAGTCGAGCGGCCAGTGCAGGTCCTGCATCAGAGCATCCGCCGAACGACCGGCCGCCTTGTAGTCCGACATAGCCTCGGGGACGATCGGCTTCACGCGCGCGCCCTTGGGCAGGAAGATCTTCGCCAGCGCCGTCACGTTCGACAGCGGATCTCCAAGCTTTACGATCCGCTCGTCGCCGGGGATGATCGTGACCTTCTTCCAGTCGAGCTTCGCCTGGGCGAGCTTCTCATACGCGGCGAACGGCGTCTTGCCGCCCGCCAGCGCGATCACCGCCGAGCCGCGCGCGTCGAGCGCGCTTTCGATGACGAACTGGATATCGCCCGCGACCGCGTTGGCGAGCTCGCCCGCGTCGTCATATTCCCACCATTCGATTTCGGTCATTCGATCTTTCCTTGAAAACCTTTGGGAGGGTGTTCCCTCCCCGAAAACTCAGTCGTCCTGCCAGGTCACGCCGTCGCGTTCGGTCAGCGCGATCGCCGCCGACGGACCCCAGCTGCCCGACGCATAGCTCTTGGGCTTCATCGCGTTGGCCTTCCAGCCCTCGCGGATCGCGTCGATCCAGGTCCATTGCGCCTCGACCTCGTCACGGCGCACGAACAGCGTCTGGTCGCCCTCGATCAGGTCGAGCAGCAGCCGCTCATACGCGATCCGCCGACGCGAGCCTGCGAACTCGGCATCCATGCTGAGGTTCAGCGGCACTTCGCGTAGGCGGACGCCCTCGCGGTCGAGCCCCGGCTCCTTCGCCATCACTAACAGCTGGATATATTCCTCAGGCTGGAGGCGGATGATCAGCATGTTGGGCTGGAGCAACCCGCCACGCCCCGCGAACATCGAATGCGGCACCGCCTTGAACTGGATCGCGATCTCGCTGCGGCGCGTCGCCATACGCTTGCCGGTGCGAAGGTAGAACGGCACGCCCTGCCAGCGCCAGTTGTCGACATGCGCCTTGATCGCGACGAACGTCTCGGTCGTCGATGGTTGGCCGAGTTCGTCCGAGTAGCTCTTGACGAACTTCCCCTTCACCGCGCCTTCGCCATACTGGCCGGTGACCGTGACGTGCGGGACTTCCTCGGGCTTGATCATGCGCAGCGAACGGAACACCTTCGACTTCTCGTCGCGGACGTCCGTGCCCTCGAACCGCGCCGGCGGCTCCATCGCAATCAGCGCGAGAAGCTGGAGCATGTGGTTGGCGACCATGTCGCGCAGCGCACCCGCGGTCTCATAATAGCCTGCGCGCTCTTCGAGCCCGACGGTCTCCGAGATCGTGATCTGGACGTTGTCGATCCCTTGCGCGTTCCACACCGGCTCGAAGAACGAGTTGCCGAAGCGCAGCGCGAGGATGTTCTGGACGGTTTCCTTGCCGAGATAATGATCGATTCGATAGGTACGGTCTTCCGGAAAAGCCTTCGCCACCGAATCGTTGATCTCGCGGCTCGTTTCCAGATCGTAGCCGAGCGGCTTCTCGAGGCCGACACGGACCGTCTCGCCGGCCAGGCCGACCTTGTGCAGCCCCTCGATCGCAGCCTCGAACAGCGAGGGTGCGGTCGACAGGTAGATCGCCAGCCCGCCCGAGATATCGCCGATCTTGTCCGCCAGCGGCTGGAAGCTCGCAGGGTCTGACAGGTCGGTCGGCTGATAGAAGATCCGGTCGAGGAACGTCCCGATCGCGCTTTCGTCCTTGCGGTCCTCGGGCAGGAACTCGTCGAGCGCCTTCTTGGCGAACTTGCGGTAATCCTTGTCGTCATGCTCGTGACGCGCGGCGCCGGTGATCGTCAGCTCCTCGGGCAGCAACCCGTCGGCGTGCAGGCCATAGAGCGACGGCAGCAGCATGCGCTGTGCGAGATCGCCGGTCGCGCCGAACAGGAGCAGCTTGGCTACGGGATTACGGTGCATGAAAGCTCCTGGATTTGCCGATGGGCCGGGCGAAGAACGCCGGTCCTAGAAAACGAGGCCGGCTACGGGATCGACCCCGGCCATGATGTTGAGGTTCTGGACTGCGGCACCGCCGGCACCCTTGCCCAGATTGTCGAGCGTCGCGACCAGCCGCGCATGGCCGACCGCGTCGTTGCCGCAGACCCGCAGCGTCAGACGATCGGTCCCAGCGTTCTCCTCGACATCGACCGCGCCGATATCGCCGGGCGCGACCGAAACGAGCTTCGAGCCATCGAACGCCGCGCGCAAGACGTCCTCGATCGCAGCGAGCGACGGGCGGCCGGGCAGGGCGTGCAGATGCAACGGCACCTCGACGACCATCCCGCGATAGGTGTTCGCCACCGCAGGTGCAAAGATCGGCGCATGGGTGAGGCCCGCATGCTGCGTCATCTCGGCGATATGCTTGTGCGCCAGGCCGAGCGCGTAGGCGCGGAACGCCGTCGCGGGCTCGCCATTCTCGAACGCGGCGATCATCGCCTTGCCGCCACCCGAATAGCCCGAGGTCGCGTTGACGCTGAGCGGAAGATCGGCGGGAACGAGTCCGGCGCTGACCAAGGGCGCGACGAGCGCGAGGAAGCCGGTTGGATAGCAGCCGGGGTTCGACACGCGCATCGCGGTCGCCACCTTATCCGCCTGACCCGGCAATTCGGGGAAGCCGTAGGTCCAGGCAGCGGCGACGCGGTGTGCGCTCGAGGCATCGATGACTCGGGTACGGGCATTGTCGATCAGCGTTACCGCCTCGCGCGACGCTTCGTCCGGCAGGCACAGGATGACGAAGTCGGCATCGTTGAGCGCCTCGCGCCGTGCCGCCGGATCCCTGCGCCGATCCTCCGGCAGCAACGTCAGCGTGATGTCGGTCCGCCCGGCAAGCCGCTCGCGGATCTCGAGACCGGTGGTGCCGACAGCCCCGTCGATGAAGACTGTGGTCATGCCGCGTCCGTCACCGAAAGATCGAGCGCTTCGGCGGCGACATAGCCGACCAGCCCGCTAGGGCGCGCAACGCCCCATGCGGAAACGCCAGCAATTTCCAGTACTTCGAAACTGTCGCCAGGATTGAGGTCGACCATCGTATCGCTCGCTTCGTCTCGTCCGCTGCGCAACAAAGCTGTGCGCGCGACGGGCCGTATCATCGGCACGGCATAGTGTGGAGCGAATACGTATTCGGCGAGGCGAATGTCGGCGATATCGCGGCGAACCGCGTGCGTACGCGGATCGAGGTCGACCGAACGGCCCGTTAGCGAAAAGCTCGTACGGGCCTGGTGGTCGAACGGCTCAAGCGTGAGCGGCTGCGCGGCCGCCAGATCCGTTGCCAGTGCCAGCAGGGGCGGGGCCGTCGCCGATGAATTGCCCGAACTCTTCAAGAAAATCTGCCCCTTCGGTCGTGCGCGCGACGAAGATGTTGCGCTTGTCGCTATCGTCGCGTTGCCGGCGCAGATAGCCGAGGGCACCCAATCTGTTCAAGGCGCGCGTAACGACTGGCTTCGATACGTTCAGCGCACGGGCCAAGCCGCGCACCGTATGCGGCCCCGGTTTGAGATATACGAGCAGAAGAAGCGCCATCTGACGATTGGTCAGATCGGGTTCACCCGAGCGGACATAATCCACCAGAGCGGTCATCCAGGTCGATAAGGTATTGGCTGCCATTGATGCCACAGCGTTGATCCGCCATCTGAATTTATGTGCACGATACCCAGTCATGAGCGTCATTACGGGTTCACAACGCCGCCCGGACGTCATGTTTCCGTAGTTTTGCGATTGGCTTGCGATATGCGGAGGCAGTGCCGCGGTCGATCGCCCGGTTGATCGAAACCGCGACGTCGCCTATGTGCGCGCCTTCGCAAAAGTTCCGGGGTTTTCCGCGCAATGTTCGCCTTTCTGCTCGTCATCCACGCGATCATCGCGGCCGCCCTCGTCACGGTGATCCTCATGCAGCGCTCGGAAGGTGGCGGTCTGGGCATGGGCGGCAGTCCGTCGGGCCTCATGTCGGCGCGCGGCGCGGCCGATTTCCTGACCCGCGCGACCGGCGTCCTCGCGACGATGTTCGTGCTGTTCTCGATCCTGCTCGCGGTCCTCGCGGCGAATCACCGGACGACCACGATCGACACGTCGCTCGCCCGCACTCCGGCGGCGGCGACTGCCGTTCCGACCGCGCAGCCCAAGGGCGACGCGGCTCCGTTCGCCGGTGGCGCCGAGAATGCTGGCGTTCCCGCCGGCGCGACCAAGCCGGCCGACAACGGCGCGGTCCCGCTAGCCAACTAAACACTCCATTCGCCGATAAAAGGCCCCTGCGTGATCCGTGGGGCTCTTGTCGTTCGTCCCCAACACACGCTACGAGACTCTTCCCATGGCTCGGTACATTTTCATCACCGGGG
>Ga0308169_10006322_pt1 | contig 10485 bp, 8 predicted proteins | sample PhyBR1_2_FD_202139 | JGI IMG/M metagenome (GOLD analysis project Ga0308169, IMG submission 202139) | Phyllosphere microbial communities from UC Gill Tract Community Farm, Albany, California, United States - DLSLSB.R1 | ecosystem: Host-associated > Plants > Phyllosphere > Unclassified | place... | reverse complement strand
GCAGGTCGAGGTTGGTGTTGTTCCTGATGCGGGCCTGGTACCAGGCGGCGCCGTCCGGCAGCGCGCCATAGCCGGCCGTGCTGCGGCCGGCGGGCAGGTAGTCCTTCTCCAGGAAGGCGCACAGGCGGTCGAGCGCCTGGCCGATCTTCACCGCGGCCTGGCGGTAGCCGGCGCCCAGCTCGCGCTTGTCCCTGTCCGCAAAAGCGCCCGGGAAGCGCGTGGCCGGCGAGTAGTACACGCTGGTCTCCGGCGTCTTGCTGCGCAGCTGCCGGAACTGCGGCAGCATGCGCGTCGTGACGATCTTCGGCTGCACCACGCCGGTACGGATGCCCTCCTTCATGTTGACGATCGCCTGGTCGATCCAGGCCGGCAGCTGTTCGAGGCGGCGCAGGTAGGCGCGGTATTGCGCCGGGGTCTCCAGCGGCTGCGAACCGGTGCCGCCGGCGTAGTTGGCGAGGTTGCTGGGCAGGTTGTCGAAGTGGTTCAGCGGCAGCAGGTGTTCCGGGAAGCGCTCGAGGTCGAGCTGGGCCTGGATCTCGGCGGCCAGGATGTCGTAGTTCAGCCTAGCCTTGTCCGGCAGGCGCGTGCGGTCGATGGCCTTCAACTGCTTCAGGAAGCCGTGGTTCGCGGCCAGGTAGCGCTTGATCGCCTTCGGATCGATCGCCATGCCGAGCTGGTCGTCGTAGCGGCTGTCGCCGTTGGCGGTGGCGTACAGCATCGGATCGAAGCGCGCGCGGGTGTCGTAGAACTTCGCGGCGATGCTGTCGACCTTGCGCTCGGACGCCTGCGCGCCCGCGGAGGCCGGTGCGGCCGCGGCATGGACGAGGGTCGCGGGAGCGCCGGCGGCGAGGATGGCGGCGGCCAGGCTGACTGCGCGCAGGGATCGGGAGGACGGGAACATGCGATGCCTTCGTGAATGGAATTCCGACAAGGATACCGCAGCCCGGCTCCTGTCGGCGGCATTCAGGAAGGCACGAAAGGCCGCGCATCCCAGGGCAGGCGGATCGTGAAGGTCGTGCCCTCGCCGGCCCCGCTGTCGACGGCGACGTGGCCGCCGTGGCTCTCCACGATGCCCTTGACCACGGCCAGTCCGATGCCCCAGCCCTGCTGGCCGCTGCCCCTGGCGCTGCCGCTTCGCTGGAACAGTTCGAACAGTGTCTGTTTCTCGGTCTCACCCAGAGGACGTCCATGGTTGTGCACCGCCAGGCTGGGGCCCGTGTCGCCATGCGCCAGGGTGACGGTGACCGGCGTGTTCGGCGCACCGTACTTGATCGCATTCGTCACCAGGTTTTCGAGGATCCGGTGCAGGCCGTCGGCACTCCAGCAACCGTAGGCCTCGTGGTCGCCGCGGACGAGGATCCGGTCGCCGTGCACCAGCGCCAGGTCGCCAGCGGTGCGCTCGACGATGGCGCGCAGGTCGCAGGCAATGACCGTGAGTGGCAAGGATTGCCCGGCTTCGAGCAGGCTGGCGTCGAGCAGGTTCTCGGTCATGTCGTCGACCCTGCGCAAGGAAGCGATGATGGTCTGCAGCAGCTGGTCGCGCTGGCCGTTCTGCGGTTTGAACCTGAACAGGAATTGCGCCGCCATCGCGGCGGTGGCGAGTGGGTTGCGCAGGTCGTGCGCCAGCGTATTCATGAAGCGTTCGCGCAGCCGCTGGGCCTCGCTCAGACGGTATTCGGCCAGCTTCTGCCGGTCGATGTCGGTACTGCTTCCAATCCACTGAACGACGGCGCCGCCGTCATCCCGCACCGGCACCGCGCGCGCCAGGTGCCAGCGGTACTGGCCGTCGGACTTCCTGCGCAGACGGTGCTCGATTTCGTAGGGCGCGCCGGACTTCATGGACTGTCCCCAGAGCGCCGCCGTCCGCTGCATGTCGTCCGGATGAAGCGGCATGCCGGCATTGTCCCAGTGACCATCGCGCGCCAGCCCGCTGTAGTTGTACCACCAGTCGTTATACCAGTCGATGAAGCCGTCGGGACGCGCGGTCCAGACGACTTGCGGCAGCGCGTTGGCGATCAGGTGGAAGCGGGCCTCGCTTTCCTCGGTGGCGCGCCGCGCCCTGTCCTGCTCGGTGATGTCGGTCCCGGTCACCAGCACCCCGTCGACCATGCCGCCGGCGCCGAACAGCGGATGCCAGGCGAAGTCGTAGTAGGCCTCGCTCGCGACGCCCGCCGCGTCCCGCAACAGTATTTTCTGGCGCTGCAGGCGGTAGGGGGCGCCGCTGCGGTACACCCGGTCCAGGATGTCGAGGAGCAGCTTCGCTCCGTCTGGCTCGACTTCCTCGAAGGTCTTGCCGATCACGTCCCCATGCGGAAACAGGGCGGCGTGGGCGTCGTTACGGAGGAAGTAGCGATGCTCGGGACCCAGCAGCACCGCCACCGGCACCGGCACCGCCATCAGCAGCGAATGCAGGTATTCGCGCTCGTTGCTGAGGGTCCTGGTCCGTTCCTCGACGGCCTTGATTTCCATGGCCTGGGCCGACATTGCCGACGCCAGTTCGTTCGCGCGCGTCCGGCTTTGCACCAGGCTGGTCACGTCCTCGACGCGGTGGATGATCCAGGCGAGTTCACCGGCAGCGTTGAAGACCGGTTTGTTCACCGGACTCCAGTAGCGCTCCTCGAACTCGCCGACCTCGCTGCCGCGGATCTCGATGTCGTACTTCTGGATGTCCATCCGGTCCACCGTCCGGTTTGCCAGCACGCGCTCGAGCGACGCCCGCAGCCGGGTAACGCCGGTGGCCTCGAGGTCGCGCGGGTTGTCGGGGAAGGCGTCGAACATGTAGCGGCCCAGCAGGTCCTCGCGCGTGGTCGCCGTTGCCGCCAGGTAGGCGTCGTTCACCGCGACGATCGTGAAACCGGCCGTCAACACCAGCTGGGGCGCCAGCGTCGCTTCGAAGATCGCCCGGAAGTCCAGTGGCGTATCCGCCGGGTTACCTGCTGTTTCCATCGTGTCCGACTCCTGAAGAGTTCGCCCGCGCGCAGCTTGATACAGTACAGCGCTGCCCAATTATGCCTCGCACGCAATGCTTCACAAAGATGGCAAGGCGGCGCGTGCGCCGCAGTGCGAGCACTGCAAGCAGGAGCCAACGCAGCAATGCGCCGGTTCTGGCAGCCAATAACACATTTATTTATGGGTAAGTACTTAGGCCCCCAGGCGGCTGAAGGCGCGCGCCACGGCGGCGTGGGCGTCCTGCTCGACGATGCTGTCGTGCGCCGTGATGACCCGGGTGAAGGGCCACTGCAGGATCGCGCGGGCGCTGCCGGCGGCCAGCACGCGGTCGCGCGTGACCAGGCGTACCGTGCGCGGCACATCGAGGTGGCCGCGCACCCCGGTCAGGCGCGCGTACAGGGCCGTCCTCCAGTCCAGGTCGCCGCACCAGCACTGCAGGACGTCGGTCATGATCAAGGTGGCCGAGGCCTTATGAAACCACACCACCTCGTTTACGAAAGGCATGCCGCGGATGCAGACCTGGTCGAGATCCTGCTGCCACTCCGGCTGGACGCTGTCCTTCAGCTCGATCAGGCCGGCCAGGTCCGGGCGCTTGGCGGCCAGGCCGGGCGCGCCGTACAGGGCCGCCTGCGGGAACATGCGCTGGGCATGCTTCGCGAACAGGTGATGCGCGCGGTTCGGGGCGACGATGAAGGCGACCGTGCCGAGGCTGCGCAGCTGCCCGGCCACGGCCTCGTCGAAGCGGACCGGCGAATGGAGCCACAGGCGGCCGTCCCTGAAGCGGACCACCGTCATGCGGGACGAGACCGGCAGGCCGGCGGCGGTAAAGCCGCGTTCCATGTGCCAGAGATCGGGGGCGATTTGTTTGAGCATGGCCCTATTGTAAAATAGTTACATGCTAAGAATCAGCCTCGACGCCCTCCTCACCGTGGACACCATCGCCCGCCGCGGCAGCTTTTCCGCCGCCGCCAAGGAATTGTTCCGCGTACCTTCGACGATCTCCTATACCGTGTCCAAGCTCGAGGAAGACCTCGGCGTGCAGTTGTTCGAGCGCTTCGGCCCGCGCGTGGTGCTCACGCCCGCCGGCGAGGAACTGCTGAAGGAAGGCCGCTACCTGCTGAAGGCGGCCGGCGACCTCGAAAGCCGGGTGCGCCGCGTCGCCTCCGGCTGGGAGACCGAATTCACGATCGGCATCGACTCGGCGCTGTCGCCGCTCGGCCTGAACGAGGACATCCGCGCCTTCTACGACGTGGCGGACCAGACCCGCTTGCGGATCGTCAAGGAAGCCCTGTCCGGCACCTGGGAAAGCCTGCTCGACCGCCGTGTCGACTTCCTGGCCGGCGCCGCCGGCGAAGGGCCGTCCGGCGGCGGCTACACGGCCGAGCCGATCGGCAGGCTCTCCTTCGTGTTCGCGGTCGCGCCCTCGCATCCGCTGGCCGCCGTGCGCCACCGCCTGGGCAAGGCCGAGCTGAGCGAGCACCGCGCGGTGTCGGTGGCGGACTCGGTGCGGCTGCTGCAGGCGCGCACCGTGGGCCTGCTGTTCGGCCAGGACGCCCTGACGGTGCCGGACATGCAGACCAAATACGACTTCCAGCTGGCCGGCCTCGGCTTCGGCTTCCTGCCCGAGGCCTGGGCCCGGCCGGCGATCGAGGCCGGGCGCCTGGTCGAGAAGGAGGTCGAGGAGCCGCGCCCGGACGAGACCCTGTTCATGGCCTGGCGCACCGGCGAGGAAGGCGCGGCCCTGAAATGGTGGCGCGAACGCCTGCGCGGCGCGTCGCCGGTGCAGCGCATGCTGGCCATGAATTGCCCGGTGGAGCGCCCGCTGTCCTGACCGTACTGCCGAGCGGGCGCGCGCCGCCCGGGTCACGGTCCTGTCATAATCGGGCTCTACACTCCGTTGCCACGAGTGAAATAGTCGAGCCCAATGGACATGAAGTCAAAACCGGATGAGGCGCTGGTCGCGCCCATCGTCGACAGCCCGGCCCTGTTCCTGAACCGGGAGATATCGCTGCTGGAATTCAACCGGCGCGTGCTGGCGCAGGCCGAGGATCCTTCGGTGCCCCTGCTCGAGCGGCTGCGCTTCCTGTGCATCGTCAGCAGCAACCTCGACGAATTCTTCGAGGTGCGGGTCGCCAGCCTGCTGGCCCAGCACCGCCACCAGGCCGGCATCGACGACAGCGGCAGCGTCAACCTGGACGGCACCAGCGAGGAGTGCCGCCAGATCATCGCACGCCAGTACGCGCTGCTGAACGACGAGATCCTGCCGCGCCTGTCCGAGAACGGCATCCACCTGCTGCGCCGCTCCGACCGCAACGCCGCCCAGAAAGCCTGGGTCAAGCAGTACTTCGACAAGGAAGTGCGTCCGCTGCTGACGCCGATCGGCCTCGATCCGGCCCACCCCTTCCCGCGCGTGATCAACAAGAGCCTGAACTTCATCGTCGAGCTGGCCGGCAAGGACGCCTTCGGACGCGGCACCGGCATCGCGATCATGAAGGCGCCGCGCGTGCTGCCGCGCGTGATCCGCCTGCCGGACGAGCTGTCCGACAAGCCTGGCGCCTCCTACTGCCTGCTGTCCTCCGTCATCCAGGCGCATCTGGCCGACCTGTTCACCGGGCGCGAAGTGGTCTCGTACTCGCAGTTCCGCGTGACCCGCAACAGCGACCTGTGGGTCGACGAAGAAGAGGTCAAGAACCTGCGCCAGGCCCTGCAAAGCGAGCTACACAGCCGCAACTACGGCTTCGCGGTGCGCCTCGAAGTGGGGCGCGGCTGCCCGCGCCACCTGGCCGACTTCCTGCTCGACCAGTTCTCGATCGACCGCTCGCGCCTGTTCGCCGTCGACGGCCCGGTCAACATGGGCCGCCTGCTGGAGATCGTCAACACCAATGCGCGGCCCGAACTGAAGTTCACGCCCTTCGTGCAGGGCTTCCCGGCCAAGCTGGTCAACCGCCACGACATCTTCAACGTCCTGAGCCGCCAGGACCTGCTGCTGCACCATCCCTTCCAGTCCTTCGAGCCGGTGATCGACTTCATCCGCTGCGCCGCCCTCGACCCCAACGTGGTGGCGATCAAGCAGACCATCTACCGCGCCGGCGCCAACTCGGAACTGATGGAAGCCCTGATCGACGCCGCCCTGCGCGGCAAGGAAGTCACCGCCATCGTCGAGCTGATGGCGCGCTTCGACGAAGAGGCCAACATCAACTGGGCCGAGCGCCTGGAAGAGGCCGGCGCCCAGGTCGTCTACGGCGTGGTCGGCCTGAAGACCCACGCCAAGCTGGCCCTGGTGCTGCGCCGCGAACCCCAGGGACTGCGCCGCTACGCCCACCTCGGCACCGGCAACTACAACCCGACCACGGCCAAGCACTACACCGACTTCGGCCTGCTGACCTCGAGCGAGGACATCACCGCCGACGTCAACGAAGTCTTCATCCACCTCACCAGCATGACGCGCCCGACCCAGCTCTCGAGCATCTGGCTGGCGCCCTTCTCGCTGCAGAAGGAGATCGTGAAGGCGATCCGCCAGGAAGCCGCGATCGCGCGCGAAGGCAAGCCGGCGCGCATCATCGCCAAGATGAATTCCCTGACCGACGAATCGGTGATCCGCGCCTTGTATGACGCCTCGAACGACGGCGTGCGCATCGACCTGATCGTGCGCGGCGCCTGCTCGCTGCGGCCTGGCGTACCCGGCCTGTCGGAGAACATCCGGGTGCGCTCGATCGTCGGCCGCTTCCTCGAGCACAGCCGCATCTTCTACTTCCGCAACAAGCTGCAGCACGACGTCTACCTGAGCAGCGCCGACTGGATGAACCGCAACCTGTTCCGCCGTGTCGAAATCGCCTTCCCGGTGCGCTCGCCGGCCCTCAAGAAGAGGGTGATCCGCGAAGGCCTGCAGGTCTACCTGAAGGACAACGTGAATGCCTGGGAACTCGGCAGCGACGGCCACTACCGCCGCCGCAAGCCGCGCGGCAGCCAGGCGGCGTACAGCGCCCAGCAGCAGCTGATGGAGAGCCTGGGCATGGGCACGGCCGACCAGCACGACAAGGAACTCAACCTGGAGATGACAGAACATGGAACTGATCCTGTGGCGGCACGCCGAGGCTGAAGCGCACAAGCCGGACGAAGCGGCCGACCAGCTGCGCGTGCTGACGGCCAAGGGGGCGCGCCACGCCTCGCGCGTGGGTGCCTGGCTCGACCGCCAGCTGCCGGCCCAGTGCCGCATCCTGTCCAGCCCCGCCACCCGCTGCGTGCAGACGGCCGAGGGACTGGGCCGCAAGTTCCAGACCGTCGACGCCCTCAACACCGATTCGACCCCGCAGGCCATCCTGGAAGCGAGCGGCTGGCCGAACGCGCGCCTGCCGGTGGTCATCGTCGGCCACAACCCGCTGCTGGGCCAGGTGGCCTCGCTGATCCTTTGCGGCGAGCCGCACGAGTGGAAGATCCGCAAGGCGAGCGTGTTCTGGATCGCGCACAAGGGCGAGGAGGATCCGGCGCCCTTCGTGCGGCTGGCGGTCGGGCCGGACCTGGTCGGGAAGCTGCGCTGATTACCCTGCTCGCCGGCGGGGCCGTCCAGGCCCCGGGTTGCCGTGGTCCTTGGTTACACTGTCGGTTAGTTGCAGATTCCTCTCCCCGTGCGCTTACTTCAGGCTTTGCAGCGCCTGCGCCAGGCCGGGGAAACGGAACACGAACCCTTCCCGCTCCAGCCGCGCCGGCACCACCCGCTGCCCCTCCAGCAGCAGGTCGGCCTGCTCGCCCAGCGCCAACCGCATCGGCCAGCCCGGCGTCGGCACCACCGCGGGACGGTGCCAGATGCGGGCCGCGATGCGGCTGAATTCCGCCTGGCTCACGCACTCGGGCGCCGTGAAATTGGTGGCGCCGCGCCGCCCTTCCCCGCCGCCGGCGTTTGCAGCCTGCCGCCAGCGATGCGCGATGGCCCGCACCAGGTCTTCCACATGGATCCACGAGAGCCACTGGCGTCCGCCGCCCAGGCTGCCGCCCAGACCCAGCCGGATCGGCAGCAGCATCATCGGCAGCGCCCCGCCCTTGCCGAGCACCAGGCCGAAGCGCATGCACTCGACCTGCACGCCATGTTGCGCGGCCGCGCCCGCCGCCTGTTCCCACTCGCGGCACAGGTCCGACATGAACATGGCCTGCGGCGGCGCGCGCTCGTCGAGGGCGGCCTGGTCGCCGATCTCCTGGATGCCGTAATAGCCGATCGCGGACGCCGACAGCAGCACGAAAGGCTTGTGCTGCGCCCGCGCGATCCAGTCGACCACGCGCCGCGTGAGCCCGATGCGGCTGCGGCGCAGCGCCTCCTTGCGCTTGTCGCTCCAGCGCGGCCCGAGGATGCGGGCGCCGGCCAGGTTGACGACCACGTCGACCCTGGCCGCAAGCTCCAGTTCGTCCATCGAGGCGATGCAGCGCACCCTGCCGCCGAAAAGTCGCGCGGCCTGTTCCGGCTGCCGGGTCAGGGCGATCACCTGGTGGCCGTCGCGCAGCAGCGCATCCACCAGGTGCTGGCCGACGAAGCCGGTGGCGCCGGTCACCAGCACGCCGCGCTTCGTCCCGTCGAACACGATCGGGGGCGACGCCTTGATATCGGTTGCGGGTTTCATGTGCTCTCCTTGTCGTTGGGGCCGAGGAAGCGGGCGACCTTGCCGCCCATTTTCAGCATGCGCTGCAGGGTCTGCGGCGACAGGTGCCTGTAATCGTCGAAGCCGGCGCTGAGCATCTCGAGGAAGTCGAGCGTGGTCTGCATGCGGGCCAGGGCGTCGCGATCGAGTTCGCGGTCCTGCGTGCCCTCGATAGCGCACTCGCGCAGCACGCTCAGGGTCGGGTCGATCTCGCGGCGCTTGCGCTCCTCGACGATGACCCGGAAGATTTCCCAGACATCCTGCAGGGCCGTGAAGTGGTCGCGGCGGTCGCCCAGCAGGTGGGACACGCGCACCAGCTTCCAGCTCTGCAGCTCCTTCAGGCTGTTGCTGACGTTCGAGCGCGCCACGCCGAGGGTGTCGACGATGTCGTCGGCGGTCAGCGGCCGGCCGGCCAGGAACAGCAGCGCATGGATCTGGGCGACGGTGCGGTTGACGCCCCAGCGGGTGCCCATCTCGCCCCAGTGGAGGATGAATTTCTGCGCGGTTGGACTGTTCAGCATGATTTTCTCTTATTTCGGTTAATACAGAAATTAAAGAACATACCGAAATGATTGTCAAACTGTTTTTCGGAAATAGTGTCGAGCCGGCTTGTAAATAGTGCACAATGCTCTACCTGTCCAGCGTATTTACCGATGACATCTGCCCTCCCGACTTTCCAGGCACCAGCCTGCGACGATCCCGGCGTCTATCGCACTTTATTGGAATCGACCAAAGCGATTCCATGGCGTATCGACTGGACAACGATGCGCTTCACTTACATCGGCCCGCAGATCGAGGAGCTACTGGGATGGAGCCCGTCGAGCTGGCTGACCGTGAACGATTGGGCCGATCGCATCCACGAGGAGGATCGCGAAAAGACGGTTGCCTTCTGCGTAGCGCAATCGCAGCAGGGCGTGGACCACGAGGCCGACTACCGGGCCCTCACCCGTCATGGCGACCATGTGTGGATCCGCGACGTGGTGCACGTGGTACGCCGCCCGGACGGCAGCGTCGATTCCCTGGTCGGCTTCATGTTCGACATCACCGAACGCAAGCAGGCCGAGGACAAGATTCTTCAACTACAGCGTGAGCTGGAAGTCCTGTCCTACCGCGACAGCCTGACCGGCATCGCCAACCGGCGCATGTTCGATACCGTCTATGCCATCGAATGGGCGAAAGCGCGCGAAACCGGCGAGCCGCTCTCGCTCCTCGTCATCGACATCGATTATTTCAAACAGTACAACGATCACTACGGCCACATGCAGGGCGATGAATGCCTGCGGCGCGTGGCCCAGGCGATCGATGCGGGCGCCTCGCTGCCGGGCGAATTGTGTGCCCGCCTCGGCGGCGAAGAATTCGTACTGCTGCTGCCCGCCACCGGCCAGGAAGCCGCCCTCGACAAGGCCGAGCGCTGCCGCAAACTGCTGAAGCAGAAGGAAATTCCGCATGCCCGCTCGGGTGTCGGCCGGCTGGTTACCGTCAGCATGGGCATCGGCAGCATCGTTCCGGGCGCCGGCGACGACCCCGACGTTTTCCTCGACCGCATCGACCGCCGCCTTTATCAGGCGAAGTCCGCGGGCCGCGACCGGATCTGCGACGCCGAGGCCTGAGCGTCGCGGGGTGCGTTTCCCATAGAACCTTACAACATCGAAAAGGAATTAACCGGTGAACGTTGACGTTCGCCGTCGCGCCACTTTGGCGCGCGGGAAGCCGAGAAGGGGTTTGACATGCGTACGATATCAGGATTGACGCTGGCGCTGCTGATGGCTGGCTGTACAACGCAGGCGGACCGGGCCGCACAACAGCAGCGCGAAGTGGACGAGATGATCGCGGTGTACGGGCCGGCGTGCGAAAAGCTGGGAAATGCGCGCGACTCCGAGCAGTGGCGCTCGTGCATCCTCACGCTGGA
>Ga0308169_10006321_pt1 | contig 10486 bp, 10 predicted proteins | sample PhyBR1_2_FD_202139 | JGI IMG/M metagenome (GOLD analysis project Ga0308169, IMG submission 202139) | Phyllosphere microbial communities from UC Gill Tract Community Farm, Albany, California, United States - DLSLSB.R1 | ecosystem: Host-associated > Plants > Phyllosphere > Unclassified | place... | reverse complement strand
TCATCGAGACGAGCGGGTGCCTGCCGATGTGCGGGCACGGCACGATCGGGATGGTGACGTTCGGGCTCGAACACGGGCTGATCCAGCCGGCCGTACCGGGCCGGTTGCGGATCGAGGTGCCCGCGGGTGTGATCGACGTGGCCTACGAAACCGAGGGCGCGAAGGTGACGTCGGTGCGGATCACGAACGTGCCCGCGTATGTCGCCGCGCGCGGGATCGCGGTGGATGTCGACGGGATCGGTCCGCTCAGCATCGACGTCGCTTATGGCGGCAATTACTACGCGATCATCGAGCCGCAGGGGCGCTATACTAGGCTCGATGACCTCGGCGCGGCGGAGATCATCGCGCTCAGCACTCGTGTTCGCGAGGCGGTGCGGGCACAGTTCGAGCCCGTCCATCCGCTCGACCCGACGATCCGCGGCGTCAGCCACGTGCTGTGGGCCGACGTGCCGCGCACAGATGGGGCCGATGGTCGCAACGCGGTATTCTATGGCGACAAGGCGATCGACCGCAGTCCGTGCGGCACCGGCACGTCGGCGCGGCTCGCGCATCTGGCGGACAAGGGAAGATTGTCGGTTGGCGACCGGTTCGTCCACGAAAGCTACATAGGCAGTCGCTTCATCGGCCGCGTCGAGGCCGAAACGTCGCTCGGCGATACGCCCGCGATCATCCCGTCGATCGAAGGCTCGGCGATCGCGACCGGGTTCAACACGATCTGGATTGATCGCGCGGACCCGTTCTGGGAAGGTTTCCAAGTTTCATGAAGATGCGGCTATGCTGGTGCGGCAATCCCGTCGCCGGAGCCTATCGTCTATGAGTATCGTCGTCCGCACCCTGTCCGAACAGGTGTTCGAGATCGTCCGCGAGCAGATCGTCACCGGCAAGCTCGCCGGGCATAGCGCGATACGGCAGGATGCACTGGCGACCGAGCTCGGCGTCAGCAAGATCCCGCTGCGCGAGGCACTCGCACGGCTCGAGCAGGAGGGGCTGCTGACCAGCCACGCGAACCGGGGCTATTCGGTGCAGCCGATGTCCGCGGACGAGGCGGACGATATCTTCGCGTTGCGGTTGGCGATCGAGCCACAGGCCGCCGCCTACGCGTCGACCGTCGCCAACGACGATGATCGTGCCGTCGCCATCCTCGCGTTCGAGGAACTCGACAGCGCCGCCAGCGAGCGGCTGGCCGAGGTCGCGATCCGCAATCGCGTGTTCCATACCGCGCTGGTCCGGCCGGGCCGGCGCCTGCTGACAACGCAGATGGTCGAGCGGCTGGCGATCCTCGCCGAGCGGTACGTGGTCGCGCATCTGCAACCGGCGGGGCGCGAGGATCGTGCGCATCTGGAGCACCGCCAGTTGCTCGACGCCTGGCTCGCGCGCGACGACGATCGCATGCTGACGCTGCTGACCAGCCATATTCAATCGACGCTGACCGATCTGCGCTTCCAGTTCGCAACAGCGCGCGACTAGAGATCACAACCGGGGATGGGCATGTTTGGACCGCGTAAATCGTTCGAATCGTCTGCCCATAACCGCGAGCACAGCCTCGCCAAGACGCTGAGTTGGCCGCATCTGATCGCGCTCGGCGTCGGCGCGATCGTCGGCACCGGCATCTATACGCTGGTCGGCGTCGGGGCGGAACGCGCCGGGCCGGGCGTGATCCTCGCCTTCGTGATCTGCGGCGTGATCTGCGCATGTGCCGCACTCGCCTATACCGAACTCGCGACGCTGATCCCTGCCGCCGGGAGCGCCTACACCTTCAGCTACACGGCACTCGGCGAGGGTGTCGCCTGGGTGGTCGGCTGGAGCCTGATCCTCGAATATTCGCTCGCGTGCTCGACCGTCGCGGTCGGCTGGTCGGGCTATCTGGTCGGCTGGATCGAGGCGGCGGGGATTCATCTGCCGCACGCGTTGCTGGTCGGTCCGCATGGTGGCGGGATCGTCAACATGCCCGCAGTGCTCGTGTCGCTCGCAGTGATGGGGATGCTGATCCTCGGCACGCGGCAGAGCGCGACGCTGAACATCGTGCTGGTGCTGATCAAGCTGGTCGCGCTGACGGTCTTCGTGATCTACGCCGCGCCCGCATTCAAGGCCGACAACCTCCACCCGTTCATGCCCTATGGCTTCGGCTCGACCGAGATCGGCGGGCATAAGCGCGGCGTGATGGCGGCGGCGGCGATCGTGTTCTTCGCATTCTACGGCTTCGACGCGGTCGCGACGTCGGCGGAGGAGACCAAGAATCCCAAGCGCGACCTGACGATCGGCATCGTCGGCTCGATGCTGGTCTGCACGGTGATCTACATGGCCGTCGCGGTCAGCGCGATCGGCGCGTTGCCGTTCACGCAGCTCGCCAATTCGCCCGAACCGCTCGCGCTGGTGTTGCGCCAGTTGAGCCAGCCGTTCGCCGCGCAGATCATCGCGCTGGCGGCGGTGATCGCGCTGCCGTCGGTAATCCTGGTGATGATGTACGGGCAGAGCCGGATCTTCTTCGTGATGGCACGCGATGGCCTGCTGCCGCGTGGTCTCGCCAAGGTCAGCAAGCGGACCGGGTCGCCGACGCTGATCACGCTGCTGACCGGCCTGTCGATCGCCGCGGTCGCGGGGTTCTTCCGGCTCGACGAGATCGCCGAACTCGCCAATGCGGGGACGCTGATCGCGTTCATCTCGGTCGGCGTGTGCCTGATGGTGCTGCGTCGCACGGCACCCCAGTTGCCGCGGCTGTTCCGCTGCCCGGCGGCGTACGTGGTCGGCACGGTGACGGTGCTGGGCTGCCTGTACCTGCTGGCGAGCCTGCCGACCTCGACGCTGGTCCGGTTCGTGATCTGGAACGTCGCCGGATTTTTACTGTATTTCGTCTATGGCCGACGCAAAAGCGACGCCGGCAATCCGGGACACGCAGTCTGACCGGCGCGCGTCAACGCTTCTTGCGGCACGCGTCCGAGCAGTAGATCACGCTGTCCCAGTCGCGCGCCCACTTCTTGCGCCAGGTGAAGGGGCGCTCGCACGCGGGACACACCTTGGTCGGCAGGTTCTGCTTGGCGACACCGTTGGGCATCAGCGGAACTGCGCGTCGAGGAAGGTTTCGACCTCGGTGAGGTCGACGGTCTTGTCGAGATAGGTCTGGCCGATCCCGCGCGCGAGCAGGAACGGCAGCGTGCCTGCCGCCATTTTCTTGTCGTGGCGCATGTGATCGACGAGCCGCGCACCGCTCGCGCCGATCTTTGCAGCCCCCAGACCGTCCGGCAGCCCGACGTCGCGCCAGTGCGCAGCGACGCGTTCCGAGTCCGGACGCGAGCAAATCCCCTGTGACGCCGAGAACCCGAACGCCAGCGAACAGCCTGCCGCGACACCCTCACCGTGGATCAGCGCCTGCGAGAACCCGGTCTCTGCCTCGAGCGCATGGCCGAAGGTGTGACCGAGATTGAGCAGTGCGCGCGTCCCATTGGTCTCATGCTCGTCCGCCGCGACGATCCGCGCCTTCGCCGAAACGCTGTGTGCGATGGCATGTTCGCGTAAGGCGATGTCGCCCGCAAGCAACGCGGCGCCGTTGGCCTCGCACCATTCGAAGAACGCGAAATCGTCGATCAGGCCGTATTTCACGACCTCGGCGTAACCCGCGCGCAGTTCGCGGATCGGCAGCGTGTCGAGCACCTGCGGATCGATCAGCACCATCACCGGCTGATGGAACGCGCCGATCAAATTCTTGCCGGCCTTCGTGTTGATCGCGGTCTTGCCGCCGACCGAACTGTCGACCTGCGCGAGCAGGCTCGTCGGGATCTGCACGAAGTTGCACCCGCGCTTCAGGATCGAGCAGGCGAACCCGACCAGATCCCCCATCACGCCACCGCCCAGCGCTACGACATGATCGCCGCGCTCGACACCGAGTTCGAGCAGCCGGTCGCACAGCATCTCCAGCGTCGCCCAGCTCTTGCTGCCCTCGCCGGGTGTCAGAACGATCGCCTCGGATGCAATCCCCGCCCCAGTCAGCGAGGTCTGCAACGTCGCCAGGTGGACCGACAAATTCTCGTCGGTGACGATCGCCACGCGCCGGCCCTTCGCAAGCGGCGCAAGGAACTCGTCGGCCCTCGCGAGCAATCCGGCTTCGATATGGATAGGGTAAGTCCGCGAACCCAGCTCAACGGTAACGGTCTTCATCGGCCAAGCGCTCTCAGGATTGCGGCGACGGTCGCTTCGTGCGGCGTCTTGTTGCTGACAATATGGATCTGCGCCTGCGCGTAGATCGGGTTTCGGACGCGCGCCAGTTCGGCGAGCACTTTGCCCGCGTCGCGGTTGCGCAGCAGCGGACGGGTGTCGCGCCGGCCGACGCGCTCGACGAGGATGTCGGGATGCGCGCTGAGCCACACCGACACCGCGTCGCGCAGGATCAGCGCCCGCGTGTCGTCGTTGATGAACGCGCCGCCGCCGGTCGCGATGATCTTGGGCGTACCGTCGATCAGCCGCGCGATCACGCGGCGCTCGCCATCGCGGAAATACTCTTCACCGTATTTGGCGAAGATCTCTGCGACGGTCATGCCCGACGCGGCCTCAATCTCGTGGTCGGCATCGACGAACGGCAGGTTCATGCGCAGCGCGAGGCGGCGGCCGACGGTGGTCTTGCCGACTCCCATCAGCCCGACGAGCACGATCGGACGATCGATCGGGGCAGGGCGGCGACCGCCTGAAGGTTCGTCTGAAGGGTTGTGGCTTTGCAACATCGTAGCCCGCGCTATACAGCGGCTCCGCGTGAGGGCAAAAGCTCTTGGCGCGGATCTTTCTGCTCCGTTCACTACAAGGTTACGTCGTATGTCCCGTTTCATCGTTTCGGTCGTCGTCGTTCTTGTGGTCGTGGTCGGCGGCCTGTTCCTGCTGGCAGGGCGCGCGACCGAGCGTCCGCAGAGCCGCGTCGAAAAGGCCGTGACGCTTGCGAACCTCTCTTAAGGCGTCCCTTGCGGCGGCGGTTGCCGCCGGAGCTTTAGTCGCGCTGGCGCCCGCGATCGGGCAGGATCGCCCCGAATCGATCCTGCCGCCGGGGTTCGGCGAACCCACGCCGACGCCAGCACCACGTCCGACCCCGCCTGCCGGTACGCAGCCTGCACGTCCGACTGGCTCGACGCAGCCAAGCGCGCCACAGCCGGCTCCGACACTCGCACAGCCCGGTGCGATGATCCAGCCATTGCCGCCGACGACGCCGGTCGACGCCGCCCCGGTGCCGCCCGTCGCGACGCCGGCACCGGTCGATCCGGCTGTGCTTGCGCGCTACGAAATGCCCGAATCGGCGCGGCGCTCGCTGGCGACGGTCGGGCCGGTGACCACCCGCGAGGGTGGGTTGGATACCGACGCGTTCGGCGATGCGGACGGTCAATATGTCGAGACGCTAATGCGCCGGCTGACCGCGCCGCTGCCGTCGCGGTGGATGTCGATCCTGCTGCGACGCGCGCTGGTGTCGCGCGTCGATACGCCGGCGCGCACCAATGGCGCGGATTTCGCCGCCGAACGCGCATGGCTGTTGCTGCGGATGGGCGAATCGGTTGCCGCGCGGGCGGTCACACAAAGCGTCGACACCGACAATTTCACGCCAAAACTCTACCAGGTCGCGATGAACGCGTCGCTGGCGACCGGCGATCCGGCCGGGTTCTGCCCGCTGGTGCCCGGCGCGATGCGCTATGCGCCGGCGCGTGGCTGGACGATGGCACAGGCGATGTGCGCAGGCCTGTCGGGTAATCCTGCGCAGGCGACCCCGCTGATCGCCACCGCCAAGCGTCGCAATGTCGCGAGTGGCGTCGACATGCTACTCGCACAGAAGGTGGTGGGCGCCGGAGCGCAGGGTCGTCAGGCGGTGACGATCGAATGGGACGGCGTCGACCAGCTGACCGCATGGCGGTTCGGCCTGGCGATGGCGACCGGCGTCGCGATCCCCGACGAGTTGTATGCGACCGCTGGCTCTCAGGTGAAATACTGGCAGGCGCTGTCGCCCTCGGTCGCGCTCGGCGCCCGGCTGGCACCCGCGGAAGCGGCTGCGGGGCAGGGCGTGCTGTCGAGTGCGGCGCTGGTCGATCTCTATGCGGCGGCTTCGACCGACGACGACACGCAGAGCGCGGCGACCGCGACCGCGAACGATCTTCAGACCGCCTATGCCGACCGCAGTCCCGACGCGCGGCTGAACGCGTTGCGTCAATTGTGGGGCGGGAAAGATGCGCGGCCGCCTTATGCGCGTCTCGTATTGACCGCACGGGCGGCGGCGCGGATGAACCCGGCGCTGGCGAATGCCGAGGCGGACCATCTGGTCGCGTCGATGCTGTCCGCCGGTCTCGATCGCACCGCGGCGCGCTGGCTCGGCACCGTGCCGACCGGCAGTGATGCGTGGGCGATGATCATGCTCAGCGATCCCGATGCATATCGTCGCCTCGGCTACGCCGACCTTGCATCCTATACCGGCGGCGAAGGTGATTCGGCGTTGAAGCAGCGCATGCTGTTTGCAGGGCTCGCCGGATTGGGGCGTCTTAATCAGGGTGATATCGAGCGTGCGGCGCAATCGCTCGGCGTGCGGATTGGCGCGGACAATGCGTGGACGCGCGCACTCGACCGTGCGGCGCGCGATGGACAGGCGGGAACGGTCGTCGTCCTCGCGGCGATCGGCATGCAGGCGTCGAGCTGGAAGGATATCCCGCCGGAAGCCGTATACCGCATCGTCGGCGCCCTCCGCGGCGTCGGGCTCGACGGTGAAGCGCGAATGATCGCCGCCGAGGCGATCGCGCGGGCGTGACGCACGCCGCCGACCGCGCGCTGATCGATCGGTTCCTCGAAATGATGGCGGCGGAGGCGGGGGCGGCGCCCAACACTGTCGCCGCCTATCGCAGCGACCTGACTCTGGCGTCGCAAGCGCTCGAAGGCGGCCTGGTTGAGGCGGATGCGGATGCGCTGGTGACGCTGTCGGGCGGCTGGTCTGCATTGTCCCGATCGACGGTGGGCCGGAAGTCCGCCTCGCTCCGCCGCTTCTTCGCCTTCCTCGTCGACGAGAGCCATCGGGCCGACGATCCCGGCAAAGCACTGCCTCGGCCCGGCACTGCGCGCAGCTTGCCCAAGGTGTTGAGCCACGCAGACGTCGACCGGCTCTTCGCCGCGATCACCGAACGCGGCGCGCGCGATCCGCTCGACCCCAACGACCTCCGCCTCTCCGCGTTGTTCGAGCTTCTCTACGGCTCCGGCCTGCGCGCGACCGAACTCGTCAGCCTGCCGCGCAACGCGGTGCACCCCGATCGCCCGTTCCTGATCCTGCGCGGCAAGGGCGGGCGCGAGCGACTCGTCCCGATCTCCGACCGTGCGCGTGCCGCCGTGGCGGTCTGGCGTACGCACGTCGCGACCGATCGTCTCTGGCTGTTTCCCTCAGGTAAGGGCCATCTTTCGCGCATTCGCCTGTACCAGCTCGTGAAGGCACTGGCCGCCGAGGCCGGTATCCCCCCCGACCGCGTCAGTCCGCACGTCCTGCGCCACGCCTTCGCCACGCATCTGCTCGCGGGCGGCGCAGATCTGCGCGCGTTGCAATCGATGCTTGGCCACGCAGATATCGCCACCACAGAAATCTACACGCACGTCGATTCGGGCCGCCTCGTCGAGCTCGTCAACACGCGTCACCCTCTGGCGGATTTGCCGCCGCGTTGACGCGGGCGGCGGCGCACCGTAACCGCCGCACATGCCAAGCTTCCTCGACTTCGAGAAACCGATCGCCGAACTCCAGGGTCGGATCGACGAACTCCGCGACACCGCCGCCGAAGGCAGCGTCGACCTTGCAGCCGACATCGCCCGTCTGCAGGCAAAGTCCGACAAGCTGCTGAAGGATACCTTCGCGCGCCTGACTCCGTGGCAGAAGACGCAGGTCGCGCGCCATCCCGAGCGTCCGCACTTCAAGGATTACGTCGCCGCGCTGTTCGACGAGTTCGTGCCGCTCGCCGGCGACCGAGCCTTCGGCGACGATCAGGCGATCATCGGTGGCTTCGCGACCTTCCGCGGGCGCAAGATCATGGTGCTCGGCCACGAGAAGGGTGACGACACCGCCAGCCGCCTTCGTCACAATTTCGGCATGGGTAAGCCCGAGGGCTATCGCAAAGCCATCCGCCTCGTCGAACTCGCCAACCGGTTTGGGTTGCCGATCGTAACGCTGGTTGACACGTCAGGCGCGTTCCCCGGGATCCAGGCTGAAGAGCGCGGTCAGGCCGAGGCGATTGCCCGTTCGACTGAAGCCTGCCTCAACGCCGGCGTCCCGATCGTCGCGGCGATCGTCGGCGAGGGCGGTTCGGGCGGCGCGGTCGCGCTCGCCGCGGGCAACCGCGTGCTGATGTTCGAACATGCGGTCTATTCGGTGATCAGCCCGGAAGGTTGCGCCTCGATCCTGTGGCGGACCGCGGACAAGGCGCCCGAGGCCGCCGAAGCGATGCGTATCACCGCACAGGACCTGAAGGCGTTCGGCGTGATCGACGATATCGTGTCGGAGCCACTCGGCGGTGCACACCGCGACCGGGCGACCGCGATCGAGTCGCTGGGCGATGCGCTGTCGTCCGCGCTCGCCGATCTCGTGTCGCTCGCTCCCGCCGACCTCCGCAAGGACCGCCAGGCCAAGTTCCTGAAGATGGGCCGCCTCTAAGGGGTCCATGGGACGTCGGACTGAAGGTCGTCAGCGTCTGGATCATTCGCGTCACCAAGGCCAACCGACGATCTGGCGAATGGCTAGCTGACGCGCGCCCGGTGAGCGGCACGTCGGCGAAGAATGCGGGTGCACATGGCGGTGCCGCTCCCCAAACGGGGGGGCAGTCCCATGACAGATGCGTGGAACCCCTAACTGCGGCACGGCGGTGCCACTCTGCTATCGTCAAAACCCAAGCCGGTCCTAGGTCCGCTATTCATCGGGCAATACGGGGCCGGCCAGTACCGAGCCCGCAAAGCTGTAGAATGCGCGAATAACCTAGATCTTTGCGGCGTTTATCTGCGCCGACAGAACGCGATAGCCGTTCCAGTTGAGGTGCACGCCATCGACGGTGTATTCGGGCTTTAGATAGCCCATGGGTGCCAGATCGCGATTGGCATCGACGAACGTGCATTTCGGGGCGACGCAAATCTTCTGCTCGAACGCCACGATCCCGGATAGCTTCGTGTTCGTCGACGGAATGCCGGTTTTCAAAGTCGACACCAAGATAACCCGCTTTCCGTCAAGGGCCGCGACAATATCCTGCAGATTTTGTTTCGTGGACTCGCTGGCGATTTCCATCTTGAGATCATTGACGCCCAGCATGACGATTGCTGTCTTGCCCACGACTTCATGGCGGCCCAAGCGCAGTAGAAGTCCCTTGGTCGTGTCGCCCGGAATACCGTGATTGTCGACATCGGTGCGGTTGAGCAGGACATCCCATTTGCCGAACGCGACGATCGAGTCTCCAAGGAACGTGACGTCCTTTCGATACGGCTGCTCAATGTACAGGGTCGATAGGGTCCGGTAGACGAAGTCCTTGTTCGGATCGAACGCCGATACCTTATTGATGATTTTCACGGCGTAGAAATACGGTTTCAGCTTGTACTGAAACGAGATGGCGCCGATCCAAAATCCCACGGCTATTGCGAGAAGTACCAGTATTCCTGTGAGCCAGGCATAGCGGTTACGGGACTTTGAAGCAGTCTCAATCATGTCAGATATCTCTTTATTGGAAGCGTCGTAGTCAGACGTGACGTTCGGACCAGCAACCGGTGCATTCCGTCTCGCTGAACGCGACGTCGTCACCGCAGCTATGGCAGCGACCACCAGCAGCGAACTGTGATCGAGCAATCTCGACAATCGGCGGCACACGCATTGCGTCACGCAGAGCGGTCAGGCCGCGCGCAAAAACTTCCCATATTCTGAATGTCATGAACGTAATCCCCCCGGATAGCATCGCACTGAAACACACGGTCGGCGGCCGTAAATCCGCAGAGTTTGGCAGGCATTCCCGAATGCTGCCGTCCTCAGACGTTATTGCTGTCGCTGTTAAAGCGTTCCCTCGGCATCCCCATGCCGGTCCAAGTCCGAACACGAATAGTATGATATAGGTCAATTAATATTGGATCGAAAATGGACCAGTAGGAAAGAATTAACGCATTGTTAAATGCGTGGTCGTCGAAACTGCCGTTGATGCGGGAGGGTTGCCGAGGCCGGTTGGAGAAGCGAGCGGAGGCTAGCGGGGATGGATTGCGTCAGCCTCACGTGAACCGATAATCATCGTGCGAGCGGCGAGACGACATCAGTTGCGCTGGCATAGCGATAGGTAGGTGGCTGTAATCGTACGCCGCTACATAGCGCGGCGTGATTATGAGTGGTCTGACCATTTTGGCGCGTGGTGGAGCCACGGGGAGGCCCCGGAAAATCCACCATCTACTGAAAAACAAAGGCTTTTTATTTTGGCGTCGGGACTGTTGTGCTAGGCCTTTGTACGAGTTGGGACAAGGGCATCAGCCGCTAAAAGCTATC
>Ga0308169_10006319_pt1 | contig 10488 bp, 9 predicted proteins | sample PhyBR1_2_FD_202139 | JGI IMG/M metagenome (GOLD analysis project Ga0308169, IMG submission 202139) | Phyllosphere microbial communities from UC Gill Tract Community Farm, Albany, California, United States - DLSLSB.R1 | ecosystem: Host-associated > Plants > Phyllosphere > Unclassified | place... | reverse complement strand
TGATGGGCGGCCCCGGCTTCGCGGCCGACCTGGACGACGACCAGATGCTGGACCTCGACACGGGCACCACGTCCGACAACGAGGCCAGCTACGCGCACGACAGCGCCGGTCCCGACATCGGTGACGCCAACCTGGAGAGCGACAGCGATTTCGGCGGTACGGGCGAGCGCGCCGCGGCCGGCCGCGACCTGCGCGTCAAGGACGGCAACGACATCGACACGGATCGCATCGAGTCGATTCCCGACCTGCCGCTGTCGGATGACGACGTCGACTTCCTGGGCACGCAGCCGCCGCAGTGACGGCGACATCCGCCGGCGCATACGTAGCGCCGGCCGGTACCTGACAGGCCGGGGCGCGCTACCGCCCCGGCTTTTTTCGTGCCGCCGCCGTGCTGTTCAATAACTCGCTTAGAATCTCCCGGGTTACCGACGCCACCGCCGCCAGCACGATGCCGACGATCCAATGGAACACGAGGGGAAGCCGCCAGCGCAGCGCGAGCCTGCTGGGCGTGGCCGCGCTGCATGCGCTGATCGCGGCGGCGTGGATGGCGGGGCGCCCGGCCGTGACCATCCCGCGCGCGGACGGGGCGCGGATCCAGTGGCTGTGGCTCCGTCCCGCGCAGCCGCCGAAGCCGCCGCAGCCGTCCGCGGCGCGGGTGGACGCGCCGCCACCCGTGCCCGTACCCGCGATCGTGCCGCGCACCATCGCGCCACCGGCTCCCATTCGCGTGGCGCCCGTCGCCGTGCCGGAAGCGCCTGCGCCCGAACCGGCGCCCGCAGCGGCGACGAGTACGGTACCGGAACCGGCACCCACCGCGCCCGCCGCGCTGGACGGCCCCGGCCTGGCGGCGCGCGCCCGCCAGATGGCCGGCGGCGTCGACAAGCAATTACGCAAGGAATCGGGCAAGCCGCTGCCGGAGCTGGTCGACACGCCCTACAAGCGCTTCGTGGCCGAGATGGCGGCCGCGTATGCGCCGCAGTTCACCGGCGAGCCGACCATCACGGAATTCGCGCGGCCGGGCAGCGGCGAAAAGATCGTCAAGGTCAGCTTCGGTTCACACAGCTATTGCCTGCGTGTGCCGAGTCCGAGCATGCGCATCGACGAATACCAGGCCGCGCGCACGGCCGTGCCGATGACGTGTCCTTGATCGGGGACCCGGTCAGGCATGCCACAGGCGCTGCGCCGGCCGCCGCGCCAGCGCCCACGCGGCCAGCAGCGCCACGCCGCCCAGCAGCACCGTGCGCGCGCCGGGCCGCAGCGCCAGCTGCGTGTACGGGCTGATCGCGGACGGGTTCGGCGTCAGGTTGCCGCGCTGTTCCAGCTCGTGGCCGCCATCCGGCGCGTGCAACGCGTCCTTGCGGCCCGGTTTGGTGGGCTCGGGCGACTGCTGCTGCTTGAAGATGGTGGCGCGCATCGCCCGGTCCACCGCGCGCGGCATGACGTAGCCGGCCACCGAGGCCAGCTTGGCGCGGCCGCCGACGAAGATCTCGCGCTGCGGCTTCTCGGCCGCGGACAAGATCGCGGTGGCGACCAGTTCCGGCGCGTAGATCGGGCCCGGCAGCGCCGGCTCGTGCTCCATGTAGTTCTTGGCGTGCGCCGTGAACGGGGTGTCGATGCCGGCCGGCTTGACCAGCGTGACGTCGACCGGGGCGTCCTCCTTCGCCAGTTCGATGCGCAGCGATTCCGTGAACGCCTTCACTGCGTGCTTCGAGGCCGAATACGTGCCCTGCAGCGGAATGGCGCGGTCCGACGCTTCGCTGCCCACGTTGATCAGCGTGCCGCCGCCGTGCGCCTTCATCAGCCTGACGGCTTCCAGCGAGCCGTTCACGACGCCCCACAGGTTGGTCTGCATGACCTTGTGCATGTCTTCCAGCGCCACCTGTTCGTTGGTGCCGAAGATGCTGATGCCGGCGTCGTTGATCCACGTGTCGACGCGGCCGAAACGCCGCAGGGCTTCCTCGCCGAGGCGGGTCACGTCGGCCGGGTCGCCGACGTCGGCCGCCACCGTGGCCACGTCGGCGCCGTTGTTGCGCAGCTCGATGGCAAGGGCTTCCAGCGCGTCGAGGTCGCGCGCGGCGAGCACCAGTTTCGCGCCGCGTTCGGCGGCCTGGCGCGCGGTGGCGAGGCCGATACCGCTGGTGGCGCCCGTCAGGACGATCACTTGTTCGTTCAGGGGTTTGCGTGTCGATGCCATGTTGCCTCCGGATTCAAAATGCGCGGCGCAGGGCAGGGCGCAGGCCCCCCTGGCGGCGCGACAGGTTCCAGGCCGCGTACACGGCCCCGGCGCCGACCAGCACGCCCAGGACCTTGCCCTTGCGCAGCGACAGCGCGGTGTACGGCGACGATTCCATCACGGGGCCGTAGTGGCCGTTCCGCTCGCGCAATTCCTGGCGCGGATTCGGCTCGTACAGGGCGTCGCGCCGGTTCGGCGCGCTCGGCATTTTGGATTGCTGCAGCTTGAACATCGCCAGGCGCGTGAAATTCTCGAACAAACCCGGCATCGTGAAGCGGCCCAGGGAATTCAGGCGCGACGCGGCGCCCACGAAGACGTCGCGCTTCGGATGCTGGGCCGCGTACAGGATGGATTTCGCCACCAGCTGCGGCGCGTACACGGGCGGCGGCAGCGACGGTTCCTTGTCCATGAAATTCTTCGCGTGCGGGCCGAACATGGTGTCGATGCCGGCCGGCTTGATCAGCGTGACGGACAGCGGCGCGTTTTCCTTTTCGAGTTCCATGCGCAGCGAATCCGTGAACGCCTTCACGGCGTGCTTGCTGGCGGAATAGATGCCCTGCAGCGGCACGGAATGGTCGGACAATTCGCTGCCCACGTTGATGAGGGCGCCGCCGCCGCGCGTCTTCATGTGCTTGACCGCTTCCAGCGAGCCGTGCACGACGCCCCAGTAATTCGTCTGGAACAGGCGCTGCATGTCGGCCAGCGGCACCTCTTCGTTGCGGCCGAAGATCGAGATGCCGGCGTTGTTGACCCACGTGTCGATGCGCCCGAAGCGCTGCATCGCGGCCTCGCCGATGCGCTCGACGTCGGCCGGGTTGCCGACGTCGGCGGTCACGGTGGCCACTTGCGTGCCCTTGCGGCGCAGTTCGCTGGCCAGCTGGTCCAGCGCTTCGCCGTTGCGCGCGGCCAGCACCAGCCGCGCGCCTTGCTCGCCGGCCATGCGGGCCGTCGTCAGGCCGATGCCGCTGGTGGCACCGGTAATCACGATCACCTGCTCGTCGATTTTTCTCAATTGCACTGCCATGACTGCTCCTTCATGGGGATGTTGGAGAATACCGTCGCGTTGCGCGTCGTGCGCAGCCGGACGGGGCGTGTTGATGAACACGACAATCGTATCCCGATGCGGAATTTCAAGGCATTCGTTAGGCGGACTGCCGGTCGCGTCAGTCGTGCGCGACCAGGCCAGGTTCGCTGATAGCATCGATGTCAGCAGCAATGCGCGGCGGACCGGGTCGACAGGACGGCAACCGCGCATGCCGCGGTCGCTGTCCTGCGAAAGAAAAGGACTAAAAACAGGGAGGGAAATGTGGGGATTGCGCGGCTCAGTGTGCCTTGGACAGGATCAGCAGCCAGCGGCGCAGCAGCAGCACTTCCACGTGGCCGGGTTCGACGCCCGTGTCGCATTCGATGATCGGATTGACCGGGTAGAAGCGCTTGCGGAAATCGCGGGTAACGAGAACCTCGCGGCGACCAAGGCGCAGCAGGAAAGGCGTCGGTGCGTATTCGAGGCCGAAGGAGCTGTTCAGAGTAGTCATGAGGATCCCTTATCGTTGGTGGTGGTGGCGTTCAGTGCCGATAAATCTTGCTCAAGTGCATACAGAATAGCATAACCACTGTATGAATCAACAGTACTGTGTAAAAAAACAGTTCAGCCCGAATTTTGTGGTTTTTCCGCCAAGCGTCCCCATTTGCCACCGCATGACCACGACCAGACCCGCCACCGATCCTTCCCAAGCCGCCGCCCCGCTGGTATCGCTGACGCTCGGCGTCGCATTGATCCTGCTGGCCGCCGCCGCGTTCGGCGCGGTGGCGGAAGACGTCGTCGCGAATGCCCGCATCACCGTGCTGGACGCGCGCATCGCCCACTGGTTCCACGCCCATGCGACGCCCCGCTTCACCCAGGCCATGCTGGTCGTCACCCACGTGAACGGGCTGCTGGGCACCAGCATCATGGGCGCGCTGCTGGCGGCCTGGTTCTGGCGCCGAGGGTTGCGCGACTGGCTGTTCGTCACGCTGACCGCCATTCCCGGCGGGCTGCTGCTGAACGTGGCGCTCAAGCACGTGTTCCACCGCGCGCGCCCCAGCTTCGCCGACCCGTTGGTGGCGCTGGAGACGTACAGCTTCCCCAGCGGCCACACGGCCGCGTGCACCGTGTTCTACGGCCTGCTGGCCTGCTGGCTGGTGCGGCGCCTGCGGGGGGCGGCGCGGTTGCTGGCCGTGGCGGGGTGTGGCGCGATGGTCGTGCTGGTCGCCGTGTCGCGCATGTACCTGGGCGCGCACTACCTGTCCGACGTGCTGGCCGCCACCGCCGAGGGCTGCGCCTGGCTGGCCACGTGCATGCTGGCGGCAGGCCGGTTGCCGCGCCGGCGCGTCCGCGCGGAGGTGCGCGCATGAAGCCCGTCGTCGTGATCGTCAACGCGGGCGCCGGCCACGGCCACGACGACGCGGCCGCCGCCGAGTTGCGGGGCCTGCTGGCCGATGCGGGACTGGACGCGGAACTGGTGCTTGCCGACGGCGGCGCAAAGATGATCGAGGCGGCGCGCCGCGCCGTGCGCGACAAGGCGCGGCTGATCGTGGCGGGCGGCGGCGACGGCACCATCAACGCGGTGGCGTCCGTGGTCGCGGACAGCGGCGTGCCGTTCGGCGTGCTGCCGCTCGGTACGCTGAACCACTTCGCCAAGGACGTCGGCATCCCGCTCGCGCTGCCGGACGCCGTGCGCAACCTGGCCACGGGTCGGCCCGTGCCGGTCGACGTGGGCGAAGTCAATGGGCGCATCTTCCTGAACAATTCCGGCCTCGGCCTGTACCCGGACATCGTGCACGACCGCGAAAAGCAGCAGCGCCGCCTGGGCCGCGGCAAGTGGCTGGCCGCGCTGTGGGCGGGCTTTGGCGCGCTGCGGCGCTACCCGTTCCTGTCGATCCGGCTGACGGTGGACGGCGAGCGTCTGGCGCGCCGCACGCCGTTCATTTTCATCGGCAACAATGCCTACACGATGCAGGGACTGGCCATCGGCGAGCGCGAACGTCTCGATGCGGGCGTGTTGAGCCTGTACGTGGCGCAGCACCCGACCCGGTTCGGCCTGCTGCGTTTCGCGTTCGACGCACTGCGCGGCCGCCTGGGCCAGGAGCGCGACTTCGACGTGCTGCATGCGGCCGAACTGGACATCGAAACCCGCCGGCGGCGCCTGCGCGTCGCCACCGACGGCGAAGTCACGGTGATGGACGCGCCGCTGCGCTACCGTGTGCGGCCCGGCGCACTGACGGTGCTGGCGCCGGCGCGGCAGAATGTCGATGACACCACCGACCAGTCCGCGAACCAGGCGGCGTGATTCGAACGAAGGAACCAGCATGCGCACACTCATCCACCTGTCCGACCTGCATTTCGGCCGCGTCGATCCGGTCCTGCTCGACCCGTTGCGCGACCTCGTGCACCGCATCGCGCCCGACGTCGTCGTCGTCTCCGGCGACCTGACGCAGCGCGCCAAGGAAGACGAATTCATCGCCGCGCGCGCGTGGCTCGACACGCTGCCGGGCCCGCAGATCATCGTGCCGGGCAACCACGACATCTCGCTGTACAACGTGTTTCGGCGCTTCCTGGCGCCGCTGGACCGCTACAAGCGCTACATCACGGACGACCTGGACCCCGTGCATGTCGACGGCGAGATCGCCGTGCTGGGCGTGAACACGGCGCGCTCGCTGACATTCAAGGACGGCCGCGTGAACCGCGAGCAGGTCGAGAAGATCCGCGCCACGCTCGCGGGCCTGGACCCGGACGTCACGCGCGTGGTCGTCACGCACCACCCGTTCGACCTGCCGCGCGCGGAAGGCGTGGAGGAGAGCGACCTGGTCGACCGCGCCCGGATGGCCATGGACGCGTTCGCGGAATGCGGCGTCGACCTGTTGATGGCCGGCCACCTGCACCTGCACCACGCGGGCAACACGCAGGCGCGCTACAAGATCAGCGAATACGCGGCCCTCGTCGTGCAGGCGGGCACGGCCACGTCCACGCGCGGACGCGGCGAGGTCAATTCGTTCAACGTGATCCGCATCGAGCCGCAGCGTATCGAGGTCGACCGCTATGGGTGGGACGTCGTGCACGGGCAGTTCCAGCTGCTGGCCACGGAAAAATTCATGCGCAGCGGGAATATCTGGACGGAGCATAACGACGGGTTGCTGGCCGCGGGTATTTGACGTCCGTGGAGCCGGCGTGGGCTCGGGGAGCCCACCCTACGCCGAGGCAGCCGACACGCACGCAATGGTGCGCACCGCTTCTCAAATCCAGTAATCGACCAGGCTCGACGCCCACTCCTTGATGCGGTCCGACCATGGCCGGTGGCGCCAGCGCTCCAGCGTGATCTCCTTCGAGTCGCGCAGGTCCTCGTTGAACGCCGCCTCCATGTCGCGCCCGAACGCCGGGTCGACCACGACCACGTTCAGCTCGTAGTTGTGGATGAAGCTGCGGCGGTCGATGTTGGCCGAGCCGATCGTCGACCAGCCGCCGTCGATCACGGCCGTCTTGGCGTGCAGCACGGCGATCTGCAGCTCGTAGATGCGCACGCCGCCGGCCAGCAGCCGGTCGTAGAATTTCTGGCCCGCGTAACGGATCATGCTGTGGTCCGACACGCCCGGCAGCACCAGCTTGACGTCCACGCCGCGCCTGGCCGCATCGACCAGCGCGTCGATGATCTGCTGGTCCGGCACGAAATAGGCGTTCGTGATGTGGATCGATTGCTTGGCCTCGTTGATCGCCACGACCAGCGACTTGTAGATGTCCGACGCGTGGTCCGGGTCGGACGCGAGCACGCGCAGGATCTTGTCGCCGGCGGCGGGCAGGGCGGGGAAGTACTCGGCCTGCGGCAGCTCGCCGCCTTCCTGCTGCACCCACAGGTTCACGAACGACCATTGCAGGGGCGCGACGGCCGGGCCTTCGATGCGCACGTGCGTGTCGCGCCAGCCCACCTTGTCCTCGTCCACGGTCTTTTCGTGGCGCCGGAACAGCGAGCTGTTGGCGTACGTGCTGCTGATGTTGATGCCGCCCGTGAACGCGACGCGGCCGTCGACGACCATCAGCTTGCGGTGGTTGCGGTTGTTCAGCTCCCACTTGCCCTTGGCCTTGGCGGGGTTGACGGGATTGAACACGAGCACCCGGATGCCCGCGGCGCGCATGCGCTCGAAGAACGCGGCCGGCGTGGCGAGCGCGCCGACGGCGTCCACCATCACGTTCACCTGCACGCCCTGGCGCTGCTTTTCGATCAGCACGTCGGCGAACTCGCGGCCCACCTGGTCCTGGTCGAAGATGTAGGTTTCCAGGTTGATCGAGCTGGTGGCCGCGCGCGCCGCTTCCATCATGGCGCGCATCGTGGCCGGGCCGTCGAACAGCAGCCCCACCTTGTTGCCGGCGATGAGGGGAACACCGGTGGCTTCCTCTTCCAGCGCCGCCAGCTGTTTCAGGTCGCCGCTGGCGTTGGCCCAGCGGCGCGCGACGAGGGCGGACGCCTTCTTCGCCGGCAGCGTGCCGTTCGGGGTGGCGATCGTGGGCGTGGCCTTGGCGGGCACCTCGGGGTCGACGTCGGGCAGCGTCTTGCACGACGCGACGGCGGCGAGCAGGCTCAGCGCCAGCAGCCAGCGGGGCAGCCCGCGCGGGAAGTCAGGGCGTTTCATGTTGGCTTTCTCCATATCGCAAGTCCGGCGGGCCGATGAAAAAGTCGAGCGGCGCCATGCGCAAACGCCGTCCCAGCGCGCGCAACAGCTTGATCCCGTGGCGGAAGCGCACCTTGCGGGCGCGCAGCGCCACCCACAGCGCGAGGCCGAAGCTCACCACCAGGTTGGCCAGGCCGATCAGCGCGATGCCCAGCACCGTCACGCCCACCGTGTGGGCGTCGATCCGGTGGTCGAGGCCGACCAGCCCGATGGCGAAATTGGCCGACGAAAACGTCACGTGGCGGACGTCCAGCGGCAGGCCCAGCAGGAAGCCGGCCGTGGCCGTCGTCCCCATCAGCACGCCGAACACGAGGTTGCCCATCAGGCCGCCCAGGTTGTCTTCCAGGTAGCGGGCCAGCCGCGCGCGGCGCTCGATGCCGACCAGGCGCCGCAGCCAGCCGAGCTGCTGCACGCGCTGGCCGATCCGCGTGTACAGCGCCTTGTTGTCGTAGTAGCCGGACACGAGGCCGGACACGAACAGCCACACGCCGGCGATCGCCGCATGCAGCACGGCGAGCGAGTGCCACGGGTGGCTGTCCTCGATCAGGTGGTGCGCCTTGGCCGGGCTCACCAGGTGCTGGCCGAACACGGCGTGCCAGCCGAACGCCAGCAGCCACGCCATCGGGATCACGGTGGCCAGGTTGCCCAGCACGGCCACGACCTGCGTGCGGAACACCTTGTTGACGAGGTCGGCCATGCTGTCGACGTCCACCTGGCGCCGGCCCTTGCGGGTGTGCGCGCCCTCGTGCAGCGCGCTGGCGATGCGCGCGGCCGTCATGGCCGGCTGCTTGGTGGCGATCGTGAAGTGCAGCACGTGCACCAGCATGAAGCCGGCCGCGTAGTTGAGGCTGTACAAGGCCGCCTCCACCAGCGGCGCGCGCTGCAAGTAGGACAGCAGGATCTTGATGACGGCCATCACGCCGATGATCACGCCGGCGCCGGCCGACGAACGGAACATGGCGCGCATGTCGGCGCGGCGCTCGGCGACGTAGTGCTCGCCCGTGCGGCTGGCGTTTTCGGTGACGTTGCGGGCCAGCAGGTCGACGTTGTCGCGCAGCAGGCCGCGCACCTCGTACTTCGTGCTGTGCGCCTCGACCAGTTCCTGGGCCAGCGCGACGGCGGCCGCGCGGCGGGGCGGGGCGGGCGGTTCGGACGGCGGCGTGGCCTGGTCCGCCAGCGCCTCGACGTCGATCGTCGGCGGCGCCGGCAGCGTGCCGCCCGCGTCGACGAGGAACAGGAGCTTGCGCAGCCGGTCGATGCTTTGCGTGAGGGCCACCAGCAGATACGTCAGCGCGACGCTCGTGCCGGACGCCAGCGCGCCGCGCCGCACCTTCAGCACCACGTCCTCGCATTGGTCGAGCATCACCAGCAGGTGGCGCGCGTCTTCCATCGCGGCCGTCTCGCCGGCGAGCAGGCGGCCGTACTCGTCGAGATACTTGTTGGTCTCGATGTTCTGCATCAGGAACGGCGAGTGCACGTCCTCGATCTCGCTGTAGGCGTGGGTCAGGCGCGGCTCCAGGCCCAGCGCGCAGACGCGGCAGGACAGCGTGCGGATCGCGTCCAGCAGCCCGCGCAGCATGACGTCGCGCGCCCGGGCCGGCTCGGCCGGATCGGCCGGCACGCCGGCGGGAGCGGGGGCCTGCGCCACCGTGTCGAACAGCGCGAGCCAGTCCACGGTCGGCACGGCGGCGATCCATTCGTGGTCGTCCTCGCGGCACAGCACCAGGTCGAGCGTGTCGGACAGGTAGCGTTCGTCGAGCGCGGGCGGCAGGATGCGGTAGGCGATGCGCCGGCGCAGCTCCGTGAAGAAGCCGTCGTTCGACAGGATGCCCACGTCCGAATACAGGCTCGTGTGGCGGCGGCCCTCGAGCAGGTTCGTCACGTAGCGGCGCAGCGCCCAGGCCTGGGCCGGATTCCCCTTCAGCAGCTGGATCAGCGTGCGCACCTGGGCGCGCGCATAGGCGTGCTCGTCCGCGCGATCGCGCGCGTGGCGCGGGCGCAGAGCGTTGACCAGGTCGACCAGGCAGTCGATCCGGTCGGAATCCGGGGTGATGCGTTCGAGGATGGCGAGCATGGAAGAAGGCGTGCGGCTGGGTAAGTCCCAGTGTACCCGCACGCCCCGTGCGCGCAATGTACGGCAGCGAACCGAGCGGTCCGTGTGGCGGGTCAGCGGGCCGGCTTGGCGGCGGCGCAGCTGGCCGCGATCCACGTGCCGGTCACGTCCGCGTCGGCGTTCTGGTTGTTGCCCGTGACGGCGTGGATGCGGCCGTGGTAGTGGCGCTCGTCGTCGACGATCACGTCGCCTTCGCCGCTGGCGGCCGGCTGCGTGCACTGGAACGCGACCTTGACCTGCGTGGGCGAGACTTGCGTGGCCTGCTGCGCACACTTGCCCTTCTGCAGGGGAATCTCCCTGCGCGCGATCATCTCGCGGGTCAGGCACATGCGCGTGCGCAGCGCACCGTTGGCGCCGAGGTCCAGCTCGACGCCATTGCGCTTCAGCATTTGCTGCATCGACTCGCGCTGTTCGGGCGTCAGGCCGGCCAGGTGTTTTTGCA
>Ga0308169_10006318_pt1 | contig 10488 bp, 7 predicted proteins | sample PhyBR1_2_FD_202139 | JGI IMG/M metagenome (GOLD analysis project Ga0308169, IMG submission 202139) | Phyllosphere microbial communities from UC Gill Tract Community Farm, Albany, California, United States - DLSLSB.R1 | ecosystem: Host-associated > Plants > Phyllosphere > Unclassified | place... | reverse complement strand
AAGGCGATCACCAGGGTGCCGAGCGCGCCCCACATCACCACCGTCGCCGAACCGACCCGGTTCGCCCAGGCGCCGAAGAGCGGGATCGTGACGAACTGCACGAGGGCGCCGATCGTGGTCGCGACCATCAGCTGCGTGTAGTCGTAGTGCAGCTCCGTGGCACCGTAGTTCATCGTGTACGTGTTCATCAGGGAGTACGACCCGATGCCGAGCAGAGCCGCACCGGTCGCGAGGAGGAACGCACCCGGAGCGCTGCGGAAGATCTGCACGAACGGGACGCGGTCGCGGCGCTGCTCCACGAGCACCCTCTCGAACACCGGCGTCTCATCGATCGACCACCGCAGGTACAACGAGACGAGCAGCAGCGGGACGGCCAGGAGGAACGGGATGCGCCACCCCCATGCCGCGATCTGCGCGGGCGGCAGGGCGGAGGCGATCAGCAGGTATGCGACGGCCGTCAGCGTGGAACCCACGGGGGAGCCGAGCTGGGGGATCGCCGCGTAGAAGGCCCGCTTGAGGCGGCCCGAGTTCTCGGTCGCGAGCAGGATCGATCCGCCCCACTCGCCGCCGAGCGACAGGCCCTGCACGACACGCAGCAGCACGAGCGCCCACGCTCCCAGCCAGCCGGCCTGCGCGTAGGTCGGCAGGACGCCGATGAGCGCGGTCGCGACGCCCATGATGCCAACGGTCCACAGCAGGGTGGCACGCCGCCCGAGCCGGTCGCCCATGTGACCGAACGCGATCGCGCCGACCGGACGCACCACGAATGCGACCGCGATGGTCGCGAACGAGGCGAGCGTGCCGCCGAACTGGCCGAGCGGCTCGAAGAAGGCGGGGCCGGCGAAATACGCCGAGAAGTAGGCGAAGACGTAGAAGTCGAACGATTCGAGCGACGTCCCGACCATCGACGCCCACGCGACGCGGCGCGTGGGCAGAGCGGTCGAGGCGACGGCGGGGGATGCGGTGGTCACGGGCATCCATCCTGCCATTCCCCGCGGACGGGCCGGGCCGCGCCCGGCATCCCGCCCGGGTCAGAGGATGTCGATCAGCTCCCGTGCCGCCGCGGCGCGGACGGCGTCGCGGGCCTCGGTGGCGGTCGCTGCGTCGCGCGCGGCGGCGGCGAGCTGCTGGCAGTCGAGGTGCGTGTGCGCGGCCAGCGCGACCCGCACGGCGGGGACCTTCCCGGGCGCCATCGACAGACTCGAGACGCCGAGTCCGACGAGCACGAGTGCCAGCAGCGGATCACCGGCCGCCTCGCCGCACACACCGAGCGGCTTGCCCGCGCGCCGGGCGCCGTCGGCGGCGGCGGCGATGACGTCGAGCACCGCCGGCTGCCACGGGTCGAGCAGGTCGGACAGCTCCCCCTGCATGCGGTCGGCCGCCATCGTGTACTGCGCCAGGTCGTTGGTGCCGAGACTGCCGAAGTCGACGGCGCCGAGCACGTGGGAGGCCCGCAGCGCCGCACCGGGCACCTCGATCATGACGCCCGCCTTCGGCAGCCCGTTCTCGTAGACGCGGCGGGCGAACCACGACGCCTCCTCGACCGTGGCGACCATGGGCGCCATGACGCGCACGTCTGCGCCGGTGAGCTTGGCGGCGGCGGCGAGCGCCTCGAGCTGGGCATCCAGGAGCTCGGGCCGCTCGGCGGAGAGCCGCAGGCCGCGACGGCCGAGGGCGGGGTTCTCCTCGGGGCCGAGGTCGGCGAACTTCAGGGGCTTGTCGGCTCCGGCATCCAACGTCCGCACGATGACCCGGCGCCCTGCGAAGGGCTCGAACACGCGCCGGTAGATGTCGGTCTGCGCGGCGACGGTCGGTGCGGTCTCGGACGAGAGGAACACGAACTCGGTGCGGAACAGCCCCACGCCCTCCAGGTCCTGGGCGCCGGCGATCTCGGCGTCCTCCACGCCGCCGATGTTCGCGAGCAGCGCGATCCCGAGACCGTCCTTGGTGCGGCCCGCGCCCGCCGTACCCGCCAGCGCGGCCGCCCGGCGCTCCCGGCGCGCCTGCTGCGCGGCCACGAGCGCGGGGTCGGGGGCGACGACGACTTCGCCGGTGTCGCCGTCCAGGGCGACGAACGTGCCGGGCTCGAGATCGGTGGCCCCGGGCAGCTGCACGACGGCGGGGATGCCCATCTGGGCCGCGAGGATCGCGGTGTGACTGGTGCGTCCTCCGGCCCGCGTGACGATGCCGACCACGAGGGCGCGGTCCAGGGTCGCGGTCTCGGCCGGGGCGAGATCCTCGGCGACGACGACGCTCGGCTCGGTGAAGTCCGGAACGCCCGGCGCCGGCACGCCGAGCACGGCGGCGACGGCACGGGAGCCGACGTCGCGCAGATCGGCGACCCGCTCGGCGAAGTATCCGCCGAGCGCCTCGAACTTCACCGCGAACTCCTCGATCGCGGCGGCGATCGCCGTCGCCGGCCCGATGCCGGCGTTCACCCCGGCGACCGCCGCCTTCAGCAGCGACTTGTCGCGCGCGATCATGGCCGTGGCCTGGAGGATCGTCTGCGCGGTGTCGTCGACGTGCTGGGCCTTGGCGTCGAGCGCGGCCGCGACCGCGGCGAACGCGTCGGCGACGGCGGCAGCTGCGGCATCCCGATCCGCAGGGGCGGGTTCGGCCGCGGGCGGCGCGACCGGCGGTGCGACCTGCACCACCGGTCCGTAGGCCGTCCCGGGGCTGACCCCGATGCCCTGCCGGATCTCGCCGGGGTTCGCGGCGGTCATGTCACTCGGCGTCCAGGTCGGTCGCCAGCAGCGTGACGAGCTTGTCCAGGACGGCGTCGGCGCCGTCGCCGGAGGCGGTCAGCACCACCTCCTCGCCGTGCGTGGCGCCGAGCGCCATGACGCCGAGGATGCTGGTCGCGTCGACGGCGTCCTGACCCGGGCGGCCGATCTCGACGTCGAGGCCCGAATCGGCGGCGGCCTGGACGAACAGCGCCGCAGGGCGGGCGTGCAGGCCGACGGACGAGGCGATGGTGACGGTGCGATTGGCCATGGTGGCTTCTCCTTCGAATATGGCGGACGGATGTCAGACGGCGACCGGCTCGGGGACCGATTCCACGCCGGCGGCGAGGGCCCGGTTCTGAGCCACAGTCTTCAGGATGATCACGATCAGCGCCATGACCGCGACGCCGACCACGAGGGCGAGCAGGAACAGCAGCGGCTGGCCGATGAGAGGCAGCACCCAGATGCCGCCGTGCGGGGCCCGCAGGGTCGCACCGAGGATCATGGACAGCCCGCCGGTGACCGCCGAGCCGATGACGGACGAGACGATGATGCGGATCGGGTCCGCGGCGGCGAACGGGATCGCGCCCTCCGAGATGAACGAGAACCCGAGCAGCCACGCAGCCTTGCCGTTCTCGCGCTCGGGCTCCGTGAAGAGCCTCGGGCGCACGGCGGTGGCGAGTGCCATCGCGAGCGGGGCGACCATGCCGGCGGCCATCACCGCGGCCATGATCTTCAGCTGCGGCGCATTCGTCAGGGTGCCCGCCGCGAGCAGTCCGGTCGTGGCGAAGGTGTACGCGGTCTTGTTGACCGGTCCGCCGAGGTCGAAGCCCATCATGGCGCCGAGGACGAGGCCCAGGATGAGGGCACCGGCTCCCGTCATGCTGTTCAGCCATCCGTTGAGCCCGGTCATCAGCCAGACGATGGGCCGACCCAGGATCGTGATGAACAGGCCCGCGGTGATGAAGGTCGACAGCAGCGGGATGACCACGACGGGCATGACGCCGCGGACGCCCTTGTGCACCTTCCAGCGGGAGATCCAGTGCGCGACGAAGCCGGCCAGGAAGCCGGTGACGAGACCGCCGAGGAATCCTGCGTTCATGGATGCCGCGATCGCGCCGCCGACGATGCCGGGCACGATTCCCGGCCGGTCGGCGATCGCGAACGCGATGAATCCGGACAGGATCGGCACGAGGAAGCCGAACGACGCCGAGCCCATCACGAACAGCAGTGCGGCCCACGAGGTGAGACTCACCGGGTTGAAGTGCTGCGCGATGTTGAACGCGTCCGGCGAGGTCAGGTTGTACTTGACGATCTGGATCGCCCCGTTCGCACCGAGTGCGATCTGGGCGACCATGAACGACAGGGCGATGAGGATGCCGCCCGCGGCGACGAAGGGGATCATGTACGAGACGCCGGTCATGAGCCACTGACGGATCTTCGTCCCGACCCTCGCCTCGTTCTCGACCTTGGTCGTCAGCCCGCCGGCGGCGCTCGCCGCCGCGGCCTGCGCGGCCTTGGCGGGGTCCGCCTGCCACTCGGCGGCGAGGGTCGCGGCGCGGGCGATCAGCTCGGGGCCGTCCGAGATCGCCTTCTTCACGCCGACGTCGACGGTGGGCTTGCCGGCGAAACGGCCGATGTCCTTCACGGCGAGGTCGTGCGCGAACACGACGGCGTCGGCTGCGGCGATCTCGGCGGCGCTCAGCGGGGTCGAACCCGCGGATCCCTGCGTTTCGACCTTGATGGTGTGGCCGGCCTCGGCGGCGGCGCGCTCGAGGGCTTCGGCGGCCATGTAGGTGTGCGCGATGCCGGTCGGGCAGGAGGTGACGCCGACGAGCTTCAGGGCGCGAGGGGCGGTGGGTGCCGCGGCATCCTGGGTCGCCGGGGCGGCCTTGGGAGCCTCGTCGAGCTGCACGTGCGCGTTGACGACATCGACGACCTCGGCCGCGGTGGTCGCGCCCAGGAGCGCCTCGCGGAACTCGCTGCGCATGAGGGCGCGGGCGAGCTTCGGCAGCATCTGCATGTGCGCGTCGCCGCCGCCTTCCGGGGCCGCGATGAGGAACACCAGGTGCGCGGGGCCGTCCTTCGCGCCCCAGTCGATGCCGGTCGCCGTGCGCCCGAAGACGAGGGACGGCTCGGTGATGGCGGCGCTCCGGGCGTGCGGGATGCCGATGCCGCCGGGAAGCCCGGTCGCCATCTTGGTCTCGCGCTCGCGGACGTCGGCGAGGAATTGGTCGAGGTCGGTGCAGCGACCGGTGGCGACCAGGCGTGCGGCGAGGGTGTCGGTGGCCTCGTGCCGGTCGGTGCCGGTGAGGTCGAGCACCACCTGCTCTTCGTTGATCAGTGGCATGGCGGATTTCCTTCCGGGGGGTGGGTTCAGTCGGCGAGCGGAAGCTCGCGGTCGGGGGAAGACGTCACCGAGACGCGGATGTCCCGGATGTCGGCGGGGGTGGGCACCTCGCTGCCGGGCAGGCGCACGGCGGCGGAGCCCCAGCGCACCCCCTCGGCGAGGGCCTCGCCGGCCGTGCAGCCGGCGTCGAGGGCGAAGAGGAGTCCGGCGAGCATGCAGTCGCCGGCCGCGACGGTCGAGACGACGGTGGTCGCGGGGGCCGCCGCGTGCCAGGCGCCGGTGCCGTTGACGATCACCGCACCGTCTCCGCCGAGGCTCACGGCCACGGTGGCGACGCCGCCGCGGTGGAGGTCGACGGCCGCGTCGATCACGGCGCCGAGGGTGCGCAGGTCGCGGCCCACGAGTTCGCTGAGCTCCTCGCGGTTCGGCTTGATGAGCGTCGGTCCGGCCGCGACGGCCGCGGCGAGCGGGCCGCCGGACGTGTCGACGGCGACCGGGATGCCGCGCTCGCGGGCGGCGCGCACGAGCCGCGCGTAGAAGTCGACCGGGGCGCCCGGCGGCAGGCTGCCGCCGCCTGAGAGCCACGCGCCGGCGGGCACGTCGGCGAGCGTCGTCGCGATGAGTGCGTCCACTTCGTCGGCGCTCAGCTCCGGGCCGGGCTCGTTGAGCTTGGTGGTCGTGCCGTCGGGTTCGAGCACGCTGATGTTCATGCGCACCGTGCCGCGGATGGGCACGACGTCGACCGGGACGGCGGCGGCCGCGCACAGGGACTCCAGCACGCCGCCCTCCACGCCGCCGGAGGGGAGGACGGCGCGGGTGGCGCCGCCCATCGCGGCGACGGCGCGGGAGACGTTGAGTCCCTTGCCGCCCGGATCGATCCGGCTGGAGGTCGCGCGCAGCACCTCGCCGCGCTCGAGGACGTCGAGGCCGACGGCGCGGTCGATGCTGGGGTTCGGGGTCAGGGTGACGATCATGCGGTCACGACCTTCGGGCCGGCGGCGCGCAGCGCCTCGACGGCATCCTCGTCCGCATCGCTGTCGGTGATGATGGTGTGCAACTCGTCGGCCCGCGCGAAACGCTGCAGGTGGACCGCGCCGAGCTTGCTGGAATCGGCGAGGAGGATGCGGGTGCGGGCCGCGTCGAGCATGGCGCGCTTGACGGCGGCTTCGTCCTGGTCGGGCGTGGAAAGCCCGTGGTCGGCGTCGAAGCCGTTGGTGCCGAGGAAGGCGACGTCGACCGTGAGGCCCGCGAGCGCCGCCGTGGCCCAGGGGCCGACGGCGGCGGCCGTGACCGTTCGCACGCGCCCGCCTATCAGCAGCAGGGTGAGGTTCTCGTAGCCGGCCAGGGCGGCGACGATGCTCGCGTTGTTGGTGACGACGGTCAAGTGGGCGTCGGCCGGGATCAGACCCGCGAGCGCGAGGGTGGTGGAGCCGGAGTCCAGCAGCACGGTGCCGCCCTCGGGAAGCTCGTCCAGGGCACGGGTGGCGATGCGCACCTTGGCCTCGGCCTGCTGCCCGATGCGGGAGGTGAGGGTGAGTTCGGGGACGGAGCGCTCTGTCGGAAGAGCCCCGCCGTGCACGCGGCGGACAAGGCCCTGCTGTTCGAGGACGGCGAGGTCGCGGCGCACCGTCTCGGTCGTGACGTCGAGGTGGTCGGCCAGGAGCGTGACCTCCACGCGGCCGTCGAGCTGCGCGCGTTCGAGGATGCGCTGCTGCCGCTCTGCTGCGTACATCGGGGCTCCTTCGCCGTCTGCGCCCCCACTGGACCGGTGGGCGTGGGACCACTATGCCACACAAACAAACACAGAACAACAGAAAAAAAGAAATCAATGTTGATTCGTGTGGGAATCGCTTCGAGCATCAGGTTAGCGGGGCCGACGCCTCGTCCCAGGGAGCCACGTCGACCGAGACCCGCAGTGTCGAGGACCGTGCGTCCGTGAAGATGATCCCGCGCATCGGGGACACGTCCGCGTAGTCGCGGCCCCATGCGACGGTCACGTACCGGTCGTTCGCGCGCTGGTCGTTGGTGGGGTCGATCGCGAGCCAGGCATCCTGCTCGGGCAGCCACACCGCGAGCCAGGCGTGCGAGGCATCCGCTCCGAACACGCGCTGCCGACCGGGCGGGGGCTGCGTCGCGAGGTACCCGCTCACATAGCGGGCGGCCACGCCGTGGCTGCGCAGGCAGGCGAGGGCGAGGTGCGCGAAGTCCTGGCACACCCCGGCGCGATGCTCGAGCACGTGCGCCACCGAACTCGTCACCGTGGTGGCGGTGCCGTCGTACCGGAAATCCCGGAAGATGCGGTGCATGAGATCGTCCGCGGCGTCGCCGATCGGCCGGCCGGGCGTGAGGGATGCCGCCGCATAGGCGAAAACGCCGTCGGCATGCACGGCCCGGGCCGACTCCAGCGCGAACTCCATCGCGATCCACGCGTCGGCGGCGTCGCTGCCGTGCGGCCGGGAGTCCTCCCACGACCGGGCCAGTGCACCCGGGTCGTACGCAGGCGCGGCCACGGTCACGTCGCTGTTCGCCTCGATCTGCAGGCGCCGGTGCTTGGCTGTCACCTGGAAGTAGGTGACCGCGTTGCCGTAGGCGTCGGTGTCGCGGCTGAGATCGACCGGCTCCGGTTCCACGCCGGCCGAGGTCGTCGCGACGTGCTGCCAGGGGAGGGGGCGCGGCGTCAGATGGAAGACGCCGAGGCTGTCGCGGACGTCGTCGTCGTACGTGTACGTCGTGCGGTGGAACACGCGATACCGCATCAGCCGACCTCCTCGATGACGGAGAGGTCGGTGAGCGCGACCGGGGGCAGACCTCCCGCGAAGTGCAGCGAGGCCGTCGCATCCGCGACCTGTTCGAGCTGGGCGATGAGGTCCGTGAGCATCTCGGCCAGAGCGTCGCGGCGACCGTTGTGCGAGGCGGCGAGCGCGGGCGCGTCGAGGTCGCGGAGCCGATCGGCGAGATCCCGGATCAGCCGCTCGGCCCGGGTCGATCCGGTCGATGCGGGCAGCGAGGCGATGTGCTCGACGAGGCGGTCGACGGCGAACGCGACGGACCGCGGGTTCTGCCGGTCGGCGACCAGCAGCTCCACGAGGGCGCCGACGCGTGCCGTGCCCCGATAGCGCCGGCGGAAGGTCACCGCGCTCTCGGTGCAGGCGACGAGCACATCCCGCACCTCGCGTTCGGCGCGCAGCGGCCGGGTGCCGACAACGGTCGCGCGCAGCAGCCGGCACACCTGCAGGCCGCGTTCGAGGCTGCGGCCCGCCTCCACCACGTGCCAGCCGGCATCCCGGATCATGTTCGCGGTGACGCCCTGCAGCGAGAGCAGGGCGCCGAGCATCTGCCCGGCGGATTCCGCGATCTGGTGCTCGTGGCGGTTCACCCGCAGGGAGCGCTGCGCCCGCGTGACGGCGGCGAGCACCCGCCAGGTGTCGCCGGAGAGCTGGTCGCGCACCTCTTCGAGGGCATCCCGCATCCGGTCCAGGGCGTGGGCGGCGCTCCCGACGCGAGGCCCATCCAGCAGCAGGGAGCGGATGTCGGCTGCGGGCGAGGCGGCAGCTCGTCCGGACGGAGGGCCGGCCAGACGGTGCAGCGGCACGAGCAGGGCGCGGGCGCCGGCGCCGGGCGCGTCGGGGTCCGCGGCGTCGAGCTCGTCGAGGTCCGGGTCGAGGGCGAGGATCATCCGCAGCACGTCTTCGGCGCGCTCGGAGTACCGGCCCGCCCAGAAGAGGTTCTCCAGGCTGCGCGGCGACAGCACGGTGTCCAGGCGCGCGACGACGTCGCCGTCCACGTCGACGAGTCCCTGGTCGGGCTCGGACGCGTCGGTCTTGCGCACCCAGACGTCCTTGGCGATGCGCGCGCCCGTCTGGTCGTAGGCGGTCGCGAGGCCACCCGCGAGCGGACGGTACGCGGTGCCGTAGCGCAGCGTGAACATGCGCAGGGAGACGGGATGGGGACTCGCGGCGCCGGCATCCGTCCACACCGGGGCACGGGACAGCAGCGGCTGCTCGCGTCCGACGTACAGGTGCGGTGCGGCGCGGATGCGGGCGCGCAGCGCGGCGGCATCCTCCGCCGGCAGGGGGAGACCGGGCTGCACGGGCTCGTCGATGCGCAGCACCTCGAAGTCCGGATCGGCGAGCCGCGCCAGCACGTACGCGCGGGCGTCGTCGTCGCCGCACCACCATGCGGGGGCCTGGGCGAGCCGCAGCGGCTCGCCCAGCAGCGCCTGACAGGCATCCGGCAGGAACGCCGCGAGTGCGGGATTCTCCAGCACGCCCGCCCCGAGGCCGTTCACCACCCGCACGCGGCCGCGGCGGACGGCCTCGGTGAGCCCGGCGACGCCCAGGCGCGAATCGCCGCGCAGCTCGAGCGGGTCGCTCCACAGCGGATCGACGCGGCGCAGGATGACGTCGACGCGCTCGGTCGCCGGTCGCTTGGGCCAGCCGGGGGGTTTCAGCCACACCCAGCCGTCGCGCATCAGCAGGTCCTCGCCCTGCACGAGCGGAAGGCCCAGCACGTTCGCGATGTGGGCCTGGTCGAACGCGGTCTCGGAATGGGACCCGGGGGAGAGGACCACGACGCGCGGGTCGGCGGTCTCGCCGGCCGAGCTGCCGAGGAGGGCCGCGCGCAGGGCGGCGTAGAACGGCGCCATCCGGTGCGGGGCGCCGAGCTGGTACAGCTCCGGGATCACCTGCGAGATGACGCGGCGGTTCTCCATCACATAGCCGAGCCCGGACGGCGCCTGCAGGCGGTCGGCGAGCACCTGCCAGGTGCCCTCCGGGGTGCGACCGAGGTCCGCCGCGGTGATCACGAGCGACTGGGCGCCGGCTGCCGATGCCCGCACGAGCGGTCGCAGGTAGCCGCTGTGGCCGAAGACGGCGGCCGCGGGCAGGATGCCGTCGCGCAGCAGGGTGCGCTCGCCGTACAGGTCGGCGAGGATCGCGTTCCACAGCTCGGCGCGCTGCGCGAGTCCGGCATCCAGATGCGCCCACGCCTCGGGGTCGAGCACGAACGGCATCGGGTCCAGGCGCCAGGGGAGGGCTTCGCCGAGCGGCGGCGTCCACGTGACGCCGTCGTCGGCGAGGAACCGGCTCACCTCGTCGGCGACGCGGGTGACCTCCGCCGGCTCGAGGTCGAGGGCGACCGCGGCGAACTCCCGCCAGGCCGGGCGGAGCAGGCCGTCGGCATCCACGACCTCGTCGTACGCGCCGGAGTCGTCGCCCGCGCTCGCCGTGCGGGCGTAGTCCTGGATGATGCTCAAGCGCGGGCCTCTCGGGATGCCGTGTCGGGACGCGGTCCCGCCCCAACCTATCGGGGCCTGAGCCGCGGCAGCCACGCGCGGCGGAGTCTTCGCCGGTCGCGGGACGTTGTGCAGGGGATTCCGTCGCCGCCGAGCTTCCGGAGGTCGGAGGCGGCGATCGC
>Ga0308169_10006314_pt1 | contig 10491 bp, 13 predicted proteins | sample PhyBR1_2_FD_202139 | JGI IMG/M metagenome (GOLD analysis project Ga0308169, IMG submission 202139) | Phyllosphere microbial communities from UC Gill Tract Community Farm, Albany, California, United States - DLSLSB.R1 | ecosystem: Host-associated > Plants > Phyllosphere > Unclassified | place... | reverse complement strand
AATCTGGAAGCCGTAGAGGATTATCAAAACAACGGCTTTATCGGAAAACTCTTCCGTTTCGGGCGCTCGTCGACAAAAGGCGAAGAAGATGGCAAGCCAGTCGATTGGGTGAACGTAAAACTGGAAGCCTATGTCCATGCCAGGGGAATGAGCTTCGACTTCATCGCCGAAGATTATGATCCCAACCAGACTCACGATCTGCCAAAGCTCCTGGACCAGCCAAGGTTGGTACCGGCGAATGACATTCCCACTACCGCCGGATGCTGCTTTGGCGCCGGCATGTTGCTGGACCCTTTACCAGTCAATTATACCGAGGGCGTGAGGGTGTATGCCGGATTCAAGGATCCCCGATCTCGCGATGGTGCTGGATACGCGTGCGGGCCTGAAGCCGAGAGGCCCAGGACCTCTAGAACGGTACGAACGAGTGGCTGCCGAACGCCGTTATGGCTGAAGGCGCTCTTCACTGAATTGCGAAAGCGGAAGCGGATCATCGACCGGATGGAAGGCAATGAAGTAGCAGAAAAATGGACAGAGCTGAATTTTGTACATACCTTCGGCTTCAACTGGGAAGTCAATGGCACAAGCGACAAGGTCTTCGTCCCATTCATGCACCTCGAAATGTCGACCGGCCACCCCGTCAATGCGGGCGCCCGCCCCGTCATCAGCTTCCTGGGCGAAGAAGCCCTGATCCAGCTATGGGACAAGATCTCGTCCAGCATCCGGGTACGTCCGACCAGCGCCGCGGCGCCGGCAAAAAGCGCGCCTGCGGAGCGCAAACCGGGCAAGGCCTCATAAGCTTCATGCCTCGGGCAAACTTTTACACCTCGCAGTTGCGTCTCCCTGGCGATCCTGCCCAAGCGTATCCACGGGCCGTCCGGGGTCAGGCAACCCCGTTCATGCCGAACGCGCGGCATCCCGCCCGCTCGCGCAGGCGCTCCACATACGCCCCAATGGCCGGATAATCGGGGCGCGCCATCGGCGTCATCAGCCAGCGGTTGGTGGACAGCCCCAGCACCACGTCGGCCAGCGTGAAATCCTGGCCGGCGGCAAAGGCGCCGGTCTTGTCGAGCTGCCGCTCGAGGATGCCCATGTGCCGGTTCCATTGCGCCACGCTGGCTTCGATCTGGGCCGCATCGGCATGCGCCGGACTATTGCGCACCAGGGCCATGAAGGCGTAGCGCCAGGCGTTGTTGAGATCGGTCGCCTGCCAGTCCATCCACTGCTCGACCCTGGCCCGCGCCGCCGGTTCCGCCGGCAGCAGCGACGAAGCCTTGCCGTAACGCCCGGCCAGGTAGCGGCAGATCGTGTTCGATTCCCACAGGACCATATCTTCGTCGACGATCACTGGCACCATGGCATTCGGATTCATGGCGAGGAATTCCGCTTGCTGGGTGGACCGGAATCCGCTGCCCCAGTCTTCGCGGACGAATGGAAGGTCCAGTTCGGCACAGGTCCACAAGACCTTGCGAACATTGATCGAGCTTGCCTTCCCCAGGACGCGCAGCATGCCGGTTTCCTCCCCTAGTTTTTGAACAATTTTAACTAAAAAACATTTTTACTGCCGAGTTGAAGGCCAGTCCGTCCCGCGCCTGCCAGTTTCCCGTGCGCTCAGCCTTAATTTTTGCTAGGATTCGAAGGTTTTCCGACCCTTCATCGCATGGCCACTGACAAAGAACTAAACGACTTCCTCGAGAGTGTCGAGCGGCGCGCCTTCAAGCAGGCTGCGTACGCGGTCCGCAAGGACGAGGCAGCGCTGGACATCGTTCAGGACGCCATGATCAAGCTGGCCGAGAAATACGGCGACAAGCCGCTGGCCGAACTGCCGATGCTGTTCCAGCGCATCCTGCAGAATACCATCCTCGATTATTTCCGCCGCGAGAAGGTCCGCAACACCTGGATCAGCCTCTTCGGGAGCCTCGGGCGGCGGGATGAAGACGATGAAGACTTTGATATACTCGCCTCTTACGAGGCCGAGGAAGGGACCGCCGCCGCCGAGTCGAGCGCCGACCAGGTCGAACGTGCAGAAACCCTGCGCCTGATCGACGAGGAGATACAAAAGCTCCCGACGCGTCAACGGGAAGCCTTCCTCATGCGTTACTGGCAGGACATGGACGTGGCCGAAACGGCCGAAGCGATGGGATGCTCAGAGGGCAGTGTAAAAACACATTGTTCTCGTGCTACGCACGCCCTGCAGAAAGCCCTGGGGGCCAAGGGAATTAAACTATGAACACCGACGACATCAACCTGGCGTACAAAATCCGCCATGCGCTGAACGAAAACCTCGATAACCTGCCGGCCTCGACCACCGACCGGCTGGCCGCCGCACGCGCCCTTGCCCTGTCGCGCAAGAAGGCCGACGCGCAGGTGCCGGTTCGCGGCCAGGAGAAGCGTCCGCTGTTCGATGTACGCTCGCTGTTCACGATGCAATGGGTGGCGCGCGCTGCCGTGGTCGCCCCGCTGCTGGCGATGGTCGCCGGCATGGTCGGCGTCTACCACGTCGAGCGCGAGCAGCGCGTGGCCGAGCTGGCCGACCTGGACGCCGCCGTGCTGTCCGACGACCTGCCGCTCACCGCCTACACCGACCACGGCTTCAACGCCTACCTGGCCCAGCAACAGCAGCAAGCGCCGCAACGCGCACAGTAAGGCCCAGCTTTGATGACGGCAAACAAGGGTAAAGTCGCCGCCGGCGCCGCCGCCGCATTCGCCGCCATCGTGCTGCTGTTCAGCCAGCAGCACGAACGGTTCGGCGCACCCGATGCGGGCAACGCGCCGCCCGCTACCAGCGCCGCTGCCGATGCCGCCGCCCATTCCGCCAAGCCAGGGACTACCACCGCCCACAAGACCGGCGACAAGCCGCTGTGGCGTTTGCTGACCCCGGCCCAGCAGCTGGCGCTACAGCCGCTGCAGGGCGAATGGGACCAGATGGACGGCGTACGCAAGCAAAAATGGCTGCAGCTGGCCAACCGCTTTGCCGGCATGAAACCGGAAGAACAGCAGCGCGTGCATGAGCGCATGCGCGAATGGGCCAAGCTCACGCCCGCCCAGCGCGAACTGGCACGCGAAACCTATGCGCGTGCGCGCAAGATCGCGCCGGAACAGAAAACCGCGAGCTGGGAAAGCTACCAGCAATTGCCTGAAGATCAGAAGAAGAAGCTGGCCGCCTCTGCCGCCGGCCGCAAGTCGACCTCGGTGGTGCCGAGCCAGACCAGCGGCAAGGTCGTGGCGCCGCTCGGCCAGGGTGCGACCTCCTGCCCTGCCGGCACCATCAAGAACACCGTCTCCGCGACCCCGCCCTGCGTGGCGGTGCCGGCGACGCCGCAGCAGCCGGCGCTGCCGGTGACGCCGCAGCCGGCCCAACCCGCCCAGCCGGCCAATCCGCCCCAGCCGGAAAAGCCGGTGCCGGCCAACTGGGGCATCACTCCGAACAACGCCTGAGTCCAGCTTCAAGCCCGATCCGATGAGCGACACTGCCAGCAGCACCCCGACCGTCAAGCGCCGCCTGATCGTCATGGTCTACGAGACCTTCCTCCTGCTGGCCGTCGAGATGCTGGCCGTCGCCCTCTACCTGCTCGTCACGCGCAACAGCCATGCGCCGCTGGCCCAGCACGGCCTCAAGCTCTTCCTGTTCCTGGTGACCGGCGCCTACTTCGTCTGGTGCTGGACCGACAGCGGCCATACGCTGGCGATGAAGACCTGGCGCCTGCGCCTCACCAGCAGCAACCAGGCCCGCGTGCCGCTGCGCACCGCCGTGCTGCGCTACCTGCTGGCCTGGGGCTGGTTCCTGCCGGCGCTGATCGTCTGCGCCGCCTTCGGCCTGCACAGCACGACCGACATCTCGGCCGCGATCGCCGTCGGCGTCGTCGCCTGGGGCCTCACGGCCTTCCTCGACAAGGACCGCCAGTTCCTGCACGACCGCCTGGCCGGCACCCGCCTGGTGCAGTTGCCGAAGGCGAACGCCAGGCCGGCCGCCGATGCGGCCCGCGCCGCGGGCGCTTAAAACTTCTCGCTATCCTTCAGGTAGCGCCACTGCCCCAGCGGGAGGCTGCTGAGCGCCACGCGCCCGATGCGCAGGCGGCGCAGCGCCGTCACCTGCAGGCCGACCTCCCCGCACAGGGCCTCGATCTGGCCCGGCGCGATGCCCTTGCCGGCGAAGCGCAGCCGCGCCTCGCTCTGCCAGCTGGCCTTGATCGGCGCGTTCGGGCGGCCGCCCCTGTTCAGCCGCGCCAGGCCATCTTCGACGATGGCGCCGGTGACCTCGGCCACGTATTCCTGTTCGATGCGGCCGGCGTCTTCGCCCAGCTTGCGCAGCACGCGCCAGTCCTGGCTGAACACGACCAGGCCGCTGGCCATGGCTTCCAGCGGCATCGCCGGCGTCAGCTTGGTCAGATGGCGCTTCAGCACCTGCTGGCCCTTCCCCGCGTCGAACACGGTGTCCAGCTGCAGGGAGTCGAGCGCCGCCTTGCCGTGCAGGCCGGCCGGCTTGTGCAGCAGGATCGTGACCGGCGACGGCTCGACCGGCGTCGCGCCCGGCAGCAGCACGACCTGCTGGGCAGGCGTCACGCGCGTGGCAGGGTCTTCGATCGTTTCACCATCGACGCTGACCCAGCCGCCGGCGATGTAGCGCTCGGCCTCCCCGCGCGAGCAGGGGACGATGTCGGCCACGCGCTTGGCGAGGCGGATGCCTTCTTCGGTCATTGGAAGTAGCCCTTGAAAGCGGCGATGGTCTTTTGCACGTCCTCTTTGCTGACGTTCAGGTGGGTCACCAGGCGGGTGTGGGTGCCGATCGAGGCGCGGATGCCTTGCTGTGCCAGATGCTCGCGCAGCCCGGCCACGGCGGCTTCCGGAATCTCGACGTAGAAGATATTGGTTTGCGGCGCGGTGACGCGCAGCTGATCGATCCGGGCCAGGCCGCTCGACAGGTCGGCGGCATTCTGGTGGTCGTCCGCCAGGCGCTCGACGTTGTGCTCGAGCGCGTACTGGGCCGCGGCGGCGATCACGCCGGCCTGGCGCATGCCGCCGCCCAGCATCTTGCGCCAGCGCTTGCCCTGCTCGATGAAGGCCTTCGGGCCCAGCAGCACCGAACCGACCGGCGCGCCCAGGCCCTTCGACAGGCAGACCGAGACGGTATCGAAGCCTTCCACCACCGCGCGCAGGCTGATGCCGTTCTTGACGGCGGCGTTGCAGACCCGGGCGCCATCCAGGTGGGTGGCGAGGCCCCTGTCGTGGGCCAGCTTCGTTGCGGCGAGCACGTAATCCTGGGGCAGTACGCGGCCGCCGATGGTGTTTTCCAGCGCCAGCAGGCGCGTGCGCGCGAAGTGCATGTCGTCCGGCTTGATGTAGGCCGCGATGTCGGACAAGGCGATCGAGCCGTCCGGCTGGTTGGCGATCGGCTGCGGCTGGATGCTGCCCAGCACCGCGGCGCCGCCGCCTTCGTACTTGTAGGTGTGCGCTTCCTGGCCGACCAGGTATTCGTCGCCGCGGCCGCAGTGGGTCATCAGGGCGATCAGATTGGTCTGGGTGCCCGAGGCCGCGAACAGGCCGGCCTCATAGCCGAACAGCTCGGCCGCGAAGTCCTGCAGGCGGTTGACGGTCGGGTCGTCGCCGTACACGTCGTCGCCGACGGCGGCGGCGGCCATGGCGGCGCGCATGCTTGCTCCCGGTTGGGTGACGGTATCGCTGCGCAGGTCGATCCAGTGTTCGTGTCGGTCGCTCATGAGTCTCCGGCTATCAGTCGTTGGTGGAACCGGCGGGTTCGCCGGTGTAGAAGCGCTGGGCCATCTCGTCCAGGCCCACTTCGGCCAGCACCTGCTGCAGGCGCTCGGCGGGCCGCTTGCGCGGCAGGTTCTTATACGTGGCGACGATCAGCTCGTTCTTCATCGAATGCTCCCAGCCGACCAGTTCCGTCACCGTCACCTGGTAGCCGTGCGCCTCAAGCTGAAGGCAGCGCAGCACGTTGGTGATCTGGCTGCCGAATTCGCGGGTGTGGATCGGGTGGCGCCAGATCTCGGTCAGCGCGCTGCGGCCCAGGTCCTTGCCCTTGTTCTTGCGCAGCACCGATGCCACTTCGGCCTGGCAGCAGGGCACCAGCACGATGTGCCTGGCCTTCTTCTTCAATGCGAAGTCGATTGCGTCGTCGGTCGCGGTATTGCAGGCGTGCAGCGCGGTGACCACGTCGATGGTCGCGGGCAGCTTGCTCGATGCGGTCGACTCCGCCACCGACAGGTTCAGGAAGGACATGCCCTCGAAGCCCAGGCGCGCCGCCAGCTCGGCCGATTTCTGCACCAGCTCTTCGCGGGTCTCGATACCGTAGATGTGGCCGCCCTCTCCCGCCGCCTTGTTTTTAAAGAGAAGGTCGTACAGGATGAAGCCGAGGTAGGATTTGCCGGCGCCGTGGTCCACCAGGCTCACGCCACGCTTGCTCTCGCCCTGCGCAGCGGCGCCCGGCTTTTCCAGCACGTCGTCGACCAGCGGTTCGATGAACTGGACCAGGTGGTAGACCTGCTTGAGCTTGCGGCGGCTGTCCTGATTCAGCTTGCCGTCGCGGGTGAGGATGTGCAGCTCCTTGAGCAGCTCGATCGACTGCCCGGGCTTGACCTCGGGGAGGAGTTCATAGACGGTCGGCGCCGGCTTCTTTGGGACGCTTTCTTTTTTAGCTTGCATGATTTCAGCTTGATTCGGCTATCCAAGCCGTTTGTATGGCTTCCAGAACGCGCTCGCCACCGCGCGCGCGGTCGTCGTCGAAGCCTTCCAGCTCGACGACCCGGTTATGCAGGTCCACGAAGCGCACCGTGCCCGGATCGACGTCCGGGTACTTCTCGTACAAGGCCTCGGCGATGGCGGTGACGTCGGTCCACTTCATGGCAATCTCCAGTTCGGCGATCAGTGATTCTCTGCGGCGTGGTTGATCGTGTATTTCGGGATCTCGACCACCAGGTCCTCATCCGCGATGATGGCCTGGCAGGACAGGCGCGAGTTCGGCTCCAGGCCCCAGGCCTTGTCCAGCATGTCCTCTTCCTTTTCTTCCTGCTCGTTCAGCGAGTCGAAGCCTTCGCGCACGATCACGTGGCAGGTGGTGCAGGCGCACACGCGGTCGCAGGCGTGCTCGATCTCGATGTCGTTTTCCAGCAGCGTGTCACAGATCGACTTGCCGCTCTGGCCTTCGAGCACGGCGCCTTCGGGGCAGAAGACGGGATGGGGGAGGATGACGATTTGTGGCACTTCTTTTACCTCGTTTGTTTTATGAGACGTCGTCCCCGCGAAGGCGGGAACGACGGTATCTTTAGACCTGATCCAGCGATTTACCAGCCAGCGCCTTGCGCACGCTCTTGTCCATGCGCCGCGCCGCGAATTCCTCGGTGCCGTGGGCCAGCGCCTGCACCGCGTCGTGCAGCTTGTTCTGGCGCTCGTCGACGCCAAGCGCCTCGTCGGCCGAGCGGGCCAGCGCGTCGCGCACGCCCTGCTCCAGGCTTGCGACCGCGGCGCGTTCCTCGTCGTTCAGCAGGTCGGCATCGGTTTCCAGCGCCGATTGCGTGGCCAGCAGGATGCGCTCGGCCTCGACCTGTTCTTCGCGCAGTGCGCGCGCCACCATGTCGCCTTGCGCGGAGTTGTACGAATCCTGCAGCATGCGCGCGACTTCGTCGTCGCCCAGTCCGTAGGACGGCTTGACGGTGATCGAGGCTTCCACGCCCGAGCGGGTCTCGCGCGCCGACACCGACAGCAGGCCGTCCGCATCGACCTGGTAGGTCACGCGGATGCGCGCGGCGCCGGCCGCCATCGGCGGGATGCCGCGCAGCTCGAAGCGCGCCAGCGAACGACAGTCGGACACCAGTTCGCGCTCGCCCTGCACCACGTGCACGGCGAGGGCCGTCTGGCCGTCCTTGAAGGTCGTGAATTCCTGGGCGCGGGCGCAGGGAATCGTCGAGTTGCGCGGGATGATCTTCTCGACCAGGCCGCCCATGGTCTCGATGCCCAGGGACAGGGGGGTCACGTCCAGCAGCAGCCAGTCGTCGCCCGCCGCGCGGTTGCCGGCCAGCAGATTCGCCTGGATCGCGGCGCCCAGCGCCACCACCTTGTCCGGATCGATGTTCGCGTGCGGGATGGTCTTGAAGAAGTCGCCCACCGCGCGGCGCACGTGCGGCATGCGGGTCGCGCCGCCCACCATCACCACGCCGTCGACGTCTTCGACGCTGACGTTCGCATCGCGCATGGCCTTGCGCACCGCGTTCATGGTCTTGGCGATCAGCGGCTGGGTGATCTCGGCGAAGGTCCTGGCGCTCACCAATACCTGCACGATCTCGCCCGACTTCAGGATCGCCTCCACTAGCGTCTCTTCGTTGGTCGACAGCAGTTCCTTGGCCTGGCGCGACTTGACCATCAGGGTCGCCGTGTCTTCGTCCGACAGCGGCGCGAGGCCGGCCTGCTGGGTGATGTGGCAGAACAGGCGCTGGTCGAAGTCGTCGCCGCCCAGCGCCGAATCGCCGCCGGTCGACAGCACTTCGAACACGCCCTTCGAGAGCTTGAGGATCGAGATGTCGAAGGTGCCCCCGCCCAGGTCGTAGACCGCGAACACGCCTTCCTTGCCGTGGTCCAGGCCATAGGCGATGGCCGCCGCGGTCGGCTCGGACAGCAGGCGCAGCACGTTCAGGCCGGCCAGCTGGGCCGCATCCTTGGTCGCCTGGCGCTGGGCGTCGTCGAAGTAGGCAGGCACGGTGATCACGGCGCCGACCAGTTCGTCGCCGAGGGCGTCTTCGGCGGTCTGGCGCAGGGTCGCCAGGATCTGCGCCGAGACTTCCACCGGGCTTTTCACGCCGGCGACGGTCTTAATCTTGACCATGCCGTGACCGCTCTCGCGCTCACCATCGACAAAGTCGTACGGCAGGTTCTCGACGTGCGCGATGTCCTTCAGGCCGCGGCCCATGAAGCGCTTCACGGAGACGATGGTGTTCTTCGGATCGGTGGTGCGGGCCGCCATCGCTTTGTAGCCGATGTTGGCATGGCCGTTCGGCAGGTAACGCACGATCGATGGCAGCAGCGCGCGGCCGTCTTCGTCGCTCAGCACTTCGGGAATGCTGGAGCGGACGGTCGCGACGAGGGAATTGGTGGTGCCCAGGTCGATGCCCACCGCCAGCCGGTGCTGGTGCGGTGCGGTCGACATGCCGGGTTCGGAAATCTGCAGTAGTGCCATGGTCGTGTTACCTGTTTGTTTTTATTGTAGGGTGGGCGGCTGTGCCGCCCACGCGGTAATTGCCGGCGTTGGCGGAACGTGCACGTGAACGGAGCCGCCGCATATCACCGCGCGGGCGGCGAACCGCCCACCCTACGATTCAAGCGCCTCGAAGGCGTAGTGCAATTCGTCGGCGAATTTATCGAGGAACATCAGCGCGCGCACGCCCTGCGCGGCCTGGCCGTAGTCGCCGGCGTCGAGCAGCTGGCCGACCTGGGCCAGCCGGCTCTTCTTCTCGCCTGCTACCAGCGCGTCCAGCTCGTCCAGCGCCTCGGCATCCTTGGCCGCACGCGCGTCGCCGAGGGTCTCGCGCAATTCCATCTGCTGCATCAGGAAGTCCATCGGCATCGCCGTGTTGGACTCGGTCTGCAGGTCGACGCCGTTCAGCTCGCACAGGTAGCGCGCGCGCAGCATCGGGTTGCGCAGGGTCTGGTAAGCCTCGTTGGCGCGGGTCGCCCACTGCATCGCGACGCGCTTCTCGGCATCGCTGGCGTTGACGAAGCGGTCCGGGTGGACGCGGCCCTGGATTTCGCGGTAGGCCGAATCCAGGGCGTCCATGTCGACGTCGAAGCGGGCCGGCAGTTGGAACAGCTCGAAGTGGTTCTGCATCGCGGTCTGCTTGCCTCAGATGCGGAAGGATTCGCCGCAGCCGCAGTTGTCCTTGACGTTCGGGTTGTTGAAGCGGAAGCCTTCGTTCAGGCCTTCGCGCGCGAAGTCCAGTTCGGTGCCGTCGATATAGGGCAGGCTCTTCGGATCGACGAAGACCTTCACGCCGTGCGATTCGAAGATGTTGTCTTCATCCGCCGGCGCGTCGACGTACTCCAGCTTGTAGGCCAGGCCGGAGCAGCCGGTCGTGCGCACACCGAAACGCAAGCCGACACCCTTGCCCCGGCGTTCGAGGTAACGGTTGATGTGCTTCGCGGCTTTTTCGGTCAGGGTGATTGCCATTTCGTGATTCTCCAGCTTCTTACTAGTTTCTAACAAGGCCTCGAAAACCGTAGCGCGCGGCCGCAGGTTTGGTTGAGAAACGCAGCTGTACGAACAGTACAGCCGGTCCGCCGTAGCGGAGCATCGCAAACCGAACCTGCAACGCGCAGTAGGCTTGCGCGGTCCTTACGCGGCTTTTTCTTCGGCTGCGTGTTTGTGCTTGTAATCGGCCACGGCGGCCTTGATCGCATCCTCTGCCAGGATCGAGCAGTGGATCTTCACCGGCGGCAGCGCCAGTTCTTCGGCGATCTGGGTGTTCTTGATGGACAGCGCTTCGTCCA
>Ga0308169_10006310_pt1 | contig 10495 bp, 8 predicted proteins | sample PhyBR1_2_FD_202139 | JGI IMG/M metagenome (GOLD analysis project Ga0308169, IMG submission 202139) | Phyllosphere microbial communities from UC Gill Tract Community Farm, Albany, California, United States - DLSLSB.R1 | ecosystem: Host-associated > Plants > Phyllosphere > Unclassified | place... | reverse complement strand
GAGTCGGTCAACAACCTCGAGTCCAACCTCGTGTCGCGCACAGAGCACTACAAGGTCCGTCCCCCTCTGGGCTCTGTCACGCTCCCGACTCTGTCCCCGCGACCTGACGCCGCCACCTCGTCCTCCCCGCCCGCAGCACCACGACCGGCAAAAGGTGCGCCCTCTCGCTCCCTCTGCACCCTCCGAGATCTCCGAGCTGACCCGCAAACCCTCCACGCAGGTTGACTTTGCCGCCCTCAAGCAGAACCTCGAGCTGTCGGAGCGCACCGACTTCATGAACCTCAAGGCCGAGAACGAGCGCCTCCTTGGCGACATCGAGCGCCTCAAGCAGAAGCTGCGCGAGGAGATCTCGCGCACCCAGGCCGGCGTCAGGCTCGACCTCAACCTCGAAAAGGTGCGCCCTCGATCTCTCCAGCCTCGTCGCGGTCGAGAAGAGGCGGGAAGCTGACTCGCGCTCCCTCTCCCTCTCCCTCTGCAGGGCCGGATCCGCGACGAGATGAGCACGCGCGAGGGCAAGCTCACCGAGGTCGACACGCGGATAGAGAACGAGATCGGCCTCTTGCGCGCATCGTGCGTCCGCCTCTGCTCCTCGCTCGGCGCGCTCCCGATACTGACCCTCTTCTCGTCCTCGCGCACGCAGCATGGAGGCCGTCAAGTTCAAGTGCGTCTCCCTTACCCTCTTCTACGCCTACTGGGCTCCTCGCTGACGCTAAGCTCGCTCGCAGCATCCTGCAGTACGCGTTCGCCGTCATGTCCGGTACCGGCGCGCTCCTCCTCGCCTACCTCCGCATGTGCGTCCTCTCCCTCCTCTCTCTGCACCTCGACATGACGCTGACGATCCGCACGTCGCTCTCTGCAGGTTCGCCAACTAGCTCTGTAGATGCTCGCCCGCTCGTGTTGTATTGTCCCTGCACCTTGCTCTCCTCGAGAGCGGCCCGATCAGCTCTCGCGCGCTCGTCGCTCTCGCTCGCAAACGGTCTCGAGAGCACGTCGTACAGAGAAAGCACGTCTAGGTTGCGTTTTGCGACAAGGACAAGTCGAGGGTGAAAACAGCGCCCGGACCTCCTCCTCCCGCTTCGCCGCGCACGACTCGCCCTCGCCCGCTCAGAACGGCCGCCCGCCGGCGCCGCCGCGCGCACTGCCGCGACCACCACGACCGCCGGCACCCCCGCGCCCGCCACCACGACCGCCGCCCCCGCCGCCGCGTCCACCGCCGCCGCCGTTACGGCCGCCGCCGCCCTCCTTGCCCGGGATCTCCTTGACGATGCGCAGGCCGGGCGTGCCCTTGAGCGACATCTTGCCGACCGTCTGCGCGAGCACTGCGAGCGCACACGAGAGAGAGGGAGAGCGTCAGTGAGCGAGCGAGGGAGAGAGCGAGAGAATGAGCGAGAGGGAAAGGAAGAGAGGACGCACTGCCCGGCACCTCGGCGCACCCAAGCCCGCCCGCGCCGCCCGGCTGCGTCGCAAAGTCGTTCCACACGCTGACCATGTCGGCCGCCGAGCCGCGGAAGGCGTCGCGCAGGAAGCCCTTGTAGAACCCGAGGCTCGCGGCGTAGAACTGGCCCTTGGTCTCGTCGTCGACCTGGCTGCTCGCGCGCGCGAGGTCGGCGCGCGCCTGCTCGACGGGCCCCGAGCCCGGCGCGAGCTGCGACTGGGCGAGCGGGTGCGCCTGGAGCGGGAGCGACGACAGGCGGCGCAGGAAGAAGGCCTCGAACGGCGCGAGGACGATGATGCCCTTGCCCTGCGCCGACGTCGTCGCGCCTGCGCGCGCCGTGCGGCCGAGGCGATGCACGTACTGCTCGAGCGAGGCGGGGAGGCCGACCTGGATGACGGCCGTGACGTTGGCTGCGGGCGAGGTGGGCGCGAGAGAGGTGTCAGCTCGGGCTCTTGGCAAAGGAGCACATCTGCATCGTCTCGACCAAGAGAGAGGAGGAGGAGAGAGAGAGACGAGGACGCACGGAAGTCCATGCCGCGCGCCGTCACGTCCGACGAGAAGAGGACGCCGCCCTGGGCGACCTTGAACGCCTCGGCGGCGGCGTTGCGCTGGCTCTGCGACTTGCGCGAGTGGATCTCGTACGTGTCGAACCCGGGCGCGAGCTGCTGGAGGCCGACGCGCTTGAACAGGGCGGCGACGAGGCCGGTCGCGCGCGCGGTCGGGAGGAAGACCATGGCCTTGGTGGCCGGGTTGAGGCGGATTTCCTCGCGCAGGAGGGCGAGCGTCTGCGGGAAGACGTCGAGGAGCGACGGCGGGAGGAGCGAGAACTGGGGGACGGCCTGGTGCGTGTTCTGCTCGTCGTCCGGGATCGTCGACACGAACTTGAAGCCCTTGGCGAGGGCGATGGCGCCGAGCTGGTGCACCTGGGGCGGGATCGTCGCCGAGAACATGAGCGACTGGCGCGGCGCCGCCTGGCGCGAGGGGAGGTGCGAGATGATGCGCTCGCAGTCCTGGCGGAAGCCTTGCTCGAGGAGGCGGTCGGCCTCGTCGAAGATGAGCGTGCGCAGGCCCGACAGCTTGGGCTTGAGGCCGCCGTTCTGCAGGTGGTCGAGGAGGCGGCCGGGCGTCGCGATGAGGAAGTCGCAGCGCTCGTTGTTCAGCCGCTTGGTCTCGGCGTTCATGTTGGTGCCGCCGACGACGTGCTGCACCTTGAACTGGGTGCCGCTGAGGAGCGTCTTGGCGCTCTCCTCAATCTGGATGGCGAGCTCGCGCGTCGGCGAGAGGACGAGGACCGAGATGGCGCCCTTGGGCGGCTGGGTCGGTGCGCGCAGCAGGTTCTCGATCGACGGGATGAGGAAGGCGAGCGTCTTGCCCGTGCCCGTGCGGGCCTGCGCGAGACTGTTGACAGAAGAGGAGGGAGCGAGTCAGGACGGTGCTCTCGAGCGACGAGCACGACGAGAGAGAGATGGGGGGGACGAGAGGGAGGAGGTGGACGCACACGTCGACGCCGGTGAGGCAGACGGGGAGGGTCTGCGCCTGGACCTCGGTGCAGTACTCGTAGCCGCCCTGGGCGATGCCGCGCGCGGTGGCCTGCGAGATGAGCCCCTGCTGGACGAAGTCGGCGAACCTGGTCGAGCTGAACGTCTTGGAGAGGGCGGAGCCCGGGATCGGGGTGGCGGCGCGCGGGGTCTGGCTCGGGGTGGTGACGGTGCTGGCCATGCTGAACGGGGTCGCGGCGCCGTTGGTGGTGGCCTGGAGGTGGGGAGGCTGTGCGGCGGCGGCGGCGGCGGCGGGGGCGCCAGGTGCGGCGGGGGCTTTGGGCTTGCGCGGGCCGCGGTTGGGGCGGCGACGCTTGGCCTGGCCTTGCTGGGCGGACTGCTGAGGAGGAGGGGCCGACATGATGGGTTGTTGGTCGAGAAGAGCGAGGAGCGCGAGCGCGATGAAGCTCAGTCGACGCGGCGCGTGTCGCCTCCCCTGAGCCCCGCAGCCCTCCCTTAGTACCGCGGGGCTAATCCAACCCGCTTACCCCACCTCCACTTCGGCCTTTGTGACGTCCGCAGCCTCATCAGCTCGCGCTCCTCTGTGCTCGTCCTCCCTCTCTCGCTCTGACCCAAGCTGGCTTCGCGACTCTCTGCTACCACCGCCAAGCTCACTCGCACCATGGCCGACCACGCAAAGGTCCGCCCGCACCCTCGCCCTCTCCCTCTCCCCGCTCACCTCGACTGACCCGCAACCCGACTCGCGCTTGCAGAACATAGCCCGCTGCAAGCGCTTGATCCCGCCCTTGTCGCCCGACCTCCACAAGGGCCAGGCAGGCCGCATTGGCGTCGTCGGTGGCAGCAAAGAGTGCGTCCCAGACCCGCCCTCGCCTCGTCCGTGTCCTCGCTCGAGCCTGACCCCTCTCGCACTCGCCTCGCGCAGCTACTCCGGCGCACCCTACTTCGCCAGCATGACGACCTTGCGCATCGTGCGTCCCACAGCCCCATTGAAGCCCCGCAGCCTCACCCTGTACCCAGCCAGCTGACCTCGTCCTCTCCCCTCCGCCCAGGGAGCCGACCTCGCCCATGTCATCTGCGAGCCTGCCGCCGGCGGTGCGTCCTCTTCGTCAAACCTTACACGATTGGCTAGAGCCCGGGCTGACGACCTGCCTCATGCCTCGCAGCCATCATCAAGACGTACTCGCCCGACCTCATCGTCCACACCGACCTGAACGACAAGCTGTGCGTCGCCCTTTCGAACCTTATCGGTCGTCGCATCTGGCCAAGGTGCTCGAGACTGACTTGCGCGTTCGGCCGACGTGCGCAGCTCGGAGGAGGAGATCACCGAGGTGTTCAAGGGCATCCTCCCTCGCCTGCACACGCTCGTCATCGGTCCCGGGTGCGCTCTCGCTCTCCCCTCATCTGCTCGTCCCTCAGTCCTCGAGCTGACGCCGAGCTTCGCCCGCAGTCTCGGCCGCGACAAGCACATGCAGCTCGCCGCCCGGGTCGCCATCAAGCTCGCGCGCGAGAACGACCTGTACCTCGTCCTCGACGCCGACGCCCTCTTCCTCGTCCAGAGCGACCCGAGCGTCGTCAAGGGCTACAAGCGCGCCGTCCTGACGCCCAATGTCGTCGAGTTCCAGCGGCTCGCCGAGGCTTGCGTGAGTCGACCCTCTTCGCTTCGCTCTCTCCGTCGCTAGGTGTCGCCCAGCTGCTCCTGTGCATGCGGTACGCGATGTCGATCTAATACTGATACAGCCTCTCTCCCCTCGCAGAACATCGACCCGTCGCTCGACCCGAGCGAGCTCGCCGGCGCCCTCGCGCGCGCGCTCGACGGGCCGACGCTCGTCCAGAAGGGGCGCGCCGACCGCATCACGAACGGGCGCGAGACGCTCGTGAGCGAGCTGACGGGCTCGTCGAGGCGGTGCGGCGGGCAGGGCGACGTGCTCAGCGGCGCCGTCGGGACCTTCCTCGCGTGGGGCAAGAACTACGAGGAGCGCGACGCCAAGGATGACGAGTGCGTCCTGCGGCCCTCGCTTGCGTCTCTGCTCCTTCCGATAATGTTGTTACAGTGCTCCGCATCCATGTGGAGCGCTGTGCGCCTGCGACGCTCGGGCCGAGATGCACGTGCTGACCTTCGCAACCCGCCTCTCTTCCCTCTTCCTCCCTCCGCCCCCCTCGCCCTCTTCCTTCTCCTCTCCTTCCCTCTCTCTTCGTTGCGCTCGCAGGGACTCGATCCAGCCGCACGAGATCACGCTCCTCGCCGCGTACGCCGCGTCGTCGCTCACCCGGACGGCCTCGCGCCTCACGTTCGCCAAGCACAAGCGCGCGATGCAGACGGGCGAGATGCTCGGGTTCGTCGGCGAGGCGTTCGAGGAGGTGTTTGGCGCCGATGCGGTCGCCGACGAGGGCGCGGGCGCGACGGGCGCGCTCGACAAGCTCGTGACGGCCATCAAGGGGAGCCTGTGAGCGGGTTTGGCGTCGATCTCTAGACGGGCGGGGCGAGTCCACTGCAGTGCACGTACATATGCTGTTCCCTCGAGGCGGCGGTGAGAGAGCGAGAGAGCGACGAGGGGTCGGTGCGTTCGCGGGCGGCGAGCGAGGCCAAGTCGAAGGCTGAAAATGCTGTCGACGCTGGACCGTCGGGAGAAGGGGCGCACGTTGTAGATGAAGCCTTTATACGGCGACTGAAAACACTTGCTAGCAATCCTGAGCTGTGTCGAGGTAGACGGTCTCGAGCGGACCGGGTGGGGGACGAGGAGGAGCGGCTCTCGCTTCTCCCTCCCACTCGCTGCTCTGCACCTGCTGCACATCTGTACGCACAGCCATGGCTCTCACAGCACAGCCACCATTCAAGCGACTGCGCACAGACGGGTACGCTCGCCGCTCTCGTCCTCCATCTCCCTCCGCCTCGTCCGGCATCTCGCTCCGGCTCTCGCTCTCCTCCCGCAGCAGCCAGGCTGACACCTGCACACGCACACAGATTCGCCAACTACAGCGTCGCCTTCTCGCCCTTCTACCCGAACAAGCTCGCCCTCGCCGGCGCCGCCAACTTTGGCCTCGTCGGCAACGGCCGCCTCTCGATCGTCACCCAGGACGCCCCTCCACCAGCAGGCCTCGCACACGAGAAGGTGTACGTCCACCTCTCTCTGACAGCTCCGCGCGCGGGCCTCTGGGCGGGGAACAGCGAGCTGACCCAGGTCCATGTGGGGGGGCGGCTCGCTCGCGCAGGTTTGACACGCAGGACGGCCTGTACGACCTCGCCTGGTCCGAGTGCCACGAGAACCAAATCGCTACGGGCAGTGGGGATGGCAGCGTCAAGCTGTGGGACGTCATGGTCAAGGTGCGTCGGCTCGTCCTCGATCTTCCTCTCTGCCTGCAGCTCGACACGGTCAAACGCCGAGCGGATGCTCATTCTGCTCGGCGCACCTGCCGGCCGGATCCTAGTCAGAGCTGACGTCCACGTCCCCCCTGCAGGACTTTCCGGTGCGGAAATGGCACGAGCACCAGCGCGAGGTCTTCTCGGTCGACTGGAGCAACGTCCAGAAGGAGCTCTTTTGCACGAGCAGCTGGGATGGCACGATCAAGATTGTGCGTCCCTCTCTCTCTCTCCTGTCCGTCGCTCAAGCCCGCGAGCGAGTGCAAGCTGACGCCTCGTCCTTCTCTCCCTCCTGCAGTGGACGCCCGACCGCCCTTCGTCCCTCCAGACCATCCCCGCGCACGGCGCGTGCGTCTACGCCGCCCTCTTCTCGCCCTCTCAGCCCTCGATCATTGCCTCGTGCTCGTCGGACGGCACGCTCAAGCTGTGGGACACGCGCTCGCCCCTCCCGCCTTCGACGCCCGCCGCGCCGGGCCAACCCGCGCTCGCGACGCCGCAGCTCGCGCTCCCCGTCCACCCGGGCAGCGAGGTGCTCGACCTCGATTTCAACAAGTACGCGCCGCACCTCGTCGCGACGGCGAGCGTCGACCGCAGCGTCAAGGTGTCGGACCTGCGCGCCGCCGCGACGCCTTCGCCCGGCGCCGGGGCAGGAGGCGCAGGGGCGGGCGCGCCGTTCCTGCAGCCCAACGCGACGGTCGCGACGCTGCTCGGGCACGAGTATGCCGTGCGGCGCGTCGCGTGGAGCCCGCACTCGGGCGCGCTCGTCGCGACGGCGAGCTACGACATGACGGCGCGCGTGTGGAGCGTGCCCGCCGCGGCCGCAGGAGGTGCGGGAGCAGGGTCGATGGGCGCGGGAGCGTCGACGTTCAGCGCGCAGGGCGGGATGGGCGCGAGGATCGAGCGCGTGTGGGACCGGCACACCGAGTTTGTCGTCGGCGCGGCGTGGAGCTTGTGGGACGAGGGCGTCGTCGCGAGCTGTAGCTGGGACCAGGAGGTGCACCTCTGGCGATGAGGGCGACTCGTTCGAGGGTGCGCAATGGACGAGCAGAGCGAGCACGGGCAGCCGGTTCGAGCGCGAGGAAGAGTGGCTCGCCGCTCTCGCTCTCGCTGTCGAGGGGTCGCTGCTCGAGAGACGGTGGCAATACAACACGCGCACGACATGCAGGGGTAAAGAAGGAGAGAGGGAAGGGAGATCTACGCCTGCGACTGCTGCTTGAGCTTGTCCTCCTGCTCGAGCTTGATCTTCTCGGCCTGCTCGCTCAACCGCTTGACCGTCTCGTCATCGGCGGCTCCCGCCTCGCCCGCCTTGTCCTCGCTCGCGGGCGCCTCCTCGGCCTTGGCATCGTCGCCGCCGGTCGGCGCCTTGACGCCGAGGCCCATGCACCCGAGGACGTAGCCGACGCACTTTTCCCTTCGGACGCGCTCCTTGCCGAGGGGCGTGTCCTGGTCGTCCTCGCCGACGACGAGGGCCTCGCACGCCTCTTCGGCCTCCTGGACGGCCGTCTTGCCGTGGTGGTTCTTGAGGTCGAACGCCGAGAGCGGGAGGAGCGGGCACAGGAGCTCGAGGACGGCGAGGTGGTAGTTGAGGCAGGCCCAGTGGAGGGGCGTCGAGAGGGCCGTGTTCTGGGCCGAGAGGGCGGCGGACGGAAGGCGGGGGAGGAGCCAGGAGACGATCTCTGCGAGGATGAGGGGGAGAGCGAGGTCAGCGAACGGAACGAGGAGGTCGTGTGTGAGCTCGCGCTGGCCCGATTGCGCGGTATGCGGCTCCATCAGGCACACGTCGAGCGCTGTGCGAGCTCTCGCCGGCGGCATCCTCGGCGCGGCGCCCTCCTCCTCGAACCGCCTCCTCGGCTGAACCGGAGCGTGTTCCCACCTCGCCCAGCTCGCGCGCTGCAGGCTCACGCGCGCGCACAGCAGCAGCCACACACCTCGCCGTCGCCGTTGTCCATCCAGCGGCACGCTCCGAGCCATGGCCGCGCCTGCCGTCGACCTCATCAGCTCGAGGGAGAGGGAGAGCTCACCGGTGTGGCCGTTGCCGGCGGCCATGTGGAGGGGCGTGTTGTCGCGGTCGTCCTTGGCGTTGGCGAGCCAGTCGTCGCCGTACTGCTCAGCAAAGCGCTTGATGTCGTCGAAGTCGCCCTGGTCGAGGTCGCCGTAGCGGCAGCACTCGAGGAGGGCGGCGAGCTCGTCCTGCGAGGGTGCGGGGCGGGTCGTGGCCATGCTGGGTGGGCTGTGCGACGCTGGCAGGTGGGGCGAGCGAGCGGGTGCAGCTCGGGAGAGGCGCGCGAGCTGATGAGGACGACGAGAGCACGGACGGCCGACGAGGCGGTGCTCCCGCTCTCGCTCGACCTCTCGCACAGCTTGCTTGCATGGCTCAGCTCGAGCAGGCTCATGTACTTGCTCATGCAAGCGCGCGCACCCGACCCGCGACGCCCGACCTCTTGCTGCGGCTGCTCCTCCCTTCCTCGCTCGCTCGCTCAGCTCTCGAGCCCGCACAGCAAACAGCTCGAGCAAAGCGACTCTGTACAGATCTCAAGCACACTACTACTCGCGCCTCGAGCGCGCCGCCGACTCAGCGTCCGCCCCTCCCGCGGCGACCGCCCCTCCCTCCCCTCGCTCCTCCTCCTCCACGACGCCCACCGCCGCCGCCGGCGCGCTCCTCGGCCTCGGCGAACATGTGCGCAAACATGTGGTTGAACATGAACGGGAACGGGAACGAGATCCCAAACTCCTCCATGTCGTCCGAGTCGTCGCCCCGGCGGAAGAAGGGCGACGCCTGCGCCGCCGACGCGCCTGGGTCATCCGACTGCGAGCACGCACGAGTGCTCGGGTCATCTCGATGCTCCTGCTCGTTGCGACGAGCGAGAGGAGGAGAGGGGGACGCACGCTGCCCTCGTCGTACATGCGGCGGCGGCGGTCGTCCGACAAGATCTGGTAGCTCTCGGTGACCTGCGCACGAGCCTCGCACGCTCGTCAGCCTCGTTCCCTCAGCGGTACGGAGAGAAGAGAGGGATGCGCACCTGGACGAACGCTTCCTGACTGCCGCCCTTGTCCGGGTGGTGCTTGAGCGACATGCTGCGGCTGCGAGAGACGGCGAGGGTCAGTGCGGCGTCCCGCTCGGCGACAAGGAGCGACGGTCGGGACGCACTAGGCCTTCTTGAGCTCGACGTCGGACGCGTAGCGGTCGACGCCGAGGATCTTGTAGTGGTCCTGCGGGCGCGAGACGAGCGTGAGCACGGCACTCGGATCTTCGAGCACGACAGCCTCGACGGCAAAGTCGAGAGGGACGAGCAGCGGGAACACTGCGCACGCACCTTGCGCTTGGCCTGCTTCTCCCTCCACCGCCGCTCGTCCTCCTCGCGCTCCTTGCGCTGCTTCTCCTCGGCGATCTTCAGGCGCACCTCGTCCCGCTCGCCGACGAGCGCCTTCTTCTCGGCGCCTTCCTGCGCCGCGTCGATCGCACGCTCGAGGTCGTCAAGCGCCGAGCTGAGGTGCCCGAGCTGGGCGTACGCGTCGGCGCGGTGCTTGAGCGCCTTGATAAAGCGCGGCGAGAGCGTGAGCGCCGAGGTGAAGTCGGCGACGGCGGCGTGCAGGTTCTTGCCGAGCTGCGCAACGCAGATGTCAGCGCTCGAGCTTGCACAGCAGGTCGAAGGGCGGAGAGCGACAGCGAGACGACGCACCTTGAGCTTGGCCATGCCGCGGTTCGTGTAGAGGAGCTTGCGCAGCTGCAGGTTCTTCGGGTCGACGAGGAGCGCGTTCGAGTAGTCGGCGATAGCGGCCTCGTAGCGACCGTCGTCGAACGCGTGCGCGCCCGAGTCCTTGAGCGCCGTGATGCGGGCGAGGCGCGACGAGAAGTTCCTGTTGCGAGGTGCGTGCACGAGGGGTCAGCTCGGGCTCGCCGTCTACAGCCCCTGTACGGGGCTCGTCGGCGCAAATGTGCGCAGGCACGTCGAAGAGGGCGAAAGGGTGGAACGAGACGCACTCGACCTTCTTGACCGTCGCCTCGTCGACGCCGTCGAGCTCGATGTCCTTGACGGCCTGGACGGCGCCCTCGAGCTTGCACTGCTGGTAGAGCGCGGTCGTGCGGTAGAGCTGCGTCTTGACGCGGTCGAGCGGCACGTTCTTGAGGAGGGTGCTGCGGGCGTTGGGTCGTCGGCGTCAGCTTCTCCTCCTAGCCCGGCTTGAAGGAAGGTGGAGGAGAGG
>Ga0308169_10006306_pt1 | contig 10501 bp, 6 predicted proteins | sample PhyBR1_2_FD_202139 | JGI IMG/M metagenome (GOLD analysis project Ga0308169, IMG submission 202139) | Phyllosphere microbial communities from UC Gill Tract Community Farm, Albany, California, United States - DLSLSB.R1 | ecosystem: Host-associated > Plants > Phyllosphere > Unclassified | place... | reverse complement strand
CTCGTCGAGGCGCGGAAAGCTATCCTCGCGGGCTGGGTGGCTCGCAGCAGCGGTCGGGCGATGGATGCCATGGTCGTATGTGACTGTTGATGATGGTATCATGCAATGAGCCCTCATGGGCACCGTCATGATCCTCCTCCACCCACTCCGAACCAGAAATATTTGCTTCCGCCGGCTTCTCTCGCCGCCCGACTTGTTGCGCAAAAGTCCAGGTCGGACATCGGATCCCATTGCACATCAGCAAAGAGTCATCCACGATACAAGAGCAGTAGGCGGCGCGAAGTATCGACCAGCTGAAAGATGCACTCTCAACTCGGAATCCCAGATCGCCAGCTAGGTGGGTACCAGTCCGCGGGTAGCATGATCGGACGGAACCGGGATGATGGACCGCTCCCTGGATCCCTACCTTCCTCTCGCGCATGGTGCTAACCGCAGCGTGCGGAGAGCTAATTGCCGCCCTGGAGGCTTGCCACGCGCAAGGGGTGCTGTACAAGTGGTCCGGGGCATGTAACGACCAGAAGTGGGCTCTGTCGCTTTGCCTCTCGCAGGAGGTGAGTCGATCTTTCCGACCGGCCGGAGCCTCTCCTAGCACCGTGATCGTCGTCCCCAGATCAGCGCCATTTTGTCCAGCTGCGAGTGCTGACCGCAGCGAGTCGAGCGTACAGCGAAGAACCGGGAAGCGTCGAAAGAGCGCAACGCGAAGAAGTACGCGGCGTGGCAGGCACTACGGGACGACGAGCCGGTGTCTGCGAAGCAATAACGCCGCGCCCGACTGCGTCCACGCAAGCTCAATATCCCCGTTCATGACGCACGACCCATTGTATACTGTATTGTCCTTATGCATCGCTCTCGTAATGACACATCACGACCAGATCGTTCTCGTTCGCACGCGTATTCTATCAATGTGCATTCTTATCTGCCGTCTACAGCAAGATCTGAGCAGCGAGCGCCAGCGCGGCCGTGGCGAGGACGGCGCCGAAGCCCATATCCAGCTTGAATCCGGCGCTCTGTCCCCCGCTGGACCCGCTGCCACTGTCGCTGCCCGAGGGCACGCTCGTCTGGTTGGTGAAGAGGCTCGAGTCGCACACCTTGCCCTTCTGCGCATCGGCAATGAGCACCCTTGGCAAGCCATTCTCGATCTGGATGACCAGGTCTCCGCCGGCGTTGGTCGTGAAAGTCTGGCACGACACGGCGTCAATGATCGCCGTGTTGGGCGCCCAGTTCGTCTGTGCGACGGGGATGGTAATGTCCGGGGATGACGAGCTAGATCCACGATTGGACAGCAGCGAGACGAGCGGGCCCTTGGCGATGAGAAGCTCGTTCTGCGTCATACCGGTCAGGTTCATCTGCGTCGTGTAGAACGAACTGCTGGCCGCGCCGGCGGCGGATCGGGCGGCGTTGAGCGACGTGAAGTAGCGGTACATGTCCTGCGAGGTGTTGTACGCGGTGGTCCAAAGCGGTTCGCGGTTGGCTGGGTCGGCGCCGCCGGTGAAGCCGGCCCTGAGGGGTCAGAAGGAACGAGCACGCAGGTGTGTTCGACTCACTCGGATCCGTAGTAGACGTAGGGGATACCGTCGGTGACCAGCGGGTAGGCGTGCGCGTTCTTGATCATCTGGTGTGAGCAAACGCCTCGTCCAGTCGCCTGGCAACTCACCGCCTTGTCAGTCTGGTACGACTCGAATCGCGGGTTGTCGTGGTTGTTCAGGAAGTTGCCCAGCAGCGTCGTGTCGGTGAAGTTGCCCCGGACCTGGTCGACCATGCCGATGAGTTGGTCCATGCTGAACGAGGTCGAGTTGAAGGTATACGTGACCGGGTAATAGATGGCGTAGTTGAACGGGTTGATCGACCCATTGCGCTGGTACGACCCGATGTACTCGGGATCGGCGTCAAGCACCTCGCCCTGGTTGAACACGCTCAGCGGTTGGACAAACTGCGACCAGAAAGTGTGCGGGACGTGCTTGACCGTGTCGATACGAATCGTGTCGATCGAGTAGTTGGAGATGAGCTGCTGGATCCAGTTGTCCCAGTACTGGATGACGTCGTTGTTCTCCGTGTCGATGTCGACGAGCGCGACGTTGTTGTCCCCCAGCCAGCAGTCCTCGACGTTGGTCTGATTGTTGTAGTCCTCAACCCAGCAGAACGGGTGGTAGTCGCTCGACGAGGAGAAGGCGCCGTACGACGAATCCGGCTGGAAGGACTGACCCGCCGTCGCAGCGACGTGGTTGATCACGACGTCGACCTGGAGGTACATGTCTTTCGAGTGCAGCGCCGCGGCGAGGGCCTTGAGGTCGTCGGCTGAGCCGAAGTGGCTGTTGAGGTTGGCCGGGTTCAGCGTCCAGTAGCCGTGGTACGCCTCGCCGATGTTGGTGGTCCCGCCGATGTTCTCGACGACGGGCGAGATCCACACCGTGTCAAAGCCCATCCCCTTGATGTAGTCGAGGTGGTCGATGATGGTCTGCCACGTCCCGCCGCAGTAATTGCGCGTGGCGGGGTCGCAAGCGGTCGTGCCGTTGCCGGGGAGGGCGAATCGGTCCGTGACGAGTTGGTAGACGGATCGCTGGCGCATTTCATCGCTGCTGAGGGCGAGGGCGGGCGCCGCCATCAGCGGCAGCAGAGCGAGGAAGGACGAGAGCATGGCGAGTGGGTATTAGTGAACGTGAGGTGGAGTAGCTTCTCGCAGAATGTGTTTTACAGATATGCCGGGGTGGACTCTCTTCAAAGGAGGGCTGATCCGTGGATGGAGGCGAGCTGTGCGGGGCGGTCTGAGGCGTCAGCGATCAACGCGGTGCCGAGGTGGTGAGAGCGTTGAAAGGATCGCAGAGGTGCAGCACAGTGCGGCCAGGTAGGTGAAGCGCTGATGCAAACCGGGAGCGAGGGGGAAGCGAGACCTTGGCACCGCAGCTGTGCTGTTGTTGATATTCCGCAACAACAGCTCGCGCAATGCAGGTGGAGGTGGGCAATTGCAATCTCGTCCGAGTCCGGGAGGACATTCCGCCAACTCACCTTGCCGGTCGAGGTCAAAACGTCAACAAGCGCAACGTGCGTGGGTTGGAAGCCGAGGTGTCAGCGGGCAAGTACTCGAGCGCGTCGGTGTCGCTGTGAGGAGAATACAGGTGTCGAGAGGAAGGGGGGGGGGGGTTTAACGTTGGTGGTAGATGGTAGTTGACAAATTGTCGTCGCTGCATACGTACGACCCATACCCAAGGATGCGAGGATGGCCGACATACCTCGCGGCCACTGCACCGCTGCACTGCACCGCTTCGTTTCCAACCGACCCAGCATCTCCTCCCCCACGTCGCTTTGTCCGATTTTTCTGCCCTGCATCAGCGAGCGCTGGGTGCCTAGCGCGATTCTCCTTTGACGGCGGCAGAGCAGAGACACCCGGTCGTCACCCTGTTTTCCTTCCGCGTTCGGACCCTGAAGAGTCAGATGAAACCCGCCCTGCCCGAGCTTTCGCGTCGCCCCGCCAAGCGGCCTGTTTTGCTATAGTAGAGAGAAGTGGGGTGCGGATATGCTGGTGCGGACATGTTGCATGCAGTGCGGATGATATCGACGACGACGACTTTTGTTACACAGCGGAGCTCATTTTGGTATAGGCCTAGTCTGGAATATGCCATGCACACGACTCCGCAGCCGTGATTCGAAGGGTGAAACAACAGGATCAGGTCGCGTCGGTGAGACGCAGAAGGGGGCGTTTAGTAGCATTCTTTCCAGAACGGCATGGGAGACGCCGGGGGCACTTATCGCAGATTATTTGACACATATGGGAGAGTCTTTCATCGTATTCAAAAACATCGTCACACCTGACGGCTGCCAGCGTGGCCGAACGCTATGCCGATACAACAATGAACTTAGTTGAACTCGCAGACGTGGATGACCAACTCGCGGACGTGATGCGATGTTTGGCCATGCCCGCCTTCACCCTAGCGACTGAGTCGGCCGCGCTATTTATATGGCCGTGGTACGGTCAGGCCTTCTCGTCGGGATCCACTCCGCTCTGGACCGTCACATACATTCACACGATACCCTCCGCCCATGAGTCTCTCGGCCATAGACACGCACAAGCCTTGAGGCGTGTTTAGTCGAGTAACGTGTATCCTCACTTTCCACGATCTGGAGTCTTCCTCCCAGACCGCAGATGCAGACGGCGCCGGGAGTCATTTAAATCATCCATCACGAATTGAATATACGCGAGTGCTGTAGATCGTGACGACCGGTCAAAACCTCTCCTAATGGCCATGTCGTCGCTGGGCCCGTATCGTCTTCCGCCCAGCTCCAGAAATCGTCGTCGATTGATGACTTTGGGTGGGTGAGCGGTGTCTTCTCGGATGTGCCATGCCGTTCAACCGTGTTTTCGATAAGCGTTCGCATGGGATGGAGAAGGAGCTGCGACGACGCGTACGGGCCGATTAGATTGAGCCGAACAGCCGAAGAGAGAAGCGACCGGGCGTGGAGGAACAGGTGCAGGTGAAGTGCTCGTTCTCTGATCAACTCAGGTCTGAAGATATAAAACTGTGCTGCTCACCTAACGGAAGGCCCAATGCGGCGGTGATCACACCCCAACAAGTAGCCAGGTGCCCGGGAAGCCTGCCCGCCCTCACCAGGCGCTTCGTCCTCTCCACGACACCGTCCGCAATCTCCCTTTCTGCATCGCTCGCGCCCCCAACTTGCAGGTCTCCGACCCCGCCGGGCTGACTCAGGCCCCGCGAGTACAGGGTGAGCATCGCGACTCCCTGAGCCTTCGAAGATCGTCTAGCGACATGCGAGAGCAACGTTGATTCGTGGAGCTCGTCGGTGACTTCGATCGATGCCACGGCTTGGGCGATGGCAACGTCTCCCTGCTCGGCCGAGACCAGCGCTTGGTGGACTGCTGACCAGGCGTCCGCTACGAAACACAACGTCGTCGAGGCGTAATTGTCAAGCTCCGCGAGGGAGAAGTCCATGATCGCTTTCGTCGCCGGGACCTTGGCGGGCCGATCGCTCCCTGCCGGTTCATAGGCCGGCATTGCGGTCAAGAAGCCATGCTTGGCGTATGACTCGAGACCCGAGGACGAGACGAAGCCGCCGGTGGGGAGGTTGGAATCCAGCAGGACGTATACGAGGTGCAGCTCGGCTGCAGAGGGGGTCGTGGTTGTCATGGGCCCGTCTGCATTGCGCCAAAGACAGTATCACGTTGGCTCTGAAGCTACAGCAGGCGCCCTTGGGAGGCTTGATTGCTGCGTGCTGTCTGCGATGCGGTGGGCGACCTTGGGCGAGGAGGGGGGGAGATGGGTAGTGTATATAGTGGGATCTGCATGAGGGCTTCAAAAGGAACCCAAGCGGTGGCTGCCACAACGCGTCATAGAGGATAAATGCCGTTGATATCTCCGTGAGTGGCCCCGGCATCTGGTGCTCGCTTGCCCACCACGGCTTCCTGGCGGGTGCTGCTCAAACGGACGCGCTCGCTCCCATGTTCGACTGGCCTGGGACACACACGACTCGACGCAATCACCCAAAAGGTTACTCGGTATCGTCCGAGTAGTCGAGTCAGCCTCCCACTGTTACCGTGTGGGACAGAGCACCGCCTCGAGCCGCTCAGCGCTGGGTCGACATTGACGCGTGTAGACGAGGTGAGTTCCCGACTCATGACGTCGGGGCGGCTTCGCGACGGTGTGGCTCCCTTCCGGTGTCCTTGCTTGCCTGCTTTCAGCTTGTGCGTAGGTCATGTAGGTCGCTGAAGGGCAGTCTCGCGTCAGGATATCCGACATTCCCATCTTTACACCTTACGACTTGACGAAGCGGCATGACATCGGTGCGCGGACGAGGTAGGGGTGGAGGAGGGGGCGGAGGGGGTGGAAGAGGCGGGGGACCTGGCGGAGATGGCGCGGGTCAGCGGTGAGTAGACACTGGACAGGCGCAGAAGGGGCGAAGGAACTGCTAGACGGAGCTGACCAAAGACGAGGATCTTGGCGAGGCGGACCGCCTGGATCAAACGGCTCATCGCGAGGAGGAGGATCACCCGCCTTGCAGCAGCAGGCGGCTCCTGCACCGCGAACGTCTATCAATGACCAGTGAGCCCATGACAGCTCTTCTTACGGGTCCGCCCTGACCCCAGCATGAACCTGATGGGAAAGGTATCTGATGACCGGGCCCGCTCCGCTTCAGCCAAGGGTGAGCTGGCCCGAGCTGATCTGGACTCGAGCTCACATATAGGCTTCCAGACCGATACTGCGATTTCAGGACAGAGCGCCCAGTCTCAGCGGGAACTGCTGCCATGGTCGCCGGACGGGGGCGCGAACGGTGCGGCCGTCAGCACCAACGGACGAAACGGCCATTCGAAGGATGCCGAGACGTTCGGGTTTGACGGCCCGCCTTCCGACACGCCATGGGATCAGTTCGAGACGAACGCGAAGCTGTTCGGAGTGACGACCGACTACAAGGAAGAGCTGTACACGACCAAGCTGGACCGAAGCGGGACGAACTACAAGCAGAGGGAGAAGGACGCTACGAGGCTGGCCAACGAGATTATGGGTGTTAGTTCGGCACGTAGTTGACAAGCGAAGCTGATCCACAGCAATCGTCGACCAATTCCCACATTGCCGAGGAGCGAGGTCATGCCGCGGAAAGTGCAAAGGATGAGGAGGAGAGGTACTCTGGTGTCCAGCGCAACCCCAACGCATACGTTCCACCTGGAGCGAGGCGAACCACCGCACCGAGCTCGGGAGTTCCCGCTCGACCACCCACCGGGCCCGCTGCTAGCAAGCAAAACGGCATTGCCCCGCCCAAGCCTGCTGCTGTTGCCATCAATGCGCCGCCGCAGGACGCCACGCCCGCCGCGCCTGCAGCTCCGACGCCCGCCCGAAGCATCAGCGAGGTGGTGATTCCCGCGGACAAGGCTGTCCATACGGCAAAGACCAGCACGCCCTCGCCGAAGCCTGACACCGGTGCGGAAGCTTCCGCAAAGGTTAGCTGAGCATGAACAATCCCCCTTTGCGGCTCAGCGCTGACAGTAGAATGCGCCGCCTCCAACCGTTGTTGACCAGTTCCGGCAATTCGTCGGAACCGAGCGAGAAAGGGTCGAGGCGAAGAAGCAGTCCATCATGAAGCAAGATCGAGAGAGGACACTGGCGGACTTGAAGAAGTTCCAAAACACCTTCAAGGTCAGTTGTTCACACCCCCTTCCAATGCTGAGGCTGATATCAGGTTCCGCTGCCGTTGCCGAAGGACATTCTCCCTCTTCTTTCCAAAGACGAGCAGAAGCAGAAAGCCATTGAGGCAAAAGCCGCCGAAGACGCGAAGCGCAAGCCCGAACCCACCGCCGTCAAGTCGCCTCCAAACCAATCGCGCAAGATCTCGATGAAGATTTCTGAGATCCCGCCCTTCAAGCCAAAGGTGACCGTTGCCGTACAGCCTGCACAGGCGCCGGCTCCTGCGCCGGCTCCGGCTCCGGCCTTTGCTATTCCCGAGAGCGCGAAGAAGGATATCCCGCTTGCGACGAGCCCAACCCCGTCAATGATGTCGCAAGGCAGCCAGCATGCTAAGCTGAACCCGAATGCGAGCAGCTTCGTGTTCAAGCCCAACCCGGCGGCAGCGGCGTTCAAACCGGGACAACCGTCCACCCTCAGCAGCCCGGTCAAAGCTCCGCCCATGCAGCTTTCGCCATCTGGTGGACCCGGTCCATCCTCGTCGAAGAACCCCTTCTTTGCTACCCCGCCTCAACCGCCCAAGGGCCTCAACATGCGAGACGACTTCAACCCGTGGAAGCACGCTCAGTCTATCCCCGCGGCGTCGTCAATCTCCCCGCAATGGCCGTACACCGGTCGTCGGTCCTCGGCCGCTCTTATCGGCGGTCCACAGTTGCAAATGAACCCGAGCCAAGGTTTCGAAGATGATTCGTCTTCGCCTGCTTCGCTCCCACCTCATCTGGTGCCCGGCATGCCTCCCAACTTTCCGCCGTACTACCGCTACCAGGTGCGTCAATTTGGGTTTATCCTGAGCAACGCTGACAAAAGCAGGGCATGCCGCAACACATGGGGCCACAAATGGGCAGCGGTATGTTCTCACCGGGACCGGGATTCCAGCAACTGGGTGGGCCGATGCAATCGCCAAACCACATGGGTGGGCCGCCGCCAACCGGCATGCCGATGCACTTCTACGCCAACGGACCGCCTCGTGAGTTGTTTCTGATGCTATGACGAGGCTGACGGCAGAAAATCCTCAATTCCTCCCTCCGCACTTGCAGTACGGCCCAAATACGCCAAATCGGCCAGGACACATACAAGGGGGACCGGGCGGTCCCGGCGGACCGGGCGGACCGGGGATGTACTATCAGCAACAACATCAGCGCCATCAGCTCCCCACCCCGCAACAAACACCTCAGAGTGGGTCCTGCCGTCAGACTAACATGACTGGGCTGACAGCAGTGCACGCGGCCAGCCTCCAACCGCCACAGCCGCAGCCGTACCAGTCCTCGCCCCTCCAGCCCATTACCAGTCAACTTTCAGGCTCCTTCGATGGTGGAGGGGGCGGAGGCGGACCGGGCGGTGGACCACCAGGACCAGGACCAGGACAACAGCAGCACTGACCCGGCCAATGGCGGAAGTTGCTGTCTGCCCAGTCGAGCTGACTGCGCTCGGCGCCGCGAGCTGGGGTCGCTAGGAACGTACGGCATGCTGGTTCTTCGGGTACTGATGGCAACGGGAAGGGCTGAATCGGCGTGGTATCTACCGTTTGTACCTGCGTAACCTGAACTCCTAGCGAGGGGCGGCGGGCGAGAGGGAGTGTCGGCTGTACTGGGCGGCGTGATGCAGCTTTTGCAGACAGCTTGTTATGGCCTCCTTTGAGCAATCTGCTTGCCTGCGAGGTTCAAGCTTGCGCGAGCTGAGATTATGATATCGCCCACCAACGGGTTTCGCAAGTTCCGTCAAGTACGAGCCACAAAGTACGCGCTTGTCAATATCTAGTCCCGCAGTCCCGATTCCTAAAGGGACAGTATCGGGGCGTTCCGCAGCGAGATGGTAGTGAGAATGCGAGCGAGATTATTCTCCGCGAAGCTGTAGTCCGGGCCAACGGGAATTCCGGGCCGCATTAGATGCATCTTATAGTAGACGAAGCCGTGTCGAAGAGAGCAGGCGGAAGTCTGGTTGATATCGAACAATAGAGCGCGCGATCGGATCGAGGCACGCCGGAGAGAAAAGGGGGGCTACCGCTCTAGCAACGGTTCTAGAAGAGCGCATCACAGCACAGGTCCTCGGCGCAGCAACAGCACAGCGCTGGCGGTCAGCTTACTGTGCAAAAGAACCGATGGGACTCGTGCTCACCTCCCGCGCAGCACGCCATACAGGCCGTGCAGCATCCTCCGCCGCCCTTCTGCTGAGGTTGCTGCTGCACGTAGACGGGCTGAGGCTGGGGCTGAGGGTAATATTCTGCCGTCAGCTCCCGACGAAGGACACGGTCGGCTGAAGCGGGTGGCCAACGTTCCTCCGCTTCCGCTGCCTGTGCACACACTCACGTCCTGGTTGCTGGTAGTTCTGGGCCGCGGGCGGGGGATAGTAGCCTCCCTGTTGCCCGTACTGGCCTTGTGGGGGTCCGCCGTATTGGGGCTGGCCGTATTGAGGCTGGCCGCCGTACGGCTGTTGCCTATGATTAGCTGGCCCTTTTGCGTTCGCGTTCGATCCAGGAGGAGGTCAAACAGCCTGGCCCCGAGCCTAACGATCCATGTACGCCACTGAGGAGGGCCAGATAGGCATCCAGCGCATCGGCAGGAGCGGGGATTGAATGGAGGAGGAAAGGGATCCAGCGAGAACAGTGCGTGAACAGTCTGCCATGTATCGCGGCCCGACCGCATCCAGGCACACAACCTGACGTCGAATCCTATTGCGCATCGTAGAGATCCTCCGAGAGACTGCCTGGAGAAGGTCGTGGCGGCTTGACTCACTGGTTACCGTAGTACTGCCATCAGCACCCGCAGTCACAACAAACAGCCGCTGCCGATCGGGCAACTCACATCCCTGGCGGACATGGTGATCGTCGGTGTGTCGTAGAATCGGGATGGGATATGGTCTGGTCGATGGCCGTGACTGATCCTAAAATGGCCCCTTCCCGCTTCGATGCTGTCCAAAAGGCTGTGTACAACAACGAAAAATCCGAGGTGCTGCGCTGCGGGAAAACGGTGCGATCCGACGACGAGATGGGCGGTGAAGGATGGGGAAAACACCGGAGTATTCTTGGCCCTCATATTCAGGGTCCGGCGCCCACCTGCTTCCGATTCAGACGGCCAGTTCATGACACCGATTCGTCATAATCTTCATCTCATGCATTCCTCGGGATGGTATATACGGACGGCACGGGAAATCACGCGAATAGTGTATAACTGCACATGGACAGAGACGGATGGCAATAATGGCAAATAGCCGGACATCGCAGACATGCGCTCGATGAGGCGAGAGCGCGGCGGGGCGTTAAGAAGGTATGTCGAATGTGGGCGTAAAAGGAGCCGAGGCCATAGAAGGAAAGTGGACAT
>Ga0308169_10006305_pt1 | contig 10501 bp, 15 predicted proteins | sample PhyBR1_2_FD_202139 | JGI IMG/M metagenome (GOLD analysis project Ga0308169, IMG submission 202139) | Phyllosphere microbial communities from UC Gill Tract Community Farm, Albany, California, United States - DLSLSB.R1 | ecosystem: Host-associated > Plants > Phyllosphere > Unclassified | place... | reverse complement strand
CAGATCGGCGGGGTCCATCTCGGTGATTTCCTGCGTGGTCAGCGCCGGGGTGGTGACGCGCGGCAGCACGGTGATCATGGCGTTGACGTCCATGTCCATCAGCGCCTGCAGGCGGGTGCCGCGCAGCGCGCCGGACTGCGGCTTGCGCACGACGATGCTTTTGATTTCGGTCTTGCCGCGCAGAATCGGCGTATCAAGCTCAACGGTTTTTTCAGTGGTTTTGTCGGTCATGGTTATGGCTCGCTAAAAGGGTTAAAGGCGGCAGGGTCTCCCCTGCCGGTTTATTGGTTAAGTTAAAGGCCCAGCGCGTTACGGTGCGCTTCCATCAGGTCCGTGCCGTCTACAATGTGAATCATGTTCACCAGGTCAATCTCGTAGAGCACTTCGCCGTTAATGGTCAGCTTGGCGTAGCTGTTGGTGCCGGACACCTTGGTGGTGCTGGATTCGCCGGTCTTCCACTCGCCGGAGTCCAGCTCCTTGTGGCGGCCACGTACGACCAGCTCCACCGCCTGCACTTCGCCGGTGTCGTCGCGCTGAATGGAGCCGGTAAAGCGCAGCTGCACGCCGTCCACGGTCAGGGTGCCCATCTGCTTGAACAACTTCGCCTCAACGCCGCCGCAGGTGAATTCCGTATCCAGCGCGCCGTCGTCCAGGCCCATGTCGATGTCCACCGCACCGGCCATGCCGCCGCCGCGATACTTCTCGAACTTGCGGGTGACTTTCGGCAGCGTCACGGACTCGATCAGCCCCTGCCAGTTGTCGCCTGCGTTGAACAGGTTGAGGTGCTTGAGCTTGCGGGGTAATGCCATGATTCAGTCTCCTTATGCGCTGACGCGGCTGGCGAAATCGACCAGATACTGATCGGAGATGCGCTGGCGCAGCAGCAGGTTTTCCAGCGGTGGCACCGGCGTGTAGTCGTAGTCGATCAACAGCTTGCCCGCCTTGAGCGTGTCCTTGTCGTTCACGCTCTCGTCCAGCCAGCAGTCCGCGCCGATGAGGTAGCCCTGACTCACGAGGCTGCGAAGCTTCGCGCGAATGCCCTCGATAATGTCGCGGGCCAGCGACGGGTTCAGCGCGCCGTCCACCGCCCACATGTGCGCCTCGGCCATGGTGTCAGCCAGTACCTGCGCCGTGCGGGTGTAGCACTCAAACGCAAACAGCGGGTCGTCGCTGAGGCAGCGCGAACCCCAGAAGCGGAAGCCGTCTTTGCGAATCAGCGTGGTGATATCGTTCTGGTTCAGCAGGCCGGAATCGGTGACCGGATCCTGCAGGTCCCAGAACACGTCTTTGGAAATGCCGGTCACGCCGTTCACGCCGACGTTTGACAGGGATTTATGCCAGCCGGTTTGCTCGTCGATTTTGGCGCGCAGGCCGAGCGCGCGGGCGGTGGCGAAGGCCGTCGCGTCCGCCTTCAGCACGGTGTCAAAGTTGATGAAGTCCGGCCAGATGAGCATGCCCTCGCGCTGGCTGAAGTTCGCGCGGTAGGCAATCGCCTCTTCCACGCTCTGACAGCCGTACGCCGACAGGTAGGCAAAGCCGCGCAGGCTCTGCGCCACGCTCAGCAGCTCGGTAGCCACAGCCTGCGTATCGTGACCGGGCACGCCGAGAATGCGGGGCTTCACGCCGCACACCGCCTGCGCGGCCAGCAGCGCCTTCATGCCGGTGCGCTGGCCGTTACTGACGCCGCCGATGATATTGGAGGTGGTTTCAGCTTCGGTTTCGCCCTGCGGCACGCGCACGACGACGGTGACGGGTTTGGCCTGGTCAGCGATAGCGTCCAGCGAGCGCGCCAGCGTGCCGGACTCGCCCGCCTTGCCGCTCGCGGTGAGGACGTCGGTCAGCAGTACCGGACGGTTAAGCGGGAACGTGGCCGCGTCGGCGTCATCGCCGGTGCAGACCATGCCTACAATCGCCGTGCTGATGGTGGTGATGGTTCGGGTGCCCTCGTTGATTTCCTCAACGCGCACGCCGTGGTGATAATCCTGTGCCATATGGCGGTTCTCCTGTGAAGGGGTTCCGCTATGGTCGGCGCTATGTCACTTCGGGGCACTGATTTGCTGTTGTATGGGCAATGACACAACGGACGAGCGCAGCGCCCGTTGCTCTGAGGCGGGAATGTAGCGGTATAGCGTTTTAACCGATACGCCGATCACCAGTGAGACCTGGAGAAGCGTGGCCCCCTGCGCCAGCATTCGCCGGGCGCGCTCCGTGATTTCCGGCGTCATCAGTCGTCGCCTGCCACCAATGCGACCTTTCTCGCGGGCGGCTGCCAGACCGGCGCGGGTTCGCTCCACAATCAGCTCACGCTCCATTTCGGCAAGCGCGCCCATAACGTGGAAAAAGAATCGCCCCATCGGCGTGCTGGTATCAATGCTGTCCGTCAGGCTGCGAAAGTTTACGCCTCGCTCGCGCAGCTCCTCGGTCAGCATAACCAGATGCTGCATACTGCGCCCCAACCGGTCCAGCTTCCAAACGACGAGCGTGTCACCCCGTCCGAGTGCGCGGAGTGCTTTTTTTAGCCCCGGCCTGTCGCGGGATTTGCCGCTTATTTTATCTTCTAAAATCAGGTCGCAATTTGCGCTCATCAGCGCGTTACGCTGTAAATCCGTATTCTGCTCACTTGTTGATACCCTGATATAGCCAATCAGCATGGACTCACCCCGTTAAAAGCCGCGAAGTGTGCCAGCAGGAAACTAATCAGAGCCACATTTATCTTTCTCAAAAACCTTGGTTTAGGCGAAGCTGCGAAACGGGGCGTAGGTGCAGGAGTAAACCAGCTACCGGATATGAGCATGTTTACTATGTATGGCACGTTAAACGTTTTTTCAGCCATTAATATTGCGGGTAAAAAACGAGTAATGGAGGGCTCGGCCACCGTCTCAATGAGCAATGGCGTTGGAACATTTACCCTTCCTTTAGCATTTGCAGCGGAGGGTTTTACTTTCATAGCTCAGGATATAGGACAGGGCGTATATACCCTTTCCTGCCAGCCTTACAACACTAATAAAGTGACGATGTACGGGAAATCTGCAGGTGTGGATGCTAATGGCGTCATTTACTTTAAATTCTTAGCGATGGGGTCTATCTGATATGTTCTATTCAAATGAATCAGGATTTACCATCCAACAAGTGCATGAAGACCAGAAAGAAATCCCAGATTCATACTGGGAAGAGATGGTTATTGGGCAGGCTCAGGGGAAAGTTATCAGTACGGATCAGCAAGGTTTGCCGTATCTGGCTGATCCTCCACCGTTAACAAATGAGCAACTGGCTCTTATTGCTGAGGCAACAAAGGCTAATTTGATGGCAGAAGCGACTAGAGTTATAGCTCCATTAGAAGATGCCCAGAAGTACGCAATGGCAACGGCTGAAGAATTATCAAGTTTAGAGGCGTGGCAGAAATACAGGGTCATGCTCTTTCGGGTAAATATCTCTTCAGCACCCGATATTGAATGGCCAATCACTCCGAAAACATAACGCTTCAGCGGTGCTCAGGGAAAAATTTAAAGCCTGGTGAACACAGCCATTTCTATTAGTGAGAATAAGTATTATCTGTAGCAGTTAGCATGAACACTATTAAGGATAATAACCGGCCTCATCGCTCGAAAAATTTAATGGCGCGTCATTATCCGTAATGTATACATGCAAAAAATCTGGATATGTCACGGTAATTTTTCCTTTAGCAAATTCGAATCCCGATGCTCCCCAGATGATAGCCCGTCGCAGGAATTCCTCTGCGGCGGGAGATACCTCAACTGAATCCTGCGGCTTTTCAATCGCCTTTAAAAAAAAGCCCATCTCTGTCGGACTGAAATAAAGATTCGCCATATCAATACCCCGTAGATTCAAAGTGAATGGTAGGAGCCTCACCAGGAATGTTTGTCGTATAAGCAACGGTGAAGCGCGTTTTTGAAACATCGTTGCCGGTATCAGTATCTCTGTGAACGGCTACGGACCTGCCAGCCATCGATCCCTGCGTTGTATAGGAAGGACTGGCGAGCGTCGCGAGCGTAGACACCTGCGCACCCGGATACTGCCTTGGAAAAGCAACGCGATAATAGTGAGTGTAAAAATCCACGCCACCGATGGTCTGTTTATTGAAGCTGCCGACAGGTGCCAGCGTGACGGTGCCAAACTGCCTGATCATGCCATTGGGCAGCATTGACCAGCCGTTCTGCCCATTGCGTGAATAGCCGAAGGCGGACATATCAGGCAGTTGCTTATCACCGGTCCCGACATCGCGTTTTGCTGCTTCGCCTAAACCAAGGTTTTTGAGAAACGCTGATACGTCTGCAATGTCCGCGCCGTTCCTGGCGATGTCCATTTTTCCAGCCAGCTTATTAAGCACAGTCGTGGAGAAATTCGCGTCACCGCCCAGCGCGTCGGCCAGTTCTTTGAGGGTGTCCAGTGCCGCAGGTGCGCCGCCAGCCAGCGCGGCCAGTGCGGCCTGCACAAAGGCGGTGTTTGCCAGCTGCGTGGAGTTATTCCCCGCCGCCGCCGTCGGTGCTTTGGGTGCACCGGTAAACGTCGGGCTGGCTTTGGGCGCGTACTGTGTATGCGGGTCTGCTGCTTTGATATGTGCATCCATCAGGCCGTCGGCGTACTGGCGCACCTCCAGCGCCTTATCATCGGCATACTGCCGGGTCGCCAGCACCACCGACGGGTCGATTTTGAGCGTCACCGCGCTGGTGCTGTTCACGATGATAATCATGCGCACCGTCTGCGTGCGTCCGCTGCCCTCGGCCAGCTGCGGCTTGTAGGTCTCGGCGCAGTTAGCCACGGCAATCATCACGCCGTCGGCGTCAAACAGACCGATTTCACGGATCCAAAAACCGCCCTCGCCTTCCGGGATAATCTGCTCGGCAATAATCTGGCTGCCGTTGGCGGCGTCAATCGTCAGCGAGTTAAGCGACGCGCGACGCTTCTCGCCGATGAGCTTCGTCTGTGCCGGGTCAGGAGTGGGCAGCGCGCCGCCGCCATCGCCTACCGCCATCTGCGTGATGTTCACTTTCGTGCCGAGCGCGGCAGCGTTGGCAAGCTTAGCCGCGCCCTGATTGGTCAGCAGGGCAAAATATTTTGTCGTCATGCGCTCACTTCCGTCAGGTCGATAAGATGCACCGTCGCGCCGTAATACACCGGCCCGCCGACGCTGATAAGTTCAGGGGTATAGGGATAAACGGTCAGCTCGTCGCCGCTGTAGCTGGCAACGGCCACCGGCACCGTGCCGTTTGCGTCCAGGGTGATTGAAAGCCCGATGAGATGGCGGCTGCACGGCTTGGCGTCCGCAATCACGCGTTCCAGCTCGTGATACATTTCCTCGGTGATGCCGGTATCCAGCACGCCGACGTCCAGCCGGAACGTGCCCGGCGCGTCATTGGTTTTCCACCACTCAATCACGCGGATGAGATAGCCCAGCGGCTCCACCACGCGCCGGATCGCGCTGGCGGTGCCCTTGTGCTGATGGATATAAAACGCGTCCTTCACCACCTTGCGCTTCACGCTTTCCGGCCAGCTTTCGTCCCAGCGGTCCACCGAAAACGCCCAGGCCAGATAGGGCAGAAAATTCACCGGGCAGGTGTCCGGGTTCCACAGGTCGCGCAGCGGCACGTTCAGCCCGGAAATCCCGCTGCACGCCTGCGCCAGACGGCGCTCCAGCGCGGATGAGCCGGGCGGCAGCAGGCTGTTACTCATGCCAGCACCTCGTCGTCCGCCACGCTGATGTCCGTTCCGGTGCAGTTGCCCGCCTGCGTGCGGTCCATGATGATGTCTTCTGCGGGTTCAGTGATTTCCACCCAGTCCACACCGGCCACGCGCAGCACCGCGCCGTACGACTCGCGGCGCACGCTGCGCCCCAGCTTTTTCTGTTCGATAAGGTAGGCGGCGAGCCGCTCGTTTGCCGCCTCAAGACAGGGCGCGGCGGCCACGCCGTCGAACAGGTGCAGCTTTGCCTGCACGCGGTAGTCGTTGATGGTTGCAGGCTGCACGGACACGCGGTCCGCCACCGGGCGCACGCTTTCGTCATTCAGCGCTTTGTCCACTGTATTCAGTAAATCAGCGGCTGCCGTGCCGTTACCTTCCCGGCTTAGCACGGTAATTAATACAGTCGCCGGTGACGGGCTGATGGCGGACACGTCCTGCACCCGTCCGTCCGCGCTACGTGCGTGAAACTCGTAGGCCGCCGTCGGACCGGCAACCGATAAGCCCTCAAACGCTTCCGGCACGCGTACGCGCAGCGCGTCGTCCGATTCCATCACCGCCTCAACGGGCGGCACGGCGTCCGGGTTGGCCGGAGTGATGGTCAGGCGCTCAACGTTACTGCGCGCGGCCAGCTGATCGAGGTCGCTACCGAGCGCGTAAGCCACCATGACGGCCTGCGCCGCCTCGTTGATGCGCTGGCGCAGCAGAATTTCGCGGTAAACGCTTTCCTGTAAGCACTTCACAATCGGATCGGACTCCAGCGCCAGCACGCGGCGCATGGCGGCCTGTTCGTCCTCCGGATAGAGCGCAATCAGCGCCTCCTTACGTTCGGCCAGCAGCGTTTCAAAGTCCGGCACCTCGATCACTTCCGGTGCGGGCAGCTGCGAAAGATCAATTACTGCCACTGTTCACCCCCGTAGGCACTGACATTGCGAGCGGTGAGCCGTCGGCGCGCTGGCCGTTCAGCTCAACCACCATGGAGCCATCAAAGGCGCTGGTTATGCCTAAAGAACTGAGGCGGATACGCGGCTCCCAGCGGCTCAGCGCCGTGTACGCAGCCGCCATTACCTGAAGGCGCACTACATCGTTCTGCGGCTGGTCAATCAGCACCGAAAGCAGCGAGCCGTATTCACGACGCCCGATGCGACTGCCTTCCGGGGTGATCAGGATGTCGCGTACGCTCTGGCGAATATGCTCGGTGTCGGTGACGGCTTCGCCGGTGTCGCGGTTCATGCCGAGATACATCATTGCGGGCCTCCTGATGTGTCGCCGCCAGACTTCACGCCGCCGTGTTTGTGCTTATCAGCAATCACGCCGTTTGAACTCATATCGCCGCCGCCCTGCGTCACGGCGCCGTTCATCACGGTTTCGCTATTGATGAGCATCTGACTTGCATCAACGCCCAACTGGTCGGTGATCAGCTGAATGCCGTCGGCGGCTTCAATGCGCACGCTTTTGATGTTTTTAATCAGCAGCTGGCCGGTGTCCGGCTCGTACTGGAACCAGCCGCCGTCGTTGAACACGGTGGTGCTGCCGTTCTCTGAATAATCGGGCGGCGGGAAGGCATCGGAATAAATGGCCGGCAGCGCGAAGGCAGTTTCGAGATTGCCGCCGAGGCTCAGCAGCACAACCTGCTCGCCGATGGAGGGTTGCCACCACGTGCGGGTATTACCGGCTCGAAAGGTGAGCCAGTTAATCCAGTTGGTTTCAAGGTCGCCCGTTTTCACCCGGCACAGCCAGTTAACCGTATCCACCTCGGACACGGTGCCGGTGCGGATCAAATTGGTGATAAGGCGCATGATTTCGGTTAGTTTTTCGTTCATTCATACAGCATGCTTTCATTTTTGACCAAATGAACGCCCATGCTATTGTGCTATTTACTACACAATGCCGCTAAGGACTGCACGAACATGAAAACTAAAAATGTCACAAAAAATATTCATAAAAGTCAGAAGCTTTGGCGGTATATGACACTGGACCGATTGATTAACTTACTAGACACTAAAAAGCTTTTTTTTACTCCTACTAAATTTTATGCTTCTACAGATCCTTTTGAGGGCCTAATACCTAAATCTGCTCTTGATGCAATTGCGGGGGTGCTCAGTAAATCACAGAGTGAAATGATTGAAAGTATTGATAAAGTGAGAAATCATGCGTTATTAAACAGCCCTTTCTCAGATGAAATAAAATCTGTGGCAGCGTCCAGATTCGATGAAATAAGAGAACAAGCTAAATCTCACACATTAAAAATGGAGAGTATATATTTTAACATCATGAGTTGTGTTGTTGTGAATTGCTGGCATACAAATAATTCCGAGTCAGAAGCAATGTGGAAATTATATTCTGATTCTCACAAGGGAATTGCTATACAAACGACTGCGGAATCTCTTATTGAATCTGTAATCGATCCAAAGGCGGACCGCATGTTCTTTAGTGAAATAAAATATATCGACTTCGATTCTCCTGATATAAAGCCCGGAGACTGTGTTGTAAATGGTAATATTGGACCTTTACTTAAAAGGACTGCCTTCCAGCATGAGAATGAGGCAAGACTGTACTTCTTACCAGAAAAACAATACACCAATGTGGAAGAGGCCGAGCCATCGCCCGAATTAATTGACGTTGATGTTAATAAGTTAATCCATAAAGTTTTCATTTCCCCATACGCATCTGAACCTTTTCCCAGCAGTGTTAGATGCGTTTTAAAGATGTTTGGGATACCTGAAGAAAAAATTATAACATCAAGCCTACTCACGCCGGGTAATCACCTAACAAGGATGTTTTAAGATTTATATGGCTTATGGATTCTGTTTTTTCCCCAACTTACAGAATTAGTCATTCAATAAGCCAGTTTAATAGTGTTTCCCGCACCGACCTCTCAACATCGTTATTCACGCCCAGCAATGGGCGCTCCGCATATTTCACTTCTGTGCCGCGCCGGTTTACCCGGTCCCGCAGTCCGTAATGGTGGACGCGGACCAGCTTCTGCACGCCAGGCACAAACGCAATTTCTGCCATATTTGCGTTTGCTTGCGCTTTGAGGTACTTCGTCGTTTTCAGCTTCGCAAACATCTTGCGGCGTATACGGCCCGGCTTGGTTCGCGCAGAGACGCGTCGCGGTTCCCATGCCGTGCCGTCCGGGCTGCGCTGCAGCGTGATGTTGTTCTGCTGAATGCGCCGCACGTCTCGCGCCACTTCACGCAGCATCTTTGTGCGCATCGACGGTTCAAGCTGCGACAGCAGCGCACCCAGCCACGCCTCAAGGTCAAGCAACTCAGCCACGGCGCACCGTCCAGCCTTCATCAGCATCATCCGGTGCTTCCGGCTCCGGCACCGCCTCAACCGACATCACGCCGTCCACTTCCTTCGCGATCACTCGCTCCGTCAGCTTCAGGTTCATGCTGATGTCGCAGCGGTCATTGCCCAGAATATCCGCCTCAAAGGTGAAAAGCCGCTCACGCTCGGTGGCGTTCTGCAGGGCGTCAGGCTGATTGACGCCGAGCCAGAATAAAACGGGCGCCATCAGCAGATTCTGATCGCCGGTGAAGTCCGTTACCACCACGTTCAGGGTGTAGCGGTACTCCCATGAAATCGACGTGGCGGAGGTGGCAACCACCGCGCCATTGTCCACGAACAGGTGCAGGCGATCCGGGTTGTCGGCCACGTAGGGCACGGCTTTATTCAGGGCGTTTCGCAAGGATTGCGGCTTGTTCATCGTCTTTATCCTGACAGCTGATGATGGTGTCTACCTTGTCGGCGCAGGCCGCCCATGCGGCTTCGGTGTCGTCCAGCAGCGCCAGCATGTCGCCGTTACGGCGCGGCGCGGCTTCGTCCAGGCGGCACGGAGTGATTCGCGGACAGCCACTCACGGTAAGACTGACCTCCGGTGAGGGGCGGACGCTGGCGCAGCCGGATAACAGGATCAGGCAAAGGGGCATCAGCCCAGCGGCGAAGCTCGTCATTTTCACGTTTAAGTTCCTCAATGGTGCGCTGCCGGTCACGCAGTAGCGTGCCGTTCTGCTCGGCGGCGGCGTACAGCTGCGTCTGCGCCCGGCTGCTGGTCTGCGTCAGAATGTTGAGGGCAATCAGCTGGCCGTTTTTCTGCGACAGCTTTTTGCCCTGCGCGGCTAAGTCCTTCACCTGCGCGTCGATTTTGTTGTGGGCGGCGCTGAGTCGCCACGACTGCACGCCAAGCGCGGCAATCAGAACGAGCGCCAGCGCCGCCAGCGCGCGCATCATGCTGTTACTCCTTTTAAGCACCATGCCAGCTCACGCTGTCGACGGTTATCCAGCCCCTGATTGAATAAGCCCTTCACGTACACCCAGCGCGGCAGCTGATAGCAGGCATCGCGCCAGCGCTCCTTTTTGATAAGCGCCACCATGGTTGAGCCGCAGGCGTTGCCGGTGCCGACGTTAAACGCCAGCGACACCAGCGCGTCGTAGACCGGCTGCGGCATAGAAACCGCAGCGCAGCGCGCCAGTGCCGCCTCAACGCGTAACACGTTGGTGATGAAGTTGCCCGCCGCCTGCCGCTCGGTGATGGTCCGGCCCGGTACCACGCCGACGGTGTTGCCTATGCCGTCGGTCCATTTTCCCGCGTCGCACAGATACGGCTTCAGGCGGCAGCCCTCATAATCGGCGATCAGCTTCAGCCCCTCGACGGAGGTGTGCAGCTGCTGGAAACCCGGCATCGTCGCGGCGATAGCCAGCACCATGCCGACGGTGCAGCGCTTAACGGTTTGCAGATTCATATTCCTCCCGCGTGATGCGCCCGGCGGCCAGCAGCTGATAGGTTTTGCGCTTG
>Ga0308169_10006301_pt1 | contig 10505 bp, 5 predicted proteins | sample PhyBR1_2_FD_202139 | JGI IMG/M metagenome (GOLD analysis project Ga0308169, IMG submission 202139) | Phyllosphere microbial communities from UC Gill Tract Community Farm, Albany, California, United States - DLSLSB.R1 | ecosystem: Host-associated > Plants > Phyllosphere > Unclassified | place... | reverse complement strand
CTGGGTCGGGGGGCCTCTCGCTCCTCGCCGAACGCCAATCGAAGCGAGCCGCCATGCACGACGCCACTCCGCCTCCGCTAACACCCCCGCCGATTGCGGAAACCGCGACGCTGATGTTCCGCGAGGCTGCGGAATCGTCCGAGGCCGTCGCGCGGATGCTCGCGACCAACGCCGCGGCGTTCGCGGCGCTCGGTGCGCGTCTTCGTAGCGCCCCGCCCGCGGTCGTCGTGACCTGCGCGCGCGGCTCGTCGGATCACTCGGCGGTGTACGGCAAGTATCTGATCTGGACGAAGACCGGCATCCCGGTCGCCGCCGCGGCGCCCTCGGTCGTATCAATCTACGACGCACCGCTCGGCGCGCGGAACACGCTGTGCATCGCGGTGTCGCAGAGCGGTCGCAGCCCCGACCTGCTCGCTGCGGTCGCCGCGCAGAAGGCTGCCGGCGCGCATGTCGTCGCGTTCGTGAACGATGAGACCTCGCCACTCGCCGAAACCGCCGACACGCTTATCCCGCTGTGCGCCGGACCGGAAAAGTCGGTCGCGGCTACCAAGTCCTATATCTGCTCGCTCGCCGCCTTCGCCGCGCTCACCGCGGAATGGGCCGACGACGACGCATTGCGTAGCGCGGTTGCAGCGCTTCCCGCCGATCTCGCACGCGCCTGGGCGCTCGACTGGTCGGCCGCCGTCGCACCGCTGCGCACCGCGACCAATTTGTTCGTGATCGCGCGCGGCATGGGCTTCGGCATCGCCAACGAGGCGGCGCTGAAGATGAAGGAAACCTGCGCGCTGCACGCCGAATCGTTCAGTTCGGCCGAAGTCCGCCACGGCCCGATGCAGCTAGTCGAGGACGGCTTCCCGCTGCTGGCGCTCGCGACCTCCGACGCGGCCGGTGACGGCGTGCGCGATGCGGCGCGCGAGTTCGCCGAGCGTGGCGCAGGCGTGTTGCTCGCCGATGCCGGGCTCGACGGCAGCAGCGACGACGGCGTCCTGCCCGCGTTGAAAGCGCATCCGGCGATCGAGCCGATCCTGATGATCCAGAGCTTTTATCGCATGGTCAACGCCCTCTCGCTTGCTCGCGGGTTCGACCCCGACGCACCGTCGCATCTCAGCAAGGTGACGCGCACGTTATGACGATCTTCCGGTTTTCGAATGGCCATGTGGCCACCCCCGCGGGCGTGCTGAACGAGGCGACGATCGTCGTCGAGGACGGGCGCATCGCGCATATTGGCGATGCGGCCCCCGATCAGGCCGTGGATCACGCGATCGATCTCGATGGCGGCTGGCTGATGCCGGGCTTCGTCGATACGCAGGTCAACGGCGGCGGCGGCGTGCTGTTCAACGATACGCCCACAGTCGAGGGCATCGCCGCGATCGGCGCGGCGCATCGGCCGTTCGGCACCACCGCGTTCCTGCCAACGCTGATCAGCGACACGCCCGACGTGATCGCGCTCGCGCTCGACGCAGTCGACGCAGCGATCCTCGCAGGCGTCCCCGGTGTGCTCGGCATCCATATCGAAGGCCCGGTGATCAGCCCGGCGCGCAAGGGCATCCACGACCCGACGCGCTTCCAGGATCTCGACGACGATCTGCTCGCACTGCTGACCCGCCCCCGTCTCGGCCGGGTCATGGTGACGCTCGCACCCGAGCGCGTGACCGCGGCACAGATCGCGACGCTGACCGCCGCCGGCGTGCTCATCAGCATCGGCCATAGCGATGCGGATCACGCCACCGCGAGCGCCGGCATGGCCGCCGGGATCACCGGCGTGACGCATCTGTTCAACGCGATGTCGCCGCTGGTCCACCGCGCCCCGGGCGTGGTCGGCGCGGTGCTCGACGACCAGGCGGTGTATTGCGGGATCATCGTCGACGGCTTCCATGTCGACGACGCCGTGTTGCGGATCGCGTTGCGCGCACGGCCGCACGACCGGTTCATGCTGGTATCCGACGCGATGCCCTGCGTCGGTGCGGCCGAGAAGTCGTTCGTGCTGCAGGGCCGTGAGATCCATGTCGAGAATGGCCGCTGCGTCGGTGCCGACGGCACGCTGGCGGGCTCCGATCTCGATATGGCGGGCGCGGTCCGCAACACCGTCGACCGGCTCGGCGTCGCACCCGAGATCGCCGCGGCGATGGCGGCGACCTATCCGGCGGCGTTCCTGCGGCTGTCGCAGGAGCGCGGCACGTTGCAAGTCGGCCGCACCGCCGACTGGGTCGTGCTCACCCGCGACCTGCATCCGGTCGGCACGTGGATCGGCGGGGCGAGCGCGGTCTGACCGCATTCACCCTGCTTTTGCGCCCTTCCCTTTTGGGATCGAGCCCATCCCTTCTTGTATCGAGAACGCACTCATGGCCTCCATCCTCCTGACCGCGCCGATGCAGGGCTGGGCAACGCCGATCGACGAGGTGCCCGACGCGGTGTTCTCGGAGCGGATGCTGGGGGACGGCGTCGCGATCGATCCGACCGGCGACTGCCTCTATGCTCCCTACGCCGGCACGGTGCTGACGCTGTTGCCTAGCGGCCACGCGATCACGCTCGCCACGCCCGAGGGTGCGGAGATCCTGATCCACATCGGGCTCGACACGGTCGCGGTCGGCGGACGCGGGTTCAGCCCGTGCGTCGCGGTCGGCGACACGGTCGAGCGCGGGGCACCGCTGATCCGCTTCGACCTAGACCTGCTCGTGCAAGAAGCTCGCGCGGTCGTCACGCCGATCGTCATCGTGAACCCCGACCGGTTCAGGATCGTCCACGCCGTTTCCAGCGAACTGGTCGCGGTCGGCGATCCTTTAATGACGCTCGAACCCAGCGACGCGGTCGCACGCCGCGAGACGAGCCAGGACGGCGCGGCGCACGCACGCACGGTCGTAGTACCTCTCCCGCACGGCATCCACGCTCGCCCCGCCGCGCGCCTAGCGGCAACCGCCAAACGCTTCGCCGCCGACGTGACGCTCGCATCCGGCGACAAGACCGCCAACGTCCGCAGCCCGATAGCCCTGCTCGCTTTGGCGATCCGCCGCGACGACACGATCATCGTGACTGCGGCAGGTGCAGACGCCGCCACCGCACTCGCCGCGATCTGCGACCTGATCGAGAGCGGCATGGACGAGCCCACCGAAGCGCCCGTCCGCACGCCCGCCATCGCCCCCTCGCCAGCCCGCCCCGCAGTCGACGGCGCGCTGACCGGCGTCACCGCGGCACCCGGCCTGGCAATCGGCCGCACCCGGTGGTTCCGTCTCGCCGACATCGTCGTCCCCGAACAGGGCGAAGGCATCGCCGTCGAGGAGGCGCGCTTCAATGCGGCCGTCACGACGCTGTCGACCCGGTTCACGGACCGCGCGCGCACGGCGACCGGTCCCGAACGCGCGATCGTCGAGGCGCATGCGGCGATGCTCGACGATCCCATGCTCCACGAAACGACGCGCGGCGGCATCGCCCGCGGCGAGAGCGCCGGCCATGCCTGGCGCGCAGCGATCCGTCCGCAGGCCGACGCGTTGCGCACCAGCACCGACCCGCGGCTTGCCGAGCGCGCCGACGACATGCTCGATCTCGAACGCCAGTTGCTCGCGCTGATCGCCGGGGTCGAGACCACACCGCTGTCGTTCCCGCCCGACACCGTCCTGCTCGCGGACGATCTGCTGCCGTCCCACGTCCTGTCGCTCGACCGCGCGAATATCGTCGGCTTCTGTGTCGAGCGCGGCGGTCCGACCTCGCACGTCGCGATCCTCGCCGCGACGATGGGCCTCCCCGCGCTGGTCGCGATCGGTACGCCGTTGAACGCCGTCACCGACGATACGCCAGTAATCCTCGACGCCGGCGAAGGCCTGTTGCGGATCGATCCCGACGCCGACACGCTCGTCGCCACGCAAGTCCGGATCGTCCAGGCGCAGGTCCGCCGCACCGAAGCTCTCGCGCGGGCCGGCGAACCCTGCCGCATGGCCGACGGCACCCGGATCGAGGCGTTCGCCAATCTCGGCGCGCTCGGCGATGCGCATCTCGCGGTCGAGAACGGCGCGGAAGGCTCGGGCCTGTTGCGTACCGAATTCCTGTTCCTCGAACGCGATGCCGCACCGACGGTCGCCGAACAGACCGCCGATTATCAGGCGATCGCCGACGCACTCGACGGCCGCCCGCTGATCGTCCGCCTGCTCGACATCGGCGGCGACAAGCCCGCGCCGTATCTGCCGATGGCGCCGGAAGAGAACCCCGCGCTCGGCTTGCGCGGCATCCGCGTCGGCCTCGCGCACCCGCAGATCCTGGAGGACCAGGTCCGCGCGATCCTGTCGGTAAAGCCCGCGGGGCAATGCCGGATCATGGTGCCGATGATCGCGAGCCTCGACGAACTGCGCGCCGTTCGCGCGGTGGTCGACCGCGTCGCCGCCGAGATCGGCATCGGCGACCACGTGCCCGTCGGCGTGATGATCGAGACCCCCGCCGCCGCCGTCACCGCCGACCTGATCGCTGCGGAAGCCGATTTCCTGTCGGTCGGGACCAACGACCTCACGCAATACACGCTGGCGATGGACCGCGGCAACGCCGCCGTCGCGAGCGGGATCGACGGGTTGCACCCTGCCGTCCTCCGGCTGATCGCACAGACCTGCAAGGGCGGCGCGGTACATGCCCGCTGGACCGGCGTATGCGGCGGGCTCGCGTCCGACCCGCTCGCCGTCCCGATCCTGATCGGGCTCGGCGTCACCGAACTCTCGTCCGCACCGGCGCTGGTGCCCGAGATCAAGGCGCTGGTCGCCACGCTGACGATGGAGGCGTGCCGCGCGCATGCCGCCGCCGCGCTGCAATGCGGATCCGCCGCCGACGTCCGCTCGCTCGCCCGGGAGTTCACCGCATGAAATCGATCCTCGAAGCCCTCCAGCCGCTCGGCCGCGCGCTGATGCTGCCGATCGCGGTGCTGCCGATCGCCGGCCTGCTGCTTCGTCTCGGCCAGCCCGACCTGCTCGACATCGCCTTCATCAGCGCGGCCGGCGACGCGATCTTCTCGCACCTCGGGCTGCTCTTCGCGATCGGCGTCGCCACCGGGTTCGCGCGCGACGGCAACGGTGCCGCGTGTCTCGCCGGCGTCGTCTGCTTCCTGGTCGCGACGGAGGCGGGCAAAGTCCTGATCACGGTCGCGCCCGATGTGTCGGCAGGGCTGACCGGCGTCTCCGCCGACCTCGCGATCGCGGCGTGGAAGGCCAAGGCGATGGCACGGCTCGACGTGCCGATCGGCATCCTGTCGGGGCTCGCGGGCGGGACGCTCTACAATCGCTATTCGACGATCAAGCTGCCGGAATATCTCGCCTTCTTTGGCGGACGGCGGTTCGTGCCGATCGTCAGCGGCGTGGCGGGCCTCGTCCTCGCGGCGGTATTCGGCTTCGGTTTCTCGCTGCTGAGCCAGGGCGTCGACCAATTGAGCGTCGCGATCACCGGCAGCGGTGCGATCGGCGTGTTCGTGTTCGGGCTGCTCAACCGCCTGCTGCTCGTCACCGGGCTGCACCATTTGCTCAACAACATCGTCTGGTTCGTCGCCGGCGATTACCACGGCACCTCGGGCGATCTGCGCCGGTTCTTTGCGGGCGATCCGTCGGCCGGGATCTTCATGGCCGGCTTCTTCCCGGTGATGATGTTCGGCCTGCCCGCCGCGTGCCTTGCCATGTACCATTCCGCGAAGCCCGAGCGCCGGAAAGCGGTCGGCGGCATGCTGCTCAGTCTCGCGCTCACCTCGGCGCTGACCGGCGTCACCGAGCCGATCGAGTTCAGCTTCATGTTCCTCGCGCCCGTGCTCTACGCGGTGCACGCGGTGCTGACCGGCCTGTCGATGGCGCTGATGGACCTGCTCGGCGTCAAGATGGGCTTCGGCTTCTCGGCGGGTCTGCTCGATTACGTGCTGAACTTCGGCAAGGCGACGCGACCGCTCGTCCTGCTGCCAGTCGGTGCGGTATATTTCGTGCTGTATTACGGGCTTTTCCGCTTCTTCATCCGCAAGTTCGACCTCGCGACGCCTGGGCGTGAAGCCGAGACCGTCGCCGCGGTAGCGACCCCTACGGCAGGCGGGCGCGGTGCGGCGTTCGCGCAGGCGCTCGGCGGCGGGGCGAATTTGACGACGGTAAGCGCCTGCACGACGCGGTTGCGGTTGATCGTCGTCGACCAGTCCGCGGTCGACGATGCCGCGCTGAAGGCCCTCGGGGCACGCGGCATCCTGCGCCCATCGAACTCCGCGCTCCAGGTCGTGCTCGGGCCGATCGCGGATGTCGTCTCGATGGAAATCCGCGATGCGCTGGCATTGGGTGGCGATGTGGCACCGGAGCCCGTCGCGCCAGTATCGGACTCGATCGCCCTTTCGTCTGCAATCGAGACCGCGCTCGGCGGGGCGGCGAATGTCCTCTCCGCCAGCCGCCACACCGGGCGACTGCGCGTCCAGCTGAGCGATCTCGCCCTGGCGGACGACGCGGCACTGGTAAAGCTCGGTATCCGCGCAATCGCCCGCCCCGCGCCCGGCCAGCTTCATGTGCTGGCGACCGACGCGGTCCTGACGAAGCTGGCCCGCTAGACCACTGATCCTCCCCCGCCAGGGGGAGGTGGCTGGCACTTGCCAGACGGAGGGGGAGGACACGGAACAGAGGTTCCGTGTCCTCCCCCTCCGTCACCTTCGGCGACACCTCCCCCTGGCGGGGGAGGATTGAGCAGCATCAGCGCGCCCGCGGTTCCAGCGACACAGGGCCAACGACACCCGAAACCCCCTCCGCGGCCGCTTCCACCACCAGCACGATCTGGCGCACGCCGCCGCCCGCCGGCAACGCCGCCTCGAGCGGCCCAACCTCGGCACCCGCCTTCGACGCCAGCCGCCGGCCGTCCACCCACAGCTCCGCCTTCCCCGCGATCGCGGCAAAGCGGATCGTGCCGCCCTCCGCACCGATCCGCCGCCACGGCGTCACGCTCGCCCGGTAGAGCCGCCAACGCCCCTCCGCCGCCGGCTGAACCGGCGTACCGCTCCGCACGAACGCCCAACTGTTATTATCCCCATCGATCGGCGCCAGCGCAGGATCGGGCCGCGCAGCGAACGCCGGCGAGCGACGCCACTCCCGGATCGCCTGCCCGCCATAGGTCGCGGCCATCTGCGCACGCGGTGCGATCGCTGCTCGGTCGATCACCAGCCGCGCCGGCTTCAATCCCGGCGCGGTCGCGGTCATCACGATCCGCCCCCGCCCCGTCCCCGCCTGCACGACGACCTGCGCCAGCCCGTTGAACAACGACCGCGCATTGCCCTTCTCCGATTCGTGACTGTTCGGATCGCCATTACCGATGCCAATGATCGCCGCGCCGTCGACCGAGAACTGCGTCGGCAGGTTTGCGGTCGGTACGTGGCGTCCGGCGGCATCGATCGCGTCGATCGTCACCGGCTGCGTATCCTCGTCGTCGCCCGCCATCACGGTCCGCGCCGGCGTCAGCCGCAACGCGACCGGCTTGCCCACGGTCTCATGCGCGGCCGTCGCGACGACCTTGCCGCCGCGCATCGCTATCACCTCGATCCGCCCCGGCGCGTAGGGGACGCTGAACTCGTTGCCCATGATCCGGTCGACCGCCTGCTCGCCGACCTTTCGCCCGTTCAACCGCAACTCGACCCGCTCGACATTGCTCATCACCAGCACGACAACCGGCTGGCCTTCACGTCCCGGCCAAGTCCAGTGCGGCGTCAGGCTCACGACCGGCGCATCATCGACCCAATGCGCGCGGTGGATGTCGAACGCAGTCTTCGGGAAGCCGCACAGGTCGAGGATGCCGAAGAAACTGGAGATCGTCGGCCATTCATGCGGTGTCGGCTCGCCGTGATAATCGAACCCGGTCCACACGAACCCGCCCGCGACGAACGGCCGGTCCGCGATCTTCTTCCACGTCGCGCGGTGCGTATCGCCCCAGCTCGCCGCCTCGACGTCGTAGGACGACTGGACATGCGCGGCCGGATCGCTTGCGAACGCGCCGCGCGTTTCATAGGCGCTGGTATCCTCCGAGCTCGTCATCGGCTTGGTCGGGTTGAGCTGGTGGAACCGATCGTAATCGCCCTGATAATAGTTGAAGCCGACCACGTCGAAAATGCTCGACACGTTGATCGGATCGAAGAACGCGCCGTTCATCGCGCCCGTCACCGGCCGGCTGTCGTCGAGCGCATGCGCCGCGTGCGCCATCCGCCGCAGCATCTCGACGCCCGCCTCGGTGCCCTGCATCGGCTCCTCGTTGAACACCGACCACAGGATGACGCTCGGATGGTTGCGATCGCGGCGGACCATCCATTCGAGCTGCGCCATGGTATCGGGCGCGGGATTGAACTGGCGGTTCTCGTCCATCACGACGAAGCCCATCTCGTCGCACAGGTCGAGCAGCTCGGCGGCCGGCGCATTGTGCGAACAGCGGATTGCGTTGCAGCCCATCGCCTTCAGCCGCTCCAGCCGCCAGCGCAGCAGCGCATCGGGGATCGCGGTCCCGACGCCGGCATGATCCTGATGCAGGCACACGCCCTTCAGCTTCACCGACTTGTCGTTGAGCAGGAAGCCACGGTCCGCATCGAACCGGATCGTGCGGAAGCCGACCGGGATACGCCGCTCATCGACGATCGCCCCGTCGCGAAGGACGTGCGTCACGACGGTATAGAGCGTCGGAGTCTCGATCGACCACAGGCGCGGCGCAGGTACGGCCAGCGTCAATGCCGCAGTCGCGTGCTCCAGAGGCAGCACCGTCGCAGCCGCCTGCGCCCCCGCCACGAGCTTGCCCTCGGGATCGAGCAGCGCGACATCCACCGTCACGCCGACCGCCACGCGATCGATGCTGCCGAGCTTCACTTCAACCGGCACGCTCCAGGCGTCACCCGTGCCGCGCCTCGGATCGCAGTGAACGCCGTCGGTCACGATCGCCACTGATGCGCGGCGGATCAGCCACGCATGGCGATAGATCCCCGCGCCTTCGTACCACCAGCCCTCCATCGCCTGCGCATCGACGCGCACGGCGATGACGTTCAAGTCGTCGCCGAACCGCGCGAACGGCGTCAGATCGATCTCGACGCTGTTATACGCCGACCAGTTGTGCGCGACGACGCTGCCGTTGACCCAGACCGTCGCGTTGGTCGCGATCCCGTCGAACTGCAGCCCGATCGTCTTGCCGCGGTCCGCCGGGTCGAGCCGCAGCGTCCGCCGGTACCAGCCGATGCCCCGCGCGCGAAAGCCCTGCGACACGCTTGCGGTCTTCACGAACGGCTGCGCCGACGCCCAGTCATGCGGCAAGCGGACCGACTGCCAATCGGAATCGTCATACGCCATCGCCGCGGCACCAAGTGCGTTACCCGCCTTCACGCTGAGATACGTCGCGTTGTGGCCTTCGGGCGGTGGCGCGATCACGTCGCCCTCGTGGAACAGCCAGCCGCGCTCGATCAGCGTCCGCGACGGATCCTGCACCAGTGCGCGCGACGGCAAGGTCCGCGACGGCTGCGGCATGGGCAGCGCGCCGGCACTGCCCTGCGCCTTGACGCTAGCCGCGAACCCGGCCTCGATCGGCCCTACGACCAGAGAAGCACCGGCGCCCGCCGTGCCAACAAGAAGCTCACGTCGGTTCATCGGGCACTCTCGGTATTAAAGGTCAGATATCGGCGAGTTCGGCGACGAAATCGTACGCATCGCCGCGGTAATAGGAGCGCGTGAACTCCGCGGCCCGGCCATCGCGCAGGAAGCCGCGGCGCTCGATCAGCAGACCGGCATGGCCCGCGTCGACGCCCAGCATTCGTGCATGCTCGCCCCCGAACGGCACCGCACGCAGGCGTTGCAGCGCGCGTACCGGTCGACTCCCTGCGTTCTCGAGCGCGGTGTAGAGCGAGTCGTCGACCACCTCGACCGACGGCAGGCAATATCCCGCGATGGTCGAGAATTCGAGCGCCATCGCCTCTTCGTCGGCATAGCGTATGCGGTTGAAACGGAACACCGCCGCCCCCGGCGACAACCCCAGCGCCATCGCTTCCTCCGGGTTCACCTGCCCCGCCGAGCGCGAGATCCAGCTGCTGCTAGACGTGCGCCCGCGTGCCGCCATGTCCTCGCTGAACGACGACAGCTTCGAAAAGCTCTTCTCGACGCGCCCGGCGACGAACGTCCCCGCCCCGCGCCTGCGCGTGAGCAGCCCCTCCTCGACCAGTCCGCCGATCGCTTTGCGCACGGTGATCCGCGATACGTCGTACTCGATCGCGAGATCGCGCTCGGCCGGGATCGCATTGCCTTGTACCAACAGCTTCTCGCCGATCGCGTTGCGGATCAGTTCCTGCAACTGGAGGTAGAGCGGCGATGGATTTCCCTTGCGAAAGCGTCCGATGTCATCGGAAAACGCCATGTATTCCCCCTCCGACCGGCAGCTCAAAGCGAGCCTTGCCGCGTCCCTTATGGTAGCGTAGCCAAGGACCGCGTGGTCGGCAACCAGACTAAATCCATGGGCCATATTGGTATGTCCCCCGACCGCCCCACGTCCGATCTCCTGTCAGAGCAGGACAA
>Ga0308169_10006298_pt1 | contig 10511 bp, 8 predicted proteins | sample PhyBR1_2_FD_202139 | JGI IMG/M metagenome (GOLD analysis project Ga0308169, IMG submission 202139) | Phyllosphere microbial communities from UC Gill Tract Community Farm, Albany, California, United States - DLSLSB.R1 | ecosystem: Host-associated > Plants > Phyllosphere > Unclassified | place... | reverse complement strand
GTGATTGCCGCTTCCCTTTTCGTTCGCGTCCTTCATCAACGCGCCTTCGGGATGACCGGTGTCCTGCGGTCCCTTGCCGCCATTGACCCCGGGCATCGCCATGCCGGCGTGCGAGTCCCCCCCGCCTTTGCCGCCGTGCATCATCTGCGACATGCAGACCTTGCCGGGCTGGACGCACTGCTCGACGACCAGCTTGAACATGTTGGCCTCGACCGCATTGTAATAGCGAACCGGGACCTTCTCGCTCGGCTTTTCCAGCTGGAGATAGCTGGCTCGGTTGAGGCCGCCTCCGCGCTGCTTGACCTGGTTGACCCAGGCCTGGAAGCCCGCGTCGCTGACGCCGTGGAAGCGGAAGCGCATCCCCGAGAAGCCCGCGCCGCTATAGTTGGACGAGAAGCCTTCGTAGTTGCCGGGCTTGTTGATCACCGCGTTCAGCGTCGTCTGCATGCCGGGCATAGTGTAGATCATGCCGGCGAGCGCAGGGATGTAGAAGGCGTTCATTACCGACGACGAAGTCATCGAGAAGCGGATCGGACGATCGACCGGCGCCGCCAGTTCGTTGACCGTAGCGATGCCGTATTCCGGATAGATGAAGAGCCACTTCCAATCGAGCGCGACGACCTGAACCTCGAGCGGCTTGCCGACGCCGTTCGCCAGCTGCTGCTTGTCGACCAGGTTGCCGACCGGCACGTTGTTCGCGATCGTCGGCGCATCCGGCTTGATCCGGCCAAGCGGACGATACGGATCGAGCAGATGCGTACTGGTCCACGTCAGCGCGCCGAGCGCGATGATGATCAGCAGCGGAATGCCCCAGATCAGCAGCTCGAGCCCGACCGAGTGATCCCAGTTGGGCTCGTACTTCGCGGCCTTGTTCGACTGGCGATACCGGAACGCGAAGAACAGCGTCAGGCAAATCACCGGAACGATGATCAACAGCATCAGCCCGGTCGAGATCAGCACCAGATCGCGCTGCTGCACTGCGATATCGCCAGAGGGGGACATCACCACCCAGTCGCAACCGCTGGTGAGCAGCGCCAAGGGCATGGCAGCCAACCATTTTCGGGCCGAAATTTTGGAGCGGGAAAGCTGTGTCACGACGGTCATAATGTCCCCCTACGCCTCAGCTGCGCCGCACTACAGTGGACAATTTGTCCAATGGGCGCTGCACTGCAACATCGGCATGGCTTTATCGTCAAAAGGGGTAGCATAGATTACCCCCATCCGCATTGGGGGCGGAATATATCTGCCCGCATCCGCCGGAACAGCGTATCATCGGGTTCGCGCCCTGAAGAGCGAGTTGAAAAATGAGTGCAAACACGATCCCCGAGACGAGCTTCGAAGCCGATGCTCGCAGTATCCATAGCGACGGCGAGCACGTCACGCCCGGCGTGATCGCGATCGGCGTGGTGATCGGCCGCACCTCGGAATTCTTCGACTTCTTCGTGTATGCGATCGCCTCGGTGCTCGTGTTCCCGACCTTGGTCTTCCCGTATGTCGACCGGTTGCAGGGCACGCTCTATTCGTTCGCGGTGTTTGCGCTGGCGTTCATCGCCCGCCCGATCGGCTCGATCATCTTCATCGCGGTCGACCGGGCGTATGGCCGCAGCGTCAAGCTGACGATCTCGCTGTTCCTGCTCGGTACCTCGACGGTCGCGATGGGGTTCATCCCGAGCTATGATTCGGTCGGCAACTGGTCGGTCGCGATCCTCGCGCTGCTGCGTATCGGTCAGGGCATCGCGCTTGGTGGTGCCTGGGATGGTCTTGCTTCGCTGCTGTCGTTGAACTCGCCTGAGAAGCATCGCGGGTGGTACGCGATGCTGCCGCAGTTGGGGGCGCCTATCGGCCTGCTGGTCGCGAGCGGGCTGTTCGCGTTCTTCGTGGCCGCGCTGCCGACCGAGGACTTCTTCGCCTGGGGCTGGCGCTATCCGTTCTTCGTGGCGTTCGCGATCAACGTCGTCGCGCTGTTCGCGCGCCTTCGTCTGGTGGTGACGCCCGAGTTCGAAGAAATGTATTCGAAGCGCGAACTGGAGCCTGCACCGGTGGTCGAGACCGTGCAGTCGCAGTGGAAGACGATCTGGCTCGGGTCGTTCGTGCCGCTCGCCAGCTTCGCGCTGTTCCACATGGTCACGGTGTTCCCGCTGTCGTGGGTGGTTCTGTTCACACGCGAATCAGCAGGTCGATTCCTCGTGGTCGAGGTGATCGGCGCGATCATCGGGATCGGCGCGATGCTGGTGTCGGGGCTGCTTGCAGACCGCTTCGGGCGTCGCACGATGCTCGGTACGATCGCAGTGCTGATCGCGCTGTTCGCGATCGCCGCACCGTCGCTGCTCGCTGGCGGCGAGATCGGCGAGCGCCTGTTCATGGGGATCGGCTTCCTGCTGTTCGGCCTGTCGTTCGGCCAGTCCTCGGGCGCGATCGCCTCGAGCCTGTCGCCGCAGCACCGCTATACGGGCTCGGCGCTGACGACCGATCTGGCGTGGCTGTTCGGTGCTGGCTTTGCGCCGTTGGCGGCGCTGCTGCTGACGAGCAAACTGGGGCTGGCAGCGAGCGGCGCGTACCTGTTCTCGGGCGCCGTGTTCACGCTGATCGCGCTGGGGTTGAACAAGCAGCTGGCCAAGCGCGACATCGCGCGGTGATTGGTCGGGGCTGACGGACTTACCACCCGATCAGCACTTCTGTACCCACCGACACCACATTGAACTGAGAAGCGCCACCCCGGCGAAGGCCGGGGCCCAATTGGCGAGGGTGCAGTAACGGAGCGCTGCCGCTAGTTAGCACCGTCCCCCCAATTGGGCCCCGGCCTTCGCCGGGGTGGTAGCGATTGGGATATCTCTAAGCCTCTCCAGAACCGTCGCCCCAGCGAAAGCTGGGGTATCACCGTTAGCGGACGCTGCGACCCGGAACGGGGAGATCCCAGCTTTCGCTGGGATGACGGTCAGCCGGCGAACGCTGGAATGACGGTGAGGGTAGTCAGACCCGTCGGCGGTCGATCGCCCAAGACACCGCCCAGATCGCAAACCCGCCAAGCGCGAGCGCGGTCCCGACCCAGCCGGTCGACGGCAACCCATATCCGCCCGCAATCGCCAGCCCGCCAAGCCAAGGCCCGAGCGCATTGGCCGTATTGAACGCGGAGTGGTTGAGCGCGGCCGCCAAGGTCTGCGCCTCCTCCGCGACATCCATCAGCCGCGTCTGCAGGATCGTCGACAGCCCTCCCCCGCAGCCGATCAGCACGACCACCGGCAGCATCGCCCACAGATGCGGCGTCGCGGGCGCGTAGAGTGCGAGCGCGCCTGCACCGAACAGCAAGGTGATCCCCGCCGCGGGCATCAACGCCACGTCCGCCGCCTTCGCGCAGACCAGCGTGCCGATCGTCATGCCGACGCCGAACAGGGCGAACGCCACGGGCGTAAACGCGGACGATACGCCCGTCACTTCGGTCAGCGTCGACGCGAGATAGGTATAGACGCAGAAGATCCCGCCGAACCCGACTGCACCGATCGCCAGCGTCAGCCACACCTGCCCGTTACGCAGCGCCGCCAGTTCACCGAGCGGGGTCGCATCCTTCGCAGGCCGCAAGACCGGGGCGAACTTCAGCAGCATCGCCACCGTCGCGACCGCGATGATCGCGACGATCCCGAAGCCCCAGCGCCAGCCGAACCACTGGCCGATGCCATTCGCCAGCGGCACCCCCGCGATCGTCGCGATCGTCAGCCCAAGCATCATCCGCGATACTGCCCGCGACCGCTTTTCGCGGGGGACCATCGACGCCGCGACCAGCGATCCGACGCCGAAATACGCGCCATGCGGCAATCCACTCAGGAACCTGGCCAACAACATCGTGTGATAGGTCGGCGCGAGGGCGGACAGTCCGTTGGCGATACCAAGAAAAGTCATCAACCCGATCAGCAATACCCGCCGTTCGATCTTCGCAGCGAGCACCGCGATGGTCGGCGCGCCGACGACGACGCCCAGCGCATAGGCGCTGATGACATGCCCCGCGGTCGGTTCGTCGATACCGAGACCGCGCGCGAACTGCGGCAACAGGCTCATAGCCGCAAACTCGGTCGTGCCGATCGCAAAGCCACCAACGGCCAATGCGAGAAGGGCGAGCCGAGCATTGACGGTCGAGGGCGATTGGCTGTCTATCATATCGCCCGACTTCGCAGGTGCAGCATGACCTCGCAAGGTCATGCCACCCGATCATTGCTTTCCGCCGGTAAAGGCGAGGGCCGGCGACGTAATCCGCGCCGACCCTTGGCTATTACTGCTTCGGTGCCCCGGCGAACGCCGCCTTCAGCCGCGCGATCGCCAGCGTGTTGGCATCCTGCGCGCCGCGCACGACCATGCCCATTCCGAAGAACTCATGCGTCACGCCCGGGAAGGTCCGCTGTTCGACACGGTCGCCGGCCTTGCGCATCGCTGCCGCGAGCGTCTCGCCGTCCGAGCGGAGCGGATCGATCTGCGCGTTGATGATCGTCGTCGGCGGCAGGCCACGCAGGTTGGCTACGACCAGGTTCAGCCGTGGATCCTGCGCATCGGCCGGACTGGTCTGGTAGAAATACCCGAACCACTTCAGCATCGGCGTATTGAGCGGCTTGGCGTTCGCGGCATCCATCCGCGATGGCAGCGTCATGCTGCTGTTCGCAATCGGATAGACCGAGACGATGTGCAACGGCTTGGTCAGCTTGTTATCACGCGCGTAAATTGCGGTCGCGACGGCAAGATTACCGCCCGCGCTCTCGCCGGCGACCGCGATCTTGCGCGGATCGCCACCCCAGGTTGCGGCATTCTGCAACGTCCAGCGATAGGCGGCAGCGGCATCCTCATGCTGCGCGGGGAACTTGAACTCCGGCGCGTGGCGGTATTCGACCGAGACGACGATCGCGCCAAGCTGCTTGGCAAGCAGGCGCGGTGCCGAGTCATAGGTGTCGACGTTGGCGATTACCCAGCCACCACCATGATAATACACGACCACCGGCAGGTTCTTCGCATTGGCGAGCGCGGCGGGCTTGTAGATGCGCGCGAACTGCTGCGCGTCGCTGCCATAGGGAATATCGCGGGTCGTGACGGTCGCGTCGGGAGTGCCCGACAGGCCATGCTTGATCATGACCTGCTTCACCGCATCGGCGGGCGAGGGCTGCATCCGCGCAACCGCCGGGGTCAGCGTTTCGATCGGTTTGCCACCAAGTGCGCAAGCTGATCGAGGACGGCCTGCATGTCGCGGTCGGCCTTGGCTGGCTGCACCGACGTCATCGGCGAGACCGGCGGCGGCGCTGCATCGGCCGACCGCGCGGACTGAGCCACGGCCATGCCCGAACTGGCGAGCAATGCGGTGGCGGCGAACGCCGTCAGGCGTGTCGGGCGACTGGTCATGCGATGGTATCCTGTTTCGAGTGCCCCCACTCGTCGCGATGAACCATGTCGCGAAAAGAATGTTCCTTGGGGCGATCGCCAACTGCAACAGATCACGGCATTTTTCTCGGACCCATTGCTCGGACGCGGCTGCGATCTCCGGGCTTGTCCGACGCCGGGACGATCCTATCTGCGACCAACTTCGCTTCCTTTCGAACCACCAGACTACCGGAGTATCCGATGCCGGACATTCTCCAGACGATGGTTGCCCCTCTCGATTGCGGTGACCCACGATGACCCGGCCCGACGGCACGGCCGGCTTCGTGCTCAACCAGACGATGCTCCGGATCCGCGATCCCAAGCCGTCGATCGCGTTCTACACCGACGTGCTCGGCATGACGCTGCTCCAGAAGCTCGACTTCGCCGAGATGAAGTTCTCGCTGTATTTCCTCGCCTATCTCGCGGAGGGCGAGACGATCCCGGCCGATCCGGTAGAGCGTGCGGAGTTCATTTTCACGCGCGAGACGACGCTCGAGTTGACGCACAATTGGGGCACCGAGAGCGATCCCGATTTTGCCGGCTATCACAGCGGCAACAGCGACCCGCGCGGCTTCGGCCATCTCGGGATCAGCGTGCCGGACGTCGCCGCTGCCTGCGCACGGTTCGAGGCGCTCAGCATCCCCTTCAAGAAGCGCCCCTCCGACGGTACGATGAAGGATATCGCGTTCATCACCGACCCCGACGGCTATTGGCTCGAAATCCTGTCGCCGGCCGGGATGGCGGGAACGGTCGCCGCGCAGGCCTGACCGCGCGCGGTCTTACTCGATCGGGGCCGTCATGATGACGCGCAGACCCGGCATGTTGTCGTCCTGTTCGAGCGTTCCGGACAGGCCGGCAACGACCGCGTTCATCATCCGGCTGCCGAAACCCTCGCGCGTGCCGACCTTGCCCGATCCCTGATCCGCGACGATCAGGCGGAAGCGGTTGCGGTGCTGTTCCAGCGCGATCAGGATTGGGCCGGGCCGGCCGGCATAGGCGTATTTGCTGGCGTTGATCACCAGCTCGGTCAGCACCAGTCCGATGTTCACTGCGCGATCGGTCGGCACCAGCACTGGCGCGAGATCGAGCTGCATCTGCGCCGCCCATTCGTCGCCGAGCGACGTCTTCATGTCGCCCGCGAGATCCTCAAGATATCGCGACAGGTCGACCGACTCGACTTGATCGTCGCGGTACAGCCGGCGATGGACCAGCGCGACCGCTGCGAGCCGCGCCTGCGCCTCGGCAAGATGCTCCTTCACGCGGGCATCGTCGGACGCCTTGGCCTGTAGCGACAGGAACGCGGCGACCAGCTGCAGACTGTTCTGGACGCGGTGATTGACCTCCTTCATCAGGACGTCCTTCTGCGCGATCAGCACGTCCTTGTCGGCGAGCGTGCGTTGCAGATCGGCGTTGAGCAGGCGCAGGCGCTGGTTGATATGCGCGTCGTGGAACGCGCGGCGCAGGCGGTGCGCCGCCTCGATCTCCTCAAGCGTCCAGCGCCGCGACCGTCCGGATACCGCCTGCGTCCAGGATTCGAACGAGGTGCGCGGCGTCAGCATCGCGGCGGGATCGAGCGACACCGCCTTGTGCGGGTTGCCGGCCCATTCGACCTCCTCGCGCTGCTCTGCGCGAAACCACAACAGCATGGCGCCATCGTCGATCAACGGCATCGCCAGGATACCGCTCGCACAGGCCTGGTAGGATTCGGCACGCGGCAGCAGCGCCGGCAGTTCGTGCGTCGCCAGCGTCTCGATCCCGCTGCGCGCATAGACCCAGGCCGCCAGGTCGCGGATCTCGTCATTGGCGGGACAATATCCGTCGGTATCGACGATCGTCCCCTGCACGAACGCAAAGCCGTCGCCGTCGAGCATCCGCCGCAGATCGTCACGCAGCGCCGCCACGATGCTCCGCGGCGCGGGTTCGGTGCCGAGCTTCGGGATCACCGCATCCTCGGCCGCACGCAACCGCAGGCGTTCCCGGTAGATCTCGGCCTCTTCCTTGGCACGGATCTGGCGCGCGAGACCGCTGGCAAGCGTGCTGGCCGCAGCCCGGACATCCGGCGTCAGGCCGCGCGGCGAGCCGTGGTGGCACGCGATCAGCCCCCACAATATGCCGTCCTTGACGATCGAGATCGAGGCAGACGCAGCCACCCCCATGTTCGCCAGATAGCGGAGATGGATCGGCGACACGCTGCGCAGCGTGACATCGCTGAGATCGAGCGTCTCGAACCCGGCGGGCCGCAGGACGGCGGGCGCGTACGCGATCGTCGGGATCGTCCGTGTTCGGTTGCGCACGTACAGCGCCCGCGCCTGTTTGGGGATGTCGGAGGCCGGGAAATGATGATGGAGGAACGTGCCGAGCCCGGCCGTCTTGTCCTCGGCCATGACGCGCCCGGCTTCGTCATCGAGGAAGCGGTAGATCATGACCCGGTCGAAGCCGGTGAGTTGGCGAAAGGCGATCGCCGCACGCGCGCACAGCGTGACGAGATCGGTCGCGCGCTCGAACGTCGTCGCCATGGCATTGAGCCGGCCGAGCATGTGTGCGGCGGTCGTCGGCGCCACGTCGACCGGCTCCAGTTCGACGATCAGCCGATCATCGCTACGGTGGATCGTCACCTCGAATCGCTCATCGACGCCGAATACGGGGTCGCCGACCACGCCGTTGATCGGAATATCGTCACCGACCAGCCGGGCGACATCCTGCGTGATCACGTCCGACAGCCCGCGGCCAAGCCAGTCCGCTGCCAGCCGTCCCTCGATATCGCCCGCACCGGCGATCACCACGAGCGATGCCGCATCCGCGACGAGCAACAGGCCATGGGGTTGAATCGAACCGGGAATATGGATCGGTTCGCGATCACACGCCGTCAGGTCCAGCCCACTATCCTGGACCTGCGCGTGATCGAGCGCAGCAATATCGACATCGGTGTGCGCGGTCATCGGCGAGAGCCCTTTAATCAACGACTCTCCTGTGGGGCTCTCCGCGGAACAAAGCAAATACCCCGGCCAATCAGCGTATTAATCAAAATTAAGGCGGCGGGGCGGATTCGGCATAGCGCCGCGCAATCACCGCGCAGGCGATGAGCTGCAACTGGTGGAACAGCATTAGCGGAAGGAGGATCACGCCGACCTGCGCGGGCGGGAACAGCACGCCTGCCATCGGTACGCCCGATGCGAGACTCTTCTTCGATCCACAGAATTGCAGAACGATCGCGTCTTCTCGCGGGAGCTTCATCAGCCGTGCAACCGCGAAGGTGAGTCCGAGAACAAAGGCCAGCAACGCCGCACACAGCAGTCCGATCAGGATCAGGTCGCCGAGCGACAATTTGCTCCACAATCCCTCCACGACGGCGGCGCCGAACGCGCTGTAGACGACCAGCAGGATCGAGCCGCGATCGACGACCGTCAGCAATCGCTTGTTGCGTGTCACCCACGCGCCGATCAGCGGACGAAGCAGATGCCCCGCGAGAAAGGGGACGAGCAGTTGGAGCACGATCGATTCGATGCTCTCGATCGACATCCCGCCGCTGCCGGAAACATGCATCAGCAGCGCGACCAGCGCGGGCGTGATCAGGATGCCGAACAGGTTCGAGAACGACGCGCTGCACACCGCCGCAGCGACATTGCCGCGCGCGATCGCGGTGAAGGCGATCGACGACTGCACCGTCGAGGGGAGCAGCGTCAGGAACAACAGCCCGGCGGCGAGCGGCCCGGTGACGAACGGCAGCGCGGTCAGCCCCAGCCCGAACAGCGGGAACGCAATGAAGGTGATGGCCAGCACCGCCAGATGCAGCTTCCAGTTGCGCAAGCCTGCCCAGATCGCCTCGCGCGACAGCTTCGCGCCGTGCAGGAAGAACAGCAGGACGATGCCGATATCGGCGGCATAACCGACGATCGTCGCCATCTCGCCGCGTGCCGGCAGCAGGCTCGCCAGTACGACGGTACCGAGCAGCATCAGGATAAACGGCTCGAAAACCGCCAGAAAGCGTCCGATCACGGATGCGCTTTCACGTACGCGTCGAGCGTCGCGAGATGGCCGCTGAGCGCATCGTCGTCGAGGAAGCTGCCGAGGAAGCTGTTGCGCGCGAGCGTCACGACCTGCTCGCGAGACAAGTTCTTCGCGCGCGCCGTCTGGCGGAAATTCTCGCCGATATAGCCGCCGAAATACGCCGGATCGTCCGAATGGATCGTCGCGCGCAGGCCGAGATCTAGCATCCGGTCGATCGGATGGTTCTCCAGCGTGTCGACGTTGCGCAACGCGACGTTCGACAACGGGCACACGGTCAGCGTCATCGCATCGCGTGCGAGGCGGGCGACCAGCGCCGGATCCTCCAGCGCGCGATTGCCGTGGTCGATCCTGTCGACCTGAAGGATATCGAGCGCCTCGTGGATATAGGCGGGGGGGCCCTCCTCGCCGGCATGCGCGCACAGCATCAGTCCGGCATCCGCCGACGCCGCGAACACGCGTGCGAACTTCGACGGCGGATGGCCGACCTCGGACGAATCAAGTCCGACGCCGATAAACTGGTCGAGCCACGGCTCCGCCTGCGCGAACGTCTTGAACGCATCCTCCTCGTCGAGATGGCGGAGGAAGCTCATGATGAGGCCGACCGACATGCCGTGCTTGGCCTGCGCCTCGTCGATCCCCGCGAACAGTCCGCGCGCGACGACATCGAAGGGTATGCCGCGATGCGTGTGCGTCTGCGGATCGAAGAAGATCTCGGCATGGACCACGCCGTCCTGCGCGACGCGGTCGAAATAGGCGACCGCCAGATCGCGAAAATCCTCCTCGGTCTGGAGCACGGCGGCGCCCGCGTAATAGATGTCGAGGAAGGTCTGGAGATTGGTGAAGCTGTAGGCCGCACGGACGTCCTCGACGCTCTTGAACGGGATCGCGACCTTGTTGCGCCCGGCCAACGCGAACATGAGTTCGGGCTCCAGGCTGCCCTCGATATGGAGGTGCAGTTCGGCCTTTGGCAGGTTCGTGATGAAGTCGTCGCTCGGGAAGGGGGTCATGTCTGATCCTGTCGCTTGGGTCGCATCGGCTGCAACCATTCCGCCCGTCGCGCACTACCGCAAGTGCGAAAGCCGTTGCATGACAATCCTGTCACGTTACCGAGC
>Ga0308169_10006297_pt1 | contig 10513 bp, 8 predicted proteins | sample PhyBR1_2_FD_202139 | JGI IMG/M metagenome (GOLD analysis project Ga0308169, IMG submission 202139) | Phyllosphere microbial communities from UC Gill Tract Community Farm, Albany, California, United States - DLSLSB.R1 | ecosystem: Host-associated > Plants > Phyllosphere > Unclassified | place... | reverse complement strand
CTCCTCGCCAGCCTCCCGCTCGACCATGCACGCCAGCTCCAGCACCACCTCGACACCTACACCGAGCCCCGTACCCTCCAGTTCAGCGACGACCCGACCGACACCCTCGTCCTCCCCGAGGGCGCCAAAGCCTTCCTCCGCCTCCAGGGCACCACCCGCTTCATCGACGTCACCGACGACCACCTCCTGCCCGTCCGGGCCTACCGTGCGCCCCCCTCTCTCTGTCCCAGACCCGCGCCGCACTCCCGCTCACCGTCCCTCGTCCGCCACCTCGCAGTCGCTCCCCTCGACGAGCCGTCGTACCCGCACAAGATCACGCACAACGCCTCGTCGCTCGACACCTTTTTCAAGCACATTTCGCTCGACCACATGGAGCGCTTGTGCGTCGCGCTCCCCCTTCCCTCGGCGCACCTGCTCGCGCGCGCGCACCCCGACTTGGCGACCCTGACTGACTGACCGTCCCTCGCTCGCCCGCGCGCAGCCTCGCCGACTTTACGGCCCACTTTACGCGCTACTACCGCAGCGAGCACGGCGTCAAGTCGCAGCAGTTCCTCCAGGCGCACCTCGAGCACGTGCGTCCGCCTCTCCTCTCGCTCCCTCTCCTCTCCTCCTCTCCTCGCCCGCTCACTCCCTCGCCGCGCCCGCAGCTCCACGCGACCCTCGACCCCTCGGCCAACCTCACCGTCACGCCCTTCATACACCCCTCCTGGCCGCAGCGCACGCTCGTCCTGCGCTGGACCTCGTCCTCGGTCCCGCCCTCGGCGCCCGCCGTCCTCATCACGGCGCACCAGGACAGCACCAACTCTCTGCCCTTCCTGCGCGCGCCGGGCGCAGACGACGACGGCAGCGGCTCGGTCGCGCTCGTCGCTGCCGTTGCGGCGCTGCTCAGCGGCGGGTGGCGCCCGAGGACGCACCCGCTCGAGGTCGTGTGGTTCTCGGCCGAGGAGGGCGGGCTGCTGGGCAGTGGAGAGGTCGCGAGAAGGTACAGGGCTGAGGGGAGGGGCGTCAGGGCGATGTATCACATGTGCGTCGGCGGTCGAGCGGGCGCGAGGGCTCGTGCGTTGCTCTCTTTCCTTCGCGCAGCGCTGACGCTTCTCCTCCTCCCTCCCTCCCTCTTCCTCCCTCTCTCTCTCTTCTCTCTCTCTCTTCTCCCTCTCCCTCTCCCTTCCGCACCTCCCTTGCTCGCTCGCCCTCGCCCTCCCTCGGCCTCCCTCGCCCTCCCTCACCCGCCCGCCCGCTCGCCCGCCCGCCCACTCGCCCGCAGGGACGTCGTCGGCTACGTCGCGCCGCACACGACGCCCTCGATCGGCCTCATCACGGACGGCACCAGTGCCGCGCTCACGGCCTACCTCGCGCGCCTCATCCCGCGCTTCTCGCAGCTGCCCGTCGCGAGGACCCAGTGCGGGTACGCGTGCTCGGACCATGGCAGCTTTGACCGGGTGGGCTACCCGGCGGCGTGCTTGAGCGAGGGAGAGTTCAGGAACTCGGCGCCGTAGTGAGTCGCGGCGGTTCGTCCCTTGTCGCTGCGGGTGCTGCTCGCTGACCCGTCGCCGCCTCTCCCTCCTCCCTCCCTCGTCCTCTCCTCGACAAACTCGGCTCCTTCACCCTCCCACCTCCTCCCCAAACAGCATGCACACGGCCCAAGATACGATGGACCAGCCCTCCTTCTCTCTCGAGCACGTGCGCGAGTTTGTGCGCATCGCCATTGGGTTCGCAGTCGAGTTGGCGGGGTGGGAGGGCGAGGGGAGGGCGTGAGCGGGGCTGGCCTTTGTCGAGTCTTTGTTGTCATGCGAGCGCTGTGTACGAGCTACAGAGAGCAAGCGAGAGCGAGAGCGACGAGTGGGCCATGTTGAGCGAGCCGGCGCCGGGTTGACATCCTCGCCGCTCGAGCAGGCTCTCGCTCTCTCGCACGCTCGCGCTCACCCCGACAGACGCTGCAGCACGACCAGCGCGCCACCGCGCACCACCGCATCCCCGCCATGCCGCGCGCGCGCGCCCCTCCGCGCTCGCCCTCGCCCTCCTCCTCCTCCTCGCGGCGCTCCCCCTCGCCCTCGCCCTCCCCCGCCGCGCCGCGCAACCCAACCTCGACGCTCGTGCACCACACGATCCCGCCCTTCTACGCGTGCTACCTCCTGCGCTCGTTCGCCGCGCGCCCGGGCAGGGGCGGGTTGACGTACATCGGGAGCACGCCCGACCCGCCGAGGAGGTGGCGGCAGCACATGGGCGTCGTCAAGGGCGGGGTGAGTCGGATCTGAGGGCTCTCTGGGAGGGCGGCGCGCGGCTGAGAGGGGCGCTGATTCGCACTTCCTCCTCTTCCTCCTCCTCCTCCTCGACTCTCCCTTTCGGAACGACTCGCCTTCCTCTCGACTCTCCTTCGCTGCCGACAACCACAACCACGACCTCGATCTTGACCGACGCTCCTCACGACATCCCCGGCCCGCGCCCCCTCGTCTCGCCCGCCCCTCCCTCCCCTCCTCCCCCTCCTCGCCCACCTCCTCGCCCTCCTTCAACCCGCCCGCAGGCCTTCAAAACGCGCCTCGGCCGCCCGTGGGAGATGGAGTGCGTCGTGTCGGGCTTCCCGACCAAGCTCCAGGCGCTCCAGTTCGAGTGGGCGTGGCAGAACCCGCACGCGAGCCGGTTGCTGCGCGCGCCCGTCGGTCCGGCGCCTGCGCCTCCCGGTGCGGCGGCGGTGGCGGCGGCGGGCGGCGAGGACGACGTCGTCGGCAACAAGCCCAAGGCCAAGCTCAAGGCCAAGGTCGCGCCGCCGGCGGCGCCCGCCGCCGCCCAGTTCCCACGCACGCCGCTCTCGAACCGCCCGCTGTCCAAGGTCCAGGTCCTCCAGTTCATGCTCACGGCCGCGCCCTGGCGCGCGTTCCCCCTGCGCGTCACGCTCCTCTCGCTCGACGCGCGCGCGTGGTGGGACGCGGCGCGGCGGCTCGGGCCGGTCGTGCGCACCGACGCGGCGGCGAGGAGGTTCGAGCGCGAGCGCGAGAGGGAGGGGGAGGGGGAGGGGGTGGGCGATGCGTGGGGCGAGAGGGGCGCGAGGCTCGATGAGGTGCATGTCGAAGTGAGGAGGGAGGGCGTCGATGGGGCGAGGCTCGTGCGCGACAGGGAGCGCAGCGAGGGCGACGAGGTCGAGCGCATGAGGGTCGACGACGGTGCGTTCCCTCTCTCTCTCTCAGTCTCTCTCCCTCTCTGCACGCGAGCTGCGAGTGCTGACTCTGCACACGGTGCACGCAGGCGAGTTCTTCGACGCGCACTGGGCCAAGTGGACCGCGCTCGTCGACGACACCGACGCCGACGCCGACGCGCTCGCGCCGCGCAGCGCCAAGTGCGACCTGTGCCGCACCGACGTCGATCTCTCGGTGCGTGCTCGCTCTCGCTCTGCGTCGCTTCCTCTCCCTCTGCCGGAATGGGGCTGACTCTTGATGGCGTGCGCGTGTGCGCAGGACCACCTCGCGTTCCACCTGTGCACGGCCGACGACCCGGCGGCGCTCGCGCCGTGCCTCGCCGTCTTCCACCCCGCCTGCCTCGCGACGCACCTCCTCTCCTCGCCTTCGACCTCGTCCTGCACCGCCGCATCAACCTCGACCTCGACCCGCCCCGCCGGCCTCCCGACGACCTCGTCCTCCTCGTCCATCGCCCCGCCCGCCCTCCTCGCCCCGCCCCTCCTCCCGACCCGAGGCGCGTGCCCCGCCTGCGGCGGCGCCGTCCACTGGGCCGACCTCGTGCGCGGGAGCTACCGCCGGCGGGACGAGGTCGAGGGCAGGAGGAAGAAGCGCACGCGGCAGCGCGCTGCGGGCAAGGCGGTCGAGGAGGGCGGTGCGAGCGCCAAGGGGAAGGGCAAGGGAAAAGGGAAGGGCAAGCCGAGGGCCCTCGACCGCGGCGCCGAGAGCGAGGACGACGCCGAGCTCGAGGCGTTCCGCTTCGAGGGGTCCGGGTCGGACGACCCTTCGTCGGTGTCGGGCGCCGAGTCGGTCGAGCTCGCGCTCGACGACGATGACGACGACGAGAGCGACGTCGAGCGGTCGTTCGCGCGGCTCGATGCGGCGGCGCAGGGCGAGGGCGAGGGCCAGGACGAGGGCTTGCGGGAGGGCGAGGAGGTCCGCTCGCCGTGGGACGACGACGATGACGAGGCGCTCGGCCGCGCCTCGGCCCAGGTCAAGGTCAAGCGCGCTCCTCGCGCACGCTCGACTCGGCGCTCCTCGCCTGCGCCGTCGCCGTCGCCCTCCCCTTCCCCTCCGCCGCTGCCGCCCAAGAAGCGCGGCCGCCCGCCCAAGGCCCAACCCGCACCCGCACCCGCAGCCTGCTTCGAGCCCGGCGACATGCCGCTCGACCTTGGCCGCAGCCTCGCCCTCGACCCGCTCGCGCCCGCCCGCTCGCCCTGGGACGACATCCTCGACTCGCCTCCCCCTCCTCCTCCTGCGCCGAAGCGCCAAGCCCGCGCACCGCGCCTGCCCGCCGCGCCGCCCGCACCAGCACCAGCACCCGCACCTGCGCCCGCTGCGCTGCCCAAGAAGCGCGGCCGCCCGCCCAAAGCCGCCGGCGCCGCGCAGGCCTCGCTCGTCGGCAGCACCAGCGCCGGGTCCTCCGGGTTCGGCACGACCAAGGCGTCGCTCTCGGCGCACCGCGATGATCTCGATGCGGTGGGCGGCAAGGGCGGGACGGGCGCGTTCGAGGAGGACGAGCGAGACGGAGCGAGGGGCAGGGAGAGGGGGCCGGACGAGGGTCCGAGCGCGGCGCAGCGCGGGGTCAAGAAGCGCCAGGCGTACATCGAGCTGTCGGACTGAGTAGACGAGCCTGTTATTGCTATCACTACTGCACTTGTCCATCCCTCTCGCTCGCCGCCGCCGCTCCTGCTCCCTCCTCCTCGTCCCGCCCTCGCCCGGACCGCCCAGCTGTGCCCGTCCCTCGTCACGCCGCCTCGCCCGCCTCGTCCGCCCCGCACAGCGCATCGCGCACCGCCCACGCCCGCTCGAGCAGCCCAAGCACCGCAGCTTCGACGCTCGGGCCGTCCTCGCCCGCGCCGGGGAGCCGCACCGCCGCGAGCTGCGCGTCGACGCCTGTCCCGGCGACGAGACGCACGAGGGCGTCGAGGGCGTGCGCGAGGGGCTCGTAGGAGAGGGCGCTGGGAGGTGCAAAGGCGAGGGTCGGCGCGGCGGGGAGGGCGAGGTGCGCGAGCGAGACAGTAGGGGCAAGGCGCGCGACGAGGACGGGCCCGGGCGGTGCGCAGGCGAGGTGAGGCTCTGGGAGAGCACAGAGGAGGTCGAAGAGGAGGGCGTGGACGGCGGCGAGGAGGGGTGGCGCGAGGAGGGAGAGCGTGCGCCGAGGGGAGGAGGTGGAGAGGTGGACGAGGAGAGGGGCGGCGAGAGCGAGAGCTGCTGCGGGGTCGTCGGTCGGTCGGGTACCGAGAGTGCGAGCAAGTAGTCGCTCGACGGCGGCAAAGAGCTGCAAACATAGAGAGGGCGCCATGAGCAAGTTGCGCGAGCAGGAAAGGAGAGAGAGCACACGCACCTCTCGCTCGACGTCTCCTCGCGTCGCCCGGTCCGACGCCTTCCTCGCTCGCCCTCGCGTCTTCATGCCCGCCTCGTCGTCTGCTGCCGCCCTGCTTGGCCCTGGCTCGTCCTGGCCGTCGGGCAGCCGTCCCGCCGTGAGGGTGACCTGCTCGAGAAGGCCCCACGAGCGCGCGAGCTCGTCCATGACCTGCGTCGGCTCGTCGTCCGACGTGTCGTCGTGCTCGGTGATGACAGATGCGATCGTGCGCAGAAGCTCGGCGGGCGAGGCGTCGAGAGCGGTCGTCGGAACGGTCGAAGCTGCTTGCGAAGGTCGAAAGGCGGCCGGCGCGAGAGGAGACGGGCTCGGTGCGTCGGCCCGGCCCGGAGGATGTGCTTGAAGGTGACGAGGAGCTGTAGCCGAGGTGGAGACAAGGGGGGAGAGGGGGTCAGCTAGAGCGAGAAGAAGGTCGGGAAGCGAACTGAGCAACGGCGGGCGCACCTGGAACGTCGGGGCTCGGCAGCCGTACTTGCGCTCGGCTTCCTTGACGCTCGACAAGTGCATCCCGAGGCTTGGCGGTCGAGCGCAAGCGCTCGCGCAGGAAAGCGAGCCAATCTGCGAAAGGAGCGTCAGCGGTCCGACTCGCTCTCGAGCGCTAGTACCGAGACGACGCACCTGAGACGCTCGTTCGCTCGGGCTTGTGCTCGAGGAGGACGAGAGCCTGCGCGCGAGGGGCGAGAGACATGCGTCAGCGTCGTGGACGAGGTGAGAGGCGAGCCGGGCGAGGGACGCACGAGGGCGATGCGCAGCTGTGTAGAGCGTGCAGGAGGGAGCGCAGACATCCTTGAAGCTTGCTGAGAGACACTGAAGCGCAGGAGCTGAGAGTGAGCTGTAGTGGCAGAGGGAGAACGAGCGCAAGTCCTCGGGCGTTCGGCTCGAGCGCGAGCTCGTCCGGCGCTCTCAGCGACGTTCAGCTTTCCTGACCGGCTCTGCTCTCTCAGATAGACTCTAGGACAACGCAGAGACCTCACACGCCGCGCTCGAGTAAGAGGGACGTGTGCCGCTCAGCGCTCGAGCGGAACCTCCGGCTCGGGAGCGCCGCGAGCGGCAGCCCGCAGCTCAAGAGGGCATGTCGGCGCGTGCCACGCTTTCGAACTCAGCATAAACGAGCCTGGTGCCCACGGGCGACGTCTCTCGGCGAGCCAGCGAGAGCAGTCCCGCCCAGCTAATGAGGATTCGGCGAGGAGGAGCATCGGCACTGGGCCAGCCGGCGTGCTCTTGAGCGCGCGCAGAGCGGTACTAAGAAGCCCGCTCTGTCCATCTGGAAGCATCGCGGTCCGGCGGCGTGCTCGCGGTGCGTGCGCTGGGCCGACGAGGCGCGAGTCTGGGCGGCCCTCGAGGCGCACTGCGACGCCAAGGGCATCGAGCTCATCGAGACGGACACGGACGTCATCCCGTTCCCGTCTCTGAGCTGAGCCGGGCGGCCGTCATCGTCGTCGTCGTCGTCGTCGTCGTCGTCGTTGCGCGGGCGAGCGCGGCGTCTCTCGGCGGCAGTAGCATCTCGGCGCGACCCCTACCCGTTCCACCTGTCTATCTACAACTCGCACCCGGCCCCTCTCCTCGCCCTCGACCTCGTCACGCCCCCTCTTCCCGCCCCTCGCACCTCACCCCCTCGACCTCGCCCTCCCACTCCCAGCTCGTCCACACGCCAAACTCGTTCTGCAGCCGGCTCCCGGCGTGCTCGACGGCAAAGTCGGTGCGGTACAGGGGCCCGGCGGGCGGGGAGGCGTAGACGGCGGGGAGGAAGGCGCGCGTCGAGGTCGACGTGAGGAGGACGAGCTTGCCCGTCGTAGGGTGCAGGAGCGAGTTGAGCGTCTGCGCAAAGTAGCGGTTCGTCGTCTGCGTGCGTGTGCGAGAGAGCGGCGTCAGCTCGAGAGCCGCAAAGCGAGAGACACAGAGAGAGAGAGCGAGAGGAAGGCGCACCTCGTTGAGGAACGGCGGGTCGGCGATCGCAATGTGGACCTTGCCGCGCAGCTCTTGAGGGAACACGTCGGGCTCCTCGAGGTCGTACTTGACAAACTTGTCGCCGGCGACGAGCCCGAACCGGGCGTCGTACTCGAACAGGTACACCTCGGGGAGCGGGTTCTGGTGCTGGAAGCCGACGTACGACGTCGGGCACGAGAGGAAGGCGATCCGGGTCGAGGGCGTGCAGTGCGCGTAGAGGAAGGTGGCGAAGCGCGACGCAAAGTCGGCAGAGTACCTGTTCGGAGCGAGAGCGGGAGGGTCAGCTGCTAGCGCTCCTCTCGAGGGAGGGGGCGGCGAGCGAGCGAGGGACGGACCAGAACTGCGACAGCTGCCAGTCCTCCTTCATGAGGGTGCGGAACTCGTCGACGCTCATCATCTCGTTGTCTGCGGGCGAGCGGGCGAGAGATGTCAACTCGAGGCGAGAAAGCGGTGCAGGACGAGGAGAGGGAGAGGGGGAGCGCACCAGCGGCATTGCCCTCGCGCGCCTGCTCGAGTCGCTCGTGAGCCTTCTTCTCGAGCTCCTGGAACTGGCGCTCGGCGTCTGCCTGCTCGTCGTAGAACGCAGAGAGGGCGGCGAGGGTCGAGGGGTCGAGCTGGAGGGCCGGGGACGGCGAGCGCGAGGCTGGTGGGGACGGTGCGTCGGTCGAGTGGGGTGCGCCGCTTGCCATGGCGGGTCGAGCTTGGCGGTCGAGCGAGAGGACGACGAGCGGGAGAGAGCGAACCGACCTCATCTCCTCTCTTGCTCGTCCACCCCGCTGATCGCTCGCCATGGCCGTACGTCCTGCTTCGACTCGCACGGTCTATCCTCAGACCTCTCACTGATTCGCACACGCTCGCGCAGGACCAGCCCGACTGGGTGACGCTCGTCTCCGCCGACGGTCCGCCCTCATCTCCTCTCGCCTCGTCCACCCCTCACACCCGCCCAAAGCTGACCTGCGCTCGCCCACTCCTCCCACCCAGGCCACCGCTTCATCCTCCCGCGCGCCGCCGCCCTCGGGTCCGACTTTCTCTCCAACACGCTCAGCGCCGACTTCCTCGAGTCGGCGACGGGCGTCGTGCGCCTCCCCGAGATGCGCGCAGAGGTCGTCGAAAAGGTGTGCGAGTACCTCGTGTACAAGGAGCGGTACAAGGCCACCAAGGGCGAGATCCCCGACTTCAAGGAGCGCGTCAAGCCAGAGATCGCCCTCGAGCTGTGCGTCGCCGCTCCCTCTCCTCTTCGTCTGTCGCTCTCCTCCTCTGAGAGCGTCTCGCTGACGTGCCTTCGAACCCGCAGGCTGATGGCGAGCGACTACCTCGAGTGCTGAGCGGGCAAGCCGGCGAGGAGGATGTACATGACCGAGCCCGTCGAGCGCGCAGTCGTAACGAGCAGTGCCAATGCAGAACGCCCGTGTTGTAACTCTTCCTCTCGCTCTCTCTCGAGCTCTCGTGCCTCTCGAGAGGCAAGCAGGCGAGACCAAGGAAAGTGTCCATCGCACGTCCACCCCCTCCTCACGCGCCCTCCTCATCCGCACTCCCCTCTCCCGCTCCCGCTCCCCCTCCGCCCTCGCCCGCCTTGCTGCGCCGCCCGGCCCGCCCAACAACCTGGCTCCACGTCCCGAGCCGCCCCCACGCGCTCTTGGCCGTGCCCGTTGTCGAGCCCGATCCGCCCGACGCCGCGCTCGCGATCGAGGTCGAGTCGGCGTCGTCGCGCGCCGGCCGGGTCGGCGTCGAGCCCGTGGTGCGCGCGCGCGACGAGCTGGGCGCGTCTGCGTCTCGCTCACCATCGTGCTCGTCCCCGTGCTCGCCGTCGTGCTCGTGCTCGCCGCTCAGGCCCCGCTCGGGCGCCTGGGGCGCAGGCCCTGCGCCGCCCGCCCCGTTCTCGACGACCGGCACCGGCGGCGCGAGCTGCGCCTGCGCGGGCGGCGGCACCCTCCCCGCCCCAACAGCGAGCGGCGACCCCGCGCCGCCGGCGCCGGCGCCGCTGCCGGCCCTGCTCCTTGTCCCGACCGCCCTCGACTGCGACTGCGGCGCGTACGCGCTCGACGGCGGCGGCGGCGACGGCGCGGCGCCGTACCCGCCGTACTGCTGGTGCTGCTGCTGCTGCTGCTGGGCGAGCGCCCACAGCGCCTGCGCCTGCGCCGCATGCGCAAACTGCTGCGCGGCCTGCGCGCGCTCGCTCGGCGGCGACGGCGGCGCGCTGCCCGTGCCCGTGCCCGTCCCCTGGGCGGCGCCGAGCCCGGGCGGCAGGGCGCCGCCTGCACCGGCGCCGGCGCCGTACAGCGACGAGGAGGACGAGGACGACGCCGCCGCGGCGTGCAGCTGCACCTGCGGCGGGACGAGCGGCGCGTCGCCGCCCGGGCTCGACGACGCCGCGCCGCCTTGGCCCTGGTTGGGGAGCGTCGTCACGCTCACCGACGCGCTCGACGAGCCGGGCTCGGCGCCTCCTGCGCCGCCGCCTGCGCCCGAGCGGCGGAACAGGCGCCCGAAGCGGTCCTGCGACTGCGACTGCGACTGGGCGCCCGCACCCGCACCCGCGCCCGCAGCACCGCGCGCGCGCGCCCAGCGGAACCCGAACGGCCCGCTGCCGGCGCTGCTGCCCGCCGCGCCGGCGCCCTGCTGCTGCTGCTGGGCCGAGGAGGGCGGCGCGGCGCCGGCCGGGACGGGCACGACGGGCACGAGCGGGACGAGGCCCGTCGCCGGGTCGGGCGGGCCGAGGGGCGCGAGCGTCGTGCCGGGCGGGTACACGCCGTGCGGGAGCACCGCACCGTGCGCGGCCTGGCCGCGCGCGTGGTCGCGGTCGAGCGCGATGAGCTCGGCCTCGACGGCGTGCATCTCGCGCTCGATCTGCTGCAGGACGTCGTGCGCGGCGTTGTCGCGCGAGGCCGAGGTCGACTGGATCGCCTTGTTGAGAAAGTCGAGCTCGCGCGCGAGGTCGGCGAGGTTGGGCGTTGGTGCGGGCGCGGGGGCGGGGGCGGCGGCGTCGGGTGCGGCGGTGGAGTAGGGCGTGGAGGAGGAG